>Ga0070739_10000482_pt1 | contig 76168 bp, 72 predicted proteins | sample Coa_R1_7_FD_66445 | JGI IMG/M metagenome (GOLD analysis project Ga0070739, IMG submission 66445) | Surface soil microbial communities from Centralia Pennsylvania, which are recovering from an underground coalmine fire - Coalmine... | ecosystem: Environmental > Terrestrial > Soil > Unclassified ...
ATGCCGGCGATGCAGCGGATGAGCACCGACTTGCCGGCGCCGTTGTCGCCGCAGAGTGCCGTCACCTGCCCGCGGGTGGCGTCGAAGTCGACGCCGGTGAGGGCCTGGACCGCACCGAAGTGCTTGTCGAGGCCACGCACCTGCAGCAGGGGCTGGTCGACCGTCGGGGTGTTCGTCGACATGGGTGCAGTGTGACGCCGCCGCGCGACCGATGCGCGCGGCGGCGCCGGGTTCCTATGCGATGGCTAGCCGCTGATGCCCGCGGCCTGGCAGGCCGCTGCGCCAGCTGCGCTGCACAGCGCCGAAGCGTTGACGAACTGGTCCTTGATCACCGTCGCGTTCATGTTCGACACGGTGACCCAGACCGGGGTGAGCAGGAGGGCGGGCTGCTCGGTGCCGGTGACGCCCTTGGGCGGTGACGTGGTGCTGTTGACCAGCGCCGCCGGCGGAGTCAGGTTGGCACGGAGGATGGTGGCCAGCGCGACCGCCGCCTGGGCCTCCAGGTAGATCGGCTTGTAGACCGAGCCGCACTGGTAGCCCTGGAGCACGTTGGTCATGCCCTGGAGGGTGGCATCCTGGCCGGTCGTCGGGATCTTCTTGGCGCCCACGTTCTTGTTCTTGAGCACCGTGATCACCGCGTTGGCGAGGCCGTCGTTGGCCTCGATGGTGGCGTTGATCTCGGGATGGGCGGTGAACTGCTGCTGGAAGATCGTGCCGCCGGTGGCGTTCACCCAGCCCGGGGTGATCTGGTCGCCGACCAGCTTGTAGCCCTTGGAGTTGGTGGTGCCGACGGGCTGCGGCGTCGTGGTGTTGCCCCAGACCACCGAGTTGTAGCCCTGGGCGAACGACACGGCGTTGGGATCGGTGTCCTCACCGCCGTTGAGGGTGAACACCTGCGGGTTGCTGACGTTCCACCCGGTCACGCAGTCCACGAAGCCCTGGCCGATCAGCTTGCCCACCTGCACGTTGTCGAAGCTGACGTAGTAGGTCTTGGTGCCGGTGAAGGTGGCTCGGTCATAGCTGATGGTGGCCACGCCGTGCGACTGCGCATACGACTGGATGGCGGAGCCCACCGTGCTGTCCAGCGGGTCGAAGACCAGGACGCTGACCCCGAGGGTGACGTCAGCCTGAGCGTCGGAGAGCTCGGTGGCGTCGCTGCCCTGGGCGTTGTCGATCTTGAACTCGTCCGAGGTGTAGCCGGCCATCTGGAAGGCCTTGGTGAGCATCGGCAGGTCGTAGTCGACGTACCTCGTCGAGGACGTGGTGTCGGGGAGGATCACCCCGACCTTGCCCTTGCCTGCGTCGTGAAGCCCCTTCAGCGAGGCCATGACCGAGAAGCTGCTGTCGAACGAGGTGACGCTGAGGTTGGCGGGGATGCCGCCTCCACCCGAGCTCGACGAGCTGCTGCTGCTGCTACTGCTGCTGCTGCTGCTCGTCGTGTTGTTGCTGCTTCCGCACGCCGCGACGAGCCCGGCTGCCCCGAGAACGGCTGCCCAGCGCGCCACGCGCATGGATGTGACTGAGCCCATGATGGCTACCTCCGCGCCGTCGTGCGGCGCACATCGGACGACCCTGCCCCTCCGCAGCGGGGATGGCTGTTGCGAGCGTGGCATCGCGCTGTCGACGCCGAAAGGGTCGTTTGGCACCTGACCGTGGGTCCCAAAGCCCTTGACGGCCTGCTTCGCCCGCGGCGGACGGCGGCTAGGCGAATACCCGCAGCAGGCTGCGGAGCTCCTCAGGAACCGTCGTGCCCTGGGAAAGGCGCGCGCTGCAGGCGTCGACCAGCCCCTCGTCGTCGAGGGTGACCTCGGCCCCGCCGCCGCTCACCCGGTTCATCCCGGCGCCGTCGCTCTCCACCACGACGTCCTTGCCGTACTCCCGCAGGGTGAAGCGCGCGAAGCGCGCCTGCCATGTGCCGCGGAGCCGGCGTTCGCCGTCGGCGACGGGAACGCCGAGGTCGTCGGCGTGGACCGCGTACTCCTGGGCGAGATGGAGCGCCTGGCGGCCGGCCGGATAGGGGCCGGCGCCCGCCGTCTGCAGGCTGCCGTCCCAGCCCAGCGCCCGCATGCGGCGGCGGTTCTCCCCACTCAGCTCGCGCCACTCCGCCAGAAGCTCGGCGGGAGTGCGATCGGCGCGCTGACTGACCCCCCAGTCATTGATGGAGTCGAGGTCGGTGGCGCCGGCCGCCCCGGCGGCGGCCATGAGATCGCCGACGGTGCCGTCGATGGTGGCCCGGTTGTAGTGCTCCGAGGCGGCCAGGTGGGCAAGGAGCTCGCGGCGGCGCCAGCCCCGGCAGCGGGTGGGCTTGAGCCAGTCGTCGCCGTCGAGCGTGGCGAAGAAGCCGTCGAGGCGGCGCGCCTCGGCGTCCATGAGACCGAAGGGATCCAGGTCGCGCAGCTCGCTGTCGTCGATCATCGCCGCCACTCTACGCGCGTGCCGTCTGACGCGGTTGTGGGTCCCGGAGGCCACCGGCGCTGCCGCGCGAGTGGCTGATCCAGGTGGCGTACATCTCGGCGTAGGCGCCGCCCCGGGCGAGCAGCTCGGCGTGGGAGCCCACCTCGGCGATCCGTCCGTCGACGACGACGACGATGCGGTCCGCCTTCATCGCGGTGGAGAGGCGGTGGGCGATGAGGAGCGCGGTCCTGCCCTGGAGGAGGACGTCGAGAGCGGCCTCGATGGTCGTCTCGGAGTGGAGGTCCAGGCTGGACGTCGCCTCGTCGAGCACCAGGACCCGAGGACGGGCGAGGAACGCGCGCGCGAGCGCGAGCAGCTGGCGCTCGCCGGAGGAGAGCGACTGGCCGCGCTCGTGCACGATCGTGTCGAGTCCCAGGGGCATCCGCTCGACGACGTCGTCGAGTCCCACCTGGCGCACCGCGTCCCGGATCTCCTCGTCGGAGACACCGGGGCGGGCGAAGGCGAGGTTCTCGCGGATGGTGCCGGCGAAGAGGAAGGGCTCCTGGGGAACCACGCCGAGCTGGCGGCGCAGCGAGGTGAGGGTGACGTCGCGCAGGTCGTGGCCGTCGATCAGCACGCGCCCGGCGGTGGGGTCGTAGAAGCGGCTGATGAGCTTGGCCAGCGTCGACTTCCCGGCACCGGTGGGGCCGACCACCGCCACCGTCTCCCCCGCCGCGATGCGCAGGTCGACGTCGTGGATGACCGGCACCGTGGCGTCGTAGCCGAAGGTGACGTGCTCGAACGCGATGTCGCCGTGGATGGGCGGCAGGTCGACGGCATCCGCCCGCTCGGCGACCGACGGCTCGGTGGTCAGGAGGGTGCGCAGCTTGGTGACCGAAGCCTGTCCCTGCTGGAAGGTGTTGTACTGCTGCACCAGCAGCTGGATCGGCTGGAAGAAGCGGTTGAGGTAGAGGAAGAACGCGGCCAGGCCGCCGATGGTGAGGGTGTGGTCCCGCACCATCACGCCGCCGATGGCGAGCAGCACGCCCTGGCCGAGGAAGCCGAGGGTCTGCGTGCCCGGGCCGTACACGGCGTTGATCTGGGCGGTGTACATGTTGGCTGCGCGGTAGTCGCCGACCACGTTGCGGTGGTGCAGGACGTTGTGCCGCTGCCGGTTGTGCGCGGTCACGATGCGCACGCCGTGGAGGCTCTCGGAGAGGTCGGCGAGGACGTTGGCGATGCCGTCGCGCACCCGGATGTAGCCGCGCTCGGAGGCGCTGCGGAACCACAGCGACATGGCGGTGAGGATGGGGACGATGAGCAGCACCGTGATCAGCGCCAGCCGCACGTCGAGGGTGAACAGCACCGCGGTGATCACCACCATGGTGAGGCCCTGCACGGCGAACTGGGCCAGCCCGTCCTGGAGCAGCTGCTGCAGGTTCTCGATGTCGCTGGTCATCCGGGTCATCACCACGCCCGCCTTCTCCCTGGTGAAGAAGTCGAGCGACAGCCGCTGCAGGTGCGCGAAGACCTTCACCCGCAGGTCGTTCATCACCGACGCGGCCAGCCGCCCGGTGACCCTGACCTGGGACCGCTGGGCCAGGCTGGTGACGGCGACGCAGGCCAGGTACGCACCCGCCAGCCAGGCGACGACGGCGAAGCGATGGGGGACGATGCCGTCGTCGATCGCCCGCTGGGTGAGGTAGGGGCCGGCCTGCTGGACGACGCTGACGACGGCGACGAACACCACGGCGAGGAGGAGCAGCCGCCGGTGGCGGGTGATCAGGCGGCGCAGGGTGAGCCGGGCGCTGTCGTCGCCGGTCATGCGCTGGGTGAACACCGCCGCCGGCTCGCCGTGGTCGGGCTCGGCGGCGAGAAGGCGGTCGACGCCCGCCTGCAGCTCGCTGGGGATGCCGCCGAAGGGCAGCCCGGCCTGTGGCGTTCCCGCACGCCCGCCGCCCGGTCCTCCGAACATCCCGCCCCCGGCGGGCGCGCCTCCCATCATCATCAGAGCACCGACCCGCCGGCAAAGGGATCGACAGGGGGCACGGCGACGCCGTTGGCGTCCAGGTCGCGCCCGGCGCGCAGCGAGCCGTCCTCGTCGAGGAGGTGTGCGAGCTTCTCGTCCGCGTCGTGCTCCGCCTGAGCGAGCACCTCGGTGTACAGCGGCGTCGTGGCCACCAGCTCCGCGTGGGTGCCGTCGGCCACCACCCGGCCTCCGTCGACGAGGACGACCCGATCGGCGAGGCTGACCGTGGAGAGCCGGTGGGCGATGATCAGGGTGGTGCGGCCCTTCATGAGGCGCCGCAGCGCGTCGTGGATCTGCTGCTCGACGTGGACGTCGATGGCGCTGGTGGCGTCGTCGAGCACGAGGATGGGCGGGCTCACCAGCAGCGTCCGCGCGATGGCGATGCGCTGCCGCTGCCCGCCCGAGAGCGTGTAGCCGCGCTCGCCGACCACCGTGTCGTATCCGTCCGCGAGCTGACGGATGAACTCGTCCGCGCCTGCCGCCACCGCCGCGGCCTCCACCTCGGCGAAGCCCGCGGTGGGCCGGCCATAGGCGATGTTGTCGCGCACCGACATGGAGAAGAGGAACGGCTCGTCGAGGACGACGCCGACGTGGGCGCGCAGGCTGGCCAGGGTGACGTCGCGAACGTCGTGGCCGTCCACCAGGACCCTGCCCTCGGTGACGTCGTAGAAGCGGCTCAGCAGGCGGGAGACCGTCGTCTTCCCCGAGCCGGTGCGGCCGACCAGGGCCACGGTCTCGCCGGGACGCAGGTGGAGGTCGAAGTCCGCGAGCACCGGCTCGCCCTGCGCGTAGGCGAAGGTCACGTGCTCGAAGCGCACGTCGCCCTCGCAGTCGACCAGGTCCGCCGCGCCGGGCCGGTCGACGATGGTGGGCTGCTCGTCGAGCACCTCGTAGATGCGCTTGGCGGAGGCGGCGGCGCGCTGGCCCAGCATGATGATCATGCCCAGCATCATGAACGGGGCCTGCAGCATCAGCAGGTAGGAGTTGAAGGCGACGATGTCGCCGACGCTGAAGTGGCCCTGGATGGTCATCCAGCCGCCGGTGAGCAGCACCAGCGCGAGGCCCACCTGGGGCAGGTTCTGGATCAGCGGGGTCCACGTGGCGCGGAGGTCGGCGTCCCGCACGTAGGCCCAGCGGAGCCGCTCTGCGGCGCGCGCCAGCGTGGTGAGCTGCGCCTGCTCCGCGGTGAACGACTTGACCACGCGAACGCCGTTGATGTTCTCGTCGACGATGGTGGCCACGTCGGCCAGGCGGGACTGGATGAGCCATGACACCGGGAACATCGACTTGCGCATCCTGATCCCGGTCCAGAGCACAAGCGGCATGGTGGCCATGGCGATGAAGGCGAGCGGGACGCTGATCGTCAGCATGATCCCGAAGGCCACCAGCGCGATGCTGCACTGCACCATGATCTGGGGGCCGAAGGTCAGGTACATCTGCACCGAGCGGATGTCGGAGTTGGCCCGGGAGATGAGCTGGCCCGACTGGACGCGGTCGTAGAAGGGGAACGACATCCGGGTGAGGTGCTCGTAGATGATGTTCCGAAGGTCGAACTCGAGGTCGTAGGCCGTCTGCATGAGGAAGAGGCGCGCCACGTACCCCGCCACCCCGGACACCACGGCGAGTCCCACGATCCACCACACGTAGAACCCGAGCGGCACCGTGGCGCGCTGGATGGAGTTGGTGATGGCGCCGGCCAGCAGGCGCGGGATCTGCACCTGCAGCACGAGGCCGGTGAACGACAGGATCAGGGACGTGAAGAAGATCCGCCGGTGTGCCAGCAGCAGCGGAAGCGCGCGGCGCAGCCACGACTTGCTGCGATCGGGGTCGATGCGCGCGCGCGGCGCCCGGTACCGGGACTCGACGGCGACGGGGACGAATCGCGACCGGCCGTCTGCGTCGGACCCGGCGCCCAGCGGGCGCGGTCCGGCACTGGCAGATGTGGTCACGGCCTCACCAGGGTAGCCCACCAAGGCCTAGACCATCGCCGCGGTGCCGACCTCCGGATGCGCATGCATGAACTGGTCGAGCCGGCCGGAGTCGGTGCCGAAGCGCGTGAGCAGGAGGGTCACAGGCCGAGCAGCTTGCCGTTCCTGGAGAGCTCGGGGTCGGTGCAGGCGGCGAGGTTGAAGCAGCAGGGCCGTCGCTTCCCGCCGCTCATCTTCGAGATGGTGACCTCCACCCGTCGCCTGCGCGTGTCGGGGTTCCTGGTCGCGTTGACCCAGCGGACCCACTCCCACCGCGCCATCGGGGTGATCTTCCCCCACAGCTGCTGGATCGCCGGAGGCGCCGCCGCCAGAGCCGCCTGGAGATCCTGCGGCACGTCGGGCTCCGGCCAGTCGGTGAGTGGCTCGACCTCGACGGCGGTGCTGTCGCCGGCGCTGATGCCCGCCGCGCGCTGCTCCGCCTCGTCGAGACTCAGCCAGTGGCCGAAGTCGCCATCGGGCTCCAGCACCGCCTGGAACCCGTGGCCGTTGATCGTCGCTCGCACCGCCACCTGGCCGCGTGACTGGAGCTTCTCGCTCGCCGTCCCGGGCAGGCGCACGATGGTCCGCCGGTCGATCGTGTGCAGCCTGGCGACGAATCGAATCGCCGACGCTTCCTTGGGCTGCCTCATCGCAGGCGTATGTTCCCAGTCCGAGGACCGCGATCTCAAGGCCCGAGTCGCTCTGAACCCCTCCGATCGACCGGCAGGTGCGCCGGAGGCCGGCAGCTCACCCAGTGGCAACCGGAACCTGGCGCACGAGGTCGCTGGGCGGGAGTGCCTCGCCGGTGCGCAGCAAGCCCGCGTGGAGAAGGATGTGTCCGAGCGTCGCGGTGATCGGGCTGCCGACCACGAGATAGACCACGCTGAGGACACCGCACCCGATGACGGCCTGGCGCAGCTTCCGGGCATTGCGGAACTCCGCGTAGCCGAGGTGGTGCAGGACGATGACCACGACGCTGGCCACGAGCGCGGCGACGGCTCCGAGAAGGGCGCGCCAGCCGGTGCTCCAGCCGACGGCAACGAACATCTGCCAGGTCACGAGCACGGGAAGCACCGAGAGCAGCATCCCCTCGGCGACACCGTAGATCCCCGACTCCCAGACGAGCCCCTCAGCCGTCAGGTGCTGGGGCGGAGCGTGGCCGAAGGTGCGTCCGACGACGACGTCGAGCAGGAGCCCGGCGACGACGGCGCCGAGGATTCCCCATGCCCAGCGGCTGGACCAGAAGCCACCGCCCGCTCCAGCCCAGACGAGATACGCCGCGGTCAAGCCACCGGTCAGGCCCGCGAGCAGGCCCACGTACACGCTGCGCCGCATGTGCAGCCGATCGGTGAGGACCCAGGTGACGAGAAATGCGGCGAGGGCGATTCCGGCCAGCCAGAGCGCGCTGGAGGCCCATCCGACGGAAGGGGTCAGATCGAACATGGCGTCACCACCTGCTGGTCATGCGGGGGTCCGGCCTGCGGTCCGCAGATCGATGGCGTGTCGTTCGATCTCCCTCTGGTGTCCTTCGACCGACCGCTCCAGCCACCGCACGCCGAACAGGTAATGGACGAGCAACCCGATGCCCATGCCCACGACGGGGAAGGGGGACCACGGGAACTGCGACGCGACGACCACGTTGATGACGACGAGCGCCACCGAGACGGCGACGGTGATGGCGGCGTGGATCGCGATTCCGCGGCGGCTGCCCGCAGCCTCCAGGTCCTTCTCCGCCGCCTCGTACTCCCTCACGGTGATCGTGGTATCCGTCATGGCCGCTTCCTCCTTGACTGCCCTCAGCGTAGCCGCGTTTCCCAGCGCCCAACAGGGGATTAGGTCGACAACCCGTGAGGTGGGTGGGAGCCGTTCGGCCTGGGCCGCCACGGAGGCTGATGGCCCTGGCCGGCGCCGGTGCCATGCGACGAGACTCAGGGTCGAAGGAGACTTGAGCATGGACGTGCCATCGCAGTCACACGGCGCCCGACTCGCGTCGGTCGCGGGCGTCGTCTACGCAACAGCGGGCTTCGTCGTCCTGATGCGAACCGTCACGGCGGAGGCGAAGTACCGTTCGCGGGACACCTGATGACTGTGCGTCACCCCGTGACGGTCGCGCGAGATGCCGCATCGGAGGCAGCGCGAGAGCAGGCCGCCGCGCACCTCGTCCGTGCATGATCACAGGGCCCGGTCGATTCGGCCAAGGGGATCAGCGGGTGTCGGGCGATCCTGCGAGCGCCAGGGCCGCGGTCACAGGACAGCTGACCTCGCTGTCGGGCACCTTGTACGGCAGCCACGCTCCCGGCCGGTCGGGGACGATCGTGTGCCCAGCGCAGGGGACGGTCTCGCCGACTCCGACGCGGGGACACGCTCCGCTCGGTGCCGGGCCCGAGCAGTGCGCCATGGCCACGCCCCACGCGTCACGGATGACGATGTCGCGCTTCATGTCCGCACCTCCAGTGCTCCGCCGTACTGCAGATCCAGCGTCCTTCGCCGTACGAGCGTCTGACAAGAGGCATTGGTCACGGCCCGCGGCGTTCCTGGTCGGTGGTTGCAGTGCGGCCGGCTCGTACCAGGGGCCATCGGCACCGCGCGTGGTGACCTATGGCCCTGGACGCCGCCGGTGGCGTCCGGCTCTTGTTTGAGACAACCGCGCCCGCAACCATCGCGCACGAGATGACCCACCGTGACCAGGCAGGCGAGCTCCACTCCGCCAGGTGAGCGGCCACCGCCGGCCGCCCCACCGCCGCGACCGCCGTGGTGGCGACACCTCCTGTGGCTGGTCGCCATCGCCGCCTGGGTGGTGCTCTTCTTCGTCCTCCCCCTGCGCGGCGGATCCTCGGCGACGACGCTGACGTACTCCCAGTTCCTCGACGACGTGCAGGGCAAGCAGGTGCAGACGGTCAGCATCGACGCCGCCAGCGGGGATGCCAGCGGCCAGCTGAAGAACGGCGACCAGTACACGACGGTGGTTCCCGTCCAGCTGGCCAGCCCCACGCTCATCCAGCAGCTCCGCGACGCCGGCGTGTCGATCACCGCCACGACCTCGACCACGTCGGCGGGGGCGCAGGTCCTCTCCTGGGCGCTCTCGATCCTGCCGTTCGTCTTCGTCGGCTGGCTGTGGTGGCGGCTGTCCCGCAACGCCGGCGGCCAGATGCAGGGCGTCCTCGGCATCGGCCGCTCGCGCGCCAAGGTCTTCGACGAGGAGCGTCCCAAGACCACCTTCGCCGACGTCGCCGGCTACGAGGGCGCCAAGCAGGAGGTGCGGGAGACCGTCGACTTCCTGCGCAACCCCGACCGCTACCGGCGCGCCGGCGCCGCGTCGCCGCGCGGCCTGCTGATGGTGGGCCCGCCGGGCACCGGCAAGACTCTGCTGGCGCGCGCGGTGGCGGGCGAGGCGGACGTCCCCTTCTTCTCGGTCACCGGGTCGGGCTTCGTGGAGATGTTCGTCGGCGTCGGCGCCTCGCGCGTCCGCGACCTCTTCGGCGAGGCGCGCAAGCGCGCCCCGGCGATCATCTTCATCGACGAGATCGACGCCATCGGCCAGCGCCGCGGCGGCGGCATGGTCTCCAACGACGAACGCGAGCAGACGCTCAACCAGATGCTCGCCGAGATGGACGGGTTCGACCCCAGCGTCGGGATCGTCGTGCTGGCGGCGACCAACCGGCCTGAGGTGCTCGACCCCGCGCTGCTGCGCCCAGGCCGGTTCGACCGGCAGGTGGTGATCCCGCTCCCCAATGCGGCGGAACGCAAGGCCATCCTCCTCGTGCACTGCAAGGACAAGCGGCTCGGTGGCGACGTCGACCTCGACGCCGTCGCCCGCGGCACCCCCGGGTTCTCCGGCGCCGACCTGGCCAACCTGGCCAACGAGGCGGCCATCGCCGCGGTCCGCGACGGCCGCGAGGTGCTCACCGCCGGCGACTTCGACATGGCGCGCGACCGCATCCTGCTGGGCAGGCGCGAGGGATCCAACGTCCTGCTGCCCGAGGAGAAGAAGGCCGTCGCGGTGCACGAGGCGGGGCATGCGCTGGTCGCCGCCCTCTCCGAGAACGCCGACCCGGTGGCCAAGGTGAGCATCCTGCCCGCGGGGCAGGCGCTGGGCGTCACCGAGCAGCTGCCGCTGGTCGAGCGCCACCTCTACGGGGAGGACTACCTCCACGACTCCCTGGCGGTGCGCCTGGGCGGGCGCGCCGCGGAGCTGGTCGCCCTGGGGCAGGGGTCGACCGGCGCGGCCAACGACCTGGCCGGCGCCACCGACCTCGCCCTGCGCATGGTCCGCGAGTTCGGCCTCTCCTCCGCGCTCGGCCCGGTGGGCTATCCCAGCGGCGGATCCGTCTACCTCGGCGGTGGACAGGAGATGACGACGCGGCCCTTCGCCGAGCAGACGCAGGCGACCATCGACGTCGAGGTGTCGCGCCTGCTGCGCGACGCCGAGGCGCGCGCCGTGGACCTCATCAAGGGACACCGGGCCCAGCTCTCCCAGCTCACCGACCTGCTGCTGGAGCACGAGACCGTCGACGGGTCCGCGGTGTACCGGCTGGTCGGCCGGCCGGTGCCGGGCAGCACGGACGGCGCCCTGCGCATCGCCACCTGAGCGCTGCGCGAGTGGCCACCGCCGTCCCCGCCGCCCCGACCGGCAACCAGCCGCCGCTGCCCACGCCGGAGATCGGCCTGACCGCCGCCGAGGTGCGCGCGCGCGTCGAGCGGGGCCAGACCAACGCGGCACCGGAGCGCAGCAGCCGCAGCACGGGCCAGATCGTCCGGGCCAACCTGCTCACCCGGTTCAACCTGATCCTGGTGGTCCTGCTGGCGGTGATCCTCAGCGTCGGCGACTGGCAGGACTCGCTGTTCGGCGTGGTCCCCACCGCCAACGCGCTCATCGGCATCGTCCAGGAGCTGCGCGCCAAGCGCACCCTCGACCGCCTCACCCTGCTCAACGCGCCGCGGGCCACGGTGATCCGCGACGGCTCGAGCCACCAGGTGCCCGTCGACGAGGTGGTGCTGGACGACCTGGTCGAGCTGCGCAGTGGTGACCAGGTGGTGGCGGACGGCGTGGTGACCGGCGCCGAGGGACTGCAGGTCGACGAGTCGCTGCTCACCGGCGAGGCCGACCCCGTCGACGTGCAGCCCGGCAGCCGGGTTCTCTCCGGCAGCTTCGCCGTCGCCGGCACGGGGCGCTTCCAGGCCACCGCGGTCGGCGCCGGCGCGTACGCGCACCAGCTCACCGCCGAGGCGCGCCGGTTCACCCAGGTGCACTCCGAGCTGCGCGACGGGATCAACCGCATCCTCACCTACGCGACCTTCGGCCTCGTGCCCGCGGCCATCCTGCTGCTGGTCAGCCAGCGGCGCGTCGACGCCAGCCTCAGCGACGCCGTCGGCGGCGCCGTCGCCGGCCTGGTGGCGATGGTGCCGCAGGGGCTGGTGCTGCTCACCAGCCTCACCTTCGCGCTGGCGGCGATCACCCTGGCGCAGCGGAGGGTCCTCGTCCAGGAGCTGGCCGCCGTCGAGGGCCTCGCCCGTGTCGACGTGGTGTGCTTCGACAAGACGGGCACCCTCACCGACGGCACCATCCGCTACGCGGGCATGGAGCGCCTGCTGACCGACCGCCCGGTCGACGCGGCGCTCGGTGCGCTGGCGGGCGAGAGCGCCGCCAACGCCACGCTGCAGGCCGTCGCCGTGGCCTTCCCCGCGAATCCCGGGTGGCGCCGCCTCGCCGCGGTGCCCTTCTCCTCGCTCCGCAAGTGGAGCGGGGCCGAGTACGAGGCGCACGGGACCTGGGTGCTCGGCGCGCCGGAGATCGTCATGGCCGCGGCAGCCGGCGGCACGGTGCTGGATCGCGCCGACCAGCTGGCGGCGGAGGGCTCGCGCGTGCTCCTCGTCGCGCACACCGACGCGCATCTCGACAGCACCGCGCTGCCATCGGGGCTCCGCGCCGTCGCCCTGCTGCGGTTCGAGGAGCACCTGCGCGACGACGCGGCCGCGACGCTCGCCTACTTCACCCGGCAGGGGGTCGCCCTCAAGATGATGTCGGGAGACAGCCCCAGGACCCTCGCCGTCGTCGCGCGCGGCGCGGGCATCCCGGGCGCGGACGCAGCGGTCGACGCGCGCGAGCTGGGCGACGACGCCGACGGGCTGCGCGCAGCGGTGGAGCAGCACTCGGTGTTCGGACGGGTGACGCCGCGCCAGAAGCAGGCCATGGTGCGCGCGCTGCAGGCCAACGGGCACACCGTCGCGATGACCGGGGACGGCGTCAACGACGCCCTGGCCCTCAAGGCGGCAGACATGGGCGTGGCCATGGGATCCGGCGCACCGGCGACGCGCGGAGTCGCCCAGCTCATCCTCCTCGACAGCCGTTTCGCCACGCTTCCCGGCGTGGTGGCGGAGGGCCGCCGCGTCACCGCCAACGTCGAGCGGGTCAGCAACCTCTTCGTCACCAAGACCGTGTGGGCGGCATTGCTGGCCTTCGCCATCGGCTTCGCCGGCTGGCCCTATCCGTTCCTGCCGCGCCACCTCTCGATCGTCGACACCCTCAGCATCGGCGTCCCCGCCTTCGTGCTGGCGCTGGCGCCGAACCCGCGCCGCTACATCCCGGGCTTCGTCGAGCGGGTGCTGCGCTTCACCATCCCGGCGGGCGCGCTGGTGGCCGTCTGCACCTTCACCGTGTACGCACTCGCTCGCGCCGGCGACACAACCCTCACCCAGCAGCGCACCGCCGCCACCATCGTGGCCCTGTCGGTGAGCCTCGGCATCCTCGCCCTGCTCTCGCTGCCGCTCACCCCGTTGCGCCTCGCCGTCTTCGCCGCCGTGGCGGCCGTCTTCGCCGCGCTGTTCGCCTTCCAGCCGCTGCGCGACTTCCTCGACCTCGACGTGTCGGGGACGCTGGTCGTCCCGACGGTCGCCGTCGGGCTGGCCGGGCTCGCGGTGCTGCTCATCGGCTGGCGCGCGTCGCGGCATCGACAGCAGCGGGCGTCGCGCGTCAGCCGCTCTCGGCGGTGAGCTGGGCGCGCGCCGCGGCGAGCTCCGCGCGCGCGGCGGCGTCGAGCACCGGGAAGTGCGGGTCGATGCGCGCCAGCGCGTCGACGATCACCGCCGCGACGGCGATCCGGGCGAACCACTTGTGGTCGGCGGGAACGACGTGCCATGGCGCCCATTCGGTGCCGGTGCTGCTCAGCGCCTCCGCGTAGGCCTGCTGGTACTCCTTCCAGAAGCGGCGCTCGGCAAGGTCGGCGGGCGAGAACTTCCAGTTCTTCTCGGCGTCGTCGATGCGCGCCAGCAGGCGGCGGCGCTGCTCCGCGCGCGAGATGTGGAGGAAGATCTTCACCACGTGCACGCCGCTCAGCACCAGGCGGTGCTCCCAGTCGTTGATCGCCTGGAAGCGCCGCTTCCAGATGCCGGGGCCGCGCGCCTCCTCCGGGATGTGCTCCCTGGCCAGGGTCTCGGGATGCACCCGCACCACCAGCACCTCCTCGTAGTGCGAGCGGTTGAAGATGCCGATGGTGCCGCGCGACGGCAGCGCGCACTCGTAGCGCCAGAGGAAGTCGTGGTCCAGCTCGTCCTCGGTCGGTGCCTTGAAGCTGCGCACGAAGACGCCCTGCGGGTTGACGCCGCTCATCACGTGCTTGACGGCGCCGTCCTTCCCCGCGGTGTCGAGCCCCTGCAGGACGACGAGGAGCCCGTGCGCCGTCTGTGCCGCGAGCCGCGCCTGGTAGTGGCTGAGCAGCCGGACGCCGTCCTGGAGCACGGTGTCCGCGTCCGCTTCGTGCACGTAGCTCGCCGTGTGGCCGGGGTCGACGTGACCGGGAAGCAGGACACGCGTCCCGGCTGGGACGCGGAGCTGGTGCGCCAGGCGGCGCACCTCCGCGAGCGTGGGCGGGGAGGTCATCGGGCCCGCGGCATCCGGAGAGGCAGGGGCGATCGTGAAGCACGCGCCCCGGGATGGTGCGGCGCGATCCGCACCCGCAGCGCCGCAGGTCGCAGCGCGAAGCGCAGCGGGGCGCTCACGTCCACGGCCTCGCCGTCGATGCCCGCATGAACCGAGACGGTAGCATCGACATCGAGGCAGCGCCTGCGCCACCTCGTGGGACGAAGCGGCCTACGTCGCCGCGATGCCGAGTGCCGTCGACATCGTGGTCACCGCCGCGTCGACGGTGGCGAAGAAGCGGTCCGCACCGATGCGCTGCAGCACGCCGCCGCGTTCGAGCCCGGCGCGCACACGGCGCCCTGCGCGCGCGACGGCGAGGGTGATGCCGCGCCGGTCCAGCTCGTCGAGCAGGTCGCTCAACGCCCGCGATCCCGTGTAGTCGACGTCGCTCATGCCGATGGCGTCGAGGACGAGCAGGCGCGGTGCGGGGGTGGCGTTGCCGATCGCCGTGTCGACCTGCACGCGGAAATGGGTGGCGTTGGCGTACCAGAGCGGCGTCGCGAACAGCACGACGAGGACACCGGGGATCTGCTCGGCGTCGTGCAGGCCGCTGCGCGGCGCCCAGCTCGTCGTGCCGGGCATCCGTCCCAGGACGTGCAGCTGCGGCGACGCGCTCAGCCGGGTGCGGTCGAGGATGGCCAGGCCGACGGCGACGCCGATGCCCTGGCCGACGCCGACCAGGGCCACGGTGAGCAGCGTCACCGCGGCCAGCGACGCCTCGACGGCGTCGAAGCGGGCGATGGCGAGCAGCCGCCGCGCGGGGAAGGTGCGCCCGGCGACGTAGAGCAGCACCGCCGCCAGGGTCGCCAGCGGCAGGTCGGCGAGCAGGCCCGCCGCCGGGATGAGCAGCACCAGGGCGGCGGCGGCGCCGAGACCCGCGGCCTGGGTGCGCCCCCCGGCGGCGGCGACCGCGGCCGTGCGCGGCGGGCTGGCGTTGACGGGGAAGGCGCCCACCAGCCCGGCGAGGACGCTGCCGGCGCCGACGCCGGTGAAGTCGCGGCTGACGTTGACGGCGCGCGGGTCGCCGCCGCCGAACGCCCGCGTCGTCGCCGCCGACTGGATGACGATGAGCAGCGCCACCGCGCCGGCGATGGGCAGCAGGTCGCGCACCGCCGACCACGAGAGGCCGTGCAGCCCGAGGTTCGGCGCGCCGTGGGGAAAGTCGCCCAGGGTGTGCACGCCGTGCGCCGCCAGTCCCGCGCCGGCCACCAGCGCCGTCGACGCCACCACGCCGATGAGGGCGCCGGGGAACCGGCGGTCGATGCGCTCGCCGGCGAGCACCGCGGCGAGCACGGCCAGGCCGATGCCCAGCGACCAGCCGTTGAGCTCGCCGAGGTGGCGTGCCACGCTGCCGATGCGGTCGACGGTGGTCCCCGACGCCTCGGCGACGCCGAGCAGGTCGGGCAGCTCGTGCACCGCGATGATCACCGCGACACCGCCGAGGAAGCCGGCGATGATCGGCGCCGAGAGCAGCTCGGCGATCCAGCCGAGGCGGAGCAGTCCCACCGCCAGCACGATGACCCCGACCATCACGGCGAGGATGCCCACCAGCCCGACGTACCCCGCCGAGCCCGACGCGGCCAGCCCGGCGACGCCGACGGCGAACACCGGCGCGATGGTCGAGTCGGCGCCGACCGACATCCGCGGGTTGGAGCCGAGCAGGGCGAAGAGCACGGTCCCGGCGACGAAGGCGTAGAAGCCGGTCACCGGCGGCATGGCGGCCAGCCGGGAGGTGGCCAGCTGCTCGGGCAGGGCGATGACCAGCAGGGTCAGCGCCGCCGCCATGTCGGCGCTCAGCCAGGCCCGCCGGTACCCGCGCAGCGACGCGAGCAGGCCCACGTCAGCCGGGGGGCAGCGCGGGCAGGGGGCGTGAGGCCAGCGCGACGGCGTCGCTGCGCTTCAGCCCGAGCATGAGCAGGGCGCGACGCGCCCCTCGTCGGCGGCGGCCTGGATGTGGCACCGGGCCCGGGCGCGGGTAGCACGCGTCATTCCTGATGAGCCCATCTTATTTGGTTCCCGACGGAGCCACCGCCGGCCTCAGGTCCAGGAGACGCGGTCGTCCGGGCGGGCGACCCGCGTCTCCCAGATGTATGGGCGGAACTGGACGAGATGCGCGCGCATGAGCTTCTCGGCCAGAGCGCCGTTGCCGCCGAGGACCGCACGGCCGATGGCGATGAACTGGCGTCCGGCCTCCGCGGTCGCACTCTCCGGCAACGTGTAGTCCGTCATGCGCTGTGGCAGGAGATCGCCGAGAGCGCTGCAGAAGAGGTTGAGGACGGGGTTGTCCGAGCAGCTGGCCAGCACCTGGTGGAACTGGCGCCGCGCCTCGGACAGCTTGCGCGCCTCCTCCTTGTCACCCCGCTCCAGGGTGACCACCAGCTCACGCAGGCGCGCCATGCCCTGCGGGCTCTGCTGCTCGGCGGCGAGCCTGGCCAGCAGTGGGCCGACCACATCCCGAGCCGCCGCCACGTCGGCGGCACGCGAGCCGGCATGGCGGTAGAAGAGCATGACCATGCGCGCGTAGTCCCGCCCGCTCGCCGGCATCACCACGGCGCCGCCGCGATGGCCGCGGCGCACCTCCACGACGCCGAGGAACTCGAGGATCTGCAGCGCCTCTCGCAGCGCCGGCCGGCCGACATCGAACTGGGCGGCCAGGGCGGCCTCCGGCGGCAGGGGCGCGCCCGAGGCCAGGCCGTTCTCGACCACGTGGTCGATGATCCGCCGCACGAGCCTCTCGGCCTTCTTCTCCGTCTGAGCGCGGAGAGGGCTCGGGCTGTACGCCTGTGCACCGCTCGGCGACGCCGGCGCCAGCCGCCCGAGCGCCCTCACCGGGGCTTCCCATCGGCTCGCATAATCATGATCATAGTGTCTATATTGCATTCAGTCATCATGATCACGTAGGCTCGCCCGCCAGCAGCGTCAGGGGACGCGGCACCCGTCGACCGAGGAGACGTCGGCATGATGACCCAGGCAGAGCGAGAGGCGGCGTACCAGCGAGTCCGGGCCGAGCTGGGCATCGACATGATCGGGACGGGCCCCGATGCGCGGCCGCTGCCTCCGCGTCGCGGGCGAGAGCCGCGGCGCGGCGCGGCGCTGCCGATCGAGTCCCAGATCCACGGCGCGGTCAGGTTCTACGAATACGGTGAGGTGTGGGGGCGGCCGGGGCTCGACCTTCGCACGCGCTGCTTCATCAGCATCGCCGCGGTGGCGGCGATGGGCCACGAGGACCAGCTCTACCGGCAGATCAACAGCGCGCTCAACATCGGCATCACGCCGGACGAGGTCCACGTGGCGCTGCTCCAGGTCAGCGTGTACGGCGGCATCTCCGCATGGGAGCAGGGAGCCGGCGTCGCCAACGAGCTGTTCGTCGTGCGCGGCATCCTTGCTCCGGGCGACGGCGTCACCGTCGAGCCGACGCGCGCGATGGACCACGACGAGCGCAGGGCGGCGTCGGATCGAGTCATGGCGTCGGTGGGCGGCGGGCGACTCGGAGTGGGACCGGATGCGCCGCCGCTCCAGGACCTTCCAGGCGGCGTCGGCATGCGCGGCGCCACCACCGCGATCGGACAGGAGTTCGGCGCGATCGGCGGGCAGTACGGCTACGGCGAGGTGTGGGGGTTCCCCGGGTTGGAGCTGCGCGTCAAGAGCTTCCTCACCTGCGCCATCCTGCAGGTGATGCGCGAGAACGACCAGCTGCGCTTCCACATCAACAACGCGCTCAACCTCGGCATCACCCCCGACGAGGTGGAGGAGGCGGTGTTCCACGTCGGCCTGTACGAAGGCACGTCCGGCTGGAACCTCGCCTGGAACGTCGCTCGCAACGTCTTCGAGCAGCGAGGCCTGCTGAGCTGACGGCCGCTGTCGGCTGACGAGGCCTCACCCCGCGGCCAGGCCGGCGAAGGTCTCGTCGAGCGCGCAGCCGGATCTTAGTATGATTTCGTAACTATGTCCGACCCGCCGAGCCGGTCGCCCCTGACCCGCGAGCACGCGGAGCGGCTCCGAGCGCATGGCTTCGCGGTGGTGCCGGACTTCCTGACCGGCGCGGAGCTTGAGGCCGTGCGCCGGGACCTCCCCCACCTCACGCCGTCCGCCGAGGAGGTGCGGCGCGAGCCCGAGCGCTACGACAACGGGCAGGCGCGATCGTGGTTCCCGTTCGAGTCCGACGCGCTCAACGACATCGTGGTGCGCCCGGACGTCATCGACTGGTGCGCCGGGGCCATCGGCACCGCGAGCCTGGTGATGACCGACGCGCTGCTGCTGTCGAAGTACGGCGGGCTCAGGGACTTCGACCAGCCGCTGCACCAGGACTTCCTCAACAACGACCTCGCCTACCCGCGCCGCGACGGCGGCTTCCTCCAGGTGACCACCATCCTCTACCTCACCGACGTCGGACCGGACGACGGGCCGACCGCCGTCGTGGACCGCGAGCGGTACGGCCAGGAGGTGCGCCAGGACCTCGGCCATCGTGCCGGCGGCCATCCGCTCTACGCGCACGAGGTGCCCGTCACGTGCCGTGCGGGAACCCTCTTCGTCTACGACACGCTCACGTACCACCGCGGGACGAGCATGTCCGCCCCCGACGGAGTCCGGCACGTGCTCTTCTTCCAGTACGGCAACGCCGCGCACCGCTGGATCGGGAAGCACGCCTACGGCCATCTCGGCATCGCCCCCGCGATGCGGCGCTTCATGACCCGGGCCGCGCCGCGACAACGCGAGGTCATCGGCTTCCCGCCGGTGGGCGGCGACTACTGGAACGAGGAGACGCTCGCCGGCGTGGCGCGGCGCTACCCGGAGATGGACATGGCGCCGTACCGGGAGGCGATGGCGGCGCGCAGCAGGCACGAGTCGGCGTCCGTCGCCGGCTCGGTGCCGTCAGGGTGATCAGCGCTGAGATGGTCGCGGCGTACCGCCGGGACGGTTTCGTCAGGGTGCCGGGAGTGCTCTCTGCCGAGCGGGCCGCCGTGTACCACGAGGCGGCGGTCACACTCGGCGAGCGCATGGCGGCGCGCGGATCCCAGGCCGTGTTCGACCAGTATGTCAACGCCTGGCGGCACGACGCCGTCCTGCGCGACCTGACGCTCGATCCGCGTCTGGCGGCGCTCGCGGAGCGGCTGTCGGGCTGCGCGCTGCGGCTCTGGCACGACCAGACGCTGATCAAGCAGCCGCGGAGCAGCACACCGACGGAGTTCCACCAGGACCAGCCGTACTGGCCGCACGACGGTGGCGACCACGCGCTCTCCGCATGGGTCGCGCTGTGCGACGTGCCCCCGGAACGCGGGTGCATGACCTTCATCCGCGGCTCCCACCGGCACACCGACACCGCCGTCCAGGACCTGACCGACCGCGAGAGCCTCTTCCGGCTGAAGCCGGAGCTTCGCTGGGAGGAACGGGTGACCGTCCCACTGCGCGCCGGCGATTGCACCTTCCATCACTGCCGCACGGCGCACGCGGCCAATCCCAACCTCACCGATGACGAGCGCGTCGCGCACGTGGTCATCTACATGGACGCGGCCGTGCGCTACTCGCCTCTCCCCCACCTGGTGACCGACCCGCTCGGACTCGAAGCCGGTCAGTCCCTCGACGGCCCGCTGTTCCCGCCGCTGCCGAGCGCTGCGGAGCAGAGCAGGTCGGTGAGGTTGTCGTGGCGCTCCAGCCCCGCGGGGTCGGGGAGCAGAACCCCCGCCGAGTCGCGGCGCGTCACCGGGTAGTACGCGTGGCGGATGCCGAAGGCCTGCACCGCGCTGCTGCGGGCGCGAGCCCAGAGCAGCGCGGTGAGCATGGCCGCCTCGCTGCGATGCTCCGGCGCCGCGGCGAGCAGGGACAGCGCGGCCAGCATCGCGGCCGCCTCGTCCTCCCACTGGTCGATCCACGGCGCCACCTCGGCGGCGAGGCGCTCGTCGAGCTGGCCGCGGCATCCGCGTTCGAGGAACTCGCGGAGTCGCGTGTCGGCGCCGCGCGTCGCGATCGCGCGCCGCGTCCAGTCGAGCAGCTCGGGATCGGCGCCGGCGTCACCGACCCAGGCGCGGCACGCGCGCGCCAGGGGCGCCAGTCCCGGGACCTCGGCGACGCACTCGCGCCAGTCGCGCTCCCGATCGCCGCTGCCCTGGCGCCAGAACCGCGCCGCGACGGCGAGCCCGAGGCGCGAGGCGAGCGGAAGGCGCATCACGTTCATCACGGCGCCGCTCACCTCGTCGCGCAGCGCGGCGTCGCGGCGCGGATACGGGCCGAGGTGGAGCACGCCGGCGATGGTGCCGTCGTTGACCGGGAAGTTCTCGGCGAAGAGCGGCCGCCGCCCCAGGGACTCGCGCAGCGCCCGCGCCTGCTCCACCGGCACGACCGGTGACACCACCGACGGCCCGGTCCACATCACCTCCACCGCGGCGGGCAGCTCGGCGGCGAAGGCGCGCAGGTACGGCGTGGCCGCGGCGGTGGCGTAGTCGGTCGGGCAGGTGAACCAGCGGGCCGCCGAGATCTGGCCGGCGGCGGCGGCAACTGCACGGCCGTGGGCGGCGCCGAGGTCCGCGCCGCCCGGCGGCACGTCGTCCCAGGCGACGCCGAGGCTGCGCGCGCCCAGCGCGGTGAAGGAGCGCAGCTTGGCGACCAGCACGGCCTCGTCGCCGGGACGCCAGTCGAGCCCGGGCGAGATGACCAGGCACACCTCCACGCCGCAGGCGCGACCCTCCTCCACCAGCGCACGGAGCTGTGCCGCCCGGTCGGGCGGGTACGGCTCGCGCCAGCGGTCGCGGTGGTACGGGTCGCTCTTGGGCGCGTACAGGAAGGTGTCGTAGCCGCGCGTCGCCAGCCAGCGCACCATGTCGAGCCGCGCCTCGTGCTGCAGCGGGGGCCCGTAGTAGCCCTCGACCGCACCGAGCAGGGTCATGCGGACCGGGTGACCTTGCTGAGGTGCGGCGGCGAGTCGGGATCGCGACCGCAGGCGAGGGCGAGGTCGAGCGCCATGATCTGGCCGATCACGGCCAGAACCAGCGCGTCGGCGTCGGCGTCGCCGGAGCCGTCCAGGGGCAGCGCCGGCTGCACCACGTCGCGGTGCGCGCGCAGCAGGTCGAGGTTGAGGTCGGGACGAGCCGCCAGCGCCAGCAGCGGGCCGTCCCCCGCGGCCACCGGTCCGTGCAGCGCCTCGGCGGCGTCGACGCCCAGCACCGCGTGCCCGGCGATCTCGGCGAACTTCAGCGCCACCTCCGCGGCGATGGGCGCGGCGCTCCGTGACCCCACCACCATCCCCGGCCGCAGCGGCCCACCCGGGACGCCGGCCGGCCGTGCCTCCAGGGCCGCCGCGATCGGTGCCAGAGCGCGTGACGCGACGCCGGTCCCGGCGGCGAGCGCCAGGAGCAGCGCCGCCTGGGCCAGGAAGGTCTTGGTGGCGGGCACGGCCACCTCCTCGCCGGCGTGGCACGAGAGCGACCCGTGCGCCGATGCGGCCAGCGGAGAGTCGGGGTCGTTGGTCAGCGCGACGACGTGGGCCCCGGCCGCCACCGCACGGCGCGCCGCGGAGAGCACCGACGGCGTGCGCCCCGACTGCGACAGTGCCAGCACGAGGTCGCCACCGCCGTAGAGCGCGCTGCCGCCGCCGAGGTCGGGCGCGGGGACGACGTCGCATGGGACCCCCAGCCGCGCCTCGACGACCGCCGCCCCGAAGCGCGCCGCGTGGCCGCTGCTGCCGTGGCCGATCAGCCGGATGCGCAGCGGTGCAAGCGTGCGAAGCCTGTCGAGCAGCGGCTCGTTGGCGGCCAGCGCACGCCCGAGGACCTCGGGCTGCTCGCCCATCTCCGCCCACACCCTGGTCTGCTCGCGCGGCAGCGCCACCGCGCTCACCCCGGCCGGCGGCCCTGCGCCCAGACGGCGGCGGTGCCGTGGGGCGCCGCCGACTTCTCGTCGCGGGGCGCTGCCGAGCCGAACAGCGGAAGCCCACCGACGCCGCCCGCGACGACGTCGAGCAGCGCACGCATCCGCGCGCGATCGCGCAGCGCACCCCCGCAGAGGACGACGGCGTCGGGCCGGGCCATGTCGCAGATCATCCGCACGGCGTCGCCGAGCGCGTCCGCGCCCTCGCCGCGCGCCATCCAGCGGCGGGCGAGCACCTCGACACAACCGGAGCGCCCGCAGGGGCACGCCTCCGGGTCGCCGGTCGCCATGTGCCCGGCCTCGATGCCGTCGCCGTCCATGAGGGTGCGCGCTCCTCCGGCATCCGCGACGGCGACGCCGAGCCCGGTGCCGAACACGAGCGCCAGCACGCGGCCGTCGAGACCGTGCAGCGCGCGCTCGCCCGCGGCGATGGCGGCGGCGTCGTTGACCCAGCGGACGTCGCGCCCCGGCAGGTCGAGCGCCCCGGCCAGCGACAGGCGGCTCCAGCCGAGGTTGGCGGCGTGCAGCAGGCCGTCGCCGTCCATCTGCCCCGGCGTGGCCACCAGGATGGCGTCGCCATGGCGGGCGGCGGCGACGCCGAGAAGGGCGAGCTCGGCGGTGCCCGGCGCGCCCGGATGCTGGTCGGACAGTCGCGGCGCTCCGCCGGCGAGGCTCCACACCGCCGCGCCGCTGCCGCCGACGTCGATCACCGCGGCGGGGGTCCGTCTCACCGCCCCACCCCCGCGCCGGCGAGGGACTCGACCGGCCCCGCTGCGCGAACCGACCAGGAGCCGTCCCACTGCACGGCGACCGCATCGAAGCCCGGGTGCAGCGCGCCGCGCGAGCGCAGCCCGCACGCCCGCGCGGGCGCCAGGCTGGCGGCGTGCACCGCGGCGGAGTCGTCGACGCCCCAGGCGATCAGGTTGCGCACGCAGCCGTCGAGCCGCAGCGTCGAGCCGGCGAGATGGCCGCCGTCGAGGCGGGACTCCGCCGCTCCCGTGCCCGCCGGCGCAACGGCGTCGCTCACCAGCACCATGCGCTCACCCAGCAGCCGCGCCGCCAGCAGGCACATCGAGGGTGCGACGTGCACGCCGTCGGCGATCAGCCCGACCCAGGGCGCGTGGGAGCCGCTCAACGCCGCGCCGGCCAGGCCGGGCTCGCGATGGTGCAGCGGCGGCATCGCGTTGAACAGGTGGGTGACCATGCCAGCCCCCGCGCCGAAGGCCGCCTCCGCCTCGGCGAAGCCGGCGTCGCTGTGGCCGAGGCTCACGACCACTCCGGTTTCTGCCAATGCCCGCAGCAACTCGAGCCCGCCCTGGCGCTCCGGGGCGAGGGTGACCATGCCCGCATGGGCGAGGGCCACGGCGCGCAGCGCGTCGACGTCGCACGCCGACACGGCGGCGGCATCGTGGGCGCCCAGGCGCCGCGAGGAGATGAACGGCCCTTCGAGGTGCGGTCGGAGGGCGAGCACGCCGTCGAGCTCGCCGATGCGCGCGAGGACCGCGGCCAGGCCGGCCATCCGTGACAGCGGCGCGCTGACCAGGGTCGGCTGGTAGGCGAGCACGCCTCCCGCGCGCAGCCAGCGGTGCAGGGCGGCCATGTCGGGCGACGGCGACTGCAGCGACACCCCGGCGCCGCCGTTCACCTGGAGGTCGACCAGCCCGGGCGTCAGGGTGCCGGGCAGCTCGACGACCCGCTCCGCGGCCAGGCGCGCCGCATCGGCGCCGGTGGCGACGACGCGTCCGCCCTCCACCGCCAGCAGCGGGGGGAGGATGGGCTCCGGTGCGAGCAGGCGGTCGGCCCGGACGACGAGCGTGCTCAGGGCGCGCCTCCCAGCACCAGCTGCAGCGAGGGCTCGCTCTGCTGCCGCGCCACCAGCAGCGCGCCGAGGATGCCGGCGTCGTCGCCGAGGCGCGAGCAGACGATGGCGGTCGCGGCCAGCGAGAAGGGGATGGCCCGCTCGGCGAGGGCGGCGCGGAAGGCGCTGGTGAAGGGTCCGTCGACCTCACCGACGGCACCGCCGAGGACGATCTGCTGCGGGTTGACGAGGTGGAGAAGCCCCACCGCCGCGCGCCCCACCGCCTCGCCGGCGCGGGCCAGCAGCTCGACGGCGGCCGCGTCGCCGGCCGCGGCGGCGGCGACGACCTCGGCGGCACCGTAGCGCTCGGGCGACGCCGCCGGCCCGTAGCGCAGGCCGGCCGCCTGGGCCGCCCGCACCACCGCGGCGCCGGAGGCGACCGCCTCCAGGCAGCCGGTGCGGCCGCACGAGCACGGCGGCCCCCCGTCGGCGACCACCGGGACATGCCCCAGCTCGCCGGCCAGCCCGCGGGCGCCGCGCAGCAGCCTGCCGCCGGACACGACGCCGGCGCCGATGCCGGTCCCGACGTGGATCCAGACCAGGTCCTCCACGCCCTGGGACACGCCCTGGATGCGCTCGGCGACCGCCGAGGCCTGGGAGGAGTTGAGCACCAGCGCGGGCACGGCGAGCGCCTCGCTGATCAGGTGGCCGATGGGCACGACGTCCCAGCCGAGGTTGCGCGCCGCCAGGCAGATCCCGGTGCCCCGTTCCACCAGGCCCGGGACGCAGATGCCCACCGCGTCGGCGGCGCCGCGCTCGCGCATCAGCAGGCGGGCCATCGCCGCCACCTTGGCCACCACCGGCTCCGGTGCCGAAGGGGTGGGCGTGGGCTCGTCGAGGCGGGCCACCAGCTCCCCGCGGGCGTCGCCGACGGCCACGGTGATGCGGTGGACGCCGATGCTGGCGCCCAGCACCCAGCGCGACTGCGGGTTGAACTCGACCAGCCGCGGCCGCCTCCCGCCGCGCACCGAGGCGAGCGGGGCGCCGCGGTCGAGCGCAAGACCGTCGCTGATCAGGTCGTCAACGATGGCGGCGACGGTCGGCAGGGTCAGGCCGGTCTGCTCGGCGAGCGCGGGACGGGAGACCGGACCTCCACGGCGGAGCAGGTCGAGCACCAGCGAGCGGTTCACCGCCCGCAGCGAGGCCTGCTGGGCGCGGCCGGCGGGGACGTGCCCGGGAGGACGCTGTGCGATCGGCGTCATGGTCGCCGAAGTATAGCAAGCCTTTTTCGTTTCGCATGCGGTAGTTGTCAGCTTGACAGCCCATGGACGCGAGATCGATACTTGCGCCGCTTTAGGAATTCCAAGGAACGGGTTGGTCTTGCTCGAGAAGGACGCCCTCCGGGGCACCCTGCGCCGCTCGGCGCTCTGGCTGGCGGCGCGCGGCGGGCGCCACGCGCGCAGCTACGCCGTCCTCTACGCCGCGGCCGCCGGCCTGGTGGTGCTGACGGCGGTGGCACCCACGGTGTCGCCGAAGGCTGCCGTCGCCGGCGCCGCCGCACCGGGAGCCGCCGCCGGCGCGGGCGGCCCGGACAGCGGCGCAGCCACCCCTGCGGCAACCGCCTCTGCGGGCGCGCTGGCCACGGGCGCGCCCGGCGCCGCCCCCGCCGCGCCCGGCGTCCAGCTCGGCGCCAACGGCAGGCCGGTGCCACCGGGCGCCATCGCCAGCGCCTCCGACGTCACCCGGATCGCCCGCGGGCTGGAGCCGGGCTTCGGCACCACCGTCGCCGGCGTGCAGTGCCGTCCGGGCGTCCGCCAGACGTCGGACATCCCCTACGCGCCCTACTGCGTGCCCCACTACGTCGGCCCCAACGGCGGCAGCACCTACCAGGGCGTCACCGCCACCACCATCGGCCTCTGCTTCCGCGAGTTCAACGACGCGTCGACGCAGGCGGGCAACGCCGCCGCCGAGGGAATCAGCGGCGAGTCGCAGCAGCAGGTCGAGAACACCATCGACGCCTACGTCAAGTACTTCAACACCCACTACGACTTCTACGGCCGGCAGATCGTGCTCATCCGCCACACCGGCCACGGCAGCTACAGCGACGAGACCACCGGCGGCGGCCAGGACAACGCCCGCGCCGACGCCCTGGAGTGCCGCGACAAGGGCGGCTTCGCCGAGCTCGCCGCCGGCGCCGAGTCGGAGGTCTACACCGACGCGCTGCGCAACCTCACCCCGCAGCCGCTGATGTCGGTGGCGGGACCGAACTACGACCCCACCGAGTGGTACGACGGCGTCTCGCCCTACGCCTGGGACATGGGCATGGACTGCAACAACGTGGTGGACATCGAGGCCAACTTCATCGGCCGCAACCTGGGCAAGGGCAACGCGCGGCATGCCGGCGACCCCGTGTACCAGCAGTCGCCGCGCAAGTTCGGCCTGCTGGTACCCGACCTGCCCAGCTACGCGCACTGCGGCGACCTCCTCCAGCAGTACCTGCAGCAGCGCTACGGCATCACCCTCACCGACCGCATCAACTACCAGCTCAACCTGGCCACGGCCTCGGCGCAGACGCAGAACTACGTGGCCACCTTCAAGCAGGACGGGGTCACCTCGCTGATCCTGCTCACCGACGACTTCACCCCCGCCTTCATGACCCAGAACGCCGACAAGGCGCAGTGGTACCCGGAGTGGCTCATCTCGGGCATCGCCAACGTCGACGTCGACATGATCGGCCGGGCCTACCAGAAGGACCAGTGGGCGCACGCCCTGGGCCCGTCCATCCTCACCGAGAAGGCGCAGAACAAGAACACCGCCGACGGGCGCGCCGCGTACATCGCGGCCACCGGCTCGGCGAACGGCTACGCCTACTCGGCGGAGGGCTACTTCCGGGCCATCGACCACTTCGCCAACATGCTGCAGATGGCGGGACCCGACCTCACGCCGCAGACCATGCAGCAGGGGATCTACTACTTCCCCAAGAGCTTCGGCGAGTACGGCACCATGTACTTCGGGCCGCACAACCACATGGTCACCCACGACATGCGGCTGGTGTACTGGAGCAACACCGCCGTCGGCGCCGACGGCGTGGTCGGCTGCTACGTCGAGATCGACGGCGGCAAGCGCTGGACCGGCGCGGACTGGCCCAGCGGGGACCCGTTCCCGTAACGGCATGACGTTCTCCAGCGCCGCCGTGCAGCGCGGGCGGACAGCCTGGCGCGCCCTGCCGCGCGCGGCGCGGCAGAGTGCACTGTGGTCGGCGGGGCTGCTGCTGCTCTGGCTGCTGCTGGACCATCACCTCGACGCGCTTCCCGGAGTGTCGGGTCTCACCGCGGCGGCGGCGCCGCGCGGCATCCCCTTCGGCATCGTCCTGCTCGGCGTGGTGATGGGATCGCTGAACGGGCTCACCGCCCTCGGCATGGTGCTGGTGCACCGCGCCCAGCGCGCCATCAACTTCGCCCAGGCCGACGTCGGCGGCGTCGGCGCGGTGCTGGCCATCGAGCTGGTCGTGGTGCTCGGCTGGGGGTACGTGCCCGCGGTGCTGTGCGGCCTGGCTGCGGCGGCGCTGCTCGGCGGCCTCACCGAGTTCCTGGTCATCCGCCGCTTCTTCCGCTCGCCACGGCTGATCCTCACCGTCGCCACCATCGGGCTGCAGCAGCTCTTCGGCGCGCTGGAGCTGGGCATGCCCAACCTCTTCCACGCGCCCAACCGGTTCAGCATGTTCACCACGCCGTTCAGCGGGGTGAGCCTCAGCGTGGCGCCCACGGTGATCACCGGCGACGAGCTGGTGGCCATGGTGGCGGTGCCGCTTGTCCTGCTCGGCCTGGTGCTGTTCTTCCGCCGCTCGCGGATCGGCGTCGCGGTGCGCGGCAGCGCCGAGAACGCGGAGCGGGCGGCGCTGCTGGGCATCCCCGTGAAGCGGCTCGGCACCATCGTCTGGGTGATCGCGGCGCTGCTCTCGGCGCTGGCGGTGACGCTGCGCGCGCCGGTGGTGGGCACCGGCATCGCCGGCCTGTCAGGCTCGTCGCTGCTGCTCCGCGCCCTGGCGCCGGCGGTGATCGGGCGGATGGAGTCGCTCGGCGTCACGCTGTTCGCATCGCTGGGACTCGGCGTCGTCGAGCAGGCGATGGTGTGGAACTTCCACCACGCCGACTTCGTCGACCCCGCGCTGCTCGCCGCGGTGATCGTGTCGCTGCTGGTGCAGCGCGGCGGGCGCGACCGCGTCGCCGACCTGGCGGCGTCGTCGTGGCGCGCCATCAGCGAGGTGCGGCCGGTTCCCGCGGAGCTGCGGCGCCTTCCCGAGGTGCGCCTCGCGATGTGGGGCATGGGCGCGGTGCTGCTCGCCTTCCTCCTGGTGGTGCCCCACGTGCTCTCGGCGGCGACCCTCTCGCTGTCGAGCGGCGTGCTCATCTACGCGATCGTCGCCTGCTCGCTGGTGGTGCTCACCGGATGGACCGGCCAGCTCTCGCTCGGCAACATGGCCCTGGCCGGGCTCGGCGCCGCGGTCGCGGGCCAGCTCTACCAGAGCTTCGGCGTCGACATGGTGCGGTCGGTGATCGCCGGGACCCTGACCGGCGGCGTGCTGGCGCTGGTGGTCGGCATCCCCGCGCTGCGCATCCGCGGGCTCTTCCTCGGTGCCACCACGCTGGCCCTGGCGGTGGCCACCGGTACGGTCTTCCTGCAGCCCCAGTTCGTGCCGTGGCTGGCCCCAACGGGAACGCTGCAGCGGCCGGTTCTCTTCCAGCGCATCGACCTCTCCGTCGAGTCGAACTTCTACTACGTGTGCCTGGCGGCGGCGGCGCTGGCGGTGGGCGTGTCGCTGCGGCTGCGCAGCTCGCAGGTGGGGCGCTCCTGGATCGCGGTGCGCGACAACGAGCGGGCCGCGCGCGCGCTCGGCATCGACCCCACCCGCGCCAAGATGCTGGCCTTCGCCTGCTCCGGCATGCTGGCGGCGTTCGGCGGGTCGCTCTTCGCCTTCGACATCCAGTCGGTTCCGGCCGGCTTCTTCGGCGGCGACACCTCGCTGTCGCTCTTCGTCATGGTGGTGATCGGCGGCCTGGGCTCGATCCCCGGTGCCATCTTCGGTGCCGCCTACGTGCGCATCGCGCAGATCTACGTGACCGGGCCGCTGCAGCTGCTGGTCACCGGCGCCGGGCTGCTGGCGGTGCTGCTGTGGCTGCCCGGCGGCCTGGGCAGCCTCCTCTACGGCGCCCGGGACGCCTTCCTTCGCCGCGTTGCGGCGCGGCGCAACCTGGTGGTGCCGGCGCTCAACATGGACGCCGACCTCTCGGAGCGGCTGGAGCGCCGCGTGCTCGGCGAGGTCGTCCCCGCCGGCGCGGTGACGGCCGCGGGGAGCGTCGTGTCGTGAGCGAGATCGACGTGCAGCACGCCGAGGAGACCGCGCCGGTGACCGGCATCCGCGCGCTGTTCGACCGCCGTGCCCTCCTCGCCGGTGCGCCGTTCCTCCCGCTGCTGGTGCTCTTCGGCCTGCGCATCGCGGACGACCTCGACGCCCAGGCGTTCAACACCCTGGTGCCCGACATCGCGCGCTCCTTCCACCTCAGCAACGCCGAGGTGCTCTCGGTGGCGTCGGCGGCGGCGTTCCTGCCGCTCGTCGCGGTGGTGCCGATCGCCTACGTCGCCGACCGCCGCAACCGCCTGCGCATGGCCGCCGCCGGCGCGGTCGTCTGGGGCGCGTTCTCGATGTTCACCGGCTGGGCATGGAACATCTGGGCGCTGTTCGGCGCGCGCGCCGGGTCGGGCATCGCCAAGGCGGTCAACGAGCCGACCCACCGCTCGCTGATCGCCGACCTCTACCCGGTGACGGTGCGGGCCAACGTCTACAGCGCCTACGAGCTGGCCCTCAACTTCGGCCTCTTCATCGCGCCGCTGCTGGCCGGGACGCTGGCCGTGGCCTTCTCCTGGCGCACGCCGTTCATGCTCTTCGCCATCCCCGCGTGGGTCATGGCCCTGGTCGCGCTGCGCCTGCGCGAGCCGGTGCGCGGGCGCCAGGAGCGCCTCGCCGCGGGCGCGGGCGAGGAGCTGGCCGCCGTCGCCGAGCGCCCGCCGACGTTCGGCGAGGCGGGGCGGCTGCTCTGGAACGTGCGCGCGCTGCGGCGCATCTGGTACGCGCTGCCCTTCTACGGCGTCTCGACGTACGCCTTCAACTCGCTGATCTCGCTGTACTACGACCACAACTTCCACGCCAACGCGGGCGTCCGCGGCGCCATCCTGAGCGGCGCGTCGGCGGCGACCATGGTCGGGCTGCTGCTGGGCACGCCGCTCGCCCAGCGCTTCGTGCAGCGCGGCGGCAACGCGGGGCTGCGGCTCATCGCCCTGCTCGGCGTCGTCGTCGGGGCCGGGGTCGCGGTGCTGGCCGGCATGCCGTCGCTGGGGCTGGCGGTTCTCATGCACGTCTCGCTGGCCGTCCCGGCGGCGCTGCTGATGCCGTCGCTGTACTCGGTGATCTCCCTGGTCACACCGCCGCGCGCGCGGGCGCTCGGCTTCGCCTACTGCTTCCTCTGGCTGATCCCCGGCTTCCTGCTCCTCCCCGTCGTCGGCGGCATCTCGGACCACTACGGCATCCGCGTGGCGCTCGCCCTGGTGGTGGCGCCGGTCTACGCCATCGGCTCGTTCGTCATCTCCACCGCGGGCTCGCTGGTCGACGGCGACATCGCGCGCGTCCGCACCAGCACGCTGGCGCAGGCGGAGGCGGCGCGGGCACGCAGCGAGGGGCGCAGCAAGCTGCTCATCTGCCGCGGAGTCGACGTGGGGTACGAGGGCGTGCGCGTCCTCTTCGGCGTCGACTTCGAGGTCGCCGACGGCGAGATGGTCGCCCTGCTCGGCACCAACGGCGCCGGCAAGTCGACGCTGCTGCGCGCCATCTGCGGGCTCACCCCGGCGAGCGGCGGCGCGATCATCTTCGACGGCGACGACATCACCGCCACCGAGCCGGCCCAGGCGGCGCGCCACGGCATCGTGCTGATGCCGGGAGGCCGCGGCGTCTTCCCCTCGCTGACGGTCGCCGAGAACATGCGCATGGCGACGTGGCTGTACTCCGGCGAGCCGCAGCGGGTGCGCGAGTCGACCGAGCAGGTGCTCGACTTCTTCCCCGCGCTGCGGGCGCGCTGGAACCAGCGGGCGGGCAACCTGAGCGGCGGCGAGCAGCAGATGCTCTCGCTGAGCCAGGCGTTCGTCGCCCGGCCGCGCCTGCTGCTCATCGACGAGCTGTCCCTCGGCCTGGCGCCGGTGATCGTCGAGCAGCTGCTCGGCATCGTCCGCGCCATCCACGCACAGGGCACCGCGGTGGTGCTGGTCGAGCAGTCGGTCAACGTCGCCCTCACCCTGGCGGCGCGCGCGGTGTTCCTGGAGAAGGGTGAGGTGCGCTTCGACGGTCCCACCGCGCAGCTGCTCTCGCGCGACGACGTGCTCCACAGCGTGTTCATCGAGGGTGCCGTGGCCGGTCTCGGCGGGGCGGGGGTGCGATGAGCGACGAGGCGCTGCGCGTCGAATCCTGCGGTGTGCGCTACGGCGGCGTGGTGGCGCTCGACGACGTGTCCTTCGTCGCCCGTCGCGGCGAGGTCCTCGGCTTCATCGGCCCCAACGGAGCGGGCAAGACGACGCTGTTCGACGTCGTCTCCGGCTTCGTGCGCCCGACCTCGGGCCGCATCCTCCTCGGCGACGTCGACGTCACCGGGCTGGCCCCGGAGCGGCGGGCCCGGCTGGGCCTGGGACGGTCGTTCCAGGACGCGCGCCTCTTCCCCTCGCTCACCGTCAAGCAGAACCTGCAGGTGGCCTTCGCGCGGCACACCGTGGTGGGCTCGCCGGTCGCCGTGGCGGGCGGCATCGTCGCCCAGCGCGACGAGGAGGCGCGCATCGACGCGCAGGCCGAGGAGCTCATCGACCTGCTCGGCATCGCGGCGTTCCGCGACAAGTTCGCGTCGGAGCTGTCGACGGGGAGCCGCCGCGTCGTCGACCTGGCCATGGTGCTGGCCCACCGTCCCGAGGTGCTGCTGCTCGACGAGCCGTCGTCGGGGATCGCGCAGCGCGAGACCGAGGCGCTGGCGCCGCTCATCCGGCGCATCCGCGAGCAGCTCCGCTGCACCATCCTGGTCATCGAGCACGACATGCCGCTGATCAGCTCGATCAGCGACGCCATCATCGCGCTCGAGGCGGGACGCACCATCACCGCCGGGCCGCCGCGCGCCGTCCTGCACGACGCCCGCGTGATCGCCGCCTATCTCGGCGGCGACCCGGCGACCGTCAACCGCTCCGGCCGCGGCGAGGCGGCCCCCTCCCCGCCGCCGGTGGTTGCTGCCGATTCTGGCCGCATCCCGGCGGCGCCCCGCGGCGGCGCCATCAGGCTGCGCCGCGGTGTGTCGTGGGCGCAGCGCACCGGCGCCGCGGCCGCGGTGCTGCTCGCCGCCGCCTGCGTCCTGCTCGCGCGCTTCGTGTCGACACCCGGCGAGGCCGCACCCGAAGCGGCCGCCGCGCCGCTGCAGCCGCCGAGCGCAACCGCACCCGCACAGCAGCCGGCCGTCCCCTCCTCGCCGGCGGCGTCCTTCGCCATGCCGGCTCTGCCCGTGATCGCGGTGCTCCCGGGCTCGGTGCCCACCGACGTCCCGGTGCCGACGTTCGCGCCGACGCCGCCGCCGCAGTACGACGATCCCACCCCTCCCCCGTCGCCCTCGCCGAGCATCCTCGACCAGCTCTGCCTGGTGGTGCCGCTGACCGTCTGCCCCTCACCGCTGCCCGTCGAGCCGCCGCCGGCGCCCACCGCGCTGCCCGGAGTCCCGGGCGCTCCATCCTCGAGCGCCGGCGCGGCGCAGTCGCTGCAGCTCCCCGCCTGGCTTCAGTCGCTCGTCTTCACCCCCTGAGCCGCGCCGGCAGCGCGGCGACCCGATCCGCCATCCGCGACAGCGACGGCTCGTGGACGCGGGCCATGGCGACGTGGAAGTCGTCGTTGAACGGCTCCAGCCAGCGGGGATCCAGGCCACCAGGGCCGTGGAAGGCACCCAGCAGCGAGCCCGCGGTGGCGCCGTAGCTGTCGGTGTCGTTGCCCTGCATCACCTGGATGCAGATGCCGTCGCCGGCGTCGCGGGCGAACCGCAGCGTGTTGACCAGCGTGCCGATCTCCTGGTGGATGCGGCAGTGCCCGTACTCGCCGTAGCGCTCGGCGATTCGCGCGCAGCCGTCCAGCCAGTCGCTCGCCCGGCGCACCTCGCACAGCGCATAGGTGATGGTCTCGTGCAGGCGGCTGCGCCGCGGCACCACGGCGAGCCCCGCCGCGACCATGTCGAGCGGCTCGGCCGCCAGCGGTGCCACCGCCAGGGCGGCGGCGACGAACATGGCGGCATAGACGCCGGTGGCCCGGTGGGTCCACGACGCGTCGCGCCAGGCGAGCTCGGCAGCCAGCAGCGGACGGCCCGGGCAGGCCCAGCCGTAGGCGTCGGTGCGGATCATGGCGCCGCACCACTCCTCGTGCTCGTCGGGCAGCAGCGACCAGCTCTCGCGCCGCCCGTCGAGCGCGATCAGCGACTCGAAGGCGATGCGGGTTCGCTCGGGCCCGAAGGTGGCGTGCACCGGCAGGTTCTCCAGCCACACGGTGCGCAGGTCGTCCTGGGTGAAGGCCTGGCCGTGCCGCTCCAGCAGCACGGTGGCGACGACGCGGTAGTTGATGTCGTCGTCGAGGGGAACGTGGCCGATGCGCCCGCGCACCGTCGTCTTCCAGTCGCCGCGCCGCCCCAGCGCCTCGAGCACCGGCTCACCGACGTAGTCGCGCAGCGGCCACTCCCCCGCCGCCTCCAGCGCGGCGCGCACCTCGGCATGCGACGCCATCACCTCGAGCGGCTTGCCCAGGGTGCACCCGCACACCGAGCCGAGGAAGGCGGTCCGTGCCCGCTGCGCGGCGTCGTCAGCGGCGACGGCGTGCGCGGCGGCGGGCAGAGCATCCACGTCGCACTCGGCGAGGATGTCCTCGAAGGACTCCGGCTCGACGTACGGCCAGTCGTGCCGCAGCGGCAGGGTGCGGATGCGCCTGCCCAGCGCGGCCAGCTCCTCGACGTGGTCGCTGCGCCGGATCTCCTCGCGCAGCGTGCCCGGGTCGGCACCCTGCTCGACGCGCGCCTCGACGGCGCCGAGGAGGCGGCGGCGGAGGAAGTCGGGCGAGGGGATCACTGGGTGGGGATGGGCACGGTGCGGGTGGCGAGGTACTGCTGCTCGGTCATGCCGCGCAGCTGCAGCCAGGTGGCGTCGTTGGTGACCGCGGGCACGGTGGCGTCGGGACGGGCGAAGGAGAGCACACCGTGGGTGGGGTCTGCACTGGGCGGCACGCCGGGCAGGGGCGTGAACGGGTAGAGCTGCACCCCGGAGGCGTCGGCGCTGAACGGGGTCAGGTCGGCGTGCGGCGTGAACATGTCGTCGAGCGGCCGCGACTCCGCGGCGAAGTCGGTGAGCGGCACCAGGCCGAGGATGCGGTCGATGGCGCCGACGATCGAGGGCAGCTCGTAGTGCACGGTGCTGACGTAGCCGCGCCGGATGTAGGGGCTGGCCACGGCGACGAAGCCGTGGTAGGCGCTGAGGTGGTCGCCGGTGCCCTGGGGGTCGTCCTCGACCACGACCACCAGCGTCGACGCCCAGTCGGCGCTGTGCGACACGGCGTCGATCAGGCGGCCGGTGGCGTAGTCGTTGTCGGCGACCTGGGCCTCGACGGTGGGATAGCCGGGCTCGTCGACCACGGTGGTGTGGTCACCGCCCAGGTACACGTACTCCAGGGCGGGAAGCTGGCAGTTGCTGCCATACGTGGCCGCAAGCGCACCGCCGCAGCTGTGGCGCTCGAACTGCGAGAACTCCGTCTCCCAGCCCTGCTCGCGCGCCGCGTCCGGGTAGTGGAGGTCGTAGTCGGGGTACACGGACGGGTCGGCCTGGTACTGCTGCGGCAGCAGGCCCGACTGCTGGGCCAGCTCCTCGTTGTAGGTGCGCACCGACAGCCCCTGGCGCCAGGCCTGCTCGACCAGCAACCCGGTGCTCGGGTAGTTGCTCGCCGTGGTCCAGTCGGAGTCGAGGCCCTCCTGCTCGACACCGCGCTCCATGATGTCGGCGACCCCGCCGGCGTCCTCCCACATGTGGCCGACGTCGCTGGCATGGCCCGGATAGAAGAACTGCTGCGCCTCGGAGAAGCCGCGCTCCAGCGCGTGCAGGTTGGGCGTCACCGACTGGCCGAACAGCACCAGGCCGTTGCCGGCGCCGGGATGGAGGTCGCCGAGGTCGGCGTCGTACGTCTTGTTCTCACGGGTCACGTAGATGACGTGCTTGATCGGTCCTGCAGGTCCGAGCAGCACCGGGTTGCCGCCGTCGTCACCCGCGGGCGTGCGCAGGGCGATGCCGTCTCGGACGGTCGCGGTCTGCGCCTGCAGGGTGCGCGCGTCGGGCGCCGCCAGCGTCTCCAGCGTCCCGACGGTGAAGTAGGCGCCGTCGATGCCTGCGGCCGCGGGGTCGGGGGTGACGTACGGCGCCGTCGCCGCCGCGCTCTGGGCCAGCCCGCGCGCCGTGACGACGTGCACGGTGCCGCCGTCGGGGCTGAGAGCGACCGCGGTCGGGTACCAGCCGGTGGGGACCAGCCCCACGACGTGCCACGGCGCCACCGCGTGGCCCGGACGGATGTCGTCGACCGCGGCGTGGCGCGGCGCCAGCACGGCGACGGCGTTGTCGGCGCCGAGGGTCACGTAGAGTCGGCCGTCCGGCGCCACCGCGAGGCCGTTGGGCGAGTCGCTGCCACGCCCGACCTGGGCGAGATCGGTGAGGGCCACCGTGCCCGCCGCCGGGTCGATGGTGGCCAGCGTCGCGTCGTTGGCGTCGGCGACGGCGACGCGGCCGTCGGGCAGCGCGGCCAGCGCGGTGGGATGGTCGCCGACGGGGTACTCGGTCACCGCCAGCGTCGCGGTGTCGACCGCGGCGACGCTGCTGCCGCGCCAGTTGCTGGCGTAGAGGGTCCGCGAGTCGGGCGACAGCGCCAGCATGTCGGGGTTGGGCACGGCCACGGCGGTGGCGGCGCCGCCTCCCAGCGGCAGCCGCACCACCACGCCGGACTGCGGGCAGGCCGCCCACAGCGCCGCACCGTCGCCCGTTCTGGCCAGCCCCGACACGAAGTTGCAGCCCGGCACGGCCACGTCCGGCGCCGCGGTGAGGACTCCCGCGGCGTCGACGTCGAAGGCGTGGACCACCTGGTCGGAGCCGCCGGCGACGTAGGCGTGGGCGCCGTCGGGTGTGTAGAGCACCGACTGGAAGGCGTCGTTGACGCGCAGCGTCTGGCGGATCGCGCCGGTGGCGGCGTCGACGGCCACGACCTGCGCCGCCGGCACGTTCTTCACCGTGGCGGGGCGCCCGGCGATGGCCAGCACGGTGCGGCCGTCGGGTGACACCGCCGCGCCGGTGGGGAACACCTGCAGCGGCGTGATCCGGCCGGCGGGCTCGACCGTCTGTCCGGTGGGCAGCACCACCCCCCCTGCGGCGCGCACACCGAGCCACGGCATGGAGCCCACCGCCATTGCGGCGAGCGCCGCGCCCAGCGCCGCGAGCGACGCGCGCATCACGCGGTCGGGGTTGCGGCGAGCACGCCGCGGGCCCACGTGCCCATCACCTCCGCGCCCAGCCGCGCCACCTCCTCGCCCGTCAGCGTGAGGATGCGCTCGATCTCCTGGAAGGTCGCGCCGGGGATCAGCGACACCAGCTCGCGGGCCACCGCGATGGGATGGATGATGGGGTCGCCGTCCCAGGCGATGACGTGGACCGGGAGGTCGAAGGACGGCAGGGCCCCGGCGTCGACGGCGTTCTGGTCGGGCACCAGGGACATCGCCGCGGCCAGCGACTCGAGGTCGCAGGAGTCGACGGCGTCGATCAGCACCTGGTCGGCCCCCGGTGCACCGGGGATCTGCCCCGTCGCCGCCTGCACCATCCCGTCGCGTCCCGCGGCGCTGGCCATGGCGATCAGCGTCCCGATGCCCTCCAGCACCTGCGGCTCGGGGCGGCGCAGCGCGTTGCCTCCGGGAGCGATGAGGCAGAGCGCGCGCGCCCGTCCAGGATGGGTCGCCTGGTGGCGCAGCAGGGTGTTGGCGCCGTGCGAGCCGCCGGCGCAGAGCGGGTTTTCCCACCCGACGTGGTCGAGCAGGCGTGACAGGTCGCGGGCGAACAGCGAGTACGCGTAGCGCTCGCGATCGACGATCGGCGTCGAGCGCCCGTGCCCGCGCGACGAGAACCACAGCACCTGGAGGTCGCGCGCGAGCAGCTCCATGGTGCGCCGCTCGGTCTCCAGGCAGCCGCCGAGTCCGTGGCACCAGACGAGCTGCGGTCCCTCACCCGCGATCTCGTACTCCAGCGACACGCCGTCGTCGACGGGGGCGACGGCCCAGCCGGGTCCGCGGCGGTCGACGGCCGTCATGGCGCGCCCGGGATCGGCGGCACGACGCTGATGATGGAGTCGAGCAGCGCCACGCAGCTCGCCGCGCTGCCGCGGGTGACGCCGGTGATGCAGTCGGCGATGGTGCTCGACTGCGGCAGCGGCAGGGTGACGCCGGTGGCGCCGGGGACGTCGTTGCCGCCCGTCGGTCCCGGGTACGGCGGCAGCGGTTCGTGCACGGGCGGGTTCACCTCGGTGTAGTAGCGGATCATCCAGTAGGGAAGCAGGTAGTCGACGCCGGGGTCGATGTGGCCGGCGCTCCACGAGCCGTCGAGGGTGTACGGGTCGCGCTGCCAGATGAAGTCGCTCTCGGGACGCTGGTCCACGGGCAGCGGGTCGAGCGCGCGCATCGACGACGAGCTCGCCGTGGCCACCTGCACCGTGCCGGCGGGCGTCCCCTGGTCGAGCTGCACGTAGTCGTCGGGGACGCACTTCAGGTCCCGGCCGCAACGGGCGCTGTTGTGCACCGAGGTCACCGTGCGATTGCGGTAGGCGATCCAGTCGACGGTGTCGGTGACGGCGTCGTCGAGGCGCCAGCGGTCACCGGTCAGCGCGTAGCTGATCGCCTCGAAGTGGGCGTTGCGGTCGTCGGACATGCTGGCGTCGAGCTCGCTGAACGCCTGCTTCAGCAGGGTGCGCGTCGCCGGGTCGGTCTCCAGGCGGATGACGTCGAAGTTGGCGATGTAGTCGAGGTTGAACTTGTAGTAGCTGTTCTTCGGGTCGTCGATGGCCAGCGCGTACTCGACGTGCAGCTCGGGCAGCGACGTGGCCAGCTCCTCGGCCCAGACGCCCTCCCAGAACGCCTTCTCCTGGAGCGTGCCGGCGACGTCGGCGGCGTGCCGCGCGCCCTGCACCATGTGCAGCCGCTCCAGGGGGTTGATGTCGAACAGCGGGTTGACGAAGCCCTGCGAGGTGTCGGGCACGGCGACGTCGCCGTTGGGGTACTCCACCGACCAGCCGTGGCGCACCAGGTACCCGGTCATGGCGGTGATGTCGTGCTCCAGCTCGGCCTGCAGCGCGGGGTCGTCGGCGCCGGCGGTGTCGAAGGCGGCCAGCTCGCCGAGCATCGCGCCCATGTACTGGTCGCGCGAGATCTGCGCCTTGCAGTACCAGGTCTGCCCGTCCTCCCATGGGATGCCCGGCGTGACGCCGGGTCCCTGGTTGCCGAGGATGTCGTCGGGCGTTCCCTTGGGCGCGCAGAAGCGCATCAGCAGGCCGCTCTCGCCCTGGAAGACGCCGCCGACGGTCGGGCAGGTTCCGGACGGAGGTGGCGGATACCGGTCGGTGCAGCCCCCGGTGGCGCTCGGCGACCCGCCGTGCCAGTCCTGCGCGATGTTGATGAGGCGGTGCAGTCCCGCGACGGCGTCGGCGATGCGCGCCTTGGCGTCGGCGAAGCGCTGCTCCCAGTCGGGCGGCCCGCTGAGGTTGGGGCCGTGCAGGTGGGCGCGCGCCACCGCGTAGCGGAAGGCCTGGGAGGCGAGGTAGTGGCCGGTCCAGATGGCGCTGTCCCCCTGGCCGCTGGTGCCGACCACGTTCCCCGAGCCGTCGACGTCGATGCCGAGGACCTGGCCCCAGAAGAGGTGCTGAGGGGCCTGGGCGTCGATGACATCCGCCTCGTCGAGGGAGGTGGGCTGGGCGAGGACGGTGGCGCCGTCCGGCTCGGCGGCCGCGCCGGGGGCGGCCGGCATCAGCGCCGTCGCCAGCACGGCCAGGCTCGCCGCCAGCAGAGCGGCGCGCCGGCGCGGCGACGCGAGAGGCACGGAGTGCACGAGACCCTCCCTTGGGTTCCGAAAGCCGCTTGACTATAGTGGCTGGAGGATCACGAGCGCAACCCGCCGTCCGGCGGCAGCCATGCGCAATCGGGTTTAGGAACAGGGCCCCCGGTGCGGCTCAGCCGCGGAGGAACGCCTCCACCTCGGCGGCGTGCGGCGCCGAGCGCCCGGCGCCGGGGCGCTGGACGGACAGCGCGGCCGCCGCGGTGGCGAAGCGCAGCGCAGGGTCGAGGCCGTCGCCTGCCACCAGCCGCGCGGCCATCGCCCCGGCGAAGCAGTCGCCGGCCCCGGTGGTGTCGACCACCGGGACCGCGTGGCCGTCGATGCGCAGCGGCGTGCCGCCGGCGACCATCAGCGCGCCGCGGGCGCCGAGCGTGACGACCACGGCCCGGCGGCAGCGGGCGCGCAGCAGGCCGGCGGCGTGCAGCACCTGGGCGTCGTCCCCGATCGGTGCATGGCTCAACGCCGCCAGCTCTCGCAGGTTGACCAGCAGCACGTCGACGCCGGCGAGGACGTCGTCGGGCAACGCCCCGGCCGGAGCAGCGTTGAGCACCGTGATCGCTCCCGCCGCCCGTCCCATGGCGATGGCCGCACGCACGGCGGCCAGGGGGACCTCCATCTGCGCCAGCACGACGTCGCCCTCGCCCGCGGCCAGGGCGGCGACGTCGCCAGGCCCGACCATGGCGTTGGCACCGGGCACCACGACGATCCTGTTCTCGCCGTGGTTGTCCACAACGACCAGCGCCGTGCCGGTGGCCGCGCTCGGCTCCACGCGCACGCGCTCGACGTCGACGCCCTCGCGCGCCAGGCCGTCGCGCATCCGCCGCCCGAAGTCGTCGCCGCCGACGCGCCCCGCCATGAGCGTCGCGGCGCCGGCGCGGGCCGCCGCGACAGCCTGGTTCGCACCCTTGCCGCCGGGCAGCGTGTCGAGCGCCGTCCCGTGCACCGTCTCCCCCGCCTCGGGATGCCGCTCGGTGCGCGCCACGACGTCGACGTTGATGCTGCCGGCGACGAGGACTCTGCGCATCGACGGCGGTGGTACCACACGGGGCTCGCGTCTCGCCGCTCGCACCGGGTGGCCCGGGCCGTTCGCCTCTGGTGGAGCCGCACCCACGCGCGGACTCTGGGGTGCATGGTTGGTGCCGTTCCCTGTGTCGGGCGGCCCCGGATGGCGATGGCGGCTCTCGCGGTGGTCCTGACGTCCTGCGGCACAGCGCGGGACACCGCCGTCCCCGCGCCGACTCCGGCGGCACCGGCGACGGCCACGTCGCCTGCCACACCTTCCCCCGCCTCCTCCGCGACACCGGCTCCCGTGACTCCGCCGAGCACGCCGTCCGCGGTGCAGTTCACCGGGACGGTGTCGCGCGCGGACGGCGCGACGGTTCGGAGCCAGCCCGGGACCGACGCGCCGGCCGTCCGCGTCGATGCGGCGGGCACCGTCGAGGACTTCGACGGCTGGTACCGGCGCACGGACAGCCCGCCGATCGCCGACGCCGTCACCGGCCGCCTCGAGCCCTGGAGCCGTGACTGGTTCCGTCTCGCCGGCGGCAGGGGATGGATCAGCAGCGCATCCATCCGAGGGTTCCAGCCGGCCGGGCTGCCCCAGGTCGAGTGGAAGAGGCCGTCGTGGCTCGCCGTCCCCGAGACGGTGGAGCTGCCGGTCGCCTTCGACCACCAGGACTACTCGGCGAGCTGCGAGGTCGCGGCGCTGAAGATGGCGCTCACCGTCGAGGGCATCCACCGCACGGAGGACCAGCTTCTCGACATCGTCGGCGTCGACCGGCGCCCGGCGGAGGTCGACGACAACGGCCGCCTCGTCCGCTGGGGCAACCCGGACCTCGTCTTCGTCGGCGACCCCGACGGCCATCCCGGCGACCTCACCGGGTACGGGGTCCACGTCGACCCGATCGCCAGGACCGCTCGCGCCGTGGGCGCCACCGTCCTCGCAGCGGGCAGCGACACGCGGCCGGAGGACATCTACGCAGCGCTTCGCGCCGGCCACCCGGTGGTCGCCTGGATCACCGTCGACTACCTGCCCGCCACCCTCCACTCGTTCCGCACCTTCGACGGCGCCGCGGCGTGGTACTCGACGCTGGAGCACGCCGTGACGCTGGTCGGCGTCTCACCCGACGCGGTGCTCGTCGACGATCCCGCGCGGCAGCTCGCATGGCATTCGCGGGAGGAGTTCGAGAGGGGCTTCGACCAGCTCCATCGCATGGCCGTCATCCTGGAGTGAGAGGCGACCGCACTCCCTAGCAGGACACCACGGTGGCGCACACGGTCGACACCGGGATGGCGAAGGAGATGCCCTCGACGCCGGTGTCGACGATCTTGGCCTCGGTCACCCCGATCACCCGGCCGCGGCTGTCGACGACAGGCCCGCCGCTGTTGCCGGGGCTGATCGGCGCGGTGAACTGGATGAGCTGCCGCCCGCCGTCGCTCCGGAATCCCGAGACGATGCCGGTGCTCACGCTGCGGGTGAGCCCGACCGACGATCCGACGACGACGACCGCATCGCCGACCGACGGCGTGCCGCTGGCGAGTCCCAGCGCAGGCAATGACTGCGCCGTGGTGAGCAGGGCAAGGTCGGCAGCCGGCGACACGCGGGTGATCTGCGCCGGCAGCGCCGTCCCCTCTCCCACCACGGTGACAACGCGGGCGCCGTTCTCGTACGCCGACTGGATGACGTGGTAGTTGGTGACCAGCGACGCAGCTCCCGGCGCCGACGTGACCACCCAGGCGGTGCCCAACCCGGTGTCGGTGCGCACCTCGAAGACGGACGGCGACACCGCGCGGACGAGCGCAGCGGTGTCGGTGATCCCGGCGGCCGCGCTCTCCACGGCCTCGAGCCGCTGCCGCAGCTGGTCGACCGCCGCACTGTGCGAGCGGTTGGCCGCGTCGAGGTCGCTGCGCAGACCGTCGTTGGCACGCCAGAGCAGCAGCTCGGTGACGACGACGGCGGCGACCATCAGCGCCACGGCGATGAACCGCCCGGGTCGGTGCCGGCGCAGGGCCGGTCCTGCTTCGCCCTCGATCACGAGCCGCTCGGAGCCGGCCCGCCGTGTCCCGTCCACAGGTTGAAGGTCTGCACCGTCAGCGCGATGAAGCCTGCACCGGCGATGACGCCGATGATGACGTCGGCGGTGACCACGCCGACCACCACGCCGAGCGCGACACCGATCGCCATGAGCGCGGTGACGGTCCAGCGGTAGCTCGACTCGTTCCGGTGCATGGTCGTCCTCCTGGTTGCGCGAGCCCACACGTTGCCGGCGTGCAGGCGGAATCCGCGCGTGGGTGAATGCGGTGCTGTCAGGGCCGTGCGCCAGGTGTCGCGCAGGCTGAGCTTCGGACCGGAGTGGAGCACCGCGGTCGCGTACAGCCGGCCGCCCACCTGGACCAGCAGGCCGATGGCGGCGACCGCGATGACCGCGGCGAGGACGGGCTCCCACCAGCCCGGCGATCCCATGGCGAGCCGTCCGGGCATCATCATCGGTGCGGTGGCCGGGAAGAACGACAGGACGCGCGCGGCGACGCTGTCCGGCTGCGCGATCAGGAAGAAGGCGGCGAAGTAGCTCGCCACCATCAGCATCGACGTCGGTGCGACCGAGCTCTGCGCATCCTCGGGCCGCGACGCCAGCGCGCCGAGAGCGCCGTACAGCATCGCGTACATCGCGTAGCCGATGACGAACCAGATCACCAGCCAGACGAGAACCGCAGGGCGGAGCGTGGCGATGTCGAGCGAGCCCATCGCCGTTCCGGCGATCAGCGCGGCGAGCGCCATGACGCCCACCTGGGCGAGACCGAGGAGGCCGATCCCGAGGACCTTCCCCGCCAGCAGCGCGCGCGGTGAGATCCGGGCGAGGAGCACCTCGACCACGCGACTGGACTTCTCCTCGACGACCCCGGTGAGCACCAGTGCTCCATACGTCGACATGACCACGAGAAGCAGCCCCGTCATGACCACCGTCGCCGTCTGGTCGGCCGAGCTTCGCCCGGCGACCGCGCTCAGCTCGACGTTGGTGACGGCGACGGGCTGCATGACGGTGGCGAGCTCGCCCGGGCTGATCCCGGCAGCAGCCGCACGCTCGCTGATGGCCACGACCTGGATCGCCCCGGTCACCACCGCCTTCAGTCTCTCGTCCGCTGCACGGGGCCACTCCAGCTGGCGGCCGTCGACGACGAGGACGTCCACCTGGCCCTTGCGCACCGCGTCCTCACCCGCCCCGCGTGTCGGGTACTCGTGCAGGCGCGCCGTGAGTCCGACGCCCGCCGCCTGTGTCTGCACCGCCGCCGGTAGGCCGCCCGGCGTGGCGCCGGACACACCGATGTCCGTTGTCCGCGCCGCGCCGAGGAGCAGCTCGGGCAGGACGATCATCGCCACCACGACGACCAGGGTGATGGCGAGGGAGATGCGGAAGGTGCTGGAGCGACTCCGCTCCCGCATCTCGCGGGTGGCAACGAGCCACGCGGCGCGCAGGTTGCTCATGGGGTGACCACCCGGCGGAACAGCTCCGACAGTGTCGGCGGCGCGAAGCTCAGTGCGACGATTCGCGTCTCCCGACCGACTCGGGAGAGCAGTGAGCCGGCGTCGGCGCGCGAGTCGGCGCGCAGGCGCACGTGTCCATCGGTGGACTCCAGGACCTCGACCCCGGTGAGCTGCGCCCACTCCGGAGCCGGCCCGGTGAAACGGACGTCGACGAAGCGGTCGGGAACCGCGGCGCGGATCTCGTCCAGCGCACCGGTGAGGACGACGCGGCCGTGGTCGATGATGACCACGTCCTCGCAGAGGTCGGCGACGAGGTCGAGCTGGTGGCTGGAGAACAGCACGGTCGCCCCGGCGGCGGCCAGGTCGGAGAGCAGGCCGGCCATCACGCCCATGGCGAGGGGATCGAGGCCGGAGAAGGGCTCGTCGAGCACCAGCAGGTCAGGCTCGTTGACCAGGGCCGCGATCAGCTGGACGCGCTGCTGGTTGCCGTGCGACAGCGCGTCGACGCGATCGTTGGCGCGGTCGCCGACCCCGAGGCGGTCGAGCAGCGCATCGACGGTGCCCGCCACCTGTGGCGCCGTCCGGCCGCACAGCCGCCCGAGGTAGAGGAGCTGGTCTCGGACGCGCATCCGCGGGTAGAGTCCGCGCTCCTCGGGCATGTAGCCGAAGTGCACGCGGTCGCCGTCCCCGACGGGATGGCCGCGCCACGTCACGCTGCCACCGTCGAGCTCCACGAGGCGGAACGCGGCGCGCATCGCGGTGGTCTTGCCTGCGCCGTTGGGGCCGAGGAACCCGGTCAGCCGGCCCGGCCGCGCCGCGAACGTGCAGCCGTCGAGCGCCGCGACATCGCCGAAGCGCTTGCAAGCGCCATGGAACTCGAGCACCGGTGCATTCCTCTTGGCACCACCGTGCGATCTCGACACGAGGGGTGACCAGAGGAGGAGGTCCCGCGCGCCGCGGGCCGAACGGCGTCATGTGTGCGGCGCCGGACGCCCGCGACGGCGGGTGCGGTGACGCGCTACCCCGCGACGGCCGCCGCCGGAGAGGCCGTCGTGAGCGCTCCGTATGGCTCCAGAGGCAGGTTGAAGACCCGAATCGCGTTGTTGCGCAGGATCTTGACCTGGATGTCCGCAGGGACGGGCTCCAGCGTCTCCCGGATCTCCGCCACGTTCTCGGCGTCCAGGTGGGGGTAGTCCGTGCCCCAGATGATCTGGTCCTGGTACTTCTCCGCGAACGCCGGGAGGGTGGTCTCCTCGGCCATGAACGCGACCGCACACTGCTGCATGAACGTCTCGCTCGGGAGCCGCTTGACGCCGGGGTAGTTCCTCGGGTCCATCTTGTACTGGCGGTCCAGCCGGTCGAGGAGCAGCGGCATCCAGCCGCCGTTGCACTCGATGATGGCCAGCTTCAACCCGGGGTACTTGTCGAGGATGCCGCCGTACATGAAGTACGTCAGCATGACCATGCCGTTGAGCGGCGAGAGGATGCCGCCCGCGGCGGGCAGCGCGCCCTCCTCACGCGTCAGGACGTCCGCCATCTCCGGCATGTCGTCGAAGGAGGTGGAGGGATGCACCGCCAGGGTCATTCCGGCGTCCTGCGCGTCGGCCCACACGGGGTCGAGCACGGGATCGTAGACGGGCTTCTCGACCAGCCGGCGCTTGGCCGGAACCTTGATCCCCTTGAAGCCCTTCTCGGCGGTGCGCCGCAGCTCCTTGCGGGCCTCCGCGACGTTCTGCCAGGGCAGGTACGCCATGGGGAAGAGCCGGTCGGGATGCGCGGAGCAGTACTCGTCGAACACCCAGTTGTTGTAGCCGCGGCACATCTCGGCGAGAAGGTCGCCGTCGCGCACACCGTTGAGGACGTTGCCGACGCTGCCGAAGATCACCACGGCCTCGATGTCCTGGGGGTCCATCTGGTCGGACACCCGCGACGTCGCGAAGAAGCCGCCGTCGGCCAGCTCGCCGGGCAGCCAGCGCCGCTTGGCGCCCTCCTCCTGGCTGAGGCCGTAGGTGCCGCCGCCCTGCATGCCCTTGGCCTTCAGCTCGCCGTTGATCCAGGCGCGCGCGCCGCCCTCGGGGTCGTTGTACACGCTGCACGCCCTGTTGGCCGCGTCCACGTACTTCCTGGGGACGTAGCGCTCCCAGATGTCGAGTGGTTCAAGGATGTGACCGTCACAATCGACCAGACGGAAACCGCTCGGCGTGTGTGCCATGGGTTGACCCCTCTGTGGCTGCATCGGCGAACAATGTTCGGCCGCCCCATTCAACGCCGCACGCGGTCGGGTGTCAAATGGTTGCAGGCGTGCGCAGCGGATTCGGGACGGCGGCTTCGAGTTCGCCATGTGCCGCGCGGTGCGGCCGGAGCGGGTCGCCGCTCCGCCGCACCCACGCGGACGCGGTCATGCGGCCCCGGCGGCCAGCTCCTCGAGATGGTCGAGGGCATCCTGGAGGCCGTCCTCCATGCCCGACTGCACGTGCGCGTCGCGGAACGCCCGGTTCTTGTGCTGCACCAGGATCGCCAGCCGTGTCCCGCCCTCGACGTCGGTGAAGGTTGCCGTCGTCGTCGCCGCCGCCTCCGGCATTCCTTCGAACACCTCTGTGGACACGAGCTTCTCGTCGGGCACCACCTCCAGGTACTCGCCGTGGAAGACGACGGGGAACCCGGCGTGCGCCGTCATCGCGTACCGCCACCGCCCGCCGGCGCGGAGGTCGATGTCGATGCTGTCGACGGTGCCGCGGTCGGCGTGCCACCAGCGCGCCACCAGCTCCGGCGTGGTGTACGCGCGATAGACGAGATGCCGCGGCGCGGCGAAGTCGCGGGTGATGAGGATCTGGTCGTCGCTGGGCAGCGTGACCTTCGCGGTGCCCTTGGTCGTCGTCGCCATGTCAGTGCTCCTCCTGTGCTTTCAGCTCGTCCAACACCGTGTCCATGCGGTCGAACGCCTCCGACCACGATCGTTCGTAGGCGCGCACCCAGTCGTGGATGGCCTTGAGGGGTTGGCCGTTGAGGCGGTAGAGGCGCTGGCGGCCGGCCTCACGGACGGCCACCAGCTCGACCTCGCGAAGCACCTTGAGGTGCTTGGAGACCAGCGGCTGCGGCAGCCCGAGGAGCTCCACCAGCTCGCCGACCGACAGCTCGCCCGACGCCAGCGCGTCGAGGATCTGCCGCCGCCGAGGTTCGGCGACGGCGTTGAAGGCGTCGGTGGTGGTGGCGGCCCTGGCCATGCCGGGGACTATACATTCCCATATGGACATATGTCAACCCACCCCGAGGTCCCTGCCCGCGCTGCCGCGCTCAGCGCTTGACCCGCTTCGGACGCACACGCTGCAATCGAATCGCGCGAACAGGGGCGCGCCCATGGAGGACCCGACATGCAGACGTGGATCTGGATCGTCATCGCGCTGTGCGTGGTCGCCATCGCCGCCGCCGTGCTGGCAGCGATGCGGCAGCAGCAGCACCGCGGCCGGCTTCGCCAGACGTTCGGACCGGAGTACGACCGCACCCTCGGCCAGCATGCCAACCGCCGTGATGCGGAGCGAGAGCTGGCCGGCCGGTACGAGCGCCGTCAGTCCCTGGCCATCAGACCTCTGTCCGTCGAGCATCGCCAGGGATTCGCGCAGGAATGGCACGACGTGCAGGCCCGGTTCGTCGACACGCCGGCGGACGCCGTGCGCGACGCGGACTCGCTGCTCTCACGCCTGATGCGCGAGCGCGGCTACCCCGTCGCCGACTTCGACCAGCGTGCCGCCGATGTGTCGGTCGACCACCCGCGCGTCGTGGAGAACTACCGCACCGCGCACGCCATCTCGCTGCGCAGCGCCGCAGGCCAGGCGTCGACCGAGGAGCTCCGCCAGGCGATGGTCCACTACCGGTCGCTTTTCGAGGACATGCTGACCGACGGCGGCGCGACAGCGGAGGCGGCGGCGCCGGCAGCGCACGACTCGCGATGAGGCGCTGAGGGGCGGGCCTCCACGCCACCACCGGCCGTCGAATGCGTATCACCATCCTTGGGTGTGGCGCGGCGTTGCACGCAGATCAGGACGGCTTGAAGGAGAGAATCACTGCCTCGAAGACGTCGAGCGGTGGCGGCACGGGATCGAGGTCCGGCCGGTATGCGACAGTGAGCGAGTAACACGTGCCGGCGATCAGCACGCCCACCCCCAGGCCGCGCGCGTTGTCCGGGCCGGTGTGCTGGTGCACTCAGGCCCAGAACGCCGCGACGGCGCGCGGGTCTCCGACGAACTGCTCGATGCTGCGCACCCGCCCGTGGTCGACGCCGACCAGCACGATCTGCGCATCGTCGAAGCTGCGGCCGTCGGGACGCGTGGCGCTGACCTGGGTGAGCACCGCGACGTGACCGGCGCCGTCGGCCATGACCGCCCGCGGCAGCGCGCGCAGCGTCCCGGCGGTCAGCTCCGCCGACGCACCGAGATAGGCGGTGATGGCGTCGAGGCCGCGGTGGACGCCGCCGAAGCGGTCGTCGTTGCGGTGGTTCCAGGTGGCGTCGGCGTGGAGCAGGCCGCCGAGCGCGGCGATGTCACCGCTGGCGAAGGCGCCGAAGACGGCCTGCACGACGGCGATGTCGGTGTCGTGTGCGGACGGTGCGGTCATGGTGGTGGACTCCCGGTGAAGCGCGAATGCGGCGACGCCCACCGTAGGTGCCATGCCGCGCCGGCGCCATCGATCGTTCAGTCGATGCCCGGTTGGGCCAGGCCGTGCTGCATGGCGAACATCGCCAGCCCCGCCCTGGTCGTGACGCCGCACTTCTCGTAGATGTGCACGGTGTGGGTGTGCACCGTCGACGCCGACAGCGACAGCTCCGCCGCCACGTCGCGCTTGGAGTCACCGGCAACCAGGAGCCGCAGCACCTGCAGCTCGCGCTCGGTGAGCCCGGCGGGGAGTCGCGGCAGCGGGACAGAGGACGCTCCCGCGGCGTCGAGGACTGCGCGGACGGCATCGCGTTCGAGGGGCATCGCGGCCAGCATGCGCGCGGCCTCGGCGAGGTCGACCGCCGGACGATGCGGTCGCGGTTCGAGCAGCGCGTGCAGGACGTCGGCAGCGGCGAGAAGGCAGGCCGCCGCGTCGAGCTCCGGCGCGCGGACCGCCGCCGGGTAGCCCGAGCCGTCGCCGCGCTCGTGGTGGCGGCCGGCGACGGCGCCGAGCGGCGCCAGCAGCGGTGAGCGGGCCAGGATGCGGCTGCTGTGGTACGGGTGCAACCGCACGAGCTCCCATTCCTCCGGACGCAACGGCCCCGGCTTCTCCCAGATGCCCGACGGCACGGCGACGCGCCCCAGGTCGTGCAGCAGCGCGGCGCGGTGCACGACCTGGGGATCGACAGCACCGCGGTTCTCCGCGGCAAGCCGGGCCAGCTGCGCCACGCCGCGGGAATGGCCGGTGAACCATGGTGTCTTGAGGTCGGCGGCGTCGCCGAAGCCCGCGAGCGCTTCGTCGAGCGCGGCGTCGTCCCGGAAGAGGCGCGGGCGCCCAGGTTCGGCGTCCACCACGGCTGCCCACACGTCGTCGGGGTCGGCCAGAGCCAGCAGCTCGTCGGGCGCCGCGAGGAAGACCGCTGTGATGGCGGGATCGAGGGCTCGCCCCGACCACCGCAGCACCGCGTCGACCGCGCCGCCGTGTCCGTCGGCGGCGTCGAACATCACCGCGGTGAAGCCGACGGCGGCGAACCGTGACGCCTCGGCGACGTCGCCACCGGCACGGCCCTCCGGCACGCCGTGGCCGTCGTATCGCTCGAAGCTGTCCAGAACTGCGCGGCGCACCGCGTCGGGAAGCTGCAGCCGCGCACAGAGGCCGGCGCCCACCTCGCAGTCGGCGCGCGCGCCCTCGGACTTCATCCGTCCCACGCCGGCGACGCCACCGAGCGCCTCGAGCTGAGGGGCGTCGACGCCGAGGCCTGCGAGGAACGCGATGGCCTCCCGCGGCTGGGTAGGGTCGATCATGTCGCCGCGCGCGCGCACAACCACGTCGTCGCCGCCGAAGGCGCCGGCGATCTCGTGCGACGTCGCCGCGCAGCCGGCGAAGCGCAGCAGCGTCGCGTAGTACACGTCCGCCTGGGCGGGCGTGCTCAGCCCGGCGCGCCGGGCCAGCTCGGTGGCAAGGAGGCAGGCGCGCATCGCCTCGCCGGGCGGATGCCCGCGGGTGAGGTCGCTGGCCACCGACAGCGCCGCCACGACGCCGCCGATGCCGACCGGCTCGCGCACGGCAGCCAGTCTAGGCGCGCAAAGGGGGGCACAGATTGCGCTGGCAATTCGGGACCAACTGGATCCGCCCGAGTCACCCATGTCCCATACGGGCCGGCTCATATGGTGGTGAGGGCCGGGATCGAACCGGCGACACCGGGTTTTTCAGACCGAGCAGGCGCCTCGAAGCTACCACGAGCTTTCCACGCCATGAGCTCAATTTCGAGGCCCTGCGGCGCCAGCTGGGGACCCGTGCTGCCACTCAAAGGGCGTACCAAGAGGCCGTACCCGCTCGCGGGGGTCGGCGCAGCCGACAGGAGCCCGGCTGGGCCGCCCGACCGGTGACGGAGCGGCCACGACCACGGGTTTCGGACGGGTCCTGTTCGCTCGACGCTCGCCAAGGTGGTTCCTCGGCCGGGCCAGAGGCCGCACCTGCGAGTAAGCGGGCATTGCCTCAGCCACCCCCACCACTCATGGTGCACCCTCGTAACGGGCTCCGCGGCTGAACCTCCGGGGAGCCCCTTCCCCGTCCTTGCCTTGGTTCGGGGCTCCTCCAGCTCCCGCCACCTCCGCGGCTCGTGGCCTCCTCGCCGGACGCTACGCGGCCGACAGCATCTCCCGCGCCAGCGCGGTCACCTCGGACGCCTTGCCCCCCTTGCGGTGCGCCGACACGCGCGGCATGCCGACCGCCTCACGAAGGCGCGGATCGCCCGGCGGGGCGGCCGTGAGCAGGACGATCGGCAATCCCGCACAGTCCGACAGGGCGCGCAGGTGGCGAATGAGAAGGAGCCCATTCATCACCGGCATGTCCAAGTCGGTGATGACGAGGTCGAACGCGGAGGACTCGATCAAGCGGGCAGCGACCCCGCCGTCGCAGGCCGTCTCCACCTCGAAGCCCTGGTGCTCGAGGAGGAGCCGGAGAGCCTCTCGACAACAGGTGTCATCATCGACCACCATCACGCGCTGCCTCGGCGGTTCGCGATCCGTCAGAGGGACTCTCTCCATCTAGGTACCGTCCGCCGAGCTGCCCCTCGGCGGGCACGACGCGCGGCTGCCATCGCGCCGTTGCAGTGAATTGTCCCTCCGTTTGCTGTACAGAGGCTGAACGCCGAGCGCCACGTTCACGATGGGCCGACGGAGTCGCGCCACGGCCTCGTTGCGAGACCGCTGCCAGGACAGGGCGAGGTCGGCGGCGGGTGACCATCGCCGGCGACGTGCGCTCGAAGCCAGGTGGCCGGAGGAGGCGAACCGAGTCCGCCCACGCGGCGTGATGGCACTTGCGGAGGCGGGTCCGTCAAGGCCTGCCGGCACTGTCCTCACCTCCGCTGAATGGCGGCTGACGCCAATCCGCCCTTCGACTTCTGGTCCACCCTCCGGTGCGTGGACCGCTTCCTGACCGCCAGCGGCTACGCCGTCCACTGTCGAGATGGTCTGTTCAGCGACACGGGCGGGACACCAGACGCCTGCAGCGGCCAAGGAGGCGTCTGGCACATCCTCGCCGAGCCAGTCTCCTCCAACCCCCAGGTCATCCCCGGGGTGCGCCTGCGGCGATTCCACGCACTCGTGGTCCGCCACCTCGTCGACAACCGGGAGCTCGCGGAGGGCAGAGGCACGACCTCGGCGGAGGCGTTCGGCGTCACTTGGTTCGTATGGGTTCCGCCGTCTCGTCGCCTGGGACATCGAGAATGTCGCCGAGGCGACGGCGCGCGAGGGTCCTGCCAGGGAATCGGCTCCCGTCACCTCTACCCTGGTGGCGACCGCCAGCTTGCGCGCGGTCGCCTGCCGCACCGACCTTGACAGCATGGACCGAAGGAGGTCGGCTACCAGTTCGATCGGTTCAGCGTCGTCTGCGGGTAGTTGCCCAGGTTGACGACGCAGGTCAGCACCACCGACGTCTGGTCGTAGAAGACCGCCTCGAGGGAGTTGCTGCTCTGTCCCCACTGGGTGATGTTCCACAGGTTCGAGGGCGCTGCGTATCGCGTCCCGTTGATCCACATCCCGCATGCCGAACCACCTGCCAGACTCACGGTCCAGTGCGAGTAGCAGGGAGCGGTGGAGGTCATGTCGACGCGCCTGTACCAGCTCACGCCACCTCCGCTTGCGACCACCGAGGGAATGCACGATGCGCGCGCGGTCGCGGCGGCGGTGGGTGCGGCGCCGATGGCTGAACCACCGCCACCCGCTACGCTGCTGCCGGCACCGCCGGCGTTGCCGTCGGTGCTTCCGCTCCTGTCACCGACATTGCTCGAGGGCGAGGATGCCAACGAGCCGAGATTGATCGGGCTGTACTGCTGCATGACGGCGAAGCTGCCCGCGAGGTAGGCGAGAACGGCAAGGCTCACCAGCGTCGCGTCGAACGGTGACCTTGCCTGTCTGATCGTCGGCGGCTTCGCGCCCCGTGGTGTGACCAGGATGCGAAACAGCTGCAGCACGGCGATGCCGAGCACGGCGTAGACGACGATCGCCAGCAGCGACGCGAACTCGATGATGTGTGCTGCGCTCCCGCCATCGGCGACGATGCCCTGGAACGGAGCGACGAGGGCCGAGCTGATGTGGAGGAGGACGTTGACGAAGACCGACTGTGACGAGGCTCCGGCTCCCAGGAGCATGGCACGGGCCGCGATCACCACCACGACTGCGCCGAGGACGCACGCGACTGCGACCGGTGCCGCGCGCCGGGAAGGGGCGATCGGCCCGCTCGTGGCGACCGCGGTGCGCCGCAGCGGCAGACGCCGGATCAGCACCACCAGGCCCCACCCGACCAGACCCACGACAGCCAGCGCCACCAATGACGCGATCTCCACGACGTGGGTGCTCGATCCGGCGTCGACGAATCTGCCCTGCAAGGGTGCCACCAGCGGACCACTGAGCCGGTCGGCGAATGCCAGGAAGAACGAGGAGGACGAGGGCGCGATCAGCTTGCCGAGGAAACGCACTGCCACGATCACGACGGCGAGTGCGACGAGCACGCGCGCGAGGCTTGCAGCACGGTAGTGGCGCTGCGGCCGCTGCTCGGCCGCCAGAACCGCCGAGTCGTGTGCGGCCGTGGTTGCCTGCGTCTCGTCTGGCGTGGCGGGGGGCGGATGGACGTCCTGTGGCGCTGGTTGTTCGGGTCCTGACTCGGCCACCACGTCTGCCCCCGCATCGCCTGCGCAAGCCCGCAATGATGGCGACCCATCGATAAGCGCAGGCTAGCCTCTAGCGGCCTGAGTATACGCGCAGCAACGCCACAGTGCCCATCAGCGCGCATTCCCGGGAGTACCACGATCGAAACCACCCATTGTCCCGTCGGCCGCCAGGACAGAGCGAGTCGGCGGGTGGGCGACCATCGCCCGCGTCGTTCCCTTTTGCGAGGTGGCCGGGGGCAGAGCGGTTCAGTGCAGCCCGGCGCCGGGAGCGCCTCGCCTCGGCGGTCCTCCGGCGTCGACGTCGGCGGCGCCGAGTGGCGCGGTCCGGGCGCACCGTGTCTGCCCCCGGCGCGATAGCGCTTGAGTGGGCAGGTCCGTCAAGGCCCGCCGGCACGAGCCTCCCCGTCGCTGAATGGCGGCTGAACGGACGGGGATCCCGTCACCGAGATGGCGCTGGCCGGCGCGCCGTGACCGAACAGGTGGATGAGAACGGTGACCCCACCGAGGTGCAGCGCCGCGACGAGACCCATGGGCCAGCCGCCGGCGGCTGCCATCACGGTGCTGAGCACCACCGTCACCGCCGCCATGTGCCGGGCCTCGGTCATCGGCCGTACACGTCCCGGCCGAAGGCATGCACCGAGGGCAGACCGGCCTCCCCGAGATGCCCGTGGCCGTCCGACCCTCCTGCTCGCACGCCGAGCAGGTCTTCGACGGTGCGGAGAAGCGAGTAGTGGTTGTAGGCCACGTCGCTGACCCGGCCTCCTGCGACCAGCGGTGACACGACGACGGCACCGACGCGGCCGCCCCCGGGCCCGGTCTGCCCGGGCTCCTGCACATTCGGACCCCGCGGCTCATCGCAGCACGCGCTGGCATCGCCATTCTCCGCTTCGTCGAACGTGACCACGAGCATCCCGTCCTGCTGGAAGGCGGGTGATCGCAGGATCAGTGGCACGTAGCGCGACAGCCACGGTTCGACCGCGCCGCCTCCGCCGTCGTGAGTCCCGGAGACATTGAGGCCGGCACAGGGATCGTCGTGCCCATCATTGCAGAGGTTGGGCACGACGACGCTGAGGTTCGGCGTGGTGGCCGTGCTCGCCAGATCGGGGAGGAGTGCGCTCAGCGCGACCACGTTCTCGTCGCAGGCCGCCCGGTCGTCGATGATCGACCGGAAGTACGCGAAGGGGTCGTGCCGCGCCGCGTACTGATCCGTGGCGGTGGCGTTCTGCGTCCCGTCAGCATGGCCCACCTCGGGGTGGCCGCACGTCGCCGCCTCGCGCCGCGGGTCGTTGCCCATGTCCTCCATGTAGCCCTTCCACGTCTCCCCCACCGCAGTCAGCTGGTCGGCGATGGTCTGGACGCTCGATGGATACACGCAACCGTCACCGTGGACCTGGCCCTGCGCATCCAGGCGAGAGTTCCCCGTGAAGGCCGAGTACGTCGTGCAGTCGCTCTGCGTCGCCGGGTCCGGGGCCTGCCCGCTGATCATCGCGATGTAGTTGTCGGCGCTGGCATGGCCGATCGCGAAGTACTGCCGCAGCAGGACGCCGCGGGACGCCAGCGTGCCCCCGAGGTAGGGAACCGACGTGCCTGGACCGAACACGTCACCGTACGATTCGTTCTCCAACACGATCACGAAGACGTGGTGGATCAGCGGCGCACCCCCTGATGCGATCCACGGCGAGGCGGCGGGGACCGGTGGCGTCGTGACGGCACATCCGGCGAGGAGGAGGGAGACTGCTGCGGCGGACGGCACGAGTCGCCGCCGTTGGGTCACCCGTGTGCCGTGTACGGCGCCAGCAGTGGCGCGATGGACCCGCTGCAGGCGCACGCCGCGTCCCCGAGATGCGGGACCCGGTAGACGTCCTCGAGACTGCGCAGGATCCCTGCTTGGTCGACCGGCGTGTCGACGTGTGTTCCGCTGCGGAGAGTATCGCTGATCACGATCAGGGGAATGTGGCCGCCCGCCGCGCGGTTGCAGCATCCCGCAGTGGTCGTTCCCTGGTCCCACGTGACGATGATCACGCCGTCGTCGCGGTACCACGCCGAGTGCTGCACCTCGTCGACGATGCCGGCGAGCCAGTGGTCGGAGGCGGCCGTCGAGCACACCGTCCCGCCGTCGCACAGGTCGGGACTGATCCAGACGAAGGCCGGGACCGAGTTGGCCTCCAGGTCAGTGCCGAGCAGCCACAGCGGCACGACGCGCTGGCAGTTCGACGGCGTCAGCCGCAGCTGGTTGCTGTACGCGAACGGGTTGTGGAGACGAACGTAGCTGCCAACCACAGCTCGTGTATCGCACGCCTGCGGCAGGCCGTCCATGAAGGCGCGCCAACCAACGGACCTCTTGGCGATCTGGTCGATGAACGTGGGTGCATACCCGATGTCGCACGTCGCGCAGTCCGTCGAGAAGCCGCCGGTCGTTCCCGTGAACAGCTCCATGTAGTCGAGCAGCTCCGGATGTGCCGTCGCATATGCATGCGTGGCGGTGCCGTACCGTTGTGCCAGCTGGTTGATGCGTGGTGCCGCGGCACTGCCGGCGAGGTCGCTCACCTCGCGCGTCTGCAGGACGATGAGCATGACGTGCGGATCGCCGGTGTGCTGATGGCGCGTGCCCGGAGTCGGAGTGATCTCGGCAGTCGAGGTCGGCGCCGAGCGCGGCGCCGCGGGTGGGGGCCCCCCGCAGGCTACGAGCAGGGCGGCGACGGCGCCCGCCACCACAGCGGCCCGTAGCCGCTCCGGGACGCGGCCCGTTGCACCGACGAGGACCACGTCATCGCACGGGAGGAGCGCACGACGGCCATGCCATCGCCACCATCGCGAATGTCCTGGCAGACGGACGCACCGTTGCCGGTCCGGCTGGTGCAGGCCTTCCTGTACACACTGACCGCGCTGGCCATGCTCGGTGTCCTGCTGGCGCTGGGGCTGGTCCTGATCATCGCGTTCGCACAGCAGCAAGCCGGCTTGAACGTCACTCTCGGCCTCCTTTCGGGCGCGGCTGCTCTCGCGGTGGTCAGCGCGCCGGCCGCGGTCGGCTACGGCCTGGGCCGGCGGCGGCGCTGGGCCTGGCTGGCAGCCCTCGTCCTCCTGGCGCTGCTCGCCATGGCCACGCCCGCGGGGCTCGCCGCCATCCGGTCGGTGAGCTTCCTCTGGCATCCGCCACGCCTGCTCATCGCTGCTCTGACCGCCGTCCCGGCCGGTGCGCTGCTGGCCCTCCTCGCCCCCGGCAGCCGGCGCTGGGTCGAGCTCCACGGGTCGGCTGGACAGAGGAGCGGGGACTTCTGAGCCGAACGGTCGGCGGTCTCCGGACGACGTTGCCATGCCGCCATCCTGCCTTCCCTGGCTGAACGGCGCCTGAACCCGCAGGCTCCCCGTTCAGCACTGGTTCAGGGCGGGGGCGCACACTTGCGCCATGCGGGTGCTGGTCGTCGAGGACGACGGGCGCCTCTCCGTGGCGCTGCGGCGAGGCCTCGAGGAGGACGGGTTCACCGTCGACGTCGTCGGGGATGGTGCGAGCGCCGTGTCCGCAGCGGTGATGGCGCCCTTCGATGCCATCGTCCTCGACGTCATGCTTCCCGGGGGAATCGACGGCTTCGCGGTGTGCGCCCAGCTCCGCCGCGCTCGGGTGCGCTCGCGCGTGCTGATGCTGACCGCACGCGACGCCGTCGACGACCGGGTGCGCGGCCTCGAGGTGGGCGCCGACGACTACCTCGTCAAGCCGTTCGCATTCCGGGAGCTCGTCGCCCGCCTCCGCGCACTCGGCCGGCGGCACCTCGACGATCGCGCCGCCGTGATCGAGATTGGCCCCCTGCAGGTCGACACCAGCGCCCGCGACGCGCGCGTCGGCGAGCGCAGCCTCGTCCTCACCCCCAAGGAGTTCACCATCCTCGAGTTCTTCGCCCTCCATGCCGGCCAGCTGCTCACGCGGTCGCAGGTGGAGCGCGCCATCTGGAACGACGATCTGGCACCGACCTCCAACCTCGTCGAGGTGTACGTCGGCCGCATTCGCCGCAAGCTCGGCGGGGCGGGGGTCGCCGACCCCTTCGTGACCATCCGCGGGGAGGGCTACCGCTTCGACCGCCAGCGCCTGTGCGACGCTTCCTCCGCCGGACGCGCGTCCGCCTGACGCTGATCTACACGATCGTCGTCCTCCTCGTCGCAGGAGGTGGAGCGGTCGTGTATTGGGCGGTGTTCGCCAACGTCGAGCTCGGGGGTATCGACAGCACGCTGCTCCGCACCCAGGGCCGACTCCTGGCCTCTGGCGTCGTCGTGGTCGAGGGTCGTCTGCACTTCCGCGACCCGGCGACGCTGGGGAGCGCCACGGCGGGCGCCACCGTCACCGCTGCGATCCTCGCGGACCAGGGCGTTGCCGAGGACGAGTCGGTTCCGCCCCCGTCCGCGGCCGTCCTCCAGGCCGCGACAGCCGCGCCGGGGAACGGCACCGCACTCATCACCACGATCACGACGCCCGGCGGACCCGCCCGCATCGTCGCGCGCCGGCTGCACCTGGCCGATGCACCGCCCGGAGTCCTCGTGCTCTCCCGATCACTCGCCAGCTACGACGACACCCTTCGGCACACCGCGGTCTTCCTCACCGTCGCGGTCGGCCTCATCACCCTCCTCGCCGGCCTGTCGGCCTACTGGCTGTCCGGCCGGGCGCTGCGACCGGTGCACGAGATCACGGCACTGGCGCGCGGGCTCAGCGAGCGCACCCTGGACCAGCGCATCCAGCTCGACCTGCCCGACGACGAGATCGGCGAGCTGGCGGCGACGTTCAACGCCATGCTGGCGCGCCTGGAGACGGCGTTCACCACCCTTCGCCAGTTCACCGCGGACGCGGCGCACGAGCTGCGCACCCCGCTCGCCGTCGCCATGACCCAGGCGGAGGTCGCCCTGCAGCGCACCCGGGACGCGGGTGAGTATCGCGCGACGCTCGAAACGGTCCTCGCGGAGACGCAGCGGCTCAGCACACTCGCGGACCGGCTGCTCACCCTCGCGCGCGCCGACGCCGGCGCACTGCGTCCTCACCTGGAGGCGGTGGAGCTCGCTGACCTGCTCGAAGACCTCGTCGACCGCTGGCAGACCGTCGCCGCCGACCGGGGCGTGGACCTGGTCACCAGCCTGCCGCCGAGCGGCGACGCCATGGTCGACGTCGAGATGCTCCGCCGTCTCGTCGACAACCTCGTCGACAACGCCCTGCGCCACGCCCCGACCGGAGGCATGGTCCGGGTCACGGCACAGATGCGGGACGACCTCTGGACGCTGGCTGTCGACGACTCCGGCCCGGGCGTCCCCGGCGAGTTGCGTGGCCGCCTGTTCGAGCGATTCACCCGGGGGGACCGCAGCCGCACGCGCGGCACTGGGGGCGCCGGCTTGGGCCTGGCGCTGTGCGCGGTGATCGCCCGGCTGCACGGCGGCGACATCCGTCTCGACGCCGCCCACCCCTCACGGTTCGTCGTGGAGCTGCCGCGGAGTGGCGCGAGCGCCTGACCCGTCGGCCCAGAACACCGGCCGGAGCGCGCCCGGCAGCAGGTGATCCACCCGCGCCAGGAGCGGTGTGAGTGGCGCAAGCCCGAGCCACGCGGCGGCACCGCAGGCGAGACCGACGGCGAACCCACCGGCCACATCGCCCACGTAGTGCACGCCGATGAAAACGCGGGCGAAGGCGACGATCAGGCTGAGCACGAACGTCACCAGGGCGAGGCCGCGCATCCGCCACCACGTCGCACCCGTGACTGCGCCGAGTGCGAGCAGGTGGTCCGACGGGAACGACGCGTCGGCACCGTGCGGGATCAGCGGCGTGAAGTGCTCGGCGACGAACGGCCGCTGTTCCGGCCACATCGCGCCGATGACAGCACCGAGCACAAGTGCAACGAGGCCGCCGAGCCCGATCGCGAGCACGGTCCGCAGCCCGTCGGGATGGCACCACGCGAGGACGACGACGAGCACAACGGCGAAGACGAGATCCGCAGCCGCGACACGCATGACGGCGTCGAGGACGGAGAACCTGCCAGCCAGGTGCTGGATCGGGGTCGAGAGGTCAGCGGTCATCAGGTGGCGAACGAGCGCGCCGCGGTCGCGGTTACCCGGCGTTCAGGCGGGCTACAGGAGTCGAGGCGCAGGCTGATCAGCCGCCGTGGGCGCACCACCTGGATGCCGAGGTGCTGCTCGAGCGTCGTGCACCGGCTGATACGCCGCGACTCGACCAACGATCCCGCCCGGTCGAGCTGTCCCACGAGGCGGGCTCGAGTTTCGATACAGGATCCGTGGCGGCGTCGTCGTCTGAAGTAGCGGATGACCGAGCGATCTGGACCAGATGACCTGGGCCGCCCGCCTCGTGCGCGCGCGACGGACGTCGGCGTGAATGCGGGGAGGCCCGACGACATCCTCGACGACATGATCCTCAGCTCCCTCCGCGCGGCGGGTCGGCCGCTCGTGCTCTCCGAGATCCGCGCCACCGTCGCGGCTGACCCGCGCTCCGCGGGCGTCGCAGCGTTCGCCGTCTCCGTCGGCACGTCGCTGGAGCGTCTCATCGCCGCCGGACAGGTCACCACGTGCCCTTTGAGCCCCCGCGCCGGAGGATCTCCCACCGCCGCGACGACGATGGCCTATGTGGCGTGCGGTGCGCCTGGAATGTCCGCCGGTATTCACCGGGCCGCTGACAAGCGGATGTGAAGCCCTCCGGAGGCTCCGTTGCACACCGACACCGGCCGTGCCCCTCCGAGCCAGCCGGGGAATGCTGTCGACATTCAGCGAGCGTTCAGATTCCAGCGCAGCCGTGCCGGGGTGATGCGACGAATGCAATGGAGCGCCGGCGACACGCTCGGGATGTGTCGAGCGATCGTCACACGAGCAGCCGCACGGCGAGGAGGGCGAGCGCAGCGGCGAGCAGTCGCTGGATGAGCGCCCCAGACGCCCGCGAGGAGATGCGCGCGCCGAGCTGCGCCCCCACCACGACGCCCGCCGACAGCGCCACGGCTCGGCGCACACCGTCGCCATGGGCAAAGCTGCCGGCGAGGGTATGCGTGATCGACGCGACGCCCGCCATGTTCGCAAGGACGAAGTGCGACGTCGCCGTGGCAACGTGGGCGGGAAAGCCGAGAACGCTGACGAGCAGGGGAACGTGGATGACGCCCCCGCCGATGCCCAGGAAGCTCGACGCGAATCCGACGCCGACGCTCAGCAGGGCGCCTCGAAGCACGGGCACGCGGTACCGGTAGGTCGTGCCGCTGCGGTCGGTGATGACTCGGCACACACCGCCGGTGCCCGCGCCGGAGTGCAGGTGCCGCGGACCTCGAATGGCGAGCGCGGCGAGGCAGAGGAGCAGCGCGCCCATGATGGGGTCGAAGACGCGGCGCGCCGCGTACTGGACGACGAGCGCACCGGCCACAGCCCCCGGAAGCGTCGCCAGCGCGAAGACGACGCCGCTGCGGTAGTCGATGCGGCGCAGCCGTGCGTACGCGGCCGACCCGGAGGCGGCGTTGAAGAACACGGCAACCAGGCTGATGGCGGTGACGGTTTGCGGAGTGTCCTGTGGGTAGAGGACCAGGAGAACCGGCGTGAGGATGAACCCGCCGCCGGCACCGACCAGCGTCCCGAACGCTCCCACGAGCGCCCCCAGGACGGCAAGACCGGTCCATGTCCATGCCGTCATGGACGGGAAGTGAATCGTCGAGGGCGCACGTCCACCCAGTGTCGCTCACCCGCACACCCCTGCGCCCGCCGGAGGGGTGTCCCACCGCGCACCCACGCCGTGCCGGTCAGTGCGAATGCCCGAGCCGCCCGCGCCGCTGCCCGCTCGTCTCCTCGTCGTCGAGGTCGTCGTCACGCGTGACCAGGAGCAATCCGATGATCATGACGACGCCGACCATCAGCATCCACACGAAGTCGAGGTACTCATTCAGTCCCATCGAGCAGCTCCTCTGTGCGACGCCGTGCAGTCCCGGCCGTCATCGGACATCTCGACCATATGCCGGCGCAGCGCGCGTCGGGCAGAGGACCGTGGCACGGGCACGTAGGGCTTTCGGCCCTCCTCGGCACGGCGCGGACGTTCACCTCGGCTCCCACGGCGCGCCGAACGTCCTGCCCTGCCAGGACCGACGGCCCTGGAGCGCAGGCGAACGAGGGCGTCGCCTCGGCCACGACCAGCATGACCGTGCGCAACGCCGCGAGGCAGCGGAGGGAGTTGCAGCAGCCGACCCCTCTCGATGACGTCTGGACTCACGCGGACGACGTGGCGCGTCTCGCCCGCCAGCTCTGCAGCAAGGCTGCATCCGGCCGTCCCGCGGAACGTAGCGGGAGGTGCGCCGCTGCGACGTCGGCGGCCACCGTGCGTTCTGCCACCGGCTCTGCGCAGCAGCCCGCGGGTTTGATCGCCGCACGCTGTATCGGTGGCCCCCGTATTCAGCTGCGCTACAGGATTCCGGCCCAAGGATCACGCCACCCCGTTCCCTTGATAAGGCTTCATGGACGTTGTTGCGCGCGCGCAACAGTCCTGCCCTAGACTGTGGTCCTAGAGCCCGTTCGTTAGGGCTCTATCCCCGGAGCGAAGACCCGACGATGACATGCAGTCAATCGGAGTCATGCGCTCCACCCGGCGAATGACGCCGGCAACCCTTGGAGATCAAGTGACAAATGCAAGCCGTTGCCGCTTCGATCTCCCTGTGCTGAAGTGGTCGGCGCGCGTGGCACCGGTGGCGCTGTCGCTCGGTTGCGCGCTCGTCGTCACGGCCTGTGGCACCCCCAGCGTGGTGACGCCGGGTGGTCCGTCCACCAACCAGGCGGGTTCCGCGTGCTCCCCCCAACCGTGCGGGTCGGACGCTGGGCTGACCGTCTATGTCACCGGTCTGGTCCACGTTCCCACAGCTCCCGGCCTTGTCGAGGCAACCTTCATTGTCGCGAACCACGACACGGTCGCCCACGACCTGTCCGGTGCCGAAGACACGTACAGCCTCCAGCCGGCTGGTGACGCGGCCATCAAGGACAACGATGCGTCCTCCCTCGGAGTGTTGGCCGACGGGTCGCCGTGCCAGAACGATCAGGCCAGCCTTCCGCCCGGCGCCCAGTCGCCCACGTTGCACACCTGCTTCGTGATGTCCGAGGCGCAGGTCGCCGACTCGTTCAAGTTCATCTGGTCGATCGACACCGCCGACGTATCGGCCGGTGGAACCATCGATCTCTCCGGCATGGGCATGCAATGAGAAACGACTATGGAAGCTCGAGATGGACGACCCTTCCGCGGTTGACGATTCCGCCCCTCCTGGGGTGGCGGCGGTTCTCGTAACGTCCTGCGGGGTGCCTGACACAGCCGCCAGGGTCCGTTGTCCGGGCCGCCGCCGGGGCCACGTCCGTGACGGGTGAGCACGAGGCGGTCTCCGCGATATAGCGTCCCTCGGCGATAGTGCCCGCGCTGCGTCGTCTCGACGACCAGGCCGCCGTCAGAGAGGTCACCGGTCAGGAGCCGCCGGTCTGCGCCACCCCGTTGAGCTCGCCCACATGGGTATTGGCGCGGTCGGTGAGGAGGAGTGCCCGCCGGAGCGTGTAGGCATCGGGTTGCGACGTGGTGGTGAGGGCCGGGATCGAACCGGCGACACCGGGTTTTTCAGACCCGTGCTCTACCAACTGAGCTACCTCACCCCGGCCGCCCCCGCGGGCGAGCGGGAAGGGTACCACCTGGCAGGCGCACCGCCGAGCAGGGGTTTGGCGCCCGGCAACCGCCCGTAGAATGCCCTCATGGGCCGTGTACTCCACATCCGCATCCACGGCCTCGACACCGCCGGCCTCGAGCCCCTGCAGGCCCGCTTCCAGGAGCTGACCGCCACGCGCGACTGGCGCGGCGACAGGCCCTGGCTGGCCGACGCCGGCACCAGCGACCTCTTCGCCACCCTCTTCTTCGACGACGCCCGCGAGGCCGCCGAGCGGGAGAGCCCCGAGCTGGGGCCGCTCAGTGCCGCCGGGTTCGTCCGCCTCAACCGGGACGAGACGGACGCGCTGGCCCTCCTCTTCATCCTCCGCGACCTCAGCGAGCGCTTCGGCGCCCACGTCGCCCTGCGCGACCCGGACAACCCCATCGCCAAGCTGCGCCACATCGACCTCAGCGGCGGCCTCCTCCCCGACGGGGCCCAGCTGGAGGCGGTGCTGGTGGCCCGGCCCATCTACAAGCGGCTGCCCGGCGCGGTCATCGAGATGTACCCGCCGCGCGCCCTGGGCTCGGCCTTCGGCACCGTGGAGGCGACCGACGAGCGGCGGCGCAACTGGAGCTTCCTGGTGCACGGCATGCGGGCCACCGCCCCCACCTTCCTCGAGGCGGAGGCGGAGGCGATGCGCATCTACCGCGGGCTGCGCTTCCTCAGCTAGTGCGCGCCGTCGTCCAGCGGGTGACGCACGCCCAGGTCAGCGTCGACGGCGAGGTGATCGGCGCGATCGGGCACGGCCTCTGCGTCCTCCTCGGCGCCGGGCCCGACGACGACGAGCGGACCGCCCGCCGCCTCGCCGAGCGCGTCGCCACCCTGCGCATCCACGCCGACGCGGAGGGCCGCATGAACCGCGACCTCCAGGCGGTGGACGGCGAGGTGCTGGTGGTGAGCCAGTTCACCCTCTACGCCGACAGCAGCCGCGGCCACCGGCCCAGCTTCGTCAGGGCGGGGCCGCCGGAGCTCGCCGAGCGGCTCTGCGAGGTCTTCTGCGCGGCGCTGCGCGAGCGCGGGCTGCGGGTCGCCACCGGCCGCTTCGCGGCCCACATGCTGGTCGCCCTGGAGAACGACGGTCCTGTGACCGTCGTGCTCAGCAGCGGCGAGGAGCCGTGGGCCGCGGATGCGGGGTGACCGGTCGGTCAGCGTCGAGTAGCGGCCAGCCTCGGCCGCAACCGGGCTAGCCGGCGCGGCGGGCGCGGAGGCCGGCGAGCTGCTCGTCCTCGCCGCCCGAGCCGGAGTAGCGGAGCAGCTCCGGGGGCCGTCCGCCGGTCCCGGCCGGGGAGCGGAAGCGGGCGTGGCGCTGGCGAAGCGAGGCCACCTCGCGCTCCGGGACGGAGCGGAGCACCCCGGCGTCGCGGAGCTCCTGGACGCGGCGGCGGAAGGTCCGCTCGCTGCTCCTGGGGCCGCCGTGGAGGGCGACGTGGAGCCGGAGCAGGTCGTCGCCGGTGAAGACCTCGCCGAGCAGGGCGGCCGCTCCGGCGACGGTGCGGGTGTCGGCGCGGAGCCGGTCGGTGGCCGCCTTGAGGGCGGCCGTGGCCCCGGCGTCGAGGCGCAGGCCGCGGCCGACCGAGGCCCACTTGCCGCCCGCCTCCTCGTCGTACGGCGCCACCGCCAGGTACCAGGCGGTCACGGTGCGATTGCCGCGGCTGGGCTCGTCGTCGAGGCCGACGAGCTGGAGGCCTCCGCCTCCCCCGCGGCGCCGGCCGCCTCCGAGGTGCCCGCCGGCGGCCTCGACGGCGCGCTGGGCGGCGTCGGCGAAGCGCTCGCCGCGCTCGACGTCGGCGCTGGGCAGGGACCGCCCGGCGGTGAGCACGTGGAGGGCCCGGCCGGGCGTGGTGCCCGGATCGGGATCGAAGCTGAAGACGACCGCCTGGACCGCGAGCGCGGCGGGTGCTGCCTTGGCCATACGCTGCTCCTCCAATCGTGCCCGGAGCCGTTCCCCGTGCAGACGACCCCTCCCGGGCAAGTTCGCGATGATGCGGACCGAAACTGTTTGCGTACATGATGACACAAACTCGGCCCCCGGAGGTCCCGGCCGGGATGGAGGAGGTCCCAGGCGGGGGCCCGGCCGGGGGGGCCGAGGGACCCCCCGAAGTGGTGACCGCCGCCTCAGGCGCCGCAGCCACGCTCGGCCCAGACTGCCTCCATCAGCCGCTCCCGGCCCCCCGGGAGGGCGAGGCAGGAGACACGGACATGGCATCCCCGGGCCATCACCACCCGACCTTCGTCCACCTGCAGTACTGCATGGACGCCGCCGAGGACGCGGCCATCGCCCGCTGGACCAGCGAGCGCTCCCGCCCCCTCACCGCCCTGCTCGCCGAGATCGTCCGCGACGGCGCCCGCGCCGCGGAGATCCGGGCCCGTCTCGACGTCACCCTGGCCAGCCTGCGCGGCTGAGCTCCCCGGCTCGGTCGCGCGGGCGTCCACGGCGGCCCGGATGCCGCTGGAGTCGGCGGCGCGCAGCAGGCGGACCGCTCGCCGGCGCCGTCCCACCCCAGACCACCGCCGAGCCCATGTCCCCAGCCCCCCGCAGGGCCAGGCCCTCCCCCGCTTCGCCGCGCCGCAGTCGCTCGACGTCGTCGACATGGCCTCGCCGTCCTGCGGCTGCAGCAGCGACGGCATCCAGGGTGCGGCGGTGGCCAGCCCGTCGCTGGCGGCAACCCTGCAGAGCCAGGACGGCCTGCCGGTGCTGGCCAACCTCGCCGACCAGCACTTCGCCAGCGGCACGACGCCTACGCCTGGGCGCTCACCAACATGTGGCCGCCGACCACCCACAGGATGCTGACAGCAGTGGCAGGAACTCCGTCGAGCCTGCTGCGCGACGCCCGCTTCGACGGCAGCATGGGCGGCCGGCGGCTCAACGCGCCGGTGGTGGGCATGGCCGGGATCGGCTGAGCCCCTGCCCGCAGGGGTCTACGGCCGGCTGTGGCCGAGGACCTCGGTGGCCATGAAGACGAAGAACAGGGCGCTGGCCAGCAGGGTGAGGAGGTGGAAGACCTCGTGGTAGCCGAAGACGCCTGACCAGAGCCGCGGCCGCTTCCACGCGTACGCGGCCGCGCCCAGCGAGTACAGCGCCCCCCCGCCGACGATGAGCAGCAGCCCGCCCACCCCGGCGGCGGCGAGCAGCCCCGGCGCGGCGACCACCCCCAGCCAGCCCATCCCGAGGTAGATGGCGGCCACCGCGCCGTCGGGCAGGCGCACCGAGCGGGTCACCAGGGTCACCCCCGCCACCGCCGCGGCCCAGATGCCGGCGAGGACGGCGGGGCGCACCCAGCCGCCCAGCAGGTTGAAGACGACCGGGGTGTAGGTGCCGGCGATGACCACGTAGATGTTGGCGTGGTCGATGCGGCGGAGCACCCCGGCCACCCGCGCGGGCCAGCGGCCGGCGTGGTACAGCGCGCTGGTGCCGAAGAGCACCACCGACGAGGCGGCGAAGACGCCCAGGCTGAGTTGCTTGGGGACGTCGGGGCGGGCGCCCAGCACCAGCAGGGTGCCCAGCACCACGGCGGCGACGGCTCCGGCGGCGTGCAGGTACCCGCGCAGCAGCGGCTTGGCGACGTGGGGAACCATTCGCCCCTGATCATCCCTCCGCGTCCCCTCCCGGCGGCGGCGCGCAGCGTGGCGGCGCGCCCGCGCCGGGGCATTTGCATCTCTGAACATCCGCCGCACTGATCCGTGAGCTGTTCGCCGGATCGATCGAGACCGCACCGACCGCACGATTGCCGTGCCGCACCGGTGACCACCACCGGGCGAGCGAATCTCGAAGAAAGGAGGTATCTCAGCAATGACGGACGTCACCACGATCGACGTGGCTGCGGAGCTGGCGGGCACTGCCCCCGAGTTCCACCACAGCTTTGTCTGCACCCCGCCCGGCAAGTGATCGAACTCAATCCCCGAGGTGCCCGCGCCACTGCGTGAGCGCATCGCGGAGAGCGCGGGCGCCGAGAGGCGCCCGCGCCGCATCCTCCCGGCGGACCGAGGAACCCCGCCGCGGCCTCACCCCCAGGAGAGCCAATGACGCCCAGCGTTGACACCCGCGAGGCGGCTCCCGCCTCAGCCGAGGCCACCGTGCCCCGGCAGCGCGACCCGCTGGCCCGGCTGCTGGCCGCCATCGGCATCTCCCTCTACGGCTACACCTTCGCCATGGTCGCGATCATGGTGCTGCTCCTCCAGGTCACCGGCTCGGCCGCCGCCGCCGCCGCCTACCTGGTGGTCCGCTCCGCGCCCCGCGCCCTCGGCGCGCGCCCGGGCGGCACCCTGGCCGACCGCTTCGGCCCGCATCGCGTCGCCGCCGCCTGCGGCGTGGTCCAGGCCGGCGCCACCGCGCTGGTGATCGGCGCCGGCGCGGCCCGCCAGGCCTGGCTCATCTACGTCGCCGTCGCCATCGCCGGCCTGGCCAGCGGGATGTTCCAGCCGGCCACCATGGCGCTCACCCCGCGCGTGGTCAGCCCGCGGCGGCTGGCCCGGGCGAACACCGCCTACAACGGCATCGTCGCCTCGGCGGTGCTGGCCCCGCCCGCCCTGTCGGTGCCGCTGCTGGCCTTCGGGGGGCCCAACCTGCCGCTCGCCGTCGACACCGTGGGCTTCCTGGTCGCCGCCCTGCTGCTGGCGACCATGCCGCTCCGCCCGGCCGAGAGCGCCGGCGACCACGCGGCGGGCGAGCCCGTCCGCACCGGCGCCTTCCGCCTCTTCCTGCGTGACCGCTTCCTGCGCTCGCTGGCCGTCTCCTGGGCGGCCGAGGGCATGGTCGCCGGCGCCGCCCAGGGCGCCTTCATCGCCGCCGCGGCGGACCGCTTCGGCGGCGACGCCCGGGTGGGCCTGCTCTACGCGGCGGTCGGCATCGGGTCGCTGGCGGGCACCGGGGTGCTGCTCCGCCTCCAGCCGGCGCGCGTGCCCCGGCTGGCCGTGGTGGGCTCGGCGATGCTCTCCGTGGTCGCCCTGGGGCTGTTCGCGCTGGCCACCGACATGTGGTTCGCCGTGGTCACCCTGGCCACCGCGGGCCTGGCCAACTCGCTGTACCAGACCTGGGGCACCACCCAGCTGCAGCGCGACGTCGACCCCGAGATGCTCGGCCGGGCCAGCGGCGTGGTGGTCTCGCTCAACATCGGCGGGGTCATCGCCGGCGCCCTGCTGGTCACCGTGCTCATCCCCTCGATGGGCTGGACCCACGCGCTGATCGCCGTCAGCCTCACCGCCGGGATCCTCATGGCCGTGCTGGCCACGCCCCGCCGCGCCGACATCGCCGCCCTGCGGCAGGCCTTTGCGTGATCAGCCTCCCGGCAACGACGCGCAAGGCGCACACGCGCGGGACGCATCGCGTCTGCGAGCCGGAGGAGACGTGGGAGCGGGTGCGCCCGCACCTCGCCGCCGCCGGCATCACCCGGGTCGCCGACGTGACGCGGCTCGACGTCATCGGCGTGCCCGTCTGGCAGGCCGTGCGGCCGCTGTCGCGCAACCTCTCCGTCTCCCAGGGGAAGGGAGTCACGCCGATGCTGGCGAGGGTGTCGGCGGTGATGGAGGCGATCGAGCTGTGGCACGCCGAGCGCGTCGAGATCGACGCACCCGCCGCGCCGGTGCGCGAGGTGCCGCTGCCCTATGTTGTGGACAGCCTTGACCTGATCAACCGCAACCTGCTCGGCGGCGCCACGGTGCTGCACTGGGTGGACGGCCGCGGCCTGCGCTCGGCCCGGACGGTGCCGGTGCCGCGCGAGTACCTGGAGATCGACCACACCGTCGCCGACCGCTGGCACCCACCGCTCTTCCTGGTCACCAGCAACGGGCTGAGCAGCGGCAACACCGTCGAGGAGGCGGTGCTGCACGGCCTCTACGAGGTGATCGAGCGCGACGCCCTGGCACGCCTGCTCGACACGCCGCGCGCAACCTGGCCGCGGCTCGACCCCGACAGCGTCGGCGGCGACGACGCTCCCGCGCTCATCGAGCGCATCCGCGCCGCCGGCTGCGAGGTGAGCATCGCCGTCGCGCCGAGTCCCACGGGGTTGCCGGTGTTCATGGTGGAGGTGTGGTCGCCCGCCTACCCGCAGTGGTTCGGCGGCGCCGGCTGCCACCTCGACCGCGAGGTGGCGCTCTGCCGAGCGCTCACCGAGGCGGTGCAGTCGCGGCTCACCGCCATCAGCGGCGCCCGCGACGACGTCGACGCCGGCGTCTACACCCGGGTCACCGACTGGTGCTCGCCGCAGGTGGAGCGCGCCGGCGGTGACATGGTCGGCTACGACGACCTGGCCGACTGCGCGGCGGGCGACCTCGCCGACGACCTGCGCGACGTGGTCACCGCCGTGGAGCGGACCACCGGCGTCGAGCCGGTCGCCGTCGACCTCAGCCGCGAGCGCATCGGCATCCCGGTCGTGCGCGTCGTCGCGCCGGGGATGCGCCAGGCGAGCATGCACTGATGGCGCGCACCGTCTACGTCCACACCGGGCCGACCCTGAGCAACGACGACGTCACTGCTGTGATCCCCGATGCGGTGGTGATGCCGCCCGTCGCCGCCGACGACCTGCTCCGCCTGCCGGCGCAGCCCGGCGACGTCGTGGTCATCGTCGACGGCTACTTCCAGCAGGCGCAGGCGGTGCGCCACAAGGAGATCCTGCTGCTGCTGGAACGCGGCGTCGAGGTCTGGGGCGCCGGCAGCATGGGTGCGCTGCGCGCCGCGGAGCTGCATCCGCTGGGCATGCGCGGCACCGGGGTGGTGTTCCGCCTCTACACGCGTGGCGTCATCGACGGCGACGACGAGGTCGGGGTGACCCACGGGCCGGCCGAGCTGGGATATCCGGTCGTCGCCGACGCGCTGGTCAACATCCGCTGCACGGTGCGCCAGGCGGTGCGGGACGGCCTGGTCAGCCGCGACGACGCGCGCGACTTCGTCGCCGCCGCGCAGGCGACGCCCTTCGAACGGCGCACGCCCGCCGCGCTCGTCGACGCAGCGATCGCCGCGGGGGTCGACGCCGCCGTCGCCGCTCGCATCGGCGCCCTGCTGACCGGGCGGCGCGTCGACGTCAAGCGCGAGGACGCGCTGCGCGCGCTGCGCCGGGTCAGCCGCCAGGGATCAACGCCTGCGCACCCCTCGCCGCACGCCGTCAGCGACCACGCGCACCTGCGACTCTGGCGCGAGCGCAGCCGGGTGAGCCCCGACGCCGACGGTGTCGCGCCGGTGACCGACCGCCAGGTGCTGTCCGCCTGCCGCCTCTACGCGGACGACTACGTCGACTTCGCCGCCCCGGTGGCGCTGCGCACCCTGGCGTCGCTGGTGGCACCGCCGCACGCCGCGCCGCGGACCGACGGCGAGCTGCTCGCAGCCATCGCCCCGCCGGCCGATCTCGACGACGTGCTGTCCGCCCACCACCTGGGCCGCGAGGAGGCGCTCGCCCATCTCCGCCGGGAGGAGCGTCTCGCCGCTGCGCTGCAGGGTGACCGCGCGCACGGGGCCTCGCTCGCCCGTCTCGTGCTCCGCGCCGCCGATGCGCGCGGCCTGCTTCACGACGACGACGCCGATCGCTGGCAGCGTGCCTGGCTGCGCGCCGGCGAGCGCGACGCGCCCGAGGCGCGATTGCTCGCCGCACGCCGCGCCCTCGCCGTCGCGCCGGGGTTGCCCGTGCACGACGCGTTCGTCGTCGCCCTGAAGCTGCAGGGCGCCTTCGCCGCCGCCCGCGAGGTGGCCCGCGGCGCGCTCGCCTTCAACGACGAGGTGGCGGCCGCCCATCCCGAGTTCGAGGTGCACCGCATCGACGGCGACCGCGTCGCCGCCTGGTTCGCGGAACGCTGGGACGTCGCTCCCGAGGAGCTCGACATCGCCCTGCTCGACCGCGGCTTCGCCGATCGGGAGGAGTTCCTGGCGGCGGCCCGCCCCTTCTACATGGCCGACAAGTTCCGCCCCGTCCACCGGGGCCTCCGCCTCGGTCAGGCCGCCTCCCCCTGGAGCGCCGAACAGCTCCATGTGTCGGCCTCCACTCATCCGTCACGCGGCGGTTGACGGAACCGTCGGACCACGGTGACACCGGTGTCCGACGATGGCGACCACAGCTCGCAGAGGACGCCACAGCTTGACAACCGCCGGCAACCAGTACGACCCGGACGCGTACGTCCGACTCGGACGAGCCCTCTGGGAGGGAGACGAGCACCTGCGCTCGGTCCTGGAGCTCTCCCCCATCGGGCTGGTGCTGCTCGCCCTCGACGGCCGCATCCTGCGCGTCAACGCCGCGGTGTGCGAGCTGTTCGGGCGCACCGCCGAGGAGCTGGTGACCCTGACCTGCTTCGACGTCATCGCCGAGGACGAGCGGGCGGGCAGCATGACCAACGCGGTCAACCTGCAGGTCGACGAGCTGCCCCTGTCGCAGCAGGAGCGCCGCTTCATCCGGCCCGACGGCCGCGAGGCGTGGGGCCTGGTCAACACCGTGGTGGTGCGCGACGCCAACGGTGAGCCGACCGGGCTGTTCAGCCAGATCCAGGACATCACCCGCCGCAGGCAGGTGGAGGCGGAGCTGCGCGCCAGCGAGGAGCGGTTCCGCACCCTCTTCGTGCACGCGTCGGTCGGGCAGTGCCTCGTCGACATCGGCGCGCGCGCCATCACCGCGGTCAACCCCGCGCTGGCGCGGCTGCTGGGTCGCACCGAGGAGGAGATGCTCGGGGAGGCCTGGGAGACGTTCATCCATCCTGAGGACCGCGCCCCCGCCGCCAAGCAGGTCCGCGCCCTCGCCGACGGCGAGATCCCCTGCTACGAGTCGGGACAGCGCTACCTGCATCGCGACGGGCAGTGGGTGGAGACGCACACCACCGTCGCCCTGGTGCGCGACCGCGAGGGACGCCCGCAGAGCTTCCACGTCCTCATCCAGGACGAGACCAGCCGTCTCGAGGCCGAGCAGCGCCGCCGCGAGACCGAGGAGACGCTCGCCTTCCAGGCGACCCACGACACGCTGACCAGCCTGCCCAACCGCGCCCTGTTCGCCGACCGCATGCGCACCGCCATCAACCGCCTGCGCCGCGGACGCAACCCGCTGGCGGTGTTCTTCGTCGACCTCGACCGCTTCAAGTACATCAACGACTCGATGGGACACGGCGCCGGCGACCTGGTGCTCTTCGAGACGGCGGCTCGGCTCAGCCAGGTGATCCGTCCCGGCGACACCCTGGCCCGCTTCGGCGGCGACGAGTTCACCGTGCTCTGCGAGGACGTCGACGGCGTCGAGGGCGCCACCGCCATCGCCGACCGCATCATCGAGGCGATCCGCGAGCCGATGGTGGTGGGCGGCCGGGAGATCTTCGTCGGCGCCAGCCTCGGCATCGCGCTGGCCAACGACCGCAGCGCGACGCCCGAGGGGCTGCTCAGCGACGCCGACGCCGCCATGTACAGCGCCAAGGAGTCGGGCCGCGGCCGCCACCACGTCTTCGACGAGCACCTGCGCAGCGCCACGGTGCGCCGCGTCGAGATCGAGAACGGCCTGCGCCGCGCCCTGGAGAACCGCGAGTTCGTGGTCCACTACCAGCCCATCGTCTCGCTGGACACGGCGGGCGTCATCGGCGTCGAGGCGCTGGTCCGCTGGCAGCGCGCCGACGGCCATCTCTACTCCCCCGCCGAGTTCATCCCCGTCGCCGAGGACACCGGCCTGATCAACGAGATCGGCGAGCAGGTGCTGGTCGACGCCTGCCGGCAGACCAACCGCTGGCGGCTGATGATGGACCCCGGCCGCGTCTTCCACCTCACCGTCAACATCTCACCGCTGCAGCTGATGCGTCCCGGCTTCAGCGAGTGGGTCGGCGAGGTGTTGGAGCTGACCGGCCTGCCCGCCGAGTGGCTCTGCCTGGAGATCACAGAGAGCGCGCTGATGTCCGACACCGAGGGCGCCATCGCCGTCCTGGAGAGCATCCGCGACCTGGGGGTGCGCATCGGCATCGACGATTTCGGCACCGGCTATTCGTCGCTCAGCTACCTGCAGCGCTTCCCCGTCGACCTGGTCAAGATCGACCGCAGCTTCACCATCGCGCTCGACCGCCACAACTCGCAGGCCAACGCCCTGGTCGGCGCCGTGGTGCACCTGGGCGCTGCCCTGGGGATGAGCATCGTCGCCGAGGGTGTGGAGAGCGAGGACCAGGCGCACATCCTGGCGACGCTCGGCTGCGAGGCGGTGCAGGGCTTCCTCTACAGCCGCCCGCGCCCGGTGGCGGACGTCACCGCCATGGTCCTCGACGGCGTCGTCCCGGGCGCGTCGCCGGTGCACGTCCCCGCGGCGCGCCTGCTGCAGCACCGCGCCGGGCGCAGCACGGGCTCGGTGTTCGGCGACATGCGCCGTGCCCGCGACCGCGTGCGGGGCGACGGCGTCGCACTGCGGGTGGTCAACGAGTAGGTCTCGCGACGGCGGCGCGGGATGTGGGCGGAGAGGGACTCGAACCCCCGGCCTTCTCGGTGTAAGCGAGACGCTCTGACCAGCTGAGCCATCCGCCCGAGCGCAACTCTACCGTGCGGCGGTGCGCTCCTCGACGCCGCCGTCGGGACGGCCGGCGACGACCAGGTCGGCCATGCCCAGGAAGAGGCCGTGGCCGACCACGCCGGGAACGCCCTCGATCTGCTCGGCGAGGCCCTCGGGGTCCTCGATGGAGCCCGAGCCGCCGTCGGCGATGAGGTTGCCGTTGTCGCTGAGCAGCGGCTGGCCGCCCGCGTCGCGGCGCAGCTCGAAGGCGAAGCCGGTGGACTCCAGCGCCGCCAGGGTGGCGGCCCAGCCGAATGGGACAACCTCGACCGGAACTCGGCCGCGCAGCCGGGGGTGCAGCTTGGCCGCGTCGACCACCACCACGAAGCGCCGGGCGGCCGCCGCCACGATCTTCTCGCGCACCAGCGCGCCGCCCGCACCCTTGATGAGGCGCAGGTCGGGATCGACCGAGTCGGCGCCGTCGACGGCCAGGTCGACGCCGGTGCGGCCCAGCTCGACCAGGGGGATGTCCAGCGCGCGCGCCTGCGCCGCGCTCTGCTCGGAGGTGGGCACGCCGCTCAGCGACATGCCCTGCCGGACCAGCTCGCCGACGGCCTCGATGAACCAGCGCGCCGTCGAGCCGGTGCCGAGGCCGAGGACCATGCCGTCCTCGACGAGCGCGGCGGCCGCCCGCCCCGCCGCCTGCTTGCCGGCCAGGGCCTCGTCCATGGCGGCCAAGCCTACAGGCGGCCGGCGGCGGCGCGCAGCGCGGCTAGGAGGCGATGCGGCGGCGCAGCTCGTCCAGGTCGCGGGCGGCGCCGGGAAGGGCGGGCTTGGCCTGCTCGGGACGGAGCATGTAGCGCTCCTGCTCCACGAAGATGGCCTCGATCAGCTCCGCGGGCCCGTCCTGCGGCCGGAGCAGGATGCCGTGCCGCTGCAGGGCGACGCGGATGCGGCCCGGGACCTCGGTGCCGCGCATGTTGATCTCCTCGAGCTGGGTGAGCAGCCCGTCGAGCTCGCAGAGCGCAGAACGGCGCTCGTTGCGGATCCCCTCCTCCTCGGTGGCCCACGACAACTGGTTCAAGACCCGGGTTCTGACGATTGCTGCCATGTGGGGTGCTTCCCTTCCAGGACGGGGGGCCCGTCCCGTTGCTGATGTGATGTGGACCAGAATGCGACCGAACGGATGCACCATTCAAGCAAGGATGGTAAAGAGTGATGAACCCGTTGGCTAGAGGGGAAGAGCCAGCGGGGGTACGGGGTGTCCCGGCGCGGCGGCCACGGCCTCCAGCAGGCGCTCGTCAGCGGGCAGGTGCACCCGCCCGAAGACGGCGGCCAGGCACCCGGCGAGGAGCGGCGCGAGCTGCTCCGGCGTCAGGTCGGGCGATGCGCCGCAGCGCTGCAGCGAGGTGACGCCCCCGTCCTCGATCCCGCAGGCGACGACCTCGGCGAACCACCGCAGCGGCTCGTCGCCGACGTTGAGGGCGACCCCGTGCTGGGTGACCCCTCCGCTCAGCTTCACGCCGATCGCAGCCACCTTGTCGCCGCCCGCCCAGGCACCGGTGTAGCCGGGCCGCAATCCGGCCTCCACCCCGCAGGCGGCGCACACGTCGCAGAGGGCCGTCTCCAGCGCACGGACGTAGCGCAGCACGTCACCCTGACCCGGCACACCGCGCACCGGGAACACCTCGGCCAGCCGCACGATGGGATAGGCGACCAGCTGCCCCGGCCCGTGGAAGGTGACCGAGCCGCCCCTGTCGACGTCGAGGTACTCGGCGCCGAGCGCGCGCAGCCGCTCCGGGCCGCCCGGCACGTGGCGCGCCTCGCCGTTGCGCCCCATGGTGAAGACGGGCGGATGCTCCAGGAGCAGCACGCAGTCGTCGACGGCGCCGTCGCGGCGCAGCGCGGCGAGCTGCCGCTGCAGCTCCCATGCGACGGTGTACGGCACGCGGCCGAGCCACACCGAGCGCAGCGGCGCGATCACGGCAGGGCGGTCGCCGCCACCGCCTGGTCGGCCGCGTGGTAGCTGCTGCGCACCAGCGGCCCGCTCTCCACGTGCGCGAAGCCCAGCGAGGTCCCGTACTCGCGCAGCTCGGCGAACTCCTCGGGCGTCCAGAAGCGGACCAGCGGGTGGTGCTTCAGCGACGGCCGCAGGTACTGGCCGATGGTGACGATCTCGATGTCGTGCGCGCGCATGTCGCGCAGCAGCGCCCTGCACTCCTCCATCGTCTCGCCGAGGCCGACCATGAAGCCGGACTTGGTGCGCGAGCGCGGCTCGATGCGCTTCGCCATCTGCAGCAAGCGCAACGACTGCGCGTAGTCGGCCTTGGGGCGCACCCGGCGGTAGAGCCGGGGCACCGTCTCCACGTTGTGGTTGAAGATCTCCGGAGCTTCTGCCATGACTGTCCGCAACGACGCCTCGCTGCCCTGGAAGTCGGGGGTGAGCACCTCGACGGTGGTGCCTGGCGAGAGCTCGCGGATGGCGGCGATGGTGCGCGCGAAGATGCCGGCGCCGAAGTCGGGCAGGTCGTCGCGGTCGACGCTGGTCACCACCGCGTGGCGCAACGCCATGCTGCGCACCGCCTCGGCGACCCGCCGCGGCTCGTCCTCGTCGACGTCGCCACCCCGCTTGCCGCTGGTGACGGCGCAGAAGGCGCAGGCGCGGGTGCAGACGTCGCCCAGGATCATGAAGGTGGCGGTGCCGTGGCCCCAGCACTCGGCGAGGTTGGGGCAGCGCGCCTCCTCGCAGACGGTGTTGAGCTGCATGCCGTCGACGAGCTGCTTGATGCGCGCGTGGCCGTCGCCGGCGGGCAGCTTGACGGTGAGCCAGGGCGGGCGGCGCTCCACCCCCTCGGGGAGGAGGCGCTGATGGAGCGGCCGCGAGTCCGGCGCGGCCGGGCGGGGGGACACGGGGATGGGCTTCATCGTCGGTGCCCAAGACCCACCGCGCGTCACCAGAGGGTGGCGGAGTCGTCGATGGACTCCAGGGTGTCCTTGACGCTGCGGAGGAAGCGGGCGGCGGCGAGGCCGTCGTTGACGCGGTGGTCGAAGGAGATGCAGAGGTTCATCATCGA
>Ga0070739_10000486_pt1 | contig 76062 bp, 72 predicted proteins | sample Coa_R1_7_FD_66445 | JGI IMG/M metagenome (GOLD analysis project Ga0070739, IMG submission 66445) | Surface soil microbial communities from Centralia Pennsylvania, which are recovering from an underground coalmine fire - Coalmine... | ecosystem: Environmental > Terrestrial > Soil > Unclassified ...
CGACCGGCACCGCCGGAGGCGGAGCGCAGCTCCCCACCGGCCTGGACCTGGCCCCAGTTTCGCAGCGCCGGCGGGGCCCCCTGTAGCGTGCCCTCTCGCCATGGGTTCCCTGATCAAGAAGCGCCGCAAGCGGATGCGGAAGAAGAAGCACAAGAAGATGCTCAAGGCGACCCGCTGGCAGCGCCGGGCGGGCAAGTAGCCCACCGCCCCCGGCCGGCAGCAGCGCCGCCTCCCCGCCCCGCCTAGCGCGGCGCGCCCCGGCCGTTGCCCACCGGGTCAGTACTCGGCCCGGGCGGTCAGCACCCAGGCGGGCGGCCCGCCGTCGGGATCGGCCATCGGCCCCTCCAACCCGGGGTGGGACCCCTCCACGAACCAGGTCGAGCCGCTGCCGGCCAGTCGGGCCTCGGCCCCGGCGGCGCCCGCCAGGCGGTCCCGCCAGGGGGCCAGCCTGGGCTCGACGGCCACCGCCGCCGGCTCCAGGTCGTTGCCGGCCGGGCCGGTGGGGCCGCCCAGGGCGTCCCAGGCCCGGTACACCGCCGGGGTGGAGACGCCGAAGGGGGGCAGGAGGAGGGTGAACTCCAGCGCCCGGGGCGCCAGCGGCTCCACCTCCTCGCCGATGCCGGCCACCCGGGCGCGCCCACCCACCAGGCAGAAGGGGACGTCGGCCCCCAGGGCGGCGGCCCGGGCCAGTCCGGCCCGGTCGGGCTCGACCCCGGCCCAGCGCAGCACGGCGGCGGCGTCGGACGAGCCGCCTCCCAGGCCGGCGCCGGCCGGTATCCGCTTGGTCAGTCTCACCGCTGCCCGCCGCCCGACGAGATCCAGCGCCCGGATCACCAGGTTCGTCGGTTCGGCCCGCACGGCCAGGCCGGAGGAGCCGGGGGTGCGGTCGATGACCTGGAGCCCCTCGCCCCCGGGGGTGAGCTCGAGGTCGTCGGCCAGGGACAACGAGACCATCTCGGCGTCGATCAGGTGCATGCCGTCGGCCCGGACCCCGGTCACCCGCAGACGGCGGGTGAGCTTGGCCCGGGCCTTGACGTGTACCGCTCCGGTGGCCGCTGCCGTCATCCCGCCGGCGCCGGCCGATGGGCCTGGGCGGCCAGGCGGCCCCAGGCGGCCACGTCCAGCTCGCCGGCGCGGGCGGCCGGGTCGACCCCGGCGGCGGCGAAGCCGGCTGGCCCGACCACGCCCGCCAGGGCCCCCCGCAGCATCTTGCGCCGGTGGGCGAAGCCGGCGTTGACCACGGCCACGAACCGGGCGTGGGGGACCAGGGCCGGATCGACCGCCGGGTCCGGCCGGCGGACCACCTCGAGCAGGGCCGACTCCACCTTGGGCCGGGGGACGAACACCGTGGCCGGCACCCGGCCCACCACCCGGGCCTCGGCCCAGTAGGCCAGCTTCACCGACGGCGCCCCGTAGGCGGGGCTCCCCGCCCCGGCGGCCAGCCGGTCGGCCACCTCCCGCTGCACCATGACCAGCATGCGCTCGATGGCCGGAACCCCGTCGAGCAGGTCGAGCACCAGGGGGGTGGCGATGTTGTAGGGCAGGTTCGCCACCAGCTGCCACCGCCCGCCGTCGAGGAGGCCGGCCCAGTCCAGGGCCATGGCGTCGCCCTCGACCACCCGGACCCCGGCGAGCTCGTCCCGCAGCACCTGGGCGGCCCGGCGGTCGAGCTCGACCACCGTCACCTCGGCCCCGGTGGCGGCCAGCGGTCCGGTCAGGGAACCGACCCCGCCCCCGACCTCGACCACCCGGTCGCCGGGGCCGACCCCGGCCAGGCGCACGATGCGCTCGGCCGTGTTTGGGTCGACGAGGAAGTTCTGGCCCAGCGCCCGGCTGGGCGTCAGTCCGTGGCGCTCCAGCAGCCCCAGCAGGCGGCGCCGGCCCATGACCGGCCCCGACCCGTGGTCACCACGTGATCCTGACCTGGATGACACCCTGGGACGGCGAGGCTATCTGGGAGAAGGTCGCCTCGGACAGGTCGATGATCCGGCCCCCCTCGTAGGGGCCGCGGTCCTCGACGGTGCAGGTGGTGCTGGCCCCGTTGGCCAGGTTGGTCACGTGCACCACCGTCCCGAACGGGAGCGACGGATGGGCGCAGGTGCCGGCCGGGGCCTGGTACCACGATGCCGGCCCGGTCTGGCTGTGGGACGACGACCCCGAGCCCGAGGAGGACCCCGACGATCCCGACGACGGGGCCGCCGACTGCGTGGGCGGGGCCGTGGTCGTGGTCGTGGTCGGGTGGGGGCGGGTGGTCGTGGTGGTCGAGCGCACCACCGCGGCGGGCGGGTCGACCAGCTTCACCGGTGCCGCCGCCGCCGCGATGTGCACGGCGTCGGCCTCGGAGGCCTTGATGGCCGCCAGGTCCTCCGGGGTGAACGACATCGGCCGGGAGACGACGACGCCGGTCGGGGCGGCAGTGACCGCCAGCCACGGATCCGGGTGCCGGTGGGGAAAGGAGCTACGGGAAGCCGCCGCATGCCTCGAGGGAGCAGCGAGCAAGGGGGCCACGAGAACTGCACCGCACAGGGCGAGAGGCAAAAGGCGTACTCGCAGAGGCGTATCGGGTCTCAGGGCGTGGTTCCTTCCTGTCGGGGATACGACAGGCGGTCGCGGCCCGGGTCGTGCTCGGCCACTCCGCCCACCCGCCCTCCCTACCGGGAGACGGGGTCGGGACAAGCTAGAAGGGCCTCGCTTGCTCGTGCAAACGGTGCGCTTGCAATTGCTAGCGCGCTAGGGGGTCCGGAGCGGTGCCAGCCGGCCGTACAAAGGCTCCTGAACCCTGCCAAAGCCCCTCAGTCCCCGAGGCCGAACACGGTCGCCGCCGAGCGCCACGAGGCCTCGGCCACCGCCTCCACCGGCTCGGAGCGGGCCGCCGCCACCCCCGCCCCGACCGCTGGCACCCAGGCGGGCTGGTTGGGCCGGCCCCGGTGGGGCACGGGGGCGAGGAACGGGGAGTCGGTCTCCACCATCAGCCGGCCCGGCGGGCACAGGGCGGCCGCCCGGCGGATCTCCTCGGCGGCCGGAAAGGTGACGATGCCCGAGAAGGACAGGTACGCCCCCAGGTCCAGCGCCCGCCTGGCCTCGCCCGGCCCGCCGGTGAAGCAGTGCAGGACCAGGCGCTCGGGGGGGCCCTCGGAGCCGAGGATGTCGAAGGTGTCGTCCCAGGCCGAGCGGCTGTGGACCACCAGGGCCAGACCGTGGCGGACGGCCAGGCCGACCTGGGCGGCGAAGGCCTCCCGCTGGGCCGGCCGGGGCGAGTGGTCGTAGTGGTAGTCGAGACCGCACTCCCCCACCGCCACCAGCGCCGCCGGCCGGTCGGGGGCTCCTATGAGGTCGGCCACCGTCTCCACGCCCCGGCTGGCCTCGTGCGGGTGGAGGCCGACGGTGGCCCACACCCCCGGCCCCAGGGACGCGGCCAGGGCCAGGGCCCGCTCCGACCACTCACGATCGGTGCCCACGCACACCACCCGCTCCACCCCGGCCCGGCCGGCGGCGGCCAGGGTGGCGGCCGGGTCCGGGTCCTCCTGCAGGTGGCAGTGGCTGTCGGTCCAGCGCACCCCCGGGCGGGCCGGGTCCCCCACCGCCCGGGCCGGCTCGCCGGCCAGGGCGCTCAGGCCTGCTTGCGGGGGAAGAGCGGATCGCCCCGCAGCACCTCGAGACCGCCCGGATAGCCGCCCCACTGCGCCTGGGACAGGCCGGCCTCGGCCGGCGAGCCGGCGAGCCCGATCCGACGCCACAGCTCGTCGCAGGCCCCGGGGATGGCGGGGCAGGCCAGGATGGCCACGATCCGCAGGGCCTCGAGGGCGTCGCCGAGCACCCCGTCCACCTCCGGTCCGGGCTCGGCCCGCCACGGCTCGGTCGCCTCAAGCAGGGCGTTGGTCTCCCGCACGATGCGCCAGGTGGCGTCGAGGGCCTCGCTGGGGGCTATGCGGCGCCAGGCGGCGTCGGCCTCGGCCACGGCGGCCCCGGCCACGGCGGCCAGGGGCGAGTCGGGGCGGGGCCGGGGTCCGGTGCCGGCGCACTTGCGGGCCACCACGGTCGCCACTCGCGACAGCAGGTTGCCCAGGTTGTTGGCCAGGTCGGCGTTGTAGCGAGCCAGCATCCCCTCGTAGGAGAAGTCGCCGTCGGGCCCGAACGGGGTGTCCCGCAGCAGGTGGTAGCGCAGGCCGTCCACGCCGAAGTCGGTGACCAGCTCGGCCGGGGCGATCTGGTTGAGCCTGGTCTTGGACATCTTCTCCCCCCCGACCAGCAGGTAGCCGTGCACCGATATGCGCCGGGGCGGCTCGATGCCGGCGGCCAGGCACAGCGCCGGCCAGTACACGCAGTGGAAACGGAGGATGTCCTTGCCTATGAGGTGGTGGACCGCCGGCCACCACCGCTCGAAGCGCTCCTGGTCGAGGCCGTAGCCGACGGCGGTGGCGTAGTTGATGAGGGCGTCGTACCAGACGTAGAAGACGTGGTCCTCGTCCCAGGGGACCCGCACCCCCCAGTCGATCGAGGTGCGGGTGATGGAGACGTCCTCGAGCCCCTGCCTGATGATGCCCAGCGCCTCGTTCCGCTTGGCCTCCGGCTGCACCGCCTCCGGGTTGGCGGCGTACCAGTCGAGGAGCGGCTGCTGGAAGCGCGACAGGCGGAAGAAGTAGTTCTGCTCGGACAGGAACTCGACGGGGACCCCGTGCACCGGGCAGCGGTCCCCCTCGAGGAGGTCGGCCTGGTTGTAGTAGGCCTCGCAGGCCACGCAGTAGAGGCCCTCGTAGGTGGACAGCTCGATGTGGCCCCGGTCGTGGACGGCCTGCAGGAACGACTGCACCGCCCGGTGGTGGCGGGGCTCGGTGGTGCGGATGAAGTCGTCGTAGGAGATCTCGAGCAGCTTCCACGCCTCGGCGAAGCGGGCGGCGGTGCGGTCGGCGTGCTCGTGGGGGGACAGGCCCTGGGCCTCGGCCGCCCGCTGGACCTTGAGGCCGTGCTCGTCGGTCCCGGTGAGGAAGAACACCTCGTCGCCGGCGAGGCGGTGCCACCGGGCCACCGCATCCGCGATGATGGTGGTGTAGGCGTGGCCGATATGGGGGACGTCATTGACGTAATAAATCGGCGTCGTGAGAAAGATTCGGCTCACGGCTAGTAACCCTACCGACGCCCAAGGGGGTGGCCACCAAAATGAACTCGACGGGGTTGCCTCGCCGCATCGACCATCTGGGCCGGATCGTGGTTCCGGTCGAGCTGCGCCGGCTGCTCGATATCAGCCCCGGCGACGAGCTCGAGGTGGCGGTGAAAGGCGATTCGATCACCATGACCAAGCTCAATCAGGGCTGCGTCTTCTGCGGAGGGCTGGAGGGCCTGCAGAGCTTCCGCGAGCGCATGGTCTGCGCCGAATGCGGTGGGGCGGCCGCCTCCCGCTTCACTCCGACCCAGTCCTGACCGCCCGGCGGGCGTCCGGGCCCGGGTGTCCTCAGCGCAGTCTCAGCGCGGCCTCGTAGGCGCGCCGGCGCCCGACCCCCAGCCTCGCTGCCACCGAGGTGGCGGCGTCGCGGGCCGAGCTGCCCGCCGCCAGGCAGCGGCGCAGCTCTCGCTCCAGCTCGTCCTCGGGCACCTCGGCCTCGGCCGCCCCGCCGACCACGATGACGTGCTCCCCCCGCGGTGACGCCGCCGCCGCCAGCTCGGCCGCCTCCCCCAGGGTCCCCCGGTAGACCTCCTCGTAGAGCTTGGTCAGCTCGCGGGCCACGGCCACCGGGCGTTCGGGTCCGCAGGCCTCGGCCAGGTCGGCCAGCGTGCCGGCCACCCGCGGTGGGGCCTCGAACAAGACGGTCGTGCGCGCCTCGGCGGCCAGCTCGGCCAGGCGGGACCGGCGCTGGGCGCCCTTGCGGGGCAGGAAGCCCTCGAAGGAGAAGCGGTCGGTGGGCAGGCCGCTGACGACCAGGGCGGCCAGCACCGCCGACGGGCCCGGCACCACCGCCACCTCGGCTCCGGTGGCCGCCACCGCCGCCACCAGCCGGGCCCCCGGATCCGACACGGCCGGCATTCCGGCATCGGAGACCACCGCCACCCGCTTGCCCTCTCCGATCCAGTCGAGGACCTGGCGGACAACTCTCGCCTCGCGGTGGGCGTCGAGGGCGACCAGCTGGGCCCGGGCGATGCCGGCGTGGGTAAGCAGTGCCCTGGTGCGGCGGGTGTCCTCGCACAGCACGACGTCCGCCTCGGCCAGGGTCTGCGCCGCCCGGGGGCTCAGGTCGCCCAGGTTCCCGATGGGCGAGGCCACCAGCACCAGCGAGCCGCCCCGCTCAGCCGTGCCCATCGACGGTTCCCTTGACCTCGAGCCTGTCACCGACCTTGAGCCGCCAGCGGTCGAAGGACCCGGCCTCGGCCTCGATGACCACCTTGCCGTGGCGGCGGGGCAGGGTGACCCGCAGCGGCCGCACCGAGCAGACCGTGGCCAGCACCACCATGTCGGCGTCGCAGAAGGCCACGTCGATCGCCCGGCGCATCCCCACCGTGTGCACCGCCCGGGCCGGGCGCAGGAGGAGGGCGGCCCCCTCAGCGGTGGGACGGCGCAGCATCCCCCGCAGCCGACCCCCCCGGCTGTCGGGGACCTCGAGGGAGGCCAGCACCTCTCCGTCGCGCAGCAGCCAGGCCAACTCCCACCTCAGATGTTGAAGCGAATCTCGAGGACGTCGCCGTCGGCCACCTCGTAGTCCTTGCCCTCGACCCGCAGGCGGCCGGCCTCGCGGGCGGCCGACCACGACCCCAGCCGGAGCAGCTCGTCCCAGCGGATCACCTCGGCCCGGATGAAGCCCCGCTGCAGGTCCGAGTGGATGACCCCGGCGCACTCCGGGGCCCGCGCCCCCTGGCGGAAGGTCCAGGCCCGCGACTCCTTGTCGCCGGTGGTGAAGAAGGTGCGCCGGCCGAGCAGGTGGTAGGCGGCGGCGGCCACCCGGGCCAGGGCGCCCTCGCCCAGCCCCAGGCCCTCCAGCAGCTCGGCCCGCCCGGACGACTCGAGGCGGGCGGCCTCGGCCTCCAGCTGGACGCTCACCGCCAGGGCCTCCCCCCCGGTTCCCAGCTCTTCGGCCACCGGCTTGGCCAGGGCATCGGCCTCCTCCAGCTGGTCCTCCCCGATGTTGACCACGGCCAGGACCGGCTTGTTGGTGAGCAGAAAGAACGGCCGCAGGGCCGCCCGCTGCTCGGTGCCCAGGGGGGAGCGGTAGATGGGAACGCCCTCCTGCAGCACCCCGTGGGCCGCCTCGAGCGCCGCCACCTCGGCCGCCAGCCCCGGATCGGACCGGGCCGCCTTGCGCTTCTTGTCGATCTGGCTCTCCACCGTGGCGGCGTCGGCCAGCACCAGCTCCAGCTCCAGCACGGCCAGGTCGCCCAGGGGGTCGGTGTCGCCCACCACCTGGGGATCGACGAAGGCCCGCAGCACCAGCAGCAGGGCGTCCACCTCGCGGATGCCGGCCAGGAACCGGTTGCCCAGGCCCTCGCCGGTGGCCGCCCCGGCGACCAGGCCGGCGATGTCGACCAGCTCGAAGGTGGCGTGGACGACCTTGCGGCTGGCGCTCATGGCGGCCAGGGCGTCGAGGCGGCTGTCGGCGACCTGGGCCACGCCGACCGACGTCTCGGTGGTGGAGAACGGGTGGGGCGCCACCGGCACCGAGGCACCGGTGAGGGCGTTGAACAGCGACGACTTGCCTGAGTTGGGCAGCCCGACGATGCCAAGCCGCTCGGTCGCCACGGAGCTGAGGCTACCCGGCTCCATTACCCTGGCCGCCCATGTCGAAGCGCACCGTCAAGCGGAAGATCCGCTCCAAGAAGAAGGCCAACCACGGCACCAAGCCCAACTGCGGGCGGGGCTGAGGCCCTCCGGCCCGGGCCCGTGTCGGCCACCATCGTGTCGGTCCGGGTCTCCGACCCGGCGCCGGCGTGGAAGGACCTCGGCTTCGCCGTGGAGGACGGGACCACCACGGTGGGCTCGATCCGCTTCGAGCTGGGCGCGGAGGACGGCGACGCCGGGGTCCTGTCGTGGCGCCTCTTCTCGCCGATGGCAGGCGAGGCGGGCCAGCGGCTGGTGGACGGGCTACCGACCGAGCTGGTCGATGACCCGGGGGCGGCGGGGCCTGCGCCCCCCCATCCCAACGGGGCCGTCGTCCTCGACCATCTGGTGGTGCGCACGCCCGACTTCGCCCGCACCCTGGCGGCGTTGGGAGCGCTCGGCCTCGAGCCCAGGCGGCTGCGACCTCCCGATCAGGTGAGACCGGTGGAGATGGCGTTCTTCCGCCTGGGTGAGGCCATCCTCGAGGTGGTGGGCCCCACCGAGGCGCCGGCCGGCGCCGAAGGCGAACCGGCCCGCTTCTCCGGCCTGGCCTTCACCGTGGCCGACCTCGAGGCCTCCGCCACCCTGCTCGGTGATCGACTGGGCCGGCCCAGGGACGCCGTGCAGCCGGGCCGGCGCATCGCCACCGTCGACCGGGGCGCCGGCGCCCGAGCGCCGATCGCCTTCCTCACCGTCGATCCCCGTCAGGCCGGTCGGGCCGGGGGCCGGTAGGTCACCCCGGCGTCGTCCAGCACCCGCGCTATCACCGACGGGCGGTCGGACATGATGCCGTCCACCCCGATGTCGACCAGGCGGGACGCCTCGGCGGGGTCGTCGATGGTCCAGGCGTGCACCGACAGCCCGAGGGCGTGGGCGCCGGCCACGAAGGCCTCGTCGAGGATGACCGTGGGCCCGAAGGTGGGCGGCACCTGGATGGCCCGGTGGGGGTGCGGCGGCGGTTCGACGCCCTTGCGGATGGCGCTGTAGAGGGCGGCCACCCCCGCCGTTCCGGGCGAGGTGGCCACCTCGGGGGCGAAGCGGGCGAAGGCGGCGGTGGCGGCGTCGCTGAAGGAGGCCACGATGACGTCGTCGGCCCGGCCGAACTCGGCCAGCAGCCGGGCGAGGGGTTCCTCGTACGGTGGCACGGCCGGGGCGGTCTGTTTGATGTCCAGGTTGAGGAACGTGTCGGGGAAGGCCTCCAGCACCTCCCGCAGCAGGGGTATGCGCAGCTCGGGGTCGTCGACCGCCCGACCCCGCAACGGGTAGCGGTCCTCGGCCAGACCCGTCACCGCCACCTCGCCGGGGACGAAGAAGAAGGCGTTGTCGAGGCGCCGGATCTCCTCATACAAGAGGTCGGCGATGCGCCCGCTGCCGTCGGTGGTCCGGTCGACGGTGGCGTCGTGGCACACCACCAGCTGGCCGTCGGCGGTGGCGTGGACGTCCATCTCGATGGCGTCGGCCCCGGCCTCGAGGGCCCGGCGCATGGCCCAGATCGTGCTGGACGGCCCCTCGCGGGCACCCCCCTGATGGGCGTAGTTCAGGACCCGGCGGCCGAGCCAGGGATTGTCGGGGCTCACCGCGACCACGGTAGTGAGGCGACCGGTCCTGGCGCCGGTGGCCCCGGTCAGAGGAGGCCGGCCTCGCCGGCCAGACGGCGCAGGTCGTCGTGGGGGCGGGCCCCCAGGGCGGAGATGACGTCGGCCGCCGCCAGACCTCCCAGGCGGGCGCAGGCGGCCGGCGCCATCCCCCGCCGGCGGCCGGCCAGGAAGCCGGCGGCATACAGGTCCCCGGCCCCGGTGGTGTCCACCACCCTCCGGACGGGATGGGCGGGAACGGCCACCACCTCATCGGCGGTCACCACCACCGAGCCCGCCGGGCCCCGGGTGAGGGCGGCTGTCCCCACCCGGCCCCTGACGATCGCCGCCGCCTCCTCGAAGTCGTCGGTGCCGGCCAGGGCGGTGATCTCCGCCTCGTTGCCGAACACGATGTCGACGCCGCCGCCGAGCACCAGCTCGGCCAGCTCGTCATGGTGGCGCTCGACGCAACCCGGGTCCGACAACGACAGGGCCAGTTCGGCCCCGTTGGCGCGCCCCAGCCGCAGGGCGTGCTCGACCGCCTCGGCGGCGCTGGGGGCGTCCCACAGGTAGCCCTCGAGGTAGACGATGCCCGCCCCCTGCACCAGGGACTCGTCGAGGCAGTCCACCCCGAGGTGGGGGGCGGCGCCCAGGTGGGTCCTCATGGTGCGCTCGCCGTCGGGGGTGACGAACACGATGCAGCGTCCCGTTTCCGCGTCGAAGGGGGCCGGCGGGGACTCGAAGGCCACCCCGGCCCGGCGCAGGTCCTCCACGAAGTTGCGACCGAGTTCGTCGTCGCCGACCCGGCCGACGAAGGCCGTCCTGGCCCCCAGGGCCGCCGCCCCCACCGCCGTGTTGGCGGCCGAGCCGCCGGCGACGTGCAGTCCCTGGCCCACGTCCCAGAGCCGGGCCGCCTCGTCGGCGTCGATCAGGGTCATGGTGGCCCGCGGCAGCCCGGTGGCGGCCAGCTCGTGGTCCTCCACCTTCACCACCTTGTCGACCAGGGCGGAACCCACCGCCACCACGTCGAAGGCACCACTGCGATCGCCCATCGGCCGGGGACCCTACCGCCGAGGCGGATAGGGTCCGGCGCATGGACGAGGGCAACGGCGGAGAGCAGGACGGGTCGGGCTACCGGCTCCCACGGCAGGTCGAACCGAGGCGTTACCAGCTGGAGATCGCCCCCGACCTCACCGGCTTCACCTTCACCGGCCGGGCGGCGGTGGAGGTCACCGTGCACGCCGCCGTGCAGGAGATCGTGCTCAACGCGGCCGAGCTGCAGGTGGCCGGGGCCGCTCTGGTCGCCACCGACGGACGGCGCATCGCCGGCTCGGTCGCCCACGACGAGGAGGAGGAGCGGGCGGTCATCTCACTGGCCGACAAGGCCGAGCCGGGCGAGTGGACCCTCGAGATGGAATTCACCGGCACCATCAACGACAAGCTGCGCGGCCTCTACCGCAGCACCTACCGCGACGGTGCCGGGGCCGAGCGGGTGCTGGCCACCACCCAGTTCGAGGCGACCGACGCCCGGCGGGCCTTCCCCTGCTGGGACGAGCCGGACCGCAAGGCCCGCTTCGCCATCACCCTGGTCGTTCCGCCCGGGGCCACGGCGCTGTCCAACTCGGCCGAGGTGGAGCGGACCTCGCTCCCCGACGGCCGGGTGGCGGTGCGCTTCGCCGACACCATGCCCATGTCGACGTACCTGGTGGCCATGGTCGCCGGTCCGCTGGAGACGACGGCGGCCAGGGACGTGGACGGCGTGCCCCTGCGGGTGGCCCACGTTCCGGGCAAGGACGGCCTCACCTCCTTCGCCCTCGAGATCGGCGCCCACGCCCTGCGCTTCTTCAGCGACTGGTTCGGCATCGCCTATCCGGGCGACAAGCTCGACCTCATCGCCATACCGGACTTCGCCTTCGGGGCCATGGAGAACCTGGGGGCGGTCACCTTCCGCGAGTCCCTGCTGCTGGTCGACGCCGAGGCCGCCGCCCAGACCGAGCTGGAGAACGTGGCCGACGTGGTCGCCCACGAGATCGCCCACATGTGGTTCGGGGACCTCGTCACCATGCGGTGGTGGAACGGCCTGTGGCTCAACGAGGCCTTCGCCACCTTCATGGAGATGCTCTGCGTCGACAGCTTCCGGCCGGAGTGGGACCGGTGGGTGACCTTCGGCCTATCGCGGGCGGCCGCCCTCAACGTGGACGCCCTCTACACCACCAGGCCCATCGAGTTCCCCGTGGCCCGGCCGGAGGAGGCCGAGGGGATGTTCGACGTGCTCACCTACCAGAAGGGCGCCGGCGTTCTCCGCATGCTCGAGCGCTACCTCGGCCCCGAGGCCTTCCGCTCCGGCATCCACCGCTACCTGGTGGCCCACAGCCACGCCAACGCCGAGACGACCGACCTGTGGGACGCCATCGAGGAGGCCACCGGCGAGCCGGTGCGCTCCACCATGGACAGCTGGATATTCCAGCCCGGCTACCCCGTCCTCACCGTCGACGCCGACCCCTCCGGGGTGCGGCTGTCCCAGTCCCGCTTCACCCTGTCGGCGCGGCCGGGGGGCGGCGCCGGCGAGGAGGGCCGCTGGAGCGTGCCGGTCCTGTTGCAGGCGTCGGTCGGGGGCAGGACGAGCGAGCACCGCCTCCTCCTGTCGGAGGCGTCGGGGGCCGTCGACCTCGGCGGCCGACCCGACTGGGTCAAGGTCAACGCCGGCGGCTCGGGCTTCTACCGGGTGCGCTACAGCTCCGAGCTGATGGCGGCCCTCACCGCCGACATGTCACGGCTGGACTCGCTGGAGACCTTCAACCTGGTGTCCGACACCTGGGCCGCCGCCCTGGCCGACCGCGGCCCGCTGTCTGACTGGGTGGCGGTGGTGTCGCGCCTGTCCGGGCACGAGGACCCGGCGGTGTGGCGCCTGGTACTGGGCGGGCTGGACCTGCTGCACCGGGTAGCCCCGGCCGAGCAGCGACCGGCGGTGGAGGCGGCCGTCAGGCGGGTCCTCCGGCCGGCCCTTGACCGGGTGGGGCGGGAGCCGGTGGCCGGCGAGCCCGACAAGGTCGCGACCCTGCGCGGCGTGGTGCTCGGCGGTCTGGCGACCATAGGCGCCGACGGCGGCACCGACGAGTACCTGGGCTCGTACTTCCGCTCCTCCCACCAGGACCGCTCGGCCACCCCCCCCGACCTGGCCGACGCCGTGGTCGACGCCGTGGCCTTCAACGGCGGAGCCCCCGAGTACGACCAGATGCTCGAGCGGTTCCGGAACCCCGCCAACCCCCAGGACGAGGTGCGCCACCTCTACGCCCTGGGCGAGTTCCGCCATCTCGACCTGGTGCGACGCAGCCTGGCCCTGTCGATGGACGAGGTCCGTACCCAGAACGCCCCCTTCCTGCTGGCGCGCCTGCTGTCCAACCGGGTGGGAGGGCCGGAGGCCTGGGAGTACCTCAAGGCCAACTGGGAGGCCATCACCGACCGGCTCCCGCAGAACAGCCATGTCCGCCTGCTGTCCGGCCTGGTCGACCTGATCGACTCCGACCTGGCCGCCGACGCCCGCCGCTTCTTCACCGACCACCCGCTGCGCTCGGGCGGGCGCACGCTCGATCAGACCCTCGAACGCCTCGACGTGAACGTGGCCTTCGCCTCCAGGCAGCGGGACCGGTTGGCGGCCGAGCTCGGCTGAGCCTGGGACGGGCAGCCCCTCAGGGCTCCGGCATGCGGGCCTTGAGCTCGGACACCCGGGCCGCCACCCGTTCGAGGCGCTCGGCGGCGGCCCGGTACACCCGCCCGGCGCGGTCGTAGAGGTCGGCCGCCTCCTCGATGCCGACCTCGCCCGAGGACATCAGATCGGTGAGCCGCTCGAGCTCGTCCACCAGCTGCTCGTAGGTCAGACCGGCGAGGTCGGACCCTCCGGGCGCATCGTCGCTGCCGGAGGACGGGGGTCGCTCGGTCACCGGTCCCTCCCGCCGTCGCCGATGGTGCGCAGCACCTCCACCTCCAGCCCGCCGTGGGCCAGGGTGAGGGCCAGGCGGTCGCCCACCGCGACCTGATCCGAGCGCTGCACCACCCGAGCGGCCCCGTCGCGCACCACGGCGTAGCCCCGCCGCAGGACCAGATCGGGATCGAGGGCGGCCAGGGTGCGCTGACCGTCGGTCAGCCTGCGGCCGGCGGCGGCCAGCCGGGCTGCCATGCCGGCGTGGAGGTCGACGGCGGCCAGGCGGCGGGCGGCCCCCTCGGGTCGGGGCGCCACCAGGCGGAGCCGGCCCCCCATGTGGGACAGGCGCCGGCTGGCCCGGTCCAAGCCGGCGTCGAGGGCGTCGATGGGCCGGAGGGAGTCCAGGCCGGCGAGGCACACGGCCCGACGGTGCTCGAGGACCTCCGCCGCCCGGCCCAGCAGGTCGTCGAGGCGGGCCTGCAGACCGGCCCGCTCCGGCACCACCGCCGCCGCCGCCAGCGACGGGGTCGCGCAGCGCAGATCGGCGACCTCGTCGCACAGGGGCCGGTCCGCTTCGTGGCCGATGGCGGTGACGACGGGCACGGCCGAGGCGCACAGGGCCCGGCACAGCTCTTCGTCGCTGAACGGGAGCAGCTGGGCGGCGTCGCCGCCGCCCCTGGCCACGATGACCACGTCCACCTGGGGGTCGGCCAGCAGGCTGCCGAGGGCTGCCACCACCGAGGCCGCCGCACCGGGCCCGGACACGTTGGCCTCGGCGAAGCGCAGGGGGTAGCCGGCGAAGCGGGCCGCCACCACCGACTCGATGTCGGCCCGCACGGCGGCGTCGGCGCCGCAGACCACCCCCACAAGGCGGGGCAGCGCCGGCAGCGGCCGGCGGGGCCGCTGCAGAAGGCCGTCGGCCGCCAGCCGGGCCCGGACCTCGGCGAGCATGGCGGCGATGGCTCCCTCGCCGACCGGCACCACCTCCTCGGCGTGCAGGGACAGGTCCCCCCGGTCGGGGGCGTAGCCGACGGTCCCTGTCACCGCCACCCGCTCGCCGTTCACCGCCCGGCACCGGCGGGCCTGGGCCCCCGAGAAGGTCACCCGCAGCTGGGCGGCCCGGTCCCGCAGGGTGAAGAAGACCCGTCCCGAAGGCATGGTCCGGGGGCGGACGACCTCGCCCTCGACCGACACCCGCCCCAGCGAGGCGACCGACCGGGCCAGCTCGGAGGACAGCCGCACCAGGCTGACGCGCCGCGGCGGGAGCTCCTCGGCACCGAACAGGGTCATGGCCGCTTCATGCTAAGTACTCCACGTGAGCCTCACTCCCCGGAAGCCCGCCCTCGGGCACGGCCATGGATGACGACCTGCTGGCCGCCGCCCGGGCGGCCAAGGGCTTCATGCCTGACGAGGAGGGCCTGGCCCTGCACCGGGCCGGCCTGGCTGCCGCCCGCACCGGCCTGGGGCCCCTGGCGGAGATAGGCACCTACTGCGGCAAGTCGGCGATCTACCTGGGGGCGGCCGCCCGGGCCGGGGGGACGGTTGTCTTCACCGTCGACCACCACCGGGGCTCGGAGGAGAACCAGGCCGGGTGGGAGCACCACGACTCCTCCCTGGTGGATCCGGCCACCGGTCGGATGGACACCCTTCCGACCTTCCGCCGCACCATCGAGGCGGCAGGCCTCGAGGACGTGGTGGTGGCCGTGGTCGGAGACTCCCCTGTCATCGCCCGCCACTGGCGGACGCCCCTCGCCTTCGTCTTCATCGACGGCGGCCACGGCGAGGAGCCGGCGTGGGAGGACTACCGGGGCTGGGTCCCCCACCTGAGCACCGGGGGGGTCCTCGCCATCCACGACGTCTTCCCCGATCCCCGCGACGGGGGGCGGCCGCCCTACGAGCTCTACCGCCGGGCGCTGGCCTCGGGATCGTTCGAGGAGGAGGAGGGCTGCGGCAGCCTCCGGTTGCTGCGCCGGACGGGGCCCGGCCAGTGATCGGCCGCGACCCGCCCGCCGGGGCCGGTCAGCCCCGCTCGTAGTCGACGGCGTCGAGCACGCCCGTCGGGAGGCCCTCGCCCAGGAACAGCCCGGCGCTGGGGCCCTCGCCGGCGAGGGTGTTGACCGCCAGCACCAGCGCGGCGGCGGTGTAGGTGGAACGCTCCCCGCCGGGGAAGTGCGTGCGGTCCGGATGGGTCCATCCGGTCCAGTAGGAGCCGTCGTGGTGGCGCAGCCCGCGCGACCACCGCAGCAGCGCCTCGGCGTCGTCGCGCCGGCCGATGGAGGCCAGGGCCATGGCGCACTCGGCCGTCTCGGCGGCGGTGACCCACGGCCGGTCCGACACGCAGCGCACCCCCAGGCCGGGCATGACGAAGTCGCCCCAGCGCTCGTCGATGCGGGCCGCCGCCGCCTCCCCGGTCAAGGCCCCGACCAGCACCGGGTAGTACCAGTCCATCGCCCAGCGCTCCTTGGGCTCGAACACCTCCGGCCGCTCGGCCACCGCCCGGGCCAACCGACCGGCAGCCAGCTCCCATTCGGGCTGGTCGTCGTCCAGCTCCTCGGCCGCCGCGATGGCGCAGCGCAGCGACAGGTAGGCGGATGAGGACCCGGTCAGGAGGGCGAAGCGGCCCGGGGATCCGTCGGCCTCGGTGCACCACAGCAGCTCGCCGGTCCCCGTCTGGTGGCGCAGGGCGAAGTCAACCGCCGCCTTCACCATCGGCCAGGCCCACTCGAGGAAGCCGCCGTCGGCCGTGCACAGGTAGTGGAACCAGACCCCGGTGGCGACGTAGGAGACAACGTTGGTGTCGCGCCGGGCGTCCTCCACCCGGTCGGCCAGGTAGTAGGAGCACCACGAGCCGTCGTCGTGCTGGCGGCCGGCGAGCCACCGGTAGGCGGCCTCGGCCGGGCGGCGCAGGCCGGCCACCGCCAGGGCCATCGCCGCCTCCACGTGGTTCCAGGGATCGGCGTGGCCCCCGGGGAACCACGGGATCATGCCGTCGCCCAGCTGCACGGCGGCGATCGACTGCGCCGTGGCGGCGACCTCGTCGGAGCTGAGGACCCCCGGCAGGGCGGGGACCGCTGCCGTCACCCCTCGCCGTCCTTGGTCAGGTAGAGCACCAGGCTCTTGCCCAGCACCGGGTTGAGGGCTCGTTCCGGCCAGCGGGTCAGGGGGCTGGCCGTCTCGATGTCCCACACCAGCAGCCGGTGATAGGCGCGCACCAAGGGGTGGTCGTCACGCTCCACCCCCACGGCGCAGCGCAGCCACCAGTAGGGGCTGTGGAGGCCGTGGGCGTGGTGGCTGGCGGTGAGGCGCAGGCCGGCCCCCTCCAGCCGCCGGCGGATCACCGCCCGGCGGTAGATGCGCACATGTCCCCCCGGCACCGAGTGGTACTCGTCGGACAGGGCCCAATTGACGAGCTCGGGCCCGAAGCGGGGCACCGTGACCGCCATGGTGCCCCCCGGCCTCAGCACCCGGGCCAGCTCGGCCATGGCGGCGGTGTCGGCCCCGATGTGCTCGAGCACCTCGGCGGCGATCACCCGGTCGAAGGACCCGTCCGGGAACGGCAGGTGCACGGCGTCACCGTTGACGGTCACGCCCGGCCCGGGCAGGGACTCCTCGTCCTCCATGGCCCCGAGCAGCGTCGCCACGTCCTTGAGCTCGCAGGCATCGGCGTCGAGGGCGACCACCCGGGCCCCCCGCCGGAGGGCCTCGTAGGCGTGGCGGCCGGCGCCGCAGCCGAGGTCGAGGACCAGGTCCCCGGCCCGCAGGCCGAGGGTGTCGTAGCGAACGGTCAGCACGGCGCGGCAGCCAACGAAGGGTTGCGGCCCTCGATCAGCTGGCGGTACACCTCGGCCGTGCCGCGGGCGGTCGCCGCCCAGGTGAAGCGCTCGAGGACCCGGGCCCTACCGGCCTCCCCCAGCCGGGCCCGCAGGCCGGCGTCGCCGAGGGCCAGACCGATGGCGGCGGCCAGCGCTCCGGAGTCGTTGGGCGGCACCAGCAGGCCGGTCTCCCCGTTGGTGCCCACCACCTCGGGGAGGGCCCCGCCTGTGGTCGCCACCAGGCACACCCCGCAGGCCATGGCCTCCACCGCCGGCAGGGAGAAGCCCTCGTACAGCGAGGGCACCACCGCCAGCTCGGACTCTCCGTAGAGCCGGACGATCTCCTCGTCGCTGACCCCGCTGACGAACCGCACCGCCGACGCCAGGCCCAGCCGCTCGATGGTCTCGCCCACCCGGCTCTCCGGCCTGGGCTTGCCGATCACCACCAGCTCGGCGTGGCGCTCGGTGCGCACCTTGGCCACAGCCTCCAGCAGGGGCACCAGGCCCTTGAGGGGCACGTCGGCGCTGGCGGTGGTCATCAGCCGTCCCGGCACCTTGGCCACGTCGGGCCGGGGCCGGAACCGGAGAGGGTCCACGCCCACCGGCACCACCGTCAGGCGGTCGGAGGCCACCCCCATCTGCGAGACGATGTCGGCCTTGGACGACTCGGAGACCGTGATTATCCGGGGGATCTGTCGGGCCACCTCGGCCTGCATGCCGAGGAAGCCGTACCACCGGCGGAGGGTGAGGCGGCGCCGGCGGGTGCGGGCATGGGCCAGCTCGAGGTCGCGGTCCACGGTGATGGGGTGGTGCAGAGTTGCGACCAGCGGCCAGCCGTCCTCCATCATGCCCAGCAGCCCCCGCCCGAGGCACTGGTTGTCGTGCACCACGTCGAACCGGTCCCTCTGGTTCCGCAGCACCCGCCGGGCCCGCAGGCTGAAGGTGAGCGGCTCGGGAAAGCCGGCGGTGCACATGAGGGCGAACTCGAGCAGGTCGACGGGCCGGCGGAACTCCCACGGCCAGGGGATGCGGAAGGGGTCGGGCTGGCGGTAGAGGTCGAGGCTGGGGACGGGGACGAACTCCACCCCTTCCTCAAGCACCGGGTAGGGCTGGCCGCCGAAGACGACCACCTCGTGGCCCAGGGCCGCCAGCTCGGCGGTGAGGTAGCGGGTGTAGACGCCCTGGCCGCCGGAATGGGGGTTGCCCCGATAGGCCAGGTAGGCGATGCGCATGGCGTCCCCCGGCCGCGTCATGGGGCGACAGCCTCATCAAATCTTGACCATCCGGTCAACTCTCCCCGCCGGTCCGCCTGAGCCGCCCAGGCGGCGGCGGCCGGAGGCGGTGGCGGGCCGTGGCCTCTCGGTGGCCGCTCAGCCGGCCGAGGCGAGTATCCCGAGCCGGTCGGCCAGGTCGGACCGGCGCAGCCGGGCCAGCGTAGACCGGCGGGTCTGGCGCACGACCGCCTCCCGCCGCGACGGATCCATGGCGTTCACCCCCATGACCGCCCGCTCCTCCACCCCCGGCTGGAAGGCCAACACGGGGGTCCCGGACCGCCGCACGGCGGCCGCCTCGCGGCCGAGGGTGAGCCGGGCGATGCGCCGTCCGGCCAGGTCGAATCCCCCCGACAGCGGGCGGGCCGCCGACATCGGCGAGACCACCACCGCCAGGTCCAGGCCCAGCCCGGCGACCAGGTCGGCGTTGGTCGGCGAGTGGGCCCCACCGTCGACATAGCGGATCCCGCCGATCTCCACCGGCCGGAACAGGCCGGGTATGGCACAGGACGCGGCCACCGCATCGACCAGCCCGGCCCGGGGAGCCTCCGGACGTCCGAACACCGTCCGGCGCCCGTTGGTCAGCGAAAGGGCGCACACCCACAAGCCGTCGGGCCACCCGTCGCCGAAGAGCGGCTCCAGCCAGCCGCTGACCAGCTCGGTGGGCACCGTGCCGGCAGGCAGCAGGGCGGCGGCCAGCATGCCCGGCCTGGCCTCCCACGGGCGGGCCATGGCCCGCCCCAGCAACGCCGGCGCGCCCAGGCCCAGCCGGAGCGGCCTACGGGCAGGCACGTCGCGCCAGGACAACCCCGACGAGCGCGCCCGGCCCAGGATGGCGGCGCCCTCCGCCGACAGCGGCTGGCCGGTGGCCCGGGCGGCCAGATCGGCGGCGGGCACGCCGGCGCGCAGCATGGAGGCCACCACCGAGCCCGCCGAGGTGCCCACGATCAGCTCGGCCCGGCGGGGGTCGAAGCCGGTGGCCTCGGCCAGGGCGGAGAGGACACCGGCGTGGAAGGCATGGCCGACCACCCCGCCGGCGCCGAGAACAAGCCCGATGCGAGCCGCCACCGGCGCGGCTACAGCCCCAGGAACCGTCGGGTGACGGCGTCCTTGACCGGGGAGACGGTGAGACGCTCCACCCAGGCCAGCATCTGGGCGTCGTAGCCCACCAGGTACCGCGGCCGGGGGCGCCGGGCGCTGACGGCACCGGCGATGACCCGGGCCACCCGACCCGGGTCGCCCATGAGGGGCTCCACCAGGCGGGTGCCCTGCAGACCCCGCTGGTAGGCGGTGTCGTAGCGGCTGTCCTGGCGGCGGGCCACCTCCTGCCTCCCCTCGTCCCAGATGCCGGTGCGGAACCCGCCCGGCTCGATCAGGACCACCCTGACCCCGTCGCCGGCCACCTCCACCCGCAGGGCGTCGCTCACCGCCTCGAGGGCGTGCTTGGCCGCCTGGTACCACCCGGTCAGGGCGGTGCTGGTGATGCCCATGACCGAGGACACGTTCACGATCCGCCCTCCGCCCGGTCGCATGTGGGGAAGGGAGAGGCGGGCCAGGCGCATGGGCGCCACGACCATGGTCTCGAGAGCGTGGCGGGCCTCGTCGTCGCCGACGTCCTCCACCGCCCCGGTGACGGAGTAGCCGGCGTTGTTGACCAGGCCGTAGGGCCGGAACCGCTCCACCACCTCGTCACAGCCGTCGGCGTCGGTCACGTCGAGGAGCGCCGTCTCCACGGCCACCCCGGCGTCGGCGGCCGCCTTGGCCAGCACCTCGGCCTTCTCCTCGCTGCGCACCGTCCCGACCGAGCGGAAGCCGCGCCGGGCCAGCTCGAGGGCGGTGGCCAACCCGATGCCGGAGTTCGCTCCGGTGGTGAGGACAACCCGCTGGTCGGCCATGACGTCCTTCCTTTCCCGCCGCTGCGCCGACCGTACCGCCGGCGGGGCGGCGCCGGCGCCGGTCCGGGTCGGCGGCGCCGTTGGCATCGGGCTGTCCGCGCCGGCCCCGCCCTACCATCAGTTGCCCGTCGGGCTCGTCCAGTCGCCCATCGGGCCGCCCCGGACCAGTGCGCTCCCTCGACCACCGCCTCTTCACCGACATCAACCACCTCGCCGCCCACAGCGGGTGGCTCCACGGCTTCGCCCGCGCCTACGTCGTCTACGGCGGATCGATCCTGGTCGCCGCCCTCGTGCTGACGGCGTTCTGGCGGGGGCGTTCCTCGGTCCACGCCCCCGTCGCCGTGGCCGGGGCCGCCTGGGCGGCGCTGTCCGCCCTGGCCGCCGCCGCCATAACCGACCCGATCAGCCACGCCGTGGCCCGGGCCCGGCCGTACCGGACCTTGAGCGGGGTCGAGGTCCTGATCCCCCGGTCCCACAGCCACGGGTTCCCCGACCCGTGGACGGCGGCAGCGGGGGCGGCCGTGGCTGCTCTCGCCCTCTGCGACCGGCCGGTCGCCGCCGTCGCCGGCGTGGCCGCCGTGGCCGGGGCCTTCCTGCGGATATACGCGGGGGCGGACTACCCCGCCGACGTGGCCGCTGGCCTGGGCCTGGGGGTCGCCACCGCCCTGGCCCTCTCCGTGCCGGGCCGGGCCCTGCTCACCTGGCTGGCGGTCAAGGTGGAGCGCAGCCCGATGCACCTGGTGGTGGCCGCCCCGGTGCCCGACCCCGACCGGGTGGCGGTCCCAAAGGCCGAGGTGGGCTCGCCTTGAGCGCGGGAGACAGCGCCGGCGAGCAACCGACCTTCACCGAGGCGCCCCGGTCCTCCCCCGTGATCGGCCGTCCTGACGTGCTGGTCGTCGGGGCAGGCTCGGCCGGGGTCGCCGCCGCCGTGGCCTCCGCCCGCTCCGGGGCCGACACGTGGCTGATCGAGAGGTCCGGCACCGTGGGCGGGCTGGCCAGCGTCGGGCTGATCAACCTCCTCCTGACCCTCGACGACGGCGAGGGGACCCAGGTGGTCGCCGGCCTGTGCCAGGAGGTCGTCGACCGCCTCGAGGCGGCCGGGCAGGCCCGCTACCCGGCGCCGCCCCAGTGGGGCTCCGCGGACGCCGCCCTGGTGTCGCACTGGCGGAGCTGGGGGCTGGTGTGGGGGGCCCCGGAGTCGGTGCGCTACTCGGTCGCCTACGACCCTGACGCCTTCGTGGACGTCTGCTACGAGCTACTGGCCGAGTCCGGCGCCCGCCTGCGCCTTCACACCCATTTCGCCGCCTGCGTCCGGGCGGGCGGTCCCGAGCGCCCAGGGCCGATCACCGCCGTGCTGGTCGAGTCGAAGCGGGGACGGGAGGCCATCCTGCCCCGGGTCGTCGTCGACGCCAGCGGCGACGGCGACGTGGCCGCCTCCGCCGGAGTGCCGTTCGAGCTGGTCCCCATCCCGCCCCACCTGTGGTTCCGGGTCGGCGGGGTGGACCCCGACGTGGCCGCCGGGGCCGGCTTCTTCCTCACCACCGCCCCCGGTCGGGTGCTGGTGCCCTGGGGGCCCCATCCGGTGCGGGTGGACGCCACCGACCCGGACAGCATGACGGCCGCTGAGCTGGCCTGCCGGCTGTCGGCGCGGGAGAGCTTCGGGGCCCTGCGCCGCGACCATCCCGCCTTCGGCGGGGCGTGGCTGGACGGCTACGCCGGCATGCTCGGGATAACCGAGAGCCGGCGCATGATCGGAGACCACGTGCTCGCCCGCGAGGAGGCGGGGGTGGCCTTTCCCGACTCGGTGGCCACCACCGGGCACTGGACCCGCCGGGGCGCGGTCTTCCACATCCCGCTGCGCTCGATGACCACCTCTACGGTCCCCAACCTGGTGGTCGCCGGCCGCTGCATCTCCACGACCCGCTATGTGCACCAGGCGACCAAGGAGATTCCGGCTGCCATGGCCACCGGGCACGCCGCCGGGGTGGCGGCGGCCATGGCGGCGGCCACCGACTCGTCCACCGACTCGGCCGTCGTGTCGGGGGTCGACCGGGGCCGGCTGCGGGCCCGCCTGCGGGCCGAGGGCGCGCTGGTGGGCGGACCGGACCGGTGAGCCGCCCGAGCGGCCGAAGGTCCCGGGCGGACACGACCTAAAGCCCCATGCCCGCAGCGCCGGGCGGGCGCATCATGGACTTACTTCAAGAAGGAGGGGTCATGAGCACCGCGACCATGGAGCGCGCCCACGAGCTGCGGGCGGCCGAGCAAATGGGGCTGCTGGCCGGCCCCGGGCTGGGCCGGGTGGGCTTGGTCGTCGGCGGCCGCTACCTCATGGAGATCATGCTCCACGATGTCAGCGGCCCGGGCTTCGCGGTGGCGGACGGAGCTGGTGGGCGATGAACGAGCCTCTGATCGACAACGGCCTCGAGGTGCTGAGCGAGGACGAGTGCCTGCGCCTGCTCGGCGGGGCCGCCCTGGGCCGGGTAGCGGTGACCATCGGCGCCCTGCCTGCGGTGTTCCCGGTCAACTACTCCGTGGCCGAGGGAACGATCCTGTTCAAGACGGCGGAGGGCACCAAGCTGACCGCCGCCCTGCGCAACGCGGTCGTGGCCTTCGAGGTGGACTGGGCCGACCGCCAGTACCACGAGGGCTGGAGCGTGCTCGCCATCGGCACCGCCGGCGAGATCGGCGAGCAGGACCGGCCCCGGTTCGAGAAGGTGGCCCCCCGTCCCTGGGCCAGGGGCGAGCGCAACCGGCTGATCGGCATCCGGATCGAGTTCGTGTCCGGCCGGCGCATCCGTCACGACCTGCCGGCGGACTTAGAGCGGGGCGGCTTCGAGCCGGCCGGCTGAGGGGGACCCGATAACCATCACGATCGACGGTCGGGCCCAGCGGGCGGTTCATCCGCCCTTCCAACGCATCTCCGATCCGGCCCAGCTGCGGCGGCTGCTGGAGGCGGTGGTGGCGGTCGAAGCCGGCCTCGACTCAACCACCAGGCTGCACCGGCTGGTGGAGTCGGCCGCCGCCCTGGTCGATGCCCGCCACGGCGCCCTGGGGCTGCTGGACCCGGCGGGGGCGCTGACCCAGTTCGCCACCGTGGGCATCGACGCCGAGGGTGGGCCCTCCACCGGGCGCCGCCCAGCCGGCGCCGGCCTGCTGGGGCTCCTGGTTCTCGAGCCCGGGCCGCTGCGACTGACCGACCTGAGCCGGCACCGCCTCGGCGCTCGGCTCCCCCCGGGGCACCCGGCGGTCACCTCGTTCCTCGGCGTCCCCGTCATGGGGCGCGAGCACGTCTTCGGGTCCCTGTACCTCACGGACAAGACCGGGGCCAGGCAGTTCTCCGAGGAGGACGAACAGGTGGTGATGAGCCTGGCCACGGCGGCGGGAATAGCCTTCGAGAACGAACGGCTCAGCCGTCGAGTCGCCGAGCTGCGGGTGGCGGAGGAGAGGGAGCGCATAGCGCGCCAGCTCCACGACGAGGTGATCCAGCGGCTGTTCGCCTCCGCCCTCTCCCTGCAGTCGGCCGCCCGGCTGGCGCTGGGGGACGAGGCGGCGCGCCGGCTGGAGGCGGTGGTCGGGGACCTGGACGAGACGATCACGCGTATCCGCACCACCATCTTCGATCTGCGTGACGATGGGCGGGGATGATCTACAAAGGGCCCTCGCCAGGGCCCGACAGGGAAGGTGAGCGTGGATGGACCAGATCAAGGTGTTCCTGCTCGACGACCACGAGCTGGTCCGCCGGGGCATTCGCGACCTGGTGGCCACCGAGGACGACATGACCGTGGTCGGTGAGGCCGCCAACGGTGAGGAGGCCCTGACACGGATACCGCCCACCCAACCCGATGTCGCCATCCTCGACGTGCGTCTGGGCGACGACAGGATCAACGGCATCGAGGTCTGCCGCGACATCCGCTCCGCCCACCCCGAGGTGGCCTGCGTAATACTGACCAGCTACGCCGACGACGAGGCGCTGTTCTCCTCGATCATGGCCGGCGCTTCGGGCTACGTGCTCAAGCAGATCCGCGGCTCGGAGCTGATCGACGCCGTGCGCCGGGTGGCCCGGGGCGAGAGCCTCCTCGACCCGGCCGTCACCGCCAGGGTCCTCGACCGCCTCCGGGCGCCGCAGCCGGAGGAGGACCCCCTGTCCGAGCTCAGCCCCCAGGAGCGGAGGATCCTCGACTACATCGCCGAAGGGATGACCAACCGCCAGATCGGGGCGGCCATGTACCTGGCGGAGAAGACGGTCAAGAACTACGTCAGCCACCTGCTGGCCAAGCTGGGAATGGAGCGGCGCAGCGAGGCCGCCGCCTACGCCGCCCGCCTCAGCGAGCGCCGCCGCCAGCAGGGCCCCTGACGGACCGCCTCAGCGCAGGCCGGCGAAGAGGTCCTCCTCCGGCACCGGCGCCCCGGTGCGGTCCTCGGCCCGGATGAAGCTCTCGTGGGCGAAGACCTCGCCGAAGGCCTCCGCCGGTATCCGGGTCCACCACGACTGGTCGAGCTGGCTGGCGTGGGCCACCAACGCGTCGCGCTTGCGGGCCGCCCACTTCGACGTGTCCACGGTGGTGGTGATGCGCTTCTCCATCTCCTCCATCCGCTTGAGCCACTCCTCGCTCTGAGGGCGCTGAGGCGGTGCCGGCAGCTCCACCCCGGCGGCAGCGAGCTGCTCGCGCAGCTTCTCCCAGTCCCTGCGGCGGCGGGAGATGAAGTAGAGCTTGGCCGGTATGCCGGTCTGCTCCACCGCCGCGACCGTGATGTTGTGCGCCTGCAGGTGGTCGGGGTGGTTGTAGCCGCCCATGGCGTCGTAGGTGACGACGACGTCGGGCCGGTACTCCGTGAACAGCCTGACCAGGCGACCGACCGACTCCTCCATGGGGACGTTGCAGAACACGCTCTGGTGGTCCTTGTAGGGCCAGTCGGGCATGCCGGAGTCGTGGTAGCCGAGCGTCTCCAGCCGGCTCACCCCCAGGATGGTGCAGGCCGTCTCCAGCTCCGCCAGCCTGGTCTTGGCCACCGTGTCCGGGTCGTGGCCGTCCTCGCCCGGCTTCACGTGATCGGGGCCGTCCCCGTACTCGCCGTTGGTGCAGGTCACCACCACCGTCTGGACACCCTCGTCGGAGTAGCGGGCCAGCACGCCGCCGGTGCTGGAGGACTCGTCGTCCGGGTGGGCGTGAACGGCCATGAGGGTCAAGCGGTCGGAATTGGGCATACCCCCCAGCCTGCCTCGCCGGCCCACCTCTGCGCTAGGGGGCGCCGTGCGACGCCATCCCGACGATCGGCGCCGAGGCCGACCCGGCCGCCGAGCCGGCGAAGGGCGCGTCGTAGTTGAACACGCCCCCGTCGGAGGCGACCAGCCAGTAGCCGCTGGTGGCGGCATCGGCCCCCATCCCGACGACCGGCCGCGCCAGGTGCAGCCCACCGGCCGAGCCCCGGAACGGCGCGTCGCCGAAGGTGAACACCCCACCGTCCGACGCCACCAGCCAGTAGCCGTTGCCGTCGGGGGTGGGCGCCATGCCCACCACCGGGGCGTTGAGCCGTAGCGATCCGGTCGAGCCGAGGAAACGAGCGTCGCCGAAGGTGAAGATCCCGCCGTCGGACGCCACCAGCCAGTAGCCGTTGCCGTCGGGGGTGGGCGCCATGCCGACGATGGGCCGGTTGAGCCGGATGGCGCCGGCCGACCCGAGGAAGCGGGCGTCGCCGAAGGTGAACATCCCGCCGTCCGACGCCACCAGCCAGTAGCCGTCGCCGTCGGGGGTGGGCGCCATGCCGACGATGGGCCGGTTGAGCCGGATGTCGCCGGCCGACCCGAAGAAGCGGGCGTCGCCGAAGGTGAACACCCCGCCGTCGGCCCCGACCAGCCAGTAGCCGTCGCCGTCGGGGGTGGGCGCCATGCCTGCCATCGGGCTCTTGAGGGCCAGGCCCCGGGCCGAGCCGTAGTACCCCGCCGAGCCGAAGGAGTACACCGAGCCGTCGCTCCCGCTCAGCCAGTACTTCGACGCCGTGGTGGGCGGCCCGGTCCAGGCTCGCACCGTCGTACCCGTGGCCAGCACCAGCAGGCCATCGCCAACCGCCGGCGTGGCGAACGACGCCATGGAGCCGGTGGGCAGCGAAGCGACCACCGCCCCCGATGCGGGGTCGAGGCCATAGAGGGTGCGGGCGGACGAGCCGGCCGACCACACCAGGCCGCCGGCGAAGATCGGGGGCCCGGTCGCCCCGCTCGGACCGGACCAGGCCACCCGGAACGACGGCGGGCTGGTCGTCACCCGGACGTCCTTCACGCCCGAGTTGCAGCCGACGAAGACGTCCGGCGGGCGGTAGGCGTCGCCGCCGATGGTGAAACAGACGCTTCCGGAGTACAGCTGGCCGCCGATGCCACCGAGGTGGCCGCCGTCGAGCAGGTACCCGGTCGCCCCCTTGCCCACCTGGAAGACGAGGTTGTCCTGCAGCAGCTCCGGTCCGGTGGACCCGAGGTCGGTGTCGTTCGAGTTGAGCTGTGCCCAGTCGGAGGGGGCGAAGGAATCCAGCAGGGTCAGGGTGGGCGACAGCTTGAGGACGCTGTTGCCCTCGTCGTAGGTCGTGGTCGAATCGCCGTTGCCGGTGGCAACCCACACATCCCCGGCGCCGTCCACGCTCACCCCGGCCGGGGCCCATATGCCTCCCTCGCGGTGGGTGGGCACCTGGTAGGACATCGACGACCCGGGTCCCGAGGTGGGGGCGGCGACCACCCAGCCGTGGTAGCTGCCGCAGTCCCCGTCGAGGCCCCCGTAGGCCATGTAGACCCGGCCCCCGCTGACGGCCATGGCCGCCCGGGCCTGCTGCACCGTCGGCGTCATGCCCGCCGGGTCGGCCGACTCGGTGAACAGCACCTTGCCGGTGCCGGCGTCGAGGGCCACCAGCTCATGGGCGACCGCCCCGTTGGCGAGGACCTCGGCCAGGGCGAAGAGCCGCCCGCTGGAGGCCTCGATGGCCGGGGTGGCGGTGATGCCTTCGGGGTCGACGTCACCGCACGGCAGCGAGGACTGGGGCACCGGCGTCCCCACGTGGGTCGACCAGACCACCGATCCGTCGGCGGCGGAGAGCCCGTAGACCGTGTCGTGCTCGGTGGCCACGATCACCAAGGGGCCCCACACCAGGGGCTCGGCGTAGATCTGGCCGTCGAGGGCGGGCGAGGTCCAGGCCGACTGGGGCGGGTCGAGGCTCGCACCGGAGGGGTCGACACCGGAGCGAGCGCTGTCGGCGTGGTAGGTGCCCCAGGCGCCGCCGCTGGTGGCGGTCTCCGGTCCGGGCGGGGAGGCCCCGGCGGGCCGGGAGACGCCGGCCACCGCCGTCACCAGCAGGCTCGCCGCCACCACCAGTGCCAGCGTCACTGCCATCGCCGGAACCCGCCGGAAACCAGTGCCGTCGGTCATCGGCGGTCAAGCTAACCGGGGACCTTGGACCCTGGCCGGGCATCCGGGGCGCCACCGACACTGGTCATGGCAAGGAGGGACTGTGGCCGCACCCGTAGTGAGCACCACCGGGCTGACCAAGCGCTTCGGCCGGGTGACCGCCCTGGCCGACCTCGACCTCGAGGTCGGCGCCGGGGAGGTGTTCGGCTACCTCGGCCCCAACGGAGCCGGAAAGACCACGACCATCCGCCTGCTGCTTGGCCTGGTCGGGGCCAGCGCCGGGGACGCCCGGCTGTTCGGGCTCGACTGCTGGTCGGAGGCCATTGAGGCCCATCGCCGGCTCTCCTACGTGCCCGGGGAAGCCAGCCTGTGGCCGTCCCTGACCGGGGCGGAGACCCTCCACCTCCTCGGCCGGGTGCAGGGGCGGGTCGACCTCGTCTACCGCGACGAGCTGATCCAGCGCTTCGACCTCGACCCGGACAAGAAGGTGAGGGCCTACTCCAAGGGCAACCGCCAGAAGGTGCTGCTCATAGCGGGGCTGATGAGCCGGCCGGACCTGCTGGTCATGGACGAGCCGACCAACGGCCTCGACCCGCTGATGGAACAGGCCTTCCGCGCCTGCATCCACGAGGCACGGGACCGGGGCCAGACCGTGTTCTTGTCCTCCCACCTCCTGAGCGAGGTGGAGGCGCTCTGTGACCGGGTCGGCATCCTGCGCGCCGGCCGGCTGGCGGAGCTGGGGACCCTGGGCGAGCTGCGACACCTCGCTGCCGTCACCGTCGAGGCGACCTTCGACGGTCCGGTCCCCGACGTCAACGGGGTGCCCGGGGTTCGGGCGGTAGAGGTGACCGGTCGGGTATTGCGCTGCCAGGTCCGGGGCAGCGTAGATCCCCTCCTCAAGGTGCTGGCCACCGGACGGGTACGCGAGCTGCTCAGCCGCGAGCCGTCGCTGGAGGAGCTCTTCCTCGCCCATTACGGGGACGTGACCTCGATCGAGACGAGGCTGCCGGCCGGCAATGGACGCTGAGCCGCTGTCGTCCGCCACCGACAGCCCACCGGCGGGGGCCGGCGGCGGCCTTCCGCCGGCGCCGGTCGCACGCCGGACGGTCGCCGTCGTCACCGGCCACACCTTCAGCCGGGTGCTGCGTCCAGCCGCGCTCTGGGGGGCCGTGTTCGGTGGCTACGTGCTGAGCTCGGCGCTCGGCTTCGCCGCCAGCTACAAGACACCGGAGGCCCGGCATCGGCTGGCGTCCACCTTCGGCGCCAACGCCGGCATCAACGCCCTGATCGGGCCGGCCCGCCAAATCGACTCGGTCGCCGGCTTCACCGCCTGGCGCAGCCTCGGGGTCCTCAGCCTGGTGGGGGCGGTCTGGGGCCTGCTCACCGCCACCCGACTCCTGCGGGGGGAGGAGGAGCAAGGCCGGTGGGAGCTGTTGGTGGCGGGGCGCACCACCAGGGGCCGGGCGACGTTGGAGGCCTTGGCCGGTCTGGCCGGCGGGGTGGGGATCCTGTGGCTAGTGACGGCCGTTCTCAGCGTGGCCGCCGGACGGGCGTCGACGGTGAACATTGCGCCGGGAGCGGCGCTCTACCTGTCGGTGTGCCTGGTCGCCAGCATCGCCCTGTTCATGGCGGTGGGGGCGGTGGCGGCCCAGGTCGCCCCCACCCGCCGGGCCGCCGCCGGCTACGCCGGGGTGGCCCTGGGGGTCGCCTACGCCCTGCGTATGGTGGCCGACTCGGGCACCGGACTGGCCCCGTTGCGCTGGGCCACCCCGCTGGGGTGGGTGGACGAGCTGCGTCCCCTGAGCGGGCCCCGGCCAGCAGCGCTGGTGCCGATCGGGGCGGCGGTGGTCGCCTTGGGTTTGCTGGCCGTATGGCTGGCCGGGCGCAGGGACCTCGGGACCGGGCTGGTCGGGGATCGCCAGTCGCGCCGGCCCCGGGTGGGGCTGCTTGGTGGTCCGACCGGCCTGGCCCTGCGGCTCGGGCGGGGCGGGGCGGTCGGCTGGCTGGTGGGGGCCGCACTGGCCGGTCTCCTGTGCGGCACCATCGCCAAGGCCGCCGGGCAGGCCATGACGGTGTCCGCCGGGGTGCAGGCCGCCGTCGCCCGGCTGGCCGGCACCGGCCAGGGCACGTCGGCCTACCTGGGCATCGTCTTCCTGCTCGTGGCCACCCTGGTCACCCTGGTCGCCGCGGCCCAGGTGTCGGCGACCCGGGCGGAGGAGGCCGAGGGCCGCCTGGACGCCCTCCTGACCCGACCCCTGTCGCGGTGGCGGTGGCTGTGGGGACGCCTGGCCGTGGCGGCGACCACCCTGGTGGTGCTCGGCGCCGCCGCCGGCGTGGCCACCTGGGTCGGGACGGCCAGCCAGCACGCCGGTGAGGCCCCCGGTCGGATCGTGCTGGCCGGTCTCAACGTGGTGCCGGCCGCTGTCGTGGTGCTGGGCGCCGGGGTCCTCGCCGTGGGCTTCGCCCCCCGGTGGTGCGGGGTCCTCGCCTACAGCGTGGTGTCCTGGAGCCTGCTCGTCGAGCTGCTCGGCGGCATCGTCAACGCCAACCACTGGTTGATGGACACATCGGTGTTGCACCACATGGCGCCCGCTCCTGCCGTCGACCCGGACTGGGTCTCCAACGTGATCCTGGTGGCGGTGGGCGTTCTACTGGCCCTGGCCGGCGCCGCTCGATTCGGCCGGCGGGACCTGGCCGGCGACTGAGGAAGAGGGGCCGGGCTGGAGGGCCCGGACGGCCTCCTCCACGCTCCGATAGAGGTGATCGGCGCCGATGTCAGCCAGCAGCCCGCTGTGCTTGAGGTCGTGGTGGACGATGTGCGACGCCCGGGCGACGGCGATGGTCACCCCCCTGGCCCGGAGCTCGTGGGCCAGCTCGCTCAGCGACCGGGCCCCGGTGTAGTCGATGTCGGAGATTCCGTCGGAGTCGAGCACGAACACCTTCACGCCCTTGGCCGCCTCGACGAGCTGGCTCACCCGCAACCGCACGTAGTCGGCATTGGCGTACCAGAGGGGGGCGTAGATCATGTACACCAGCACGCCCGGAACCTGCTCGGTGGCCAGGCCCACGTCGGTCGGTATCCAGTGGTCGGTGCCGATCTCGCGCCCCAGAACGGCGTCCATGGGCCGGGCCGCCCGCCTGACCCGTTCGGCCAGTGACAGAAGGATGGCGATGATCACGCCCTGCTCGATACCTATGAGGGCCACCGCCAGCAGGGTGGTCACGGCCAGCCCGAACTCGATACGGTCGAAGCGCAGGATCGCCCGCAGGTCCCCGATGTGGAACAGGCGGGTGGCGACGAAGACGAGGATGCCCGCCAGGGCGGCCTGGGGTAGGTAGTGCAACAGGCCCGGCCCCAGCACGGCGAGGCTGAGCACCAGGCCGGCGGCCAGCAGGCCGGCCACCTGGGTGCGGCCGCCGGCGGTGGCGACCACCTGGGTCCGGGGCGGGCTGGAGTTGACGGCGAAGGAGCCGGCCATGCCCGACACCAGGCTCCCCGCTCCGACGGCGGCGAGGTCCTGGTTGAACTCCCCGGCCGCTGGAGCACCAGCGCTGGCGGTGCGCACGGTGGCGGCGGTCTGGGCCAGGCACAGAAAGGCGGCGGCCAGAGCCGGGCTCAGGAGGTGCTGGGCGTCGGTCCAGGTTCCCCCCGGCCAGCGCAGCGGCGGAAGGCCCCCGCTCAGGCTGCCCACCACCTTCACACCGTGGGCAACCAGGTCTCCCGCCCTGGCCACCAGGATCGCCCCCACCGTGGCCACCAGGGCAGCCGGGAACCGCCGGTCGATCATCTCCCCCACCACGATGATCGCCAGCACCCCGATACCTATGGCCATGGCCCAGCCGTTGACCCGACCGAGGTGGCCGGCCAGCGCCCGCAGCCGGCCGATGGTGGAGGTGCCGCTGGCCGGAACGCCGAGCAGCGAGGGCAGCTGCTTGGCCACTATCTCCACGGCGATGCCGGCCAGGACACCGGTGACGACCGGGGCGGAGATGAACTCGGCCACCCACCCCAGGCGCATCAGCCCCGCCATCACGACCAGGCCGCCGACCATGAGGGCGAGGAGGGAGATGAGGTGGGCGTAGCGGACGGACCCCACCGCGGCGATGGCGGCCACCCCCGAACCGAGCACCGGGGCGATGGTGGAGTCCGCCCCCACCGACACCCGGCCGTTGCGGCCGAAGAGGGCGTAGGCCACCGAGCCCGCCACGAAGGCGTAGAGCCCGGTGACGGCGGGCATGTTCGCCAGACGAGCGGTCGCCATCTGCTCCGGGGCGGCGATGGCGACGAGCGTGAGGCCGGCCACCACGTCCTGACCCAGCCATCCGGGGCGGTAGCCCCGCAGCGTGGGGGCGAGTAGGCGGCCGGCCACCGTCAGGCTACGGCGCCGACTTGGCCGGCCGGGTAGAGGGACGCCGGGCCGCCGGCGCCAGGTCGACGATCCGGCAGGGGATGTCGGCATCCTCGTCGAGGAAGTGGCTGGCGCAGACGCGGTGGTAGCCGTCGGCCACGATCAGCGAGGCGGCGGCGGTGATGCTGCCCCTCACCAGGAGCACCGGTGAGAGCCTCTCCCCCTTGCGGATCCGACGCAGGTCCTTGGCCACGTGCACGTTGTCCTCGCCCAGCAGCTCGAGTCGGCTGGCCCGGAGGATGTCCTTGGCCTTGCGGTGGACGAGGGGGGCGCTGCGTAGGGACTCGACCAGAGGGTCAGCCTGCGCCTCCGGCATGAGCAGGCTGAGATAGTCCCGCGCCGCCGGATAGTCGTGCCCGTCGGGCTCGGCCTTCCAGTGCTCCCTGGGGCTCTTCAGGATCACCGGCTTCTTTGGCACCGCTCCACCTCCTCCGAGGCGATCGTCCATTGTCCCACGATGAGGTCGGGGCGGCGCCTTCTACCTGATCAGCGAAAGACGTTGCGCCCGGCCGGCAGAATCGCATTGGATGCGGGCCGTGCGTTACGGCTTCGTGCTCCCCGGTGGGCCCGCCCGCCAGCAGGTCGAACTGGCCGTCCTGGCCGAACAGTCCGGCTGGGACGCCGTGTTCGTGTTCGAGGCGGCCTACGTGCTCGACTCCTGGTCTCTGCTGTCGGCCATGGCCGAGCGCACCGACACGCTGCGCCTCGGGACCATGCTCACCCCTCTGCCGTGGCGAAGGCCCTGGAAGGTGGCCAGCCAAGCGGTCACGCTCGACCACCTGTCGGGGGGCAGGGCGATCCTGTCGGTGGGTCTGGGCGCCCCGGAGACGGGGTGGGGCGGTATCGGCGATGCCCGGCCGCGGGCCGAGCGCGCTCGCCTGCTTGACGAGGGCATCGACCTGATCGCCGAGCTGTGGTCCGGGGGACTTCGTTACTCGGGGGAGCGCTTCGATCTCGACCTGACCAAGGGCCCGTTCCCGCCCCTGCGACCGGTGCAGGAGCCACGGATCCCCATCTGGGTCGTGGGGGCATGGCCCCACGAGCGATCGATGCGACGGGCCCTCCGATGCGACGGGTTGATCCCGGTGTGCATGGACCCGACCTTCCGGCCCACCGGACCCCCCGACATCGAGGCCATGCTGGCATGGCTCGACGCCAACGGCGGGCGCCGGCATGGCTTCGACGTGGTCGTCGAGGGCGAGACTCCGCCGGCCCCGGCCGGAGCGGCGGAGATCGTCGAACCGTTCTCCGCCGCCGGCGCCACCTGGTGGCTGGAGGCCCGCTGGATGGTCGCCGAGGAGGACCGGTACCGGGTAATCAGCGAACGTCTCGCCGCCGGGCCGCCGACGGCCTGACGCTCCGTGGGGCCGCGGGAACGTGGTCAGCTTCGAGTAGCCGGCGTAGGTCGGCATCTCCTCGATCCGAACGAGCAGCTTGTCGAGAACCTCCACTACGACGCGTGACTTGGCCACCGCGAGCCGGTGCGGCGGCGCGATTATCTTCGAACCCGATGCCCCGGTGCCGCAGCTGCAACCACCCCAAGATGGCCCACCTCCGGCTGAGCAGGCGGGGCCCGGCCTGCGTGATCTGCCTCCTACTCGGCCGCAGGTGCCCGGCGATGTCGACGGACTGAACGGCCAGTAGTGGCCACGTGCCGAGTCCTCATCCGCCGGTTCCGCCGGCCGCCTCCCCGGAGCCCTGGCGTGATGCCGTGACCGATCGCACCGGCGAGCACGGGTGGGAGGACTGGACCTGGGACGACACTCTCTTCGCCGGCGCCGCCCGGTTCTACGAACAGGGCCGCGAGCCCTACGCTCCGGAGTTGGCCGACGCCTTCCGCCAGGCCCTGTCCCTCGACGGTAGCGGCCGCCTGCTGGACGTCGGTTGCGGGCCCGGAAGCGTGGCGCTCCGTCTCGCCGGCCTCTTCGAGACCGTGATCGGCCTCGACCCTGATCCGGGCATGCTGGCGGAGGCCCGGCGACTGGCCGAGCAGCGTCGGATCGCCAACGCCGTCTGGGTCCGCCTCCGGGCCGAGGACCTGCCGGCGGGTTTGGGGCGGTTCCGCGTCATCACCTTCGCCCAGTCCTTCCACTGGATGGACAGGCCCAGGGTCGCCGGGCTGGTCCGCGACATGGTCGAGCCCGGCGGGGCCGTCGTGCAGGTCGATGGTTCTCGCCCCGGCCCGGAGCGCCACCCGCGGCTCCTCCCCTGCCCGGCGGCGCCTGACCGGGCGATCGAGGACCTCAGACGACGGTGGCTCGGGGTCGACCGCCGGGCAGGTCAGGGCCTCCGCAACACCTCACCGGGCGGAGAGGACGAAGTGTTCCAGGCGGCCGGGTTCCGACCGGCCAGGGAGATCCCGGTCCCGGACGGCCGGGTTCTGGAGCGCACCGTCGAAGAGATCGTCGCCAACCGCCTGTCGACCTCGGGAATGGCCCCCCACCTCTTCGGTGACCGCCTGGACGAGTTCACGTCCGAGCTCCGTGCCTTGCTCCTGGAGGCCTCCCCGGACGGGAGGTTCTGTGTGCCGCTGTCCGACAACCGGTTGCGGATCTGGTGTCCCGAGTGACCGCGCAGGCGTCCCGCCGGGGCCATGCGCTGGGACGGGTCCGGCCTGATCAGGATCCCGGCCGGTAGCGACGGTGCCAGTACACCTCGTCGACGAACCCCAGCCGGCGGTAGAGCGCAGCGGGCCGGCCGTGCTCGTCGCAGTTGATGAGGAGTGAGCGCGCCCCTTCGTTTAGCGCCCGCTCGCCCCAGCGTCGCAACAACGACTGAGCCACCCCGCGGCGCCGGAAGGGCACCCGGGTGGCCAGGAGGAAGACCATCTGGTCGGTGGAGGCGGTGTAGTGGGCCAGGATTCCGACCGGCTCGCCGTCGAGGAACGCCAGCTCGTAGCGGCTGATCGGCCACTCGGCCCTCCTGGCGGCCAGCTGCTCCTCCACGAGGTTCTCGGCGGGCTCGTCCTCGCTGTCGGAGAAGCCCATCAGCCGCACTCGGGCCCACGATCTCAGGGCGGCCTCATCGGCGACCTCCTGGACCTCGAGGCCGGCCGGTTCGTCCTGTGGCCAATGCGGCGCGACGAGCGCCAGCACCACGGTGTCGTCCTCCGGGGCATGGAAGCCCGCCGACACGAGGGCCGCATCCAGCAGAGCGGCCCGCCTGCGCTCGTCCACCCACACGTCGAAGGGGTCACCCCGGAAGTATCCGGCCGCCGCCTTCAGAACGCCCGGGACGGCAGCGGGGTCGTCGACGGTCAGGACGAGCCGCCGGCCGGCGTCGCCGGGTCCGGACCGCAGGTGACCGAAGGGTTCGGTCCGGGTCCGTATCCCGATGTCCGGTTCGGATCCGGCCGGACCAGGGGACCGGCCCGGCCAGTCGGTGTACCAACCACGGACCTCCCTGACCACGAGATCGTGGTGAGGATGACGAGGCTCCCGGTCGCCCTCCGTTGGTCGGTCCATGCCCGTCAACCTCCCGCCCTCGTGTCCAGGGCCCCGGGGTGCCGGCGCCGGAGGCCGGTCAGCGCCTTGGGAGGGCCTGCAGGCCGCCCATGACCATCGTCACGTACATGTCGGACAGCGCCCGGGCGTTGGCCTCGCTGGGGCTGCGCCTCCACGCCTCAAGCACCGAGGCGATGCCGCTCAGCGCCAGGCGCATGGCCGGTACCGCCAGCTCGCGGTCGATGCCGAGCTCGTCGACCGCCCGGTCGGCGAAGTAGCGCAGGGTCCGGGAGTCGCGACGGCGCTGCCGGTCCCTCTGGCCGGCAGGACGGCCGCCCTCGGCGGCCAGAGCGACGAAGGTCGCGCTCCTGGTGGCCTGGGCGGCCAGGGCCCCTTCCACCAGCGCCCGCAGCATGCCCTCCAGGGAGGGGCGCCCCTCCACCGCCGCGCTGAGCTGGCGGTGGAGCAGGGACGACTCACGCTCGTAGAGAGCCGCAAGCAGGTCCTGGCGGTTGGCGAAGTGCTTGTAGACCAGAGCCCGGCTGACGCCGGCCCTGGCGGCAACGGTCTCCATGGTCACTTCGTCGGCGTGCCCCCCGGCCACGATCTGGGCGGCGGCGTCCAGCAGGATCTCCCGTCGGGGCGGGCGGGGGCCCGGCTCGGGGTGGCCGGGGGCGGCCGATGCGGCCAAGGCGGTGGCGGAGGATCGGGCCATGAGGCATTATGGCCTCCTGGGAGTGACAAATTGTCACGCGGACATTTCAGGGGGAACTCCATGACCTACGCCGGTGGGCGCGCCATCCTCGATGCCGACAGCCACGTGATGGAGTTGGCCGACTTCCTCGACGAGCACATCGAGCCGTCCGCCCGCGACCGGCTGCGCCGCCGCGGCATGGAGGCACTGGGGCCCGTCTTCGAAGAGGCCACCCAGCGAGCCCAGCGGAGGGGCTCGGACGCCTCGGTGGCGACCCAGGCGGAGGAGCGCCTGATGCAGGACAAGGGCTGGATGGCCATGGGAGGCTTCGACCCCGCCGAGCGGTCCCGGGTCCTTGACCTGCTCGGCTTCGAGGGCCAGTTGGTCTTCGCCACCTTCGCCACGGCCATGTTCAGCCTCCGCCGCAACCTGCACCGCTACACAGACCCCGATGAGCTGGCCGCCGACCTCGATCTGCTCTATGCCGGCTGCCGGGCCCAGAACAAGGCCATGAACGCCTTCTGCGCCGAGGACCGCCGGCTGCTGCCGGTCGCCTACGTGTCCCTGGTCGATCCCGCCCGGGCCGTGGACGTGGCCGCCGAGGCCATCGACGGCGGCGCTTCGGCCGTCATGGTCCCCTCCACGGCGGCGGGCGAGCGCTCACCGACCCATCCCGACCTCAACCCCTTCTGGGCCCTCCTTCAGGAGCGGGACATTCCCTTCGTGCTGCACGTGGGCGGGGGTGGCCGCCTGCTCGACCGCGCCTTCCACAACAACGCCATGCCCGTCACCGACCACCTGGGCGGGGGCGAGAACATCCGCTCCAAGGACTACCTCGCCATCTACCACTCGCCTGCCCTTTTCCTGGGCGCCCTCATCCTCGACGGTGTGTTCGACCGCTTCCCGGGCCTGCGGGGCGGCTGCATCGAGCAGGGGGCGGGTTGGGTGGTGTCCTGGATGCACCACCTCGACTACGCCCAGCGGGCCTTCCGTCGCACCGAGGAGCCCCTCCAGCGGCTCGCCGATCGGCCTTCCGACTACGTCCGCCGTCACCTCAAGTTCACACCGTTCCCCGGTGAGGACGTGGGCTGGATGATCCAGCAGGGCGGGCCGGAGCTGTTCATGTTCTCTACCGACTACCCCCACCCCGAGGGGGGCAAGGACCCGCTGGCCAAGTTCGAGGAGGCCATGGAAGGGGTGTCGGTCGAGGACCGCGACCGCTTCTACCGGGGCAACATGGCCGAGCTTCTGGGGGCGCGGGCGGCAGCGACGGCGGGCTGAGGATGACCGGAGCCCGGTGCGGTATCGTTCGATCCTCGAATCATCGTGATGGGGGTACCCGATGGGGGAGCCGATAACCGACCCGGGGACGGGTCGTGGCTTCTATCTCGACTTTCCGGAGGACCTGGCGCCCGACGAGAACGTGACGTTCCTGCTCTCCCTCCATGGCGGGGGCTCGTCCGGCCAGTGGCAGCACGGCTACTTCCCTGCCCACCAGGTCAAGGACCGTTACCGGCTGGTCATCGCCACCCCCACCGCGGCCAGCGACGAGCCCCGGCGTTGGGTGGCCGAGGCCGACGATCAGCACCTGCAGAACATCGTCGAGCTGGTGGGCGACCGCTTCGGGACGGCGAACATCGCCGCCTTCTGGCTCGTCGGCCACTCCCAGGGGGGAATGACCTCAAACCGGCTCCTGCGGACGCCCTTCTTCGCCGATCGGGTCGACGGCTGGCTCAGCCTGTCGGGCGGGCGTTTGGGCCCGGCCGAGCGGGCTGCCAACGCCGGCCGGCCCGGTAGGGCGCGCCCCGCGGGTCCGCCACCCGGATTCACCGGGCCGCCCGCCGGATTGCCTGACGCGGACTTCTCCTTCATCTACGCCGTCGGGGAGCACGAGATCGCCTCCCTGCCCGAGGACTCGCCCTGGGCCGGTACCAGGCCGGGGCGAAGAAGCGGATGCCGGACGTGGTCGACACCGAGGCGGGCCTGGTCTACGACGGCCGCACCAACCCGAACTCGACCCCGGCCTGGGGACTACTGCCCCGTCCGGGGATCGCCCAGGTCTACGTCTACCCCGACGCCAGGGACGGACGGGTGATCGCCGACGTCGTTCGACTCGACAAGGGCCATACCGAGGGCCTCGAGCCCCGGATCACCGAGGAGATCGTCAAGCTCATCGTGTTGGCTCCGGGGGGCAAGCTCCGTCACCTGGCGGCATAGGGGAAGTCCGGACGGATGGGTCATGGGAGCCCGGCGGTGCATGTGGCAACGGTCGTGAAGCAGTCCAAGGACTGGCAGAGAGAGGGGAAGCCCTGATGGCAACCGGCGCGGCAGCGGACGAGGCGCTGCGACACGAGGTTCAGGTCTGGATCAAGGAGAACGCCATACCCGAGGTCAAGAACGCCCGACTGGGCGTGCGGGGCACGGGGGAGCGCTCGGAGGCGATGCGCGAGTGGGAGCGCCGCCTCCTCGACGGACGCTGGATCTGCTCGCACTGGCCCGAGGAGTACGGCGGGCGCGGCCTCGACAACTTCCAGAACGGCATCGTGTCGGACGAGTTCAGCCGCGCCGGCTATCCCCGAATCAGTCGGGGAATGGGCGAGTCGCTGGTCTCGCCGGCGATCATCGTCCACGGGGACGAGGAGCAGAAGCGCCACTTCCTCGCCCGCATCCTCGACGGCACCGACCGGTACTGCCAGGGCTTCTCCGAGCCCGGCGCCGGGTCCGATCTGGCCGGGTTGCAGACCCGCGGGGTGGTCGACGGCGACGAGATCATCATCACCGGGCAGAAGGTGTGGACCTCGGGGGCCCAGTTCGCCAACATGATGTTCTGCATGTGCCGTACGGACATGGACGCCCCCAAGCACCAGGGGATCTCCTACGTCCTGGTGCCGATGAAGGACAACGGCTTCGACATCCGGCCCCTGCGCCAGATGACCGGCGGGGCCGGCTTCAACGAGGTGTTCATCGACGGCGCCCGGGCTCCCCTGTTCAACGTGATCGGGGGCCTGCACAACGGCTGGCGGGTCGCCAACACGACCCTCGGGAACGAGCGTCGGGGCGGCGGCAGCCGCCACGTCGGGTTCCTCGACAGCTGGCGCCGGGTTGTCGAGAAGGCCAGGGCCAATGGCAAGGCCTCCGATCCGACCGTCCGCCAGCAACTGGCCTGGGCCTACACCAAGATCCAGATCATCCGCTACCAGGCCGAGCGCATGAACGCCCTGGCGGCGGCGGGGCACGAACCGGGCCCGGAGGCGAGCGTCGGCAAGATGCTGTGGTCGGAGTACTCGCGCCGCTTCGGCGAGATCGCAATGAACATCGCCGGCATGGAGTCCCTGGTGCGCCCGGACGGCGACGGCTACCGCCAGAACGAATGGATGGGGATGTTCCTCGGCTCCCGTTCCGGAACCATCTGGGGTGGGACGGCCGAGGTCCAGCGCAACATCGTCGGGGAGAGGGCCCTGGGCCTGCCCAAGGAGCCGGGCGACCTGGCCAACCTGCCGTTCAGCGAGATACCGAAGAACGCCTGACGGGCGGAGCCGCCAGGGCTCATCGCCACCGGCGTCGGATCACACCGGCGCCGGAGGCGTCCATGGGGCGCTCGGGCCCACCGTGGGCCCGCGTCCGCTCGGAGCGGCTACGAGCCGGCCGGGCGGCAGCCTTCGGCTATGCCCCCACCTGGGAGGTGACCCGCCCGCCGCCCGGAAGGGGCTTCAGACCCTGGGTGCGCTGATAGCTGACGATGGCGGCCAGGATCGCCTCCGGGGACAGGTTCGAGCCCCTGATCTGCAGGACCTCGAAGGTCTCGGGGGCGAACCAGGCGTACAGACTCTCGTTGCCCACGCTGCTTGAGGCAACGGCGAAGCCGTCCACATTCAGGTTGAGATAGGCGCCGATCATGACTCCGTTGACGATCGACGAGCGGGTGGCCTCGGAGCTGAGGTCCACCGGCTGCTTGACGGTTGCGATCTCGAGGGTGCCTATCAGCACGGATCCGCGGTGTATCTCGTACATGCGCCCGTCGGAGACCAGTGACGCCGGCCCTCCGTGGGCGAACTGAGCCCGGGCCTTGGTGTACTCGGCGAGGGTGTACTCGACCCCGGACGCGTCCGCCCCCAGGTCCAACGGTGCCAGGCGAGTGTCGACCGGACGGAGGGCGCCGCTCAGGACCACGTTGTCCGACGCGCACGAAGACAGGGCACCGGCGGCCACGGCCAGACCGACGGCCATCACCGCTCCCCTGATCCGGGCCTTCCTCATGACGACCCCTGCGACGGGAGGGGTGTCACCGAGCTCAGCGTCGACGTGTAGTTCTCGGTGGCGTTCAGGGTCTGCTCGACCACCGACTCATCGATGTGCTGGCGCAGCATGAGGCCGCCGAACTGGGTGGCGACGTTGTACACGTTCGGATCGTTGGGGTTGGTCTGGGACGAGTAGCCGGTGAGCACGTTGCTGGTCTGCTCGGTGGAGACCACCTCGTAGCTGTCATAGAGCGTCCCGCAGACGTCCACGACCTGTTCGGCGGCGATCTTGCCTGACACGATCATCGTGGTACCGGTGTTTGGATCGGCCCCGGCGGAGTTCCAGGAGGCGTTGACACCGCCGAACTCCATCAACTCCACCGGCGTCGCCGGCTGGAAGGTGGAGGTACCGCTGGAGCTCTTCGTCACCTGCTTGACCAGCTGCAGTTGTCCGGCGGCCGACGCCGTCGTTGGAGTGGCCTGGTAGTCGGTCACCGTGGTGATCCCAGCCACGTTGCTGCTCACCTCGTAGCTGATGGTCTGGGCACCTTTCTGGCCCGTGGTCTTGACCTTCCCGATCGTGAAGGTGCTGCTAGGCGGATAGGGGATGGTGAACTTGAAGGTGTCGTAGGTGCCGCTGATCGTGCCCTTGCCATGCGTCCGGTAGGTGCCCGCCAACGGCGGTTTGGTGATGCTCACGCTGGCGATTTCGGCTGGATGGGACCCGCGAGGCGCCGTTGGGCAGGGACCGTTGACAGCCGAGGGCGGGTAGTGGAACTGCTGAAGGGTCGGGTAGTAGTCGAGCGAGAAACTGCCCGACAGCGACTCCCCGAGGCTGGCGGGGCCCGGGCTGAACAACGGCGGAAGCAGGAGGGTCACGTGTCGGGGAGGCGGTGCCAGCGCCGGGTTCCGGAAGGTGATGTCGAGCCCGAGCTTTCGCACACCTACGCTCAGATGCCCCGAAGAGCCGCCGCAACCGGCCAGGCTCACGACGGCGACGAGCACGCCGCCGAACGGCAATGCCTTGCGCCGGATCGCTGCGGTCGGCCTCGGGGACCCATCCCGGCGTGCCCCCACCCTCGTCATCTGCTGCTCCTCTCAGGCGTGCGCTGCCGCGGGCGTCTCAGCCTGACCCGGGTCGCGGTGCCCCGGCGTCCAGCGGGCGCGCTGGCCCGGCGGCGGCCCTTCGGCGCCGCCGACCGTGACCGGCTGGGCCGGGGCATCTTCCAGAGAGCGACGTTCGGAACCTCGGTCGAGTAGGGCCGGGCCAGGGACGATCGCGAGAGCGAGGCGACAATGCGGTTCTGGAGCGGCTGGGCCCGCAGCATGCGCCGGCGGATGGAGGCCACCATGTGCTCAGCCGCCTGCGCATCAGCGGGCGTGGCGGCGGATGCAAGGTCTCCGTAGAGAACCCGCGTGACCAGCCACGCCAACTCCACGTGCTCCTCGTCCTCCACCGTCTTGGCGAGGAACTCGAGAGCGGTGTCGCGGGGGTCTCCCATGCCCAGATCGGTGGTGAAGTCCCTCAGCTCGGCGTACTCGACCGCGATCCGTGCCCGTGGTCCCCGTTCCGCGGCCCACCGGTGCCGGCGGGACCGCCTCACGCCCTTCTTGGCCACCGGAAGCAGGAGGTAGAAGGCCAGGAGGAGGGCGGCGATCGGGAGGAGGGTGTAGACGACCTCGCGGACCCGCTGGTACAGCGCCTGGAGGTTGGGCAGCTCCACGGGCAGGTACAGCTCGGCGGCCACGTCCTGGCTGGCCTGGATCTGCGGGTTGAAGTGGGTGTTCTTGTTGTTGTCCAGGCTGGTCTGGGCGTGGGGCGGGTTGGAGATGATCGGCACCCAGCCGAACCCGGGGAAGTAGGTCTCCACCCATTGGGCCGCGTTTTTGGGCCGGACCGTGAAGACGTTGCCCTCGTGGTTCTCACCGTCGAACCCGAACCCGATACGGGCCGGCACCCCTGCCCACCGGGCCAGCTCGACCTCGCCCGCCACGATCTCGAAGGGTGAACCCTTGTGACTTCCGGCCAACATGTCCTGCACCTTCGCGGGTGGCACCGGGCCGGGTATGCCGACGCCGGTCGCCACCACGATGTTGTTCAGGGTCGCCCTCAGGTAGTCGAAGCGCAGCCACGGGTTGGTCGGGGCGCTGGCCAGCAGCTTCCGCACGGCCGGCGGGGGCGGCGGGACGTGCAGCCATACCTGGAAGGCCTTCGGATCCGGCACCGGAGGGGCGTTGGCCAACTGGGCCGACGCCGGATAGGACGGAAGCGTTTCGGTGTACAGCAGTCCCTTGGGGACCCGCCCGGCCGACACCCGTGCGGTCTGGGTCCGGGGGTCGTAGACCAGGGGCTGGGAAGACGCCACGCTCACCGGATCCACCACTCCGGGCAGCACCGAGGAATCGCCGAGGTCGACGGCGGTGAACTTGACCGTCGTCGAGCCGTGGCGGGTCGGGTCCAGCACCCCGCCGCTCGGGATGGACCGGAAGGTGCTTGGGTTGTAGGGCGGCAGGAGCCAGTTGGCTCCGTCGAAGACGTCGAGCGTCCCTTCCTGCCATGGTCCGGTGATGGGGCCGTCGACCTGGAACAGAACGTGGTCCTGAGCGGCCGACAGCGGGACCGACTTCGGCTTCTGGGGCTTCGACTGAGGGTTGAAGATGGGCTTCGGGAACAGGAAGCCGGAGTTGTTGAGAACGACCAGCAGCACGATGGCGGGGACGAAGGCGACCAGGCCCCGGAGGGTGCGCTTGAGCTCGAACGAGCGGCTGAGGTTGGTCCCGCCAGTGGTGCCGAACAGGATGCTGAACGCGGCGATGAGCGGCACGATCGCCATCAGCCCCGTGGTCAGCTCCCCGCCCTTGGGTTGGGAGATGCCGGTGAGGATGAGGAGCGGGAGGGGCACCGCCAGGCCGAGCTGGGGCCTCTGCCATCCGCCGGCGACCCAGGCGGCGGCGAAACCGACGACCGCGAAGATCAGGAAGAGGATCGGTCTCCAACCGGGGTCGAACGGAACCGGAGGCCGCAGCAGCCGGCCCCCTCGGATGGCGGCGCTTATCAGCTGGCCGAGGCTGGAGCCGTTGGCCGACGGGAGCACGATCAGCAGGCCCAGGGCCAGGGTGGCGGGGATGAAGAGCTGCTGGAGGAGCACCCGCCGGCGGGTGTTGCGCAGGGTTAGGGCCGTCCAGAACACCCCGAACAGCGCCGCCAGCAGGCACAGGGCCCGGGCCGCCATGGAACCGAAGATCCCTCCGGTCGTGGCGGCGGCCGCCGCCGAGCTGAGAGCACCTACGAGGAGGGCTCTGACCGGCACCCCGCCTTGTTCGGGCTCTGCGGCGGTGGGATCATGCCCTTCGCCGCCTGGGGCGGTCGAAGGTTCCGACGGGGCACTTTCGGGTGGGGTGATTGGGGCCCTAGGTGCCCCGTCGGAAATCGACGACGGCGCGGCCGGAGAGCCGGTGACCGGCTCAGCTCCCTCGGCGACCGGAGCAGTCATCGGATGCCGGCGCCGACCTCGCGCCGGAAGGAGACGGCCAGCGGGGTGTTGGGTCGGATCTCCACCACCTGGCAACCGAGCGAGCTGGCGACGCCAAGGGTGTCGGCGCTCTCCTCGTCCCACATCAGTGCCGCCACCAGCACCGACACCCCCCGCTGGAGCAGGAAGTTGAGCCTCGAGGCCGCGTCGGCGTCCAGGCGCGGCGTGATCACCACGACATGGGTGTCGCGGCTGGGGTCGCTGACCAGCCTGATGATGGCCGAGGTCAGGGGTTCCGGCGACCTCTCGACCCGGGCCAGGGCGTCGAGGAAGCGCATCTGGGTCCGGCCCCCTCGCAGCGGCGCCAGCAACCGGGCCTCATTGCCCTCCAGGGTCACCTGATAGCCCTCGCGGAGATGGCGCACGCCGACCGACGCCGCCGCCTTGACCCCCGCCTCGAACGAGAGGCTCGGATCCCCGGGGCTGTGGTAGCGGCGGTCCTGGTCGAGCAGGATGGTCATCTTGTCGGTGATCCCCTGCTCCGATTCGCGCACCAGCACCTGGCCGGTGCGGGCGAAGGCCCTCCACACGATCCTCCGGATGTCGTCACCGGGGGCGTAGGCGCGCATCCCGTAGAACTCCAGACCCTGGGGCCACGGCTTGGACACGGGCGGCCGGATCGGCGGGTCCTCGAACAGCCGCGTCAGGGGACGGTCATGCACGTACTCGACCGCCGGGTGCACAAGGACCTCGGCCGGCTCTACCAGCACGGCCTGCCGCTCGGTGAAGCCGAAGGGATCACCCCACTTGGCAACCAGGGGGCCCAGGTTGAACACCCCACGACGGCTGCAGACCAGCTTGTAGTCGTGCACGATCGGGTCCCCACCCTCGAGCGAGGTGATGGGTACCCTCGGCGTCTCGCCCAGAGCGGTCGGAAGGCGCTCCTCCAGGATGAACGTCGACAGCCGCCTCGCCGCCTTGAGCTTGACCTCCATGGTGATGGTCTCGCCCTGGGCCAGTCGGGGTCGGGCGTCTGAGCGCTCGCCCTCCAGGGGCAGCGGCCGGCGCCCGGTCACGAAGGCGACTACCAGGACCAGGCCCAGCCCGTAGGCGATCAGGTAGAGGACACGCCCGGCGATCAGCTTGCCGAGGAACCAGCAGACCACGGCCACGGCCAGCACGCCGAAGCCGGCCGGGGTCAGCCCGGTCAACCTGGCCAGCCCCTCCCGCCCGGCCCGCAGCCAGCGCGCCCAGGACGACCCTGGCTTGGTCGCCGCCATGGTGTTCATCGGGTGGCGGCCCGCTGTTTGGTCGCCCGGCGGGCCCGGGTGCTGGCCGGGCTCCGGCTCGGGGCGGCGGCGGCCTCGACCAGATCCTCGTCGGTCTCGTCGGGCTCGGCCGACCGGGTGGGCGCCGCCCCCTCCCACGACTGGGGATCGTCGTCGACGCCCATGGGCGCCTTGACCCGGGCCAGGACCCGGTCGAGCACCTCGTCGATCGTCTCGCCCCGGAGAGTCGCGTCGGGGGTGAGCATGATGCGGTGCCCGAGCACGGGTCGGAGGATGGCCTTGACGTCCTCGGGGTACACCCGATCCCGCCCGTCGGAGGCGGCCAGGACCCTCGAGGCCTTGACCAGGTTGATCGAGGCCCGGGGGCCGGCTCCCAGGGTCAGGGACCGGTCCTCGCGGGTGGCCTGGGTTATGTCCACGATGTAGTTCTGGACAGCAGTCGAGACCTTGACCTCCGACGAGAGGGCCATCATGTCCAGCACTTCGCTGGTGTCGATGACCGGCTCGAGGTCGTCCACCTCGAGCCGGACCGAGTTGCCCATCATCACGGCGATCTCGGCCTGGTGGTCGGGGTAGCCCATCGTCAGCTTGAACAGGAACCGGTCGAGCTGGGCCTCAGGCAGCGGGAACGTGCCGGCCAGCTCGACGGGGTTCTGGGTGGCCAGAACGATGAACGGCTGCGGCAGGGGGTGGGTGACCCCGTCCACCGACACCGTCTTCTCGGCCATGGCCTCCAACATGGCGGACTGCGTCTTGGGGGTCGCCCGGTTGACCTCGTCCACCAGAAGGACGTGGGTGAAGACCGGCCCCGGCCGGAAGGTGAACTTCATCGTGCTGGTGTCGATGACGGAGGAGCCCGTTATGTCACCGGGCAGCATGTCGGGGGTGCACTGGACCCGGTTCATGGTCGCGCGCATCGACTGCCCCAGCGCCCGGGCCATGACCGACTTGCCAACGCCGGGCACGTCCTCGAACAGGATGTGCCCGCCCGCGCATATGGCGACCATGGACAATCGGACGACATCGTCCTTCCCGTAGATGACGGAGTTCACATTGTCGACGATCTTGTTGAAGCTCCGGTTGAACCTCTTGGTGTCCATTTCTCGCTCGAATCCCTCTCGATACAACCCGGTGACGGGTGACTATTCGCTTTTCTGCGTGGTCCTGGCGGCTACGAACTGCCTGAGCGGTTGATGACCTCCTCCGCCGTGCCCAGATACGACTCGACGACATGGGGGTGCTCGAGCACCTCCGACGGCGCGCCTCGGGTGATGACCCTCCCCAGGTCGAGGGCGACCAGCTCGTCGACCATGGACAACAGAAGGGGCATGTCGTGCTCGATGATCAGGATCGAGCAGCCGGTCTCGTACTTGATCCTTCCGAGAAGGGGTCCGAGCTCCTCCGCCTCGCGTTGGGCGATGCCCGAGCTGGGCTCGTCGAGGAGGAGGGCCCGGGGCTCGGTCGCGAGCATGCAGGCCATGTCGACCAGGCGGCGTTGCCCGGTGGACAGCTCCCGCACGAACTTGTCTTTCAGGTCCCCGATGCCCATCAGCTCCACGAGCCGGTCCACCCGTCGGGCGGCCCGGGCCTCGGCCCGTTTCACGTTCGGGAGGTTGAACGCCGCCATCGTGGCGCTGCGGACGGCGATGTGGCGGTCGAGAGCGACGGCCACGTTCTCGCCGACGGTCAGGGCCGGGAAGAGGCGGGCGTTCTGGAAGGAACGCTGCAGTCCCAGCTTGGCTCGCTGGTCGGGACCGAGGCCGGTGACGTCCTCACCCAGGAAGCGGATCACGCCGGTGTCCGGCTCGGAGAAGCCGGTGATCACGTCGAACAGCGTCGTCTTGCCTGCCCCGTTCGGGCCGATGAGCCCGAGGACCCTTCCGTCCTGGAGGGTGAAGCTCACGTCGGTCAGAGCCTTGACCCCGCCGAAGCTCTTGGTGATCCCGTCGACCACCAGAACCTCGTCCTGGGCCTCCGAGGCTCCCGTCTGGCGTTCCCAGCCCCGGGTCACCGGGCCGGACAGAGCGCCGGCGCCCTTGAGGTAGACGGATCGCAGGATGTCGGGTCGGGCCAGCAGCTCCGCTGTCGGGCCGGTGAAGCGGATCTCGCCCTTCTCCATGAAGACGGCCCGCTTGGCCACGGTCAGCGCCACGTTCACCGACTGCTCGACCAGGATGATGGTCGTCCCCTGCTCGTGGATGGCCCGGACGATGTCGAGGAGCTGGGCGACGATGGCGGGTGCCAGCCCCAGCGACAACTCGTCGATCATGAGCAGGCTGGGCCGGCAGAGGAAGGCCTGGCCCAGGGTGAGCATCTGCTGCTCGCCCCCGGAAAGCTCGGAAGCCGGTGTGCCGAGCCGCTGGCGCAGCACCGGGAAGTAACCCAGGACGGCCTCGACCGCCGAGCTGGTGTACTGGGGATCCGACCGGAACATCCAGGCCGCCAGGCGCAGATTCTCGCCCACGGTCAGGCTGGGGAACACGCCACGCCCACCCGGCACCTGGACGATCCCTCGGCTGGCGTGCTCGTGGGGTGGAAGGTGGGTGATGCTGTCGCCGTCGAAGTAGATGGCCCCGTTGGACGGGGCGGTGGTGCCGGATATGGCCCTGAGGAGGGTCGACTTGCCGGCGCCGTTGGTACCGAGCAGGGCGATTATCTCTCCCTCCTCGACATCGAAGTCGACCCCGAATAGGACCTGCAGCTGGTCGTAGCAGACGTCGAGGTCTCGCACGACCAGCAGCTTCGCCCTGCCGCGGTCGCGGGCCTCGCGGGCGGCCTGGGCCGCCATTGCCGACGCATTGGCGGCCCTGATGTCCGGCTCGACGCCGGAGCCTGCCGTCGTCAGGATGAGGGCCCCCAGCAGGAAGACTCCCGTCATCACCAGCAGGGACGCCCTGAGGCCGACCTTGTCCCCCACCCAGCCGGCGGTGACCGAGAAGAGCGCCCCCGGAACGACGGCTATCCCGAAGAAGGAAAGGCCGAAGGTCCGCACCCGGGCCGGAACCACCAGGCTCATGAGCGAGCTCAGGGCCGGAGTGATGATGGCGGCGGCGAAGGCCACCCCGAATCCGAAGATGACCACGAGGAAGAACCAGGGGGAGACCGCTTCGGCGCCGATCAGGATCCCGACTACGACAGCCGACAGCCCGGTGTAGGTGACCACCCGGCCCGGACGCCCCCGGAGGAGCCGGTTGGCGATGATGCCGCCGACCAGCAGGCCGACCAGACCGAACGGCTGGGTCAGGGTCTGGACCAGGCCCCGCTCGGTCACTCCCACTCCGAAGACCTGCTGCTGGTAGAGCTGGCCGATGCTGGTCAGGCCGGAGATGGAACCCGCCAGGAAGGGGGTGGCGATCAGGATTCGGCGCAGGGTGCGCACGCTCCAGACGATGCGGAAGGACTCGCCTACGGAGGCGGGGCGGTCCTCCTTGCGGGCGACCTGCTCGTCGGCGCCCATGATCCTGCGCTCCCAGTAGCCCCGGGGAGGGTCGGGCAGCCGGTAGACGAGGAGGCCGGGCACCCCGGCGACCAGCGCCACGATGATGAAGACGACCTGCCAGCTGAACAACCCGGCGATCACGCCCGCTATGGCCGGGGTGATCAGCTCGGCAGCATTGGTCCCGAGGGTTCGGAAGGCGAACACTCCCGCCCTGGTGTGAGGCGGGTAGTAGTCGGCCAAGAGCGAGGTCTGGGGTCCTTCTGCAACCGCACCCAGCCCCGAGCCGGCCCGGGCCAGGGCGAAGAGGAGGATCGTCGGGGCGAGCCCGGACAGGACCCCGAAGATCGCGATGAGAGCGGCTCCGATGGCCGACAGCAGCGTGCGGCTCACGCGGTCGGCCAGGTACCCGACCGGCACCGAAAGGAGCAGCACGAGGACCCCGACCAGGGTCTGCAGGGCGGTGACGGCGGTGATCGACAGCCCGAAGTAGTCCTTGATCTCCGGGCCCAGCAGGCTCTGGGCGGAGATGCCCATCTGGCCGGCGAGGGCCAGGGCGACGAACAGGCCCAGGGGCAGGAACGACTCCCCTCCCGTCACCACCGAGGGCCGGAGGTCCGACAGGTAACCCTTGAGCCCCCTCCGGGTGGGCGCCCCGGCCACCATCGCCGCCGCCAGGTCCATGGGCGCCGACGGGGCCACCTCGGCCGCCACTGGCGTCTCCACCTGCCCCAGCTCGACCAGGTCGAGATCGACCGAACCGTCGTCCGAGACGGGCACCCGACCTTCGCCCTTGGCGGCGTCGGCGACCGGCGGCTCGAACGGCGCCAGGCCGTCCACCGCCCGGCGCCCGGCGTTGCCCGAACGGCGCGGCGAGCCGTTCGCCCGCGGTCCGTTGTCGGCCGGCGCCGGACTCACAGGCTCCACCTCCTCGTGGACTGACTGGCCCCGGCCACACCGATCCGCGACGGCAGGCGGTACCGCGGGAGGGGCTCGGGTTGGCCCCCGTCCGGCCCGGCCCGGGGCACCATCGGGATCCGCGCGAACTCTCCGGACCCCATTCCGAACTGCGACAGCAGGCTGGGGACGTAGATCCGGTTGCGGATGGCCACCCGCCGCAGGATGGCGTCGCGGGCCTGGTAGACGAGCCCGCCGAGCCCGCGCGGGAAGAAGTACAGCATCACCAGAACCCCGATGCCGCTGGCGAAGAAGTGGACCACGCCGCTGGTGAAGGCGATGTTGAGGATGGCGAAGTAGACGGCGCCAAGCAGCGCGCTCGGGATCGACCCCAGCCCACCGATCACCGCGGTCAGGAACATCTGGACGCTCTGGTCCGGGCCGAAGGCGTTCTGGGCCACCGCGTGCTCGTGGGCTGCGAAGAGCACCCCGGCAAAGGCCGCCATGGAGCCCGAAATGGCGAAGGTGACCAGGCGGGTGCGAACCAGGTTGATCCCGAGGGCCTGGGCGCCCAGTTCGTTCTCCCGCAGGGCGATGAGAACTCGACCCGTCCGGCTCTTGCGCATCCCCACTCCGGCCATGACCACCGCTATCAGGGCGAGCAGGCAGAGGTAGTAGAAGGCCCTCTCGTCCTCGAACTTGACGAAGGGCACGCTGGGGCGGCCCACCGTGGTTGGGAGCAGGGTGTCGATCCGGGGGTTCAGGATCACCGTGTCCGTCACGACGGCGAAGGCCAGGGTGGTGACGGCGAGGTACAGGCCCCGGACTCTGAGGGCGGTCAGGCCGAGGAGGACCGCGAACCCGGCGCCCCCGAGGCAAGCGGCGACCAGGGCGAGGAGGAAGGGGAGGTGGAGCCGGGAGGTGAGCATCCCGCCCAGGGCCGCCCCGACCCCGACGAAGGCGAACTGGCCCAGGCTGATCTGACCGCCCCAGCCGGTCAGGATCACCAGCGAGATCACCACGATCCCGTAGATCAGGTAGAGGCTGCCGGCGTTCGTCTGGCCCGGCGTCATCACCCACGGATAGAGCAGCACGACCAGTCCGAGCACCCCTATGGCCCATCTCCGCCCCGTGCGCACCGATGGCACCCCGGCCAGGGCGGCGGGGACCGGGCGGACCTCCTCGGTCGCCGCCCAGGTGCTGATGCTGCCTTCGTCGACGCGGAGGAGCTTGCGCCGCTGGAGCAGGAACGCCACCACGATGAGCACGAGCAGGGCGGCGTCGCTGATCGCCGTCTGCGAGAAGGCGAAATACACCCCCTCCTGGAAGATGGAAATGCCGATGGACGCCGCCACCGTTATCGGCAGGTTGTCCATGCCTCCGAGCACGGCGGCGGCCAGTGCCGGCAGCAGGAGTCCCAGGCCCAGGGCCGAGGACGAGCTCCCCTGGCTGAACCCGGTCAGGGGCACCTGGAGCACCGTCGCCAGCGCCGACAGGGCGCCCGCTATGACCCACACCAGCGTCGAGATGCGCTTGGTGTTGACGCCGACGAGGGCGGCCCGGTCCTCGTTCTCCGCAATCCCACGGACGGCTATGCCGACGCTGGACAGCTTGAAGAACATCACCATGCCCACCAGAACGATGATCGTCACCACCACCAGCAGGAGCGAGTCACCCGTGAAGGTGACCGGGAACCACCTGAGGGCGTAATGGGTGAGCGGCGTTATGACCGTCGTCGATTGGCGGCGCTTGTCACCGAAGATGTTCGGCACCACGGACTGCATGCCGGCCAGCAGCTGGGCCACCCCGATCGTGACCACGGTCAGCACCAGACGGGCCGACCGGGCGAACCGGCGCACGAACACCAGCTCGACCAGGAAGCCGAAGGCGGCGCCCACGGCGATGCCCACCGGCACCGCCACCGCGTAGGGCCAGCCCTCCAGGGTGAAGATCTCGTAGGAAAGCACGGCGCCGACGGCCCCGAACCCGGCGTGGGCGAAGTTGATGACCCTGGTGGCCCGGTAGATCAGGACCAGGCCCAGGGCGAAGAGGGCGTTCACACAGCCGTAGACCACGGCCTGGCCAACCACCGCCGGCGGGATGGACCTCGATGAGCCCAGTTCGACCAGAAGGTCGGACAGGACCACGGCCAGGACCAGGCCGCCGGCAACCGCGCCCCATCGTCTCAGGGCCCGGGCGCTCACGCGCCCTCCTTGCCGCGGGCCGCCCGGCCGGGGACCGCGCTCACCCGGAGACCGCCTGCACCAGTTGCGACAGCCCCTGGACGTCGGCCACGTCGCTGCTGTCCGGAAGGGGTACGGCCACCTGCGTGCCGTAGGAACTGAGATCGAGGGTGATGATCAGGTCGTCCTGGTTTGCCGGGGCGACGATCTGGTGGAACGTGACCTGGATCCGGCGTGGCAGGCCGTCGGGCCCCAGCCACACCTGGGCCGGATAGACGGTGGACCCCAGGAAGATCCCGTTGGCGTCGAAGAGCTTGGTTATGTCGTCCTGCTGGGTCCCGGAGAAGTTCCGGTCGGCCTTGGTGGGGTCGACAGTCATCGCGTAGTGGGTGGTCGTCACGCCATCCAGCTCCTGCTGGCCGAGGAGGACCGGACTGCCGCTGAGCGTCCCCGCCAGTAGCTGCACGAGGAAGTCCGGGTTGATCGACATGGCTCCCACCGTGCGGACGGTGTCCCTCACCTTCCGGGTGGAGAAGTCGTACCGGAACCACTGCCGCGAGGTGCCGGAACCGTTCGCCGACGCCCCGCTGCTGATCGAGGCGGAAGCCGCCGCCAGGAGGCCCGTGGCCCCGGCCATAGAAGCGGCCGCCGTGGTGGTCGGGACCGACACCGTGGTCGCGGGTCCCCTCGAGCCCGTGGCCGCGGCAGAAGAGGCCGGAAGCGAAGCCGCGGCCCCCGCCGGCGACGGCACCCCTGCCCCCTTGGCAGCGGAGATCGACCCTGGCGTCCCCGCCGCTGCTCCCGGGCCAGCCGGAGATCCGGGGGATCCCGCCACCCTCTGGAGCGACATTATGCCTGGCGGCCCCGCACCGAAGAACAGCAGCATCACCTGGCTCGTGACGCTGCCGTTGCCGCCCCCGCCGGCTCCTCCGGAACCGCCGGATCCTCCGAAGCCGCCCAGAAGCGCGCTGCTGGCCGTGGCCGAGGTCCGGCCGCCTGCGCTGGCGCTGCGCTGGAACACCACCGTGTTACCGGCCCACAGTTCGGCCGCCGGCCCAAGGGGCCGACCGGGCCCCACTCCGAGAGCGGCCCGGTCGTGGGTGAAGTCGAGCTCCGCAGGAACGTTCGAGACCTGGAATGAGGGCAGTGCGCTCTGCGGGACGGGGAAGGCGGTGTGGGTGATGCGCACCTCCACGGTCACGCTCCCCTCGGCGGATCCGGTGGCGAGCGCCTTCGGCGCCGAGTGGATGATGAGGTTGGCGAGTGCCTGCTTGGTGCCGAGGCCACAGCCGGCAAGGGCGCACGACACCACGACGGCGGCGACACTTGCCATGTACGCGCCTACCCGACGCGTGCCCCACTGCTGCCCCCACATCCCCCAACCCCCCCAGAGGTGAGAAGCCCCTACGGCGTCGCCGATTACCGTATCGGCGTGATCGCGCCCCGTCAAGCCGTTACGCGCGGTGCCGAAGAGCCTGCGTCGGCGGGGCAAGGCGTTGAAAATGTCGGCCAGCATGCCGCGGAGTCTCGATGACGGACCGGGTTGCCTGCTCCTCGCTCTACCGGTACGGTTATCGACGGCAACGCAGCCGGGGGGCCAACACTGTTGACGCGAGCCGAGGCGACGGGGGAGATGCTGGGGTCGAGGGATGGTTCTGATACTGGGCTTCCGCCTGTCTGGAGCGCAGCCGGTGGTAGTCGGGTCTCGGTCCTTGGGTTCCGACAGGATTCAGGAAGGTAGCTGTGGCGCGGGCACAGAGGCGTAGCCGTTCGAAGGCCACCGAGCGGTGGCTCCCGATCACCTATCTGGGAGCGGTGCTGGCTCTGGCAGTGGCGCTGCTGCCGTCGGCCCTGCGCCCACCGCCTCAGCAGCAGAACCAGACGGCGGCGTTCTCACCCAACGCTCCGCCGGACCAGCGTCAGACGCTCTTCGACGCCATCCACCAGGCCTCCAGCGGCACCGCCGGGGCAGGCGGGCCCACCGCGGCCGCAGCCCCTCTCACGTCGACCAGCACCACCATCCCCAATCAGCCCACCAACGCCATCAACCTGCAGGCCAACTACTGCCCCTTCGGGGTCAACGGGAAGCAGACACCCAACGTCTACTCGCCACCGTGCGCGCCCGCCTGGCACGGCAACAACGGCGGGAGCACGTGGCGCGGAGTGTCACCGACCCAGATCAACGTGGCCATAACCGGAATCACCAGCCAGCCGAGTCCCAACGGAGCGCTGTCGGAACAGGTCAGTGCCAGCGATTCGGCCACCACCCGCACCTGGAAGGTGTTCGAGCGGTACTTCAACGAGGCCTTCCAGCTCTGGGGCCGGCAGATCCAGTTCTACGTCGCCTCTCCGGCGAGTTCCTCGGAGACCGACGAGGAGAACGAGGCGGTGACCGCCGACCAGCAGTACCACATCTTCGGCCAGCTGAGCTACAGCGCCGAGCCCATGTGCCAGTACTACTCCCAGCACCAGATCGTCTCCTGGTGCGGGGACTTCGAGCCCTCCAGCTGGTACGCCCAGGGCAGTCCCCCGCAGATGGTCTACTCGTGGGTCATGACCGGCGAGCAGGACGCTCAGTTCGTCGCCGAGTACATCTGCAAGAGCCTGGCCAACCGACCTGCGATCTACGCTGGCGAAGCCGACTACCACAATCAGACGCGTAAGTTCGGCATGCTGCTGTACGACACCCGCGGCTATGCCGCCTACGCGCCGTACATCAAGAACGACCTCAAGGCCCGCTGCGGCGTCTCGATCGAGATGCAGTACTCGGACCTCGACAACACCAACGGCGAGCAGGCCCTGGCGGCGGCGGCGACCAAGTTCAAGGCCGACGGGGTCACCACGGTGATCCCCGGCGTCGATGTCATCAGCGCCGCCGGCTTCACCCAGGCCGCCGCCAGCAACGACTGGTTCCCCGAGTGGCTGCTCAACGGCGGCGGCTCCAACGACACCAACGGCTACGGCCAGCTCCAGAACACCGCCGAATGGGCCCACGCCTTCGGGTTCGCCCCCAGCCCGATGGGCCGGCCCTACGAGAACATGGACTGCTTCCGGGCCTACCAGCTGCTCGATCCGGGCAACCTTCCCGACGACAACTTCTGCATCTACGACTTCGTCACCCTCTACATCGCCCTGGCCGGGCTCCAGCTGGCCGGCCCGCACCTCACCCCGACCACCTACATGAACGGGCTCTACAGCCTCGGGAAGAGGTACATGGCCCACCCGGTGTGGGCCGACGGCGGGGGGATCGTCGCCGGACACCCGACCTACGAGGACGATGTCGGCCTGATCTGGTGGAACGCCAACGCTCCCGATCCCACCAGCACCAGCGGCTCAACCGGTGCTTACGAGTGGGAGAACGGCGGCCAGCGGTACCAGCTCGGCCAGCTCCCCAGCGGGCCGCCCACCGTCTTCGGCAGCAACGGCTCGCTGCTCGTCCCGGACTCCTACGTACCCGACTGACCCGGGCGGGGGGAGCCCGCCCTGACCGCCAGCCCGGGGAATCAGGCCGACGAGGCCCGGTTCCCGTTGGCGCGGCCGTTCTGCGGGCGCTGCTGCCCGGCGTCCGAGGCCGGTCGGGGGATCAGGCGCAAGTACCCGGTCGAGAAGATGAGCAGGACCTCGACCATCTCCTCGACATCGGGGTACAGGCCCTCGAGATGCCCGAGGGCCAGGGTTTCGGTCAGGGAGATCAGCCCGTCGGAGATCATCTCCAGTCGGCGCCGGCGCCGGGGGGTGTCCACCTTTATCCCGATGGCCGATAGGTCGTCCACCAGGCGGGCCCGGGTCTCCCGTGCCAGCTCGCGGCTCCACTCCCCGAGCGGCGAGCTCTGGTCGTGGCGGCTGGCGAGCATGAGGCGGAACAACTGTGGGTGCGCCAGCATGTCCCGCAGCGGGATGCGGAAGGTGTCGCGGAGGTCCTCGGCCTTTCCCGAGCGGCGGGCCGCCCGGCGGGCGGCGCGAGTCTGCTTGCCCCGCTCCGCCTCCAGCTCCTCTATCAGTGACCGAAGCAGGTCGTTGACGTCCTTGAAGTGGACGTAGAAGCTCGACTGGGCGATGCCCGCCCGCTTGGTGACGGCGGTGGTCGTGAGGGCCCCCACCCCTTCCTCGTCGAGGATCGTCAGGGCGGAGTCGAGAAGCCTTCGGCGCGTGATGGCCTTGGCTTCCTTCCGGGAAACAGTGATCGTCTTGGCCACAGGGAAACCACCGATATCGGTATCGATGAGATTAGCGCCACCGACGGGCAAAGCGGAATTACTCCACCAGAAGATCAAAGGGCCCCTGCGGGGGACGAGATCAGAGCTGGTAGATGGCGGTGTGGCGGGCGCGGGTCGTCGGTCGGCCGTCGACCAGCCAGATCACGTCGAGCACGACGAAGCGCCGTTCCCCGCGCTCGAAGCGGTCGAGGACCTTGGCCCTGGTTTCGGTCACCGCCCCCACCGGCACGGCGGCGAAGTTGGTGACCTCGCTGCCAACGTGGATCCACGGGCCCATGGCGACGCTGCCCGCCAGCACGGCGTTGGCCGCCAGGATCAGCTCGCCGGGGTGGACGAGGCCGTCCTGGTCGTAGAGGGCTAGATCGCCATCGAACAGGGCGGTGTACGCGGCGCTGTGGCGGGACCGCTCCGCACCGGTGGGCGAGTGCAGGGTGCCCAGGGCGGTGCCCGGGGCCAGGCTGGCCTGATCGGCCGGGGGCCGCTCGGCCGGCTTCGGCAGGGCCACGACCTCGTAGCCGGACGGGTCGGGCGGAGACGCAGGAGCGGCCGGAAGCAGGGCCGACCCGGTCACGCAGGTGGTGCCGGCCGAGTCGGTCAGGGCCAGATCCAGGGACCGGTCACCGGAGGGGCTCGCCGTCACCAGCACCTCGTCGCCCTCGTAGACGGGGCGGACGAAGCGGACGGCGATGGTCCCGTTCTCCAGCCAGGGTCGCCCGAAGCGGGCCACCACCGGCTGGGTGATGTAGGCGTAGAGGGTGACCCCCGGCACCAAACCGCCGGAGAAGCCGTGGCGGCGTGCGATCTCGTCGTCGTGGATCCGGTTCTCCGACTGGGTGGCGGCGTTGCGGGCCACCACTCGGTGCCGGAGGGCAGTGGCGTCCATGGGGTCGGACCCTAACCAGTGGGGCCGCCGCCGGCCCGACACTAGGAAGGCCGATCCGACCCCACGGTGCGCGAGAGGGTTCCCAGGCCGGTGCCGGCGTGGTCGTAGGCGGCCTCCGGATTGGCCCGCACCTGCTCGTCGAGGCGGTGGGCATCGTCGCCGACGAGGATGCGCCACTTGCCGGCCCGGACCCCGTCGAGGATGACGGTGGCGGCGCCGGCCGCCGACAGCGGGGCGTTGTTCCGGAACATCTCCTCGGCCATCTTGGCCATGCCCCGCAGCTGGTCGGCGCCCAGGTCGGCGACCGGCAGCCCCCGCCGGGCCAGGTTGGCCCTGGTCTCCTCGAGGTCGGCCTCGGTCATGGCGTCCGGCTCGGGCTGACCGAGGTAGCGGCGGGAGTTGGCCACGATGTCGGTGCCGATATGACCCGGCATCACCACAGCGACCTTCACGTGGGGGGCATTCACCCTGAGATCCTCGATCAGCGCCTCCGAGAAGCCCTTGACGGCGAACTTGGCCGTGCTGTAGGCGGTGTGCGGCACCCCCGGACCGAGCGAGGCCCAGAACCCGTTGACGCTGCTGGTGTTGACCAGGTACGCGGAGTCGGCCGCCACCAGGAGCGGCATGAAGGCCCGGCTGCAGTAGTACACGCCCCACCAGTCCACCCCGAAGGTGCGCTCCCACTCCTCGCGGGAAGCGTTTACGAAGCTGCCGCCGCCCCCGATGCCGGCGTTGTTGAACAGCAGGTGGAGGGGCTCGCCGTGGGCGGCGAGCACCTCGTCGCGGAAGCGCAGCACCTGCGACTCGTCCGACACGTCGCAGCGGTGGGTGGTGACCTTCGTCCCCGGGGCGGCCCCGGCCTCGGCCCGGGCGAGCGTTTCGGCCAGACCGGCCTCGCTGACGTCGCAGGTGGCGACCGAGCACCCCTCGGCGGCCAGCTGGATGACCAGCTCGCGGCCCATGCCCGATCCACCGCCGGTCACCACTGCCCTCTTGCCAGCGAACGATTCCATCGACTCCCCTCCCAGGTCCGCCGTCACCGTAGCCCGGTGCCCGCCGGGCGCCCCAGCCCGCTTGCTCACCACGACGGGCGTCCCGACGCAGGAACGACCAGACTGCGCTCGACACGACCGGCCGGAACGACCGGCGGGACAGTCACTCGGAGGTCACCGTGATCATCGTCGGCGGCAGCTTCCAACTGGACGCGTCGGAGCGGGAGCAGTTCCTCGCCGGCCGGGTGGAGCTGATGCGCACCTCCAGGGCCGAGCCAGGCTGTCTCGAGTACACCTTCGCCGCCGACCCGGTGGACCCGGAGCGGGTGGTCCTGTTCGAGAGGTGGGAGAGCCAGGAAGCCCTCGACGCCCATCTGGCCCGCCTGCGGTTGGCCCCGCCGACCGGCGGGGTCGCTCCGCGCTCGAGCACCATCGCCTTCTACGACGTCGCCCGCGAGCGGCCGATGGGTCGCTGAGCCGGCCGGCCACCTCTCCCAGCCAGCCTCAGCCACCGGCGTCAGGGCCAAACGAGGGGTATCAGCGCCGTCGGCGCAGCCGCTGGGCCAGCACCGCCGCCCCGGAGCGCTCGAGGTCCCTGGTGGCGGTGAGCAGCACGAGGAGGGCGTTCTCGGGCACCGAGCGCAGCAGCTCGGTCAGCCGGGCGCGGGTGTCCGTTTGGCCCAGCTCGGCGAGGTATCGCCGGCGGAACTCATCGAAGCGCTCGGGTTCGTGGCCGTACCACTTGCGCAGCTCGGTGCTGGGGGCCAGGTCCTTGGCCCACCGGTCGAGGCGGAGGGAGGCCTTGGCCACGCCCCTCGGCCACAGCCGGTCCACCAGCACCCGGTACTCGCCCGGTCGTCCGGTGCGATCGTCGTAGACCCGCCTCGGTTCGGCCGCCGCCACGCCGCCTCAGCCGGTCCGACGGAGCAGGATTGCCGGCGGTCGCCACCGCAGCGGCTCGGGTCGGCCGGTGAGGTAACTGGCCGGGGCGTGGCGCAGTCTCCTGGGCACCACTCGGCTGGCCCGCCGGCTGAGGGCGGCGGCGGCGTCGAGGGCGGCGGCCTTCCCGGTACCCCACGGCAGGTTCAGCTCCCGTCTCAGACGCTCGGGCAGGAGGGCGGCGAACAGGAACCCGTCGACGGGGCGCAGCAGGTTGGACAGCGGCGCCCGGAAGAAGGGGCTGGCTCCCGTCGCCACCTGCCGGGTGGTATCGGTCACCCTCAGCTCGTCCTCGATCATGGCGGCCACGTAGGCCTCGAAGGCCTCCCACGTGTCGGGGCACTGGTGCGGTTCCAGCCCGGTGGCCCGGGCGACCAGCTTCTGCTCGGCGTAGAAGCGCTGTCGGGCCGGCCCGTCGAGCGGCCGTACGAAGCGGTCGTAGACCAGGACCGCCGAGTCGACCAGGGTGGCCCAGACCCACAGCAGCAGTTCGGGGTCGTCGGCCCGGTAGGCGACCCCGTCCGGGCTGACCCCTTTCACCCGGCGGTGGACCGCCGCCAGGGCGGCTGCGTGGTGCTGCACCGTCCCCGGATCGCCGAACTGCACCTTGAACAGCCAGTCCAGGGTGCGGTAGCCGCGGCTGAAGGGATCGCGGCGGTAGTCGGAGTGCTGCTCCACACCGGCGGCGACCAGGGGATGGGCGACCTGCAGAAGGACGGCCCGCGGTCCCCCCAGCAGCAGGGCGATGGGTTCGTGGCCGATGCGCCAGCTCAGCGTGGAGGGGCCGAAGGGGAGCTGCAGGGGTGAGGCCGGCGAAGTCATGGGATGCGATCGTGACCGATGGTACCGAGCGGTCCGGACGGACTCGGCTCTCCACGGGCCCGCTCAGTCGAGATGGCGCAGCGCCGGCCACAGCTGGGACCAGGTGCCCCGCGGCTTCTGGCACAGGAAGATGGCCGCCGGGTGGGTGTGCCCGTAGGAGCCGGTTGTCTCCTCGTCCCTCACCCCGCCCATGCGCACGGGGGCGACGGGGGTGACCTCGGCCCAGAAGCGCCCGAGGTAGCTGGCCGGCCACTCGCCCACCGCCAGCACGGTGGAGTCGTTGCCCGTCGGGGGACCCCACCACCCGTAGGCGTTGTGGCCGCTGACAACCGCCAGGCGGAGACCGGCCGGCGGCCCGAAGCGCTCCAACGCCCCCGCCTCCCCGTAGTTGCTGGTCAGCACGGAAGCGCCGGCGGGAAGGTGGCGGGCGTAGGACGCCACCTCGGCGGCCAACTGGGGCCAGCCATAGGTCTCGATGAGGGTGGGGTCGAGGCGGCTCATGGCGCTGGCCGCCGCCGGCGGCAGGAAGGGCAGGGTCCCCAGGGCCGCTCCGACCCCGGAGAGGGCGATACCCACCGGCCACGCCGTCCGGCGCAGGCTGCCGGCGGCGCCCAGGCGCTCCTCGACCGTCACCGCGCCGGCGGCGAACAGGGCGGCGAACATGGGAGCCGGGTAGTACGGCTTGCCCCCACCGGCGGTGAAGGCGACCACGACCACGGCCGCCGCCACCACCGTCCACCGGTGGGTCCGGCCGGCGGCGCTGGCCAGCCGGCGGGCTCCGAGCACCCACAGCCAGACGAGGAAGGGCCCGGCCAGCAGGACCAGAAGGAGCGGCAGCTGCTCGAGCGAACCGACGGCGCCGCCCTGACCCCTGGCCAGAACCGCCGCCATGTGCAGGTTCGCCCAACCGTGGGTGGCGTCCCAGGCCAGATTGGGTGCCCACAGCACCAGGGCCAGCACGGCGGCCAGCCACGGTCCGGGCGAACGCAGCTCGGCCGGCCTGGTGAGGGCCAGGCCCACCGCCACCCCGGCCAGCAGCACGGCGATGGTGTTCTTGGTCTCGAGGCCGGCCCCGGCCGCCACCCCGACCCACACCCAGTCGACGACCCTGCGGGTACGGAGGGCCCGGTTGAGCACCGCCAGCACCACCAGCCAGGCCAGCTGATCGAGCACGGTCGTCCCGAACAGCGAGGACGCCCCCAGGAAGACCGGGCAGGCGGCCACCGCCCCGGCCGTCAGGGCCTGGGCCCTCCAACGCCCGCCTAACTGGCGGGCCAGCACGGCGGCCAGCAGCACACAGCCGACCTCGGCCCCGATGGCCATCAGCCGCAGTGCCAGCAGGCCGCTGCCGAACTCCGAGGCCAGGCGGGCCAGCAACGGGGCCACCGGCGGCTGGTCCGGGTAGCCCCAGGCCAGATGACGGCCGCACATGACGTAGTAGAACTCGTCGCGGTGCCACCCGTAGCGGGTGGCGACACCGAGCCTGGCCACCGCCAACGCCGCCGCCACCGCCAGCACCGGTCCCCAACGGACCCTCTCCCGTTCGCCATGGCCGGCGGCCCCGTCCTCGTGGAGGTCACCGGTGCTCGGTCGGTCGTCGGCAATGGCAGCGGGCGCCGCCGTCCCGGATGGGTTGGCCCCGGCCGCTTCGGTGGTCAGCACATGTGTGACGGTAGGGACCGGACGACCCGATGTCGTCTCCCCTCGGTCGGATTTCCCCCCATCGCCCCTACGACCGCGGTCGGACCACTCCGTGGTCGAAGGCGAACACGATGGCGGCGGCCCGGTCACGTAGTGCCAGCTTGGTGAACAGGTGCCCGATGTGGGTCTTCACCGTGCCCTCGCCGATGCAGAGGGACTCGGCGATTTCGGCGTTGGTCGCGCCGGTCCCGACCAAGCGCAGCACCTCGACCTCCCGCTTGGTCAGCGCGGCCAGGGCGCGGCTGGCGGCCTCCGGGCTGGGTGCTCCGGCGCGGTACGCCTCGAGCACGCGGCCGGTGACGGCCGGGTCGAGCCACCCCTGACCGGCGGCGACCGCCCGGACGGCGGCGATCAGGTCCTCGCCGGGGGCGTCCTTGAGCTGGAAGCCGGACGCTCCCGCCCGCAGGGCGCCGGACAGCACCTCGTCCTCGCCGAAGGTGGTGAGGACCAGGACCGGAGGAGGATCGGCCAGACCTGCGATCGACCGGGTGGCCTCGATCCCGTCCATGCCCCTCATCCGGATGTCCATCACCACCACGTCGGGACGACGTCGGCGCACCTCCTCGAGCGCCGCCGATCCGCTGTCGGCCTCGGCCAGAACGGTGAAGCCGTGGTGGGCGGTGAGTATCTGGCGCAGTCCGGCGCGGACCAGCTCCTGGTCGTCGACCAGCAGGACGCCGATCACAGCGGCAGCCCGGCCCCGGCCACATTGGGCAGGACGGCCCGGACCAGCCAACCGTCCTCGGTGGGTCCGGCCGACAGCGCGCCGCCCAGGAGGGCGGCGCGCTCGGTCATGCCGAGGATTCCCCTGCCGGCGCCGTCGGATGGCGAGGGCGCACACGCCCGGCTGTGGACGTCGATGCTCACCGCCGCCGGCCCGAAGCTCACCCGGACCTCGGTGCGGGCCCCGGGGGCGTGGCGGGCGGCGTTGGACAGCGACTCCTGGATGATGCGGTAGGCGCCGAGGCCCACCTCGGCCGACGGCCGAGCCGGATCGCCCTCGCTGTCCAGGGCGACGTCCATCCCCCCGGCGCGGCACCGCTCGACCAGGCCGGCGATGTCGGTGGCCGCCGGCAGGGGTGCCGACTTCGTCGACGCATCGCCCCCTTCGGCCAGCAGCCCGACGGTGCGGCGGATCTCCGCCATGCTCTCGCGGGCCAGGCGCTCGGCCTCGAGCAGGGCCCGGCGGGCTGACTCCACGTCGTGGTCAAGCGCCAGGCGGGCGCCGGTCAGGTGCAGCATCGTGACGCTCAGGGAGTGACCAACCAGGTCGTGGACCTCGCGGGCGATCCGCTGGCGCTCCTCGCCGGCCGCCCGACGGGCCAGCGCCAGCTGGGCTGACTTGAGCGCCGCCATGGTGTGGAGCTGGCGGCGCAGGACGCAGCCGATCCCCCAGCTCATGACAGCGCCGAGGGCAGACAGGTACCAGCCGGTGGGGACCCCCCGGAGGGCGTCGATGACGGCATGGGCCACCAGCCAGCCGAAGCACAGCGCAAGCACGGTCGCTCCCTGCCAGAGCGAGCCCAGCAGCCCGGCCCGGCCGGAGAGGTAGAAGAGCAGCACCAGCGCGGCCGATGCGCTGTTGGCGCCGACCAGCGCGACCGCGCAGGCGGCTGCGGCCAGATCGGCCAGCCAGCAGGGAAGGGCGGGTCTCACGACCACCACCGCTCCGAGCAACACGACGGCCAGGCCGAGCCCGAGCCGGGCGGCGCTCCACTGCTGGGCCAGAGCGGCCGCCACCACCGGCACCGGCACGGCGGCGGCGGCCAGGCCCAGCCAGTTGGGCACGTCGAAGCCGCCGACCCTGGCCCGCCGGCGGAGCCACTGCGGCGACGTCACCCGACCATTGTGGGACCTCGGTCCTCCGGGCGCATCCGACCGCGGTCGGAAGGCCCTCTTGCCGTGGTCAGAGGTCGGCGGCGCCGTCGCTCACAGATCGCCGGCGATGTCGACGATGTAGTGGTTGTCGATGTAGCGCATGCCGGCGGCCTCCACGACTCGACGTTGCCTGGCCGACTGGCGCACCGGCACCCAGCAGCCGCGGTTCGACGCCGGCGCCGGGGGCCGGGTGCGGGCGGAGTGGTACCAGAAGGTGTGGGCGCCCATCTGCTGGGCGACCCCGACGAACTCGTCGAAGCCCAGGGTCCAGTCGAGGTGCAGCAGATCGACATGGTCCGGACGGCCGGATCGGACAGCTCGGAAAGAGTCGCCTTCGGGCTCTATCACCGCCCAGTCGTCTTCGGCCGGCCCGATCTTGCCGTACACAACCGGGAAGCGGGCGGCGATGGTCGCCGGAATCTCGGGCAGGACCCAGTCGACCAGTAGCACGGTGTGGGCGCTGCCCAGCGCCCGGCGGGCCTCATCGGCGCTCACCACCGGTTGGTAGGCCTCGGCCTCGACAGCCGGGGCGTCGTCGGCCGGGGCCGGGCCGGCCTCCCCCGCTCCGTCCATGCTGAAGTAGAGGTCGCTGCCGGAGCCCGCCGGGGATCGCACGACCGCCCACCGGCATATCGAGGTGAGGTCGGGCCGCTCGCGATCCACGAAGGTGTGCTCGAGGTGGGCGACGGTGAAGCCCTCCTGCGGAGGCCGGAACGCCCGCACCACACCGGAGGCGGAGACGCCTTCGCCGGGTGACTCGAAGCTGACCGCTCCGCCGACCCTCGGCTCGACCCGGCAGGTCCCCCCAAACCACGCCGACAGCTGGTCGCCGTCGACGATCGCCCTCCACAGCTCCTCCTGCGGGCACTCGAAGTGCTCGCTGATGGCGACGGCGTCCCCGCCATCGAGAGTCGGAGAATCGGTTCCCATCAGTTGTCCCCCATCTGCTTGCGCAGCTCGCTGAGCCTGCCCTGCCAGAACCGCCGGTACCGGCCCAGCCACTGGTCGATCTCGACGAAGGCGCCAGGATTCAACCGGTACAGGCGGCGCTGGGCCTCCTCCCTGACCACTACGAAGCCGGTCTCCTCGAGACTGCGCAGATGCCTCGAGACTCCCGCCCTCGTCATGTCGAAGTGCTCGGCGATCCGGCCGGCGGGAAGCTCGCCCCGCTCGGCCAACAGCTCGACGATCCGCAAGCGGGTGGGGTCGGCCAGGCCGGAGAACAGGGTCACCCGTATAATGTGACAGATTCCTTGCGCAATGTCAACGTTGCGCAAGGTGACAGTTGCGCTATGTGCCCGGCCTGGGGGGGCATGGAGAGAACCGGTCGCCCTCGCCAGTGAGAGCCGCCTTTGGGGCTCCGGGGGGAACGCCGGCGAGAGCAGGCGGCTCCCCGTGGCAGTCTCACCGGATGATCTCCCGCATCCCGGACGAGGAGGTGACCCCGCCGGCGGCCGTGGCCGCCCTCGCCGGTCGCCACCAGGTGCGAGCAGTGTGGACCAACGCCATGGGTGGGACGACCTTCGAGGTCGCCGCCCCCGAGGCCTTCTTCGTCAAGTGGACCCCGATGGGATCAGGCATCGACCTCGGGCGCGAGGTGGTCCGGCTGCGGTGGGCCGTGGCGTACACGACGGTGCCGGTGGTGCTGGACACCGGAGCCGATGAGGAGGGCAGCTGGATGGTCAGCGCCGCCCTCCCCGGCGTGACGGCGGTGACCGACCGCTGGAGGCGGGAGCCGGCCCGGGTGGTGCCCGTTCTGGGCGAGTCCCTGCGCGCCCTGCACGACGCCCTGCCGGTGGCGGAGTGCCCGTTCAGCTGGTCCGCCGAGGAGCGTCTCGAGGACGCCCGGCGGCGGGTGTCCGAAGGCGCCTTCGACCTCGCCTACTGGACCTCTAGCCGTCACGGCCATCTCGACCTGTACCGGGCGCTGGCGATGGCGGCCGACATACCGCCGCCTGACCGCACCGTGGTGTGCCACGGCGATGCCTGCAGTCCCAACACCCTGGTGACCGACGACGGCCGGTGGTCCGGCCATGTCGACCTCGGCTCGCTGGGCACCGCCGACCGCTGGGCCGACCTCGCCGTCGCCGCGTGGAGCGTCGGGTGGAACTTCGGCCCCGAGTGGGAGGGACTGCTGCTGGAGTCCTACGGGATAGAGGCGGATCCCGACAGGATCGGCTACTACCGCCTGCTGTGGGACCTCGGGCCCTGAACCTCGAGGCAGGGGCCGAGCCCGAGCAGCGGGCTCAGGACGCCAGGGCGGACGGCAGCGCCTCGGCGTGGATCACCACCAGCTCCTGCACCGCCCGGGTGAGGACCACGTAGAGCAGACGGGCGCCGTTGAGCTCGCCGCCGGCGATGAGCGCCGGCTCCACCGCCACCACGGCGTCGAACTCGAGGCCCTTGGTGGCCATCGGGGACAGGAGGGTGACCCGCTCCCCCAGCGCCGCCGCCGCCTGGCCGTCGAGGAACTCGATGCCCTGGTCGGCCAGGGCCTTGACCACCTCGTCGCGCAAGGAGTCCGGCGTGACCACCGCCACCGTCCGGTAGCGGTCGGACAGCTCGGCGACCGCGGCGGCGGTGGCAGGGCCCCGGCGATCCGCTTCGACGGCCTCGAGGCGGGGCGCCTGCCCGCTGGCCCGCACCGATGGTGCGGCCGTCACGCCCGGCGCCGCCACCGGCAGCAGCCGGTTGGCGAAGTCCATGATCGGCGCCGGCACCCGGTAGCCCACGGTCAGCTCCTCGACCTCGGGCTCCGCCTGGGCGGCCAGGTCGGCATCGGACACGACGTGACCGATGGCGTCGGACCAGTTGGTCTGGGCGCCCGGGGCCGTCGCCTGGGCCAGGTCGCCGAGGATGGTCATGGACGCCTTGCGGCTGCGGCGAGCCAGCATGCGCAGCTCCATGGCCGACAGATCCTGGGCCTCGTCCACGACCACGTGCCCGTAGGTCTGCGGCATGCCGTCGAGCAGGGCCTCGGCCTCGTCGAGCAGGGCCAGGTCGCCATGGCCCCAGGTCTGCTCGGACGCCCGCCGGCTCGGGCGTCGGGCCAGCAGTGCCCTCTCCGCCGGGGTCAGCACCCCCTCGGCGGCCCGGTCGAGCGCCGCCGCATCGGCGTAGAGCCGGCGCAGGAGACGGCTAGGCGTCATGGCCGGCCAGTGCCGGTCGAGCACGGCCTTCAGCGCCGGGCTCGAGCGGGCGTCGGCCTCGAGGCTCGGTCGCTGGGAGACGTCGGCGCTGTCGCGCTCGGAGTAGACGGCCCACGCCTGAGCGATGAGCTGGGCCCTCAGGGCGTTGCGGCCCGGGTTGATGAAGCGGGAGCGCTGCCTGGCCCGACGGAACAGGCCCTGCAGGTCGGCGGCGGCCAGGGTGACGGTGCCGAACCGGGTGACGATGTCGAGATCCTCGGCCGGCTCGCCCAGCTGGTCGAGGACGGCCCGGCGCACGACCTCGACCATGCGGGCGTCACCCTTGATGGCCGTCACTTCGCGGGTTTCCTGGAGGCCCACCCGGTACCGGGCGCCAGCCAGCCCCTCCAGGGTCAGCTGCACCGAGGCGGTCTCCCCCAACGACGGCAGCACCTGGGAGATGTAGCGCAGGAAGATGGGGTTGGGACCGATGATCAGCAGGCGCTGACGGAGCAGGAGCTCGCGGTGCTCGTAGAGCAGGAAGGCGGCCCGGTGCAGGCCCACGGCCGTCTTGCCGGTGCCCGGACCGCCCTGGACCACGATGCAGCGCTCGATCGGAGCCCGGATGATGACGTCCTGTTCGGCCTGGATGGTGGCGACGATGTCGCGCATCTCGCCGGTCCGGACCCGGCTGATTTCGGCCAGCAGGGGATCGGGGACGTAGGCGCCGGCAGAGCGCTCGTCGGGATGCTCGAGATCCTCGTCGAGGACATCGAGCAGGGTGCGGTCCTCCAGCAGGAATCGGCGCCGCAGACGCAGCCCCATGGCGTCGGCGACGGTGGCCCGGTAGAACGCCGTGGCCACCGGCGCCCTCCAGTCGACGACCACCGGATCGGCCGCCCGGTCCTCCACGTGGCGCCGCCCGATGTAGAAGCGCTCGCCGCTGCTCTCGTCGATGCGGCCGAAGCACAGGGCCGTGGGGGAGTCGGCGGACATCGAATCGATGCGGGCCTGGGTGTCGAGCTCCCACTGCTTCACATCGGCCCATGTCCCTTCACCGGGGTAACCGAGGCTGAGCAGGTGGATGGCCCGGTCCCGCATCCTGGCCAGGCACTCGTAGGCGTGGTCGATGTAGGCCTGCTCGTCGGCTACCTCGGACCCGGCGTCGACGGCGAAGGGGGAGGTGGACACCCGGAGGACGGTAAGGAGCGCCGAGGCCGCCGTCAAGGGCATATACGCGCTTTACCAGAGGCTCCGAATTTCGGGGCCTACTCCCACTGGGAGCCCGCCTCCGCAGAGCCGGAGAGAAACATATACAGGCGCTCGAGTCGGGGCAAGGGAGAATTTCCGACGAGGGCGATGATCAGGTGAGGTCGGCACCGTCGGATCCATGAGCGGTCGCGGCCGCGAGGAGGAGGTGGAGATGGCGCCGTTGGACAAGACGTTCCGGGCCACCCTGCAGAAGAGCCCGGACAAGGGCGGGTGGACCTACGTCGTCATGGACGGCTCGGCGGAGTTCTTCGGAACCCGCGGCCTTGTCAAGGTGTCCGGAACCGTCGACGGTCGCCCGTTCCGCAGCTCCTTCATGGCCCTCGGTGACGGCACCCACAAGCTGCCCATCCGGGCCGACCTGCGCCGGGCCATCGCCAAGGAGGCCGGCCAGACGGTGACGGTCCGCCTCCTCGAGCGGCTGGAGCGCTGACCCGCTCGGCGCTCAGCTGCGCCGGGCTGTCATGGCGGCCGCCACCGCCGGATACTCGTGCAGGGCGTCGAGGAAGGTGCTCTCCCACGCCGCGGTGTGGCCGGGCGCTGACAGGCGGTAGTAGATGGTCCGGCGCACCACCTCGGCGGTGTTGCCACCCTTGTTGTGGCCGAGCAGGAAGTGCGCCAGGACCACGTCGCCCCGCCGGCCCGTGACCTCGACCGGATCGCCGAACTCCTCCGGTGGGTCGAGCAGGGTGGCATGTCCGCCGGTGGCCTGCAGCACCCGGGTCCCCCGCCGGCGGAACAGCTCCTGGTGCCTGATGTGGGAGCCGGGCCAGACCCACAGGTTCCCCGACTGGGGGGCGGACTGGTCGGTGAGCAGGACCCCGGCGAGCAGGGTGAACGACGCCGGCGGATCCTGGGCCGGTCCGTGCCCGTCGATATGGGGCCCGCCCGGTCGATGCGGCCACGGGGGCACCGTGGTGGCCACCTGGATGATCCCGAAGGCGAGCTCGAGCACCGGTTGGGCGACCACGGCGGAGGCCAGGTCCAGCACGCCGCCCTGGGACAGGACCTGATCGCAGGCCGGCAGCTGCGAACGGGGCAGGAACCACAGGTTGGCGCCAGGGCCCCTGTCGCCCTCGTTGGGGGCCACCTCCTCCAGGACCCGGTCGATCTCGCTGTCGGCCGCCGCCAGCAGGTCCTCGGGCACCACCCCCCGCAGGACCAGGTACCCCTCCCTCCCGAACCGCTCCAGTTCGTCCGGCCCTATGGCTGCCACCGGCGCAATGCTGGCCGCCCGGCAGGAGCGGGGCGGTGGAATTTCGCCCTTATCCGGCCGGCGCCGTCAGGACCCGCACCTCGTCCTGGTCCAGCAGGTCCAGGATGGTCCGTGCCAGGGCCCGGGCGGACTCGGCGTCCAGCTCGACCGCCGCCCTCATGTCCGGTGGCCCGCCGGCCGGTCGGAAGTCGATGCAGAGGGCATGGTCGACGGGGGCGTCCTGGGGATGGTCGAAGTACACCACGGCCTGGTCCAGCCTGAACCACTCGCCGTTGGCCAGTCCGCTACCCCTCATGTCGGCGGTGTTGGTGATGTAGGTGCACATGTCCTTCCGATCACCCCAGGTGCTTGCCGAAGAAGGCCCAGATCTGCTTCCACCCGTCGCGGACCGCCTCCTGGTTGTAGGTCGGGAAGTCCACGCTGAAGAAGCCGTGGTTGGCGTCGTCGTAGGTGTGGAACTCGTACTCCTTGCCGGCGGCGCTGAGCTCCTTCTCCATCCTGGCGACGTGGTCCGGCGACGGGTTCCGGTCCTGGCCACCGAAGAGGCCCAGTAGAGGCGCCTTCATCTGCGGTACCAGGTCGATGGGCGGCACCGGTCGCTGCGGAGTCACCTCGTCCCTGGTGACCACCACCCCGCCGCCGTAGCAGTCGACCGCCGCGTCCACCGGCGCCAGGCAGGCGGCCAGAAAGGCCTGCCGCCCCCCTGAGCAGTAGCCGATCACGCCCACCTTGCCGTTGCTGTTGGACAGGCCGCGCAGGTACTTCGCCCCGCCGGCGATGTCGCCCATGGCCTGGTCGTCGGGCACACCGCCGGCCGCCCGGGCGGCGGCGGCGGCGTCGCCCGGCTTGGCGCCCGGGGCGTAGCGGTGGAACAGGTTCGGGCACACGGCGTTGTAGCCGTAGGTGGCGAAGGTGCGGGTGATCTCCTTGGTGGCCCGGTCGTAGCCCGGCATGTGATGGATCACCACCACGCCGCCCCTCCGGTCCGAGTCGAGGCAGCGGGCGGCGTAGGCCTCGATCTCGTCGTCACCATGACCGGTGATGGTGATGGTCTCCGCCTGGATCGCGTCGGACACTTGCTCCCTCCCCCTCGCTGTGGGCACAGCATGTCAGGTCGCCCACCGTCGGCGCACCCGCGCCTCAGCGACTCATCGGCTCGGGTGGTGAGGCACGGCGGCTCCGTCGGCGGCTCAGCTGGCGATGCCAGCGGCGTCGTAGACGGCTCTCACCAGGCGGGTGGAGCGGGGGTCCGCCCCTGCCGCCCCTGAGGTGGTGTTGGTGACGTAGCCGCAGGCGATGCCGTGTTCGGGATCGGCGAAGCCCAAAGCCCCGCTGGTGCCGGGGTGGCCGAAGCTCTGCGGTCCCCCGAAGGGGAACACATCGCCACCGTGCACCCAGAACCCCTCGCCGATGGCGATCTCGACGGGCACCCCACCGCTGGCGAACACCAGGTCGGGACCGCTGGTGAGGCGTCGCCGGGCGGCCTCGATGCGGGACGGGCTGAGCAGGGCCCGGTCGGGACCGCCCTCCACCGGGCCGATCACAGCGGCGTACAAGCGGGAGAGAGACCGGGCATTGGTGATGCCGTTGCCTGCGGGGATCTCCGCCACGAAGGTTGCCGGATCGTTGACCCAATGCGGCAGCGCCCCAACCGACCCGTTGAGGGTGCCGGCGCGGACCATCAGGCTGTTCTGGTCGACACCGGGCGCCTCGATCATGTCCGGCCCGTCGAAGTTGAGCGGCGCCACCCGCCCGACCAGCTCGGGCGGTAGGCCGATCCACATGTCCAGCCCGAGGGGCGAGGCGATCTCCTCGGCGAGGAACCGGCCCACCCGGCGGCCCTCGACCCGGCGGAAGACCTCACCGACCAGCCAGCCGAAGGTCAGGGCGTGATAGCCGTAGCCGGTGCCCGGCTCCCAGTATGGCGCCTGCGCCGCCAGGGCGTCGGCGACCGGGTCGCCGGCGAGCATCTGCGCCGGGGTCAGGCGCTGGTCGATGGTGGGAAGGCCCACCTGGTGGGAGAGCAACCACCGGACCGGCACGTCCTGCTTTCCGGCCTGGGCGAACTCCGGCCACCAGTTGACCACCGGCTCGTCGAGGTCGATCAGACCCCGGTCGACCAGCATGTGCAGGCACACGGCTGTCAGCCCCTTGGTGACCGAGTACACCATCTGCAGCGTGTCGGCGTCGTAGGGCGTCGGGTCACCGGGGCGGAGCCGGCCGCCCCAGATGTCGACCACCTTGCGCCCTTCGAGGTGGGCGCTGAAGGCCGCTCCGAGCTCGTCGCCGGCGGAGAAGCCGTCGGCGAAGGCCTGCCTCACCTCCTCGAAGCCCGGTGCAACGTAGCCCTCTATGGCGTAGTCCTCTGTGGTTCTCATGGTCGCAGCGAGCTCTCCCTGATGACGAGCTTGGGGGACAACAGCACATGACGGGGGCCCCCGGCATGCGTTGCCGTGGACAGCAGCTCGGCCGCCGTCTGACCGATCTCGTAGGTGGGCTGGGCCACCACACTCAGCTGCGGACGCACCAGGCTGGCCCAGGGCGAGTCGTCGAAACCGACGATGCCCACCTCGGCTGGGACCTTCACCCCCAGGTCGAGCAGGGCGTGCAGCGCCCCCACCGTCATCTGGTTGTTGGCGACGACCAGCGCATCGGGGCGACGCTTCTTGGACCACAGGGCGGTGACCGCCTCGTAGCCGCCACCCTCGCGGAAGTCCTCCCGCAGGACGTACTCGTCGATGACCGGCCGGCCGGCCGAAACCAGGGCGTCCCTGTAGCCCGCCAGCCGATCGTTGGCCGTGCTCAGCCGGCGGGGGCCGGTGATGCAACCGATGCTGGTGAAACCGGCCTCGATGAGGTGCTCGGTCGCCTGACGGGCGGCCAGCCGGTTGTCGGCCAGCACCGTGTCCACGACGTAACCGACGGGGCGACGGTCGATGGCCACGATGGGGATCGACCGGTCGATGAGCGGCTGGAGGTTGGACTGGCGGGTGGACGCCACCGCGATCACCACCCCGCTGACGCGCTCGGCGATGGTGATGTCGATGTACTCGGACTCCTTGGCCAGGTCCTCGTCCGAGTTGCACAGGACCACGCGGTAGCCGCGTTGGCGGGCCCCGTCCTCGATCCCCCGCACCACCGAGGTGAAGAAGGGGTTCTCGATGTCGGCCACGATCACCGCCCACACGCTGGTCGTTTGCCGACGCAGGGCCCGAGCCGGGCCGAACGGCTGGTAGCTCAGCTCCTCGACGGCCTGACGCACCCGCCGGGCCAGCTCGGGCGAGACCTCGCCGCTACCGTTCAGGACCCGCGAAACCGTGGCCGGCGAGACCCTGGCCCGGCTGGCGACGTCGGTGATCCGCGCCGAGCCGCTCTTCACGCCTTCACCCCGATCCGGTCCCACTGCTCCAATCCAAGCACCCCCACCGCGACCTATCCGCCGTGCTCGCCGGGGCTGCTGCCGCACGGGCCAGGTCGGCAACCCGCACACGGGTCCGCCACCATCAGCCGATGACCAGGACGCCCTTGGCGTTGGCGCCGCTCACCATGTCGGCGAAGGCGGCGTCGACCCCCTCGAGGGTGTAGGTCGCCGTCACCAGCTCGTCGAGCATGAGGCGACCGGACCGGTAGTGGTCGAGGAGGATGGGAAAGTCGATCGACGGCCTGCAGTTGCCATACAGAGGGTTGAGGTAGACCTTGTCGAACTCGAACAGGCGCATGTCGATGGTGACGTCCTGCTCTACCCCGCTCACCTGCACCGCCGTGCCGCCGTGGCGCACGAAGCGCAGCGGCGCCGCCGCCAGGTCGGGCACGCCGGTGCACTCGAAGGCGTAGTCGGCGCCACGTCGGCCCACCAGCCGGCGGACCTGGTCGACCGGCTCGGCGAGCCCGGCATCGCCGGGCTCCGCTGTAAGGACGTGATGGGCGCCGAGCATGAGGGCCAGGTCGAGGCGGGGCTGGCTCACGTCGATGGCGATTATCCGCCCCGCCCCGGCGATCCTGGCCCCCTGGATCACATTGAGACCGACCCCTCCGCAGCCCAGCACCACCACCGAGCTGCCGGGGCGCACCCGGGCGGCGTTGACCACCGATCCGTAACCGGTCATGACCCCGCAACCGAGGATGCATGCCGAGGTGAAGGGGATGTCCTCGGGGAGCGGCACGACCGCCTCCTGGCGCACGACCGTCGCCGTGCTCATGGTGCCGAGGTTGAACACCCGGGCCAGGGGCTTGCCGGCCATGGTCGTGGCCTCGGGATGGGCGTGGCCCCGGCGACCGAGCCCGAGACGCTCGCAGAAGACCTGGTTGCCGAGGCCGCACTGGAAGCAGGTCCCGCAGGAGATGGACCAGGTGAGCAGCACCCGGTCGCCGGGGCGGACCCGGTCGACTCCCTCCCCGACCGCTGTCACCGTTCCGGCGCCCTCGTGACCGAGCACCATCGCCGTCGGCGCGGTGCGGGCGGCGTCGAGGTCGGTATGGCAGACGCCCGAGGCGGCCAGGGCCACGCCGACCTCGCCCGGCCCGGGCACACCGATCTCGACCTCGGCCAGCGAGTGCCCTCCGGCGCCGTCGGCGACTACGGCCAGCCCCGCCGTCACCGGCAGGACGGCTCCGACAGCAGGGCTTCGATCTCCTGGCGGGTCGGCATGGCAGGGGCGGCACCCGCCCGGGTGACCGCCAGGGCGCCGGCGGCGTTGCCGAAGCGCACCGCCTCCTCCAGCGAGGCCCCCTGGGCCATCCGGGCCGCCAGGGCGCCGCAGAAGGCGTCCCCCGCCCCAACGCTGTCGATGCACTCGGCCGGGTGGGCGTCGACCTGGCCGGCGTGGCCAGGGCGGGACCAGTAGGCGCCTCGCTCCCCCAGGGTGAGCACGACCGCCCCCGCCCCGCTGTCGACGAGGATCGAACCGACGGCGGCGGCGGGACCCTCCCCGTCCCAGGAGAGCCCGGTCAGCAGTCCGGCCTCGGACTCGTTGGGCACGACGCAGTCGACCAGGCCGGCGAAGGGGGCCAGGCCGCTGACGGCCGGGGCCGGGTTGAGGACCACGAAGGCGCCGCTCTGCCGGCCCAGCCGGGCCGCTTCCACCACCACGTCGACCGGCAGCTCCATCTGCAGGAGCAGCACCTTGGCCGAACGGATGACGGCGGCGGCGGCGGCGAGGTCGGCGACTGTCATCGAGTGGTTGGCCCGGGGCACCACCACTATCGAGTTCTGGCCGTCGTCCTCCACCAGCGGGACCCCGACGCCGGTCCCGACCCCGGCAACGGTCCGCACCCCTCTGGAGTCGATCCCCTCGGCCGCCATCGCCGCCCGGAAGGTGCGGCCGAAGTCGTCGTCGCCCAGGCTGCCCACCATGGCCGTGGAGACGCCGCAGCGGGCGGCCGCCACCGCCTGGTTGAAGCCCTTGCCGCCGGGGGAGATGGAGAACTCGGTCCCGATGACCGTCTCACCCGGCCCGGGCCGGCGGGGAGCGCGCAGGGACAGGTCCATCATGAAGCTGCCGACCACGCAGACCTCACTCACCGCGGCCTCCTCCGGCGTTCAGCAGGCGCCGGCCCAGCGCCCCGCCGGGGTGGTGCCGGTGGAAGTCGTCGGGGCCGAACCCCCGGGCGACCATCAGGGCGATGGCGAGGGCGTCGCCCATCACCGCCGTCACCGCGGTGGAGACGCTCGGGACGAGGTCGTAGGGGTCGGCTTCCCTCTCCACTGCGATGTCCAGGTGGGCGTCGGCCAGGCGGCACAGGGAGGACCCGCCCCCGCAGCCGGTGAGAGTGACGACCGGCACCCCCCGTTCCTTCACCAGCTCGACGAACCGGCACACCTCGTCGGTCTCGCCCGAGTTCGAGATGGCGATGACGGTGTCGCCCGGCCGCACCGCGCCGGCGTCGCCGTGGAGGGCATCGGCGGCGTGCACGAATATGGCGCTGGTGCCGGTGCTGGACAGCGTGGCTGCCAGCTTGGCGCCCACCAGCCCCGACTTGCCCAGGCCGGTGACGACGACCCGGCCCTCGGTGGCCAGCAGCAGATCCAGCACCGGCCGGGCGCCGGCGAAGCGCTCGGGCAGGCGCCTGATGCCGGACAGGGCGTGGTCGATGGCGTCGAGGCCGGCCTCGACGGCGGCGTCGAGGTCCACCGGCGGCGGTGGCTGGGGAGGGGCTGTTCGCCGCCTGGTCACTGCCCGGCCCGGTAGCGCTCGCGCAGCAGGCGCTTGTAGATCTTGCCGTTGTCCTGCCTCGGCAGGTCGTCTACGAAGTCGACGCTCCGGGGGCATTTGAACGGCGCCAGCTTCGAGCGGCAGAACTGGATCATCTCCGAAGCCAGCTCCTCGGAGGGCGACCGGCCCTCCGCCAGCTCGACCACCGCCTTCACCTCCTCGCCCCACTCCTCGTTGGGGACGCCTATGACGGCCACGTCGGCCACCGCCGGGTGCTCGAGGAGCACGGCGTCGACCTCGGCCGGGTAGATGTTCACCCCGCCGGAGATGATGAGGTTGGCGCTGCGGTCCGTCAGGAAGAGGAAGCCGTCGTCGTCGAAGTAGCCCACGTCGCCCAGGGTGAAGTGGGTGCCCTTGTAGGTGGCCGCCGTCTTGGACGGATCGCCGAAGTAGCGGAACGGGTTGTGCTCGGGGGCCCGGATCCAGACCAGCCCGACCTCACCGGCCGGCAGCCGGTTGGCCTCCTCGTCCCCGACGTACAGATCCTCCCCAGGGGCGGGACGGCCCACGGTGCCCGGCCTCTCCAGCCAGGTGTGGGGATCCACCACGGTGCCCCCACCTTCGGTGGCGGCGTAGTACTCCCACACGATCGGCCCCCACCACTCCATGAGCTTTGACTTGACCGCGACCGGGCACGGAGCCGCCCCGTGGAGGACGAAGCGCAGGCTGGTCGTGTCGTACTTGGCCCTGGTGGCCTCGGGCAGGGCCAGGAGGCGGTGGAACATGGTGGCCACCATGTGGGTGTGGCTCACCCGGTGGGCGTCGATGAGCCGCAGCGTCTCCTCGGCGTCCCACTTGTCCATCAGCACGGAGGTGACCCCCCCGGCCAGAGGCATGTTCATCGTCGCCACCAGCGGGGCGGCGTGGTAGAGGGGGCCGGTGGTCAGGCTCACCGAGTCCGGCTGGTAGCCGTACAGGCGGAGGGTGTCGACCGAAACGGGTTCGGGACGGTCGCGGTACACCCCCTTCGGCCGCCCGGTCGTGCCCGAGGTGTAGAGCATGACCCGCCCGAGGGTCGGAGACTCCAGCCGCCTCCCGTCCTGGCCGGCAATGAACTCCTCGTAGCCGGCGAAGCCCTCCAGT
>Ga0070739_10000487_pt1 | contig 75953 bp, 70 predicted proteins | sample Coa_R1_7_FD_66445 | JGI IMG/M metagenome (GOLD analysis project Ga0070739, IMG submission 66445) | Surface soil microbial communities from Centralia Pennsylvania, which are recovering from an underground coalmine fire - Coalmine... | ecosystem: Environmental > Terrestrial > Soil > Unclassified ...
ACGGCGACTCCGCCCATGTCGAGATGCGTGCCGCCCGACGGCTGCACCAGCACCACCAGCCCGACCAGGCCGGCGGCGATGCCGAGGAGCGTCCAGCGGCTCACCGGCTGCTTGAAGAAGACACGGTCCATCCAGGCCATGTGCAGCGGCACCAGCGCCACCAGGATGGCGGCGATGCCCGAGGGCACGTGCTGCTCCGCCCAGATCACCCCGCCGTTGCCGGCGAGCAGGAGCGCGGCGCCGACGATGATCGTCGTCCGCCACTCCCGCCAGGTGGGCAGCGGGGCGCCGCGGCGGCGCAGGAAGCCCCAGGCGAGCATCAGCACTCCGGCGACGATGAATCGCGTGAAGCCCATGAGCAGGGCGGGGACGGTCTCCTCGGCGAAGCGGATGCCCAGGTAGGTCGAGCCCCAGAGGGTGTACACGGCCACCAGACCCACGCCGACGGCCAGCGGCCGGGCGGTGCGCTCCGGGCTCATGCGCTGTTCTCGACAGGGGTGGCAGCATCCTCGAAGCGCCGGCCGGCGAAGCGCGGGTCGCAGGCTGCCTGCCGCACCGAGACGGGGACCGCCAGGCGCGGAGTTTCTGCCACGACCGGCCCGATCCCGAGGGCCACGGGGAGCACGCCGGCCCAGACGGGCAGGTCGAGGTCGTCCTCGTCGTCGACGGGGGGCCCCGTGCGGAGCTTGGCCGAGGCGTCGCTGAGGTCCAGTGCCAGGACCCGCGTCGCCTTGAGCTCGCCGGCGCTGGGCTCGCGGACCTCGGCGGCGCGCCCCCGCAGCACGTGCTCGGCGAAGGCGAGCAGCGCACGGCGCTTCTCGTCGAGGTCCACCACCTCCGTGGCGCGGCCGAAGGCGACCACCGAGCGGTAGTTGAGGGAGTGGTGGAAGAGCGAGCGGGCCAGCACCAGGCCGTCGAGCAGGGTCACGGCGACGCAGACGTCGACGCCGCCGCCGACGGTCCGCAGCATCCGCGACGCGGGAGCCCCGTGCAGGTACAGCACCCTGCCGGCACGCGCGTGCGCCGTGGGGATGACCACGGGACCCGCCCCGTCCGCCGCCGCGAAGGCGACGTGGCAGACGAGCGCCTCGTCGAGGATGGCCGCGATCACCGGCCAGTCGTGGCTGCCCCGCTCCGGAAGGCGGCGCAGCCGGGTCCGCTCGCTCACCTCATCGGCTCCCGACTATGTTACAGTACAATGTGATGACTGAACTGGTACAAAGGTACCACATCGCCGGGTCGACGGCAGCCGACATCGCCACCTCCATCGAAACCCGCATCCGCACGGGGGAGTTGCAGCCGGGTGCACGGCTGCCCACCGTCCGCGCGCTTGCCGCTGAGCTCGGCGTGAGCCCGGTCACGGTGGCCGCCGCCTACCGCCGCCTCACCGAGCGCGGACTGCTCAGCGCCGCCGGCCGTCGCGGGACCACCGTCTGCCCCGGCCCTCTGCTCCCCAGCCGCCTCGACGTCCCCCGCCTGCCGGCGGGCGTGCGCAACCTCGCCGACGGCAACCCCGATCCCGCCCTCCTCCCCGACCTGACCGCTGCCGCGCGCCGGCTCCACCTGGCCCACCGCCTGTATGGCGACGACCCCAACCTCCCCGACCTCCTCGACCTCGCCGCCGCCGAGCTGCGCCGCGACGGGCTCGACGCGTCGGCCATCGCCGTCGTGGGCGGAGCCATGGACGGCATCGAGCGGACGCTGCTGGCCCACCTCCGCGCCGGTGACCGGGTCGCGGTCGAGGACCCCTGCTACCCGGCGGTCCGCGACCTCGTCGCCGCCATGGGCATGGCCGCCGACCCCGTCAGCGTCGACGACTTCGGCCCCCGACCCGACGACCTGGAGCGCGCCCTGACCGGCGGGGTCGCCGCGCTGGTGCTGACCCCGCGCGCTCACAACCCCACCGGCGCCGCCCTCGACGAGACGCGCGCGGCCGAGCTCCGCAAGCTCCTCGACGCCCATCCCGGCGTCCTGCTCGTCGAGGACGACCATGCCGGCGTCATCGCGGGTGCCGAGGCGCTGTCGCTGTCGCCGGGGCACCAGGGGCCCTGGGCGGTGGTCCGCTCCGCCGCCAAGTCGCTCGGCCCGGACCTTCGCCTGGCCATCCTGGCCGGCGACCCGCTCACCGTCGCCCGGGTGGAGGGACGGCAGCGGCTCGGCCCCGGATGGGTGTCGCACGTCCTCCAGGAGCTGGTGGTCACCCTGCTCCGCGACCCCGCCACCGCCGACCTCGTCCGCCGTGCGGAGATGACCTACTCGCAGCGCCGCACCGGCCTGGTCGCCGCCCTGGCCCGGCGCGGGCTGCCGGGCCGGGGCCGCTCCGGGCTCAACGTCTGGATCCCCGTCGCCGAGGAGGCGGCCACCGTGCAGCACCTCCTCTCCCGCGGCTGGGGCGTGCGCGGCGGGGAGCGCTACCGGTTCCGCGCCGCTCCCGCCATCCGGGTCACCACCGCCGACCTGCAGCCCGACGAGGCGGACCGCTTCGCCACCGACCTCGCCGAGCTGCTGCGCGGCGCCCGGCGCACGGGCCCGGCATAGGGGCGTCCTCCTCCCGGATCATGGGGGGCATGTCCGAGAGCAGGTCGCCGCGCATCGTGCTCGTCCGCCACGGCGAGACGGAGTGGAGCCGCGACGGCCGGCACACCGGGCGGGCCGACATCCCCCTCACCGACCGCGGGCGCGAGGAGGCCCGGACGCTCCGCGCGGCGCTGGCGGGCTTCCGCTTCGCCAGGGTCCTGGTGAGCCCGCTCCAACGCGCCCGCGAGACCTGCGCGCTGGCCGGGCTCGGCGAGCATGCGGAGCCCTGCCCGGACCTCATGGAGTGGGACTACGGCGACGACGAGGGGCTCACCTACGCCGAGATCCGCGAGCGCCGGCCGGAGTGGGTGCTCTGGCGGGACGGATGCCCGGGGGGCGAGACGCCGGACGACGTCGCCGCCCGGGCCGATGCGGTCCTCGCCGGCGTCCGCGAGACGGACGGCGACGTCGCCCTCTTCTCCCACGGGCACCTGCTGCGCGTGCTCGGCTCGCGTTGGATCGACCAGCCCGCCGCGTTCGGCGCCCACCTCATGCTCGACACGGCAGCCGTGTCCGTGCTCAGCGCCGAGCGCGGCATCACCGCCCTGGAGCGTTGGAACGACGCCGGCCACCTGGCTGCGGAGCAGCGGCCGGCCTAGTCCTGGCGGCGGGCGATGGCGCCGGCCAGCTCCGCCTTGGTCATCCGCGAGTGCCCGCGGCTGCCGAGCCGCTGGAAGCGACCGAGCAGCTCCTGCCTGGTGTGGCCGAGCACGTCGACGCCGTCGGACGCTTCGACGCTAGCATGCGTGCACCGCAGGTCTGGGACGGCCCCGTTCGTCTGCGGTTCCAAGGAGGGTTCGCAGATGAAGGTCGGAGATCGCGTCGACGACTTCGAGGCCACAGACCAGCACGGCGCCACGCGGCGCCTCTCCGAGCTGCTCGACGCCGGGCCCGTGGTCCTCTATTTCTATCCCAAGGCGTTCACCCCGGGGTGCACCCGGGAGGCGTGCCACTTCCGTGACGTCAACGCCGAGCTGCGCGCCGCGGGCGGCCAGGCGGTCGGCGTCAGCGCCGACGCGGTCGACCGCCAGCAGGCCTTCGACGAGAAGCACTCGCTGGGCTTCCCCCTGCTCTCCGACCCCGAGCGCCGCCTGGCCAGGATCTTCGGCGTGAAGCGGCCAGGGCCCATCTTCAACAAGCGCGCGACGTTCGTGATCGACACCGACCGCCGCATCCTCGCGGTGATCAGCAGCGAGCTCAACATGACCGTCCACGCCGACCGGGCCATCGAGGCCCTGCGCGCGCGCGGCGGCGAGGCGCAGCTTCGTGGCGCCCCGCAGCCGCTCGGCGAGACGGCGCCCGCCGCCGGGAAGGTGAGGGTCGAGTAGCCGTCAGCTGTTGAAGGCGTCGAGCGCGTTGGCGGCCGTGCAGTCGGTGCCGGCGGGGAGCGTCTTGGACTGCGGGTTGCCGTTCGGCGGGTTGCCCGTCAGCGCGCCGATCTCGCAGTTGCCGCTGGCGTCGGCGACCACCACCATGAAGAGGTCGCCGCTGCTGGTCTGGGTCGCGTAGAGGACGATCTTCGTCGGCGTCGCCGGAGGCAGGCCGCTGGTGTCACCGGTCTGCACCGCGACCTCGACGCTCGCGGGAAGCTGGTTGCCCACGGCGCGCTGGACGCCCCAGGCGTCGTCGACGCTGCCGCTGCCGCTGGTGATGGTGCCCTCGGCGACCTGCAGCACTCCGTCGCGCACCTTGGTGGCGTCGACCACCTCCTTGGTGCCGGTGTCGCTCGACGAGGACGACGCCGAGCTGTCCGACGAGGACGCCTGCAGGCTGCTGAGGTCGAGCGGCTTGGACGGCGCGGTGATGCTGAAGTGACTCCCGTACTCGCTGATGTCGATGGTGCCGTGTGAGCCGCCGTCGAAGTGGAGCGGGTAGGGCTTGCCGGTCAGCGCGACGTCCATCTCGCCGTCCTTGCTGGTCACGGCGATGGCCTGCTGGCCGTCGACGGTCTTGGTGCTGCCCTTGGTGTAGGGGCCGCCCGAGCTGCCCAGCTGGTCGGCGAGCTGGCTCGCGTCGCCGAGGGCCGTGACCGAGCTGGCGTTGCTCTCCAGCTGGCTGTTGCCGGTGACGGTGACCCACTGGTCGCCGAGGGTGTCGGCCAGCGAGGGAGCCGCCTTCTGCCACAGCGCCTTGCTGCGGAAGTAGAGCTTGCCGCCCACGTTGACGAAGTCGAAGGTCACCCCGTCCTGGGTGATGCTGCCGCTGGTGGTGTTCTTGTCGTCGACCTTCATGTCGAAGGCGACCTTGCCGGAGTCCGACACCACGTTGCCGACCAGGTGGAACGCGGTGGCCGAGCCGAGCGCCGCCTTGGCGTCGCTGACGATCTGGTCGGCACTCTTGCCGTCCTCGCCGTTGCCGGAGCTGCCGCAGGCGACGACGAGGCTGGAGAGCGCGAGTGCGGCGACGGCCGCCAGACGGCGTGTGGATGTCACGGTGAATCGACTCCGAGTGATGCTGGGGGGCTGGTGGGTCAGTGGGAGCTCTGGCTGCGGTCGATGCAGAGGTTGCCCGTGCCGTCGGTGACGTCGAACTCGTCGCTTCCTGAGGGGCACGTCTGGTAGGACTGGTGCAGCACCGCGGTGACCTTGCCGTCGTAGGTGGCGCTGCAGCTGGCCAGGCGCACCTGGCTGCTGGTGAGCGTGACGCAGTCGCCGGTCGAGAAGGTCCCGTCGGTGCTGGAGCCGCCACGGGTGGTGACGAAGCCGGCGATGGCTCCCGCGACCACGATGACCGCGATGACGATGGTCAGCAGCGAGCGCGTGGCCAGGATCCCGCGGCGCACGCCCGCTCGTCCTGCGGGCACGCCCGAGGGTGTGCCGACCGGCGTCTGGGCGCTCCACTCCGCGGCGGGCGGCGTGGGGGGCGGTGGTGTCGCGGGCGCGGGGGGAGCGGGCTGCTCGCTCATCGGGTCCTCGGTGATGATGCTAGGTGCCTACCAAACGGCAGGAGTGCCGGGGCGCACCATACCCGCTGAACGGCCGGCCATGGGCCGGATTTCACACATGTTTACGAGAGTGCGGCGCGCGGCGCACGGCCGGCGGACCTGCGGCCGGCTCGACTCCCCCGGCCGCGACTGACCACGCCGTCAGTGCGGTTGCCGCGATCGACGCGAAACCTGCGCTGGTCAGGCGACCTGGCGGCGCACCCTCGCCCGGTTGGGCGCGACCGCGGCGGGCGCGGGGGACAGCAGCAGCAGGTCGATGAGGTCGTCGTGGAGGTCGCCGAGCTGGTCGCGCTCCGGGTGGCACGCGTTCAGCAGCGTGCCCTGCCAGCGCAACATGGCGGCGTGGAGCCGCACCGTGTCGGGGACGGCCAGCACCCAGCCGGGCACCGGGGTGCCCACCGCCGCCTGCACCTGCCCCAGCCAGTCGAGCACGTCGGGTGAGGAGGTCAGCGCTCCCCCGGCGAGGTTGAAGCGCTCCAGCTCGTCGAGGAGGAGGTCGAGGGCGCGCACCGGCCGGCGAGGGTCGGGCTCGAGGCGACGGCGAGTGAGGTCGGAGGCGGCCTCGCGCACGGCGCGGGACGCCTGGGCCATCGGGGTGTCGGCGGATTCGCCGCTGGGGGCGAGCTCGGGGAGCCGGTCCATGACAGGTCAGTGTGCGGCTCGCCGGTCCCTCCCACCAGGGCCGAACGTCGGGATCCGCCTGGGACCGAGGACCCTGTCGGGCCCGGCGGGCGTCGGGGGACCGGGCTCGTGGCGCCGACCGCCGTGGCGCGGCCGCGCCGGGGCGCCGACCACCGTGGTGCGGCCCGCGCGGGTCGGGCCTCACCCCCTGAGGCCGCATGTTCCGGCCATCTCTGTCTGCAACGAACTCTGTGCATCGCGACCGCGGTCTTTGGTGCATCTGTGGTTTTGACCGGTCGGTCAGACAGTGTTCGGATGACATACCTGCAAGATCGTTCAGGTCGTATCGTTCAAGGGCCAGGAAGAGATGAGGACGAGGTCGTGAGCCAGGACGCCGCCCCACCGCCAGACGGCTGCGACCACCTCCTCGCCGAGCACTACCTCCCGGTGATGCGACTCTGCCTGAGCCGCCTGGGCGATCCCGCCGACGCCGAGGACGCCACCCAGGAGGTCTTCCGCCGCGCGGTGCAGCACTCCGGCAGCCTGCGCGACGACCCGCTCCCCTGGCTGATCGCGGTGGCCCGCAACGTCTGCAACGACGAGCTCCGCCGCCGCCGGCGTCGCGCCGATGTCGACCCGGCCGACATCCCCTCCCCCAGCGCCCACACCACTCCGGAGGGCGAGGTGGTCGGCCGCATGGCGGTGGTGGAGCTGCTCGGCCGCCTCACCCCCGGCGAGCGCCGGGCCCTCGCCGCCCGACTCGGCGTCGCCGGCCACGGCACCGCGTCCAGCACCACCCGCGTCCTCATCGCACGCGCCCGCCAGAAGCTGCGCCACTACTTGGAGGAGTCGCAGTCCGCCATCGGCACCGCGACGGTCTCCACCAGCGAGGCGCTGCACCAGCTCCGCACCCGCTTCTTCGGGCGCGCCCTCCTCGGCCCCGGGCGCGCCGCCGTGGTCATCCCGGCCGTGCTCATTATCACCGCCGTCGGCGGCCCCGGCCGGGCCGGCGGCTCCTTCGACATCGGGCCGCCGCAGCTGCGCTTCCCGTTGCCGGGGGCCGGCGTGGCGGACGCGGTCGAGGCGCAGCGGCTGCGCGGCGGTGAGGGCGGGGTCGATCGGGCCCTCGCCAACGTCGTGCAGCGATCGCTGGGCGGCGTGTTGCAGGGGGCGCCCGTGGCCCCGATCGTCCTGCCGCCGCCCGCGGGCCCCACCTGGTACTCGTCGCTGCCCACCAACGATTACCGCGAGCTGTATACGACGGACATCGAGCCGTCACCGACGTATGCAACCGACCACACGGTCCTGATGGTTGGCACCAGTCACACGTGTGTCGTCACGGTCTGCTCGCAGATCTACCGCAGCCACGACGGCGGCAGCACCTGGTCGGTGGTCAACACCGACGAGGGCCAGGACACACAGCTGGTGCTGCCTGACGAAGCGTTCCCGGCCCATCGCTTCTACCTGGTGGGGGTGCAGGGGCTGGAGGTCACGTGGAACGACGGCGGCAACTTCGTCTCCTCGGTGCCGAACCTGAACGGGCACGCTTTGATGCCGCCCGCCTCGTCCGGATACGACGTCCTGTACAGCAACAACACCACGCTGTGGGGGATCGGCCACGACGGGACGCCGGCCGTTCTGTCGTCCTTCGGCACAGGCGAAGAGGCCACCGGATCTCCGCTCGTCCTGCAGACGGCCGGCGGGTACGTCGTCCTCCAGCCGGTCGGCTCGGCCGTCCCGTCGACGACCTCGATGCTGGAACGCTGCACTCCCAGGTGCGGCGCACCGCAGCCGCTGCCGATGAACGTCGACAGCCCCACAATGCTGGCCTCGCCGAACGTGGCAACCGACCACACCGTCTACGCGGTCGCGCTGACGCACTACCTGCTGATCTCACACGACGACGGCCAGACATTCGAGCTGGTCGGACCCTCAGCCGCCTACGACATGGCCGTCACCACCGGCCCCCATGGCCGGCGGCTGGTCGCCTCCATGGGCACGGCTGGGACCCTCGAATACAGCGACGACGACGGCTCGACCTGGCACACGGCCGACGTTCCGAGCACGCAGCTCTTCGAGGCGCACAGCATCACGCAGCTCCGGCCCGGTCGGCTGATCGCCTCGATGCAGAGAAGTGACGACTTCGGCTGGTACTACTTCGTCTGCTCGTCGGATGGGGCAGTGTGGGCTCTCTGCGGGCCCGACGCGGGGACCTGACCGAACCAGGTCCGTCCACCCGTAAACGGTACGACGGGTTGGTGCGTATTCCTCGTGCAAGGACCGGCGGATGCGGTTGAGGCCGGGCCCGAGGACACGAGGAGGCTCCGGTGACTGGACTCTGCTGCCTCGGGCCATGTGTGAGGGAGACACATGGCAGGTGGCGCATGGCGGTGCATCGCCGCGGCCATGCTGGGCTGTGCCGTCTCGACGCACCCGACCCCCGTGTCCGCTCTGGGCATGACGGGTGGCTCGACGAGCGTCTGCACCGGCAGCGCGACGCTCACGTTCACCTCCGCGCTTCTCACGGTGGTTCCTTCGGCGGGTCCCGATCCTGTGACGCTGTCCACTCCGACGCCCCTGACGTGCACCGGCCTCACCGATCAGACAGCGACCCTCAGCTTCACCGGCGACGCGCTTCCCGGTGTCGCCTGCATGGGCCCTCTCGCCGTCATCACGTCGGGAAGCATCACCTTCTCTCAGGCGCCGCCTGTTTCCGACGTCACCTGGATCGGCTACGGCATGCCGTATACGGAGGCCTGGCTGTTCGAATCGACCAGCGGTCCCTTGTTCGCCACCGGCACCGCGGTGTCCCTGGCCCCCACCGACGCGATCTCCTGCGTCACCTCGGGAACCTCGACGCTCACCCTCACCGCCACCATCGCCGTCGTCGCCTGACAGCGGCGCCCACGGAGCACCCCGCATGACAACGGACGCATCGCTCGGCCCCAACGCCCCTCGGGCATTGGCCGCCTACCTGCGCCTCCTCGCCGCCTGCCTCGAGGACGAGGCGGCGGTCATCGAGGCGGGCGGCGCGCGATGTGAGGCGGTGCTGCGCCGCTTCCGCGAGGGCGTGCTGGCGCTCAGCCTGCAGGAAGCGCCCCTCGACGCGCTGATTGCCGGGAGCGACGACGGCCCGCCGGCGGCCATCGTCGTGCAGGGCACACCGGCGCGGGCGGCGCGCCAGGCTCCCGCCAGGCGCCGCCGCTAGGCCGGTCGCGCCAGGGCCACCTGCCGCGCCGCCGAGAGCGCGCGGTCGAGCCGGCAGCGGAAGGCCTTCACTGACATGCCCAACCTCGCGGCGCTGACCGCGTCGGGAAGGCGCTGCACGTAGCGCATGCCCAAGAGGCGCCGCTGGCTGTCGGAGAGGCGGCTGAGGATCGCCTCCACGTCGAGCCGCGTCTCCACCAGATCCCAGGGATCCCCGTCGCGACGGAGCGCGTCGTCACCCAGCATGCGGGCCTTGGCGCCGGCGGAGCGGTCGCGCTCCATCAGGCGGCTGGCCGCCCAGCGGGCGTTGCGCTGGACGACGTGATCGGGGTGGTCGGCGAGGAGGTGCTCGTCGCCGCGGCGGAGGCGCTGCAGGACCTGGATGAACCCCTCGTGCACGGCGTCCTCGGCGAGGGCGTGGTCGCCGAGGCGGCGGGCGCAGCGGCGCACGGCGTCGGCGCCGTAACGGTGGTAGAGAGTGTCGATCGCGTCGGTCGCGGTGGGCACGAGCTCGACCGGGGCGCCCGGGTGCGTGCCGTCGGGGGCGATGCAGATCACGCCACGTATACGTGCGCGCCCGCGTCAGCGTTTACGCGACCAGTCGATCTCGTGCCTGGCAACGGAGGGAGGACCGGCGGCGGCCGGTCCTCCGACGGTTGGAAGGGTCCTCACCGGAGACGGAGGGGCGCCGGAAGCGGTCCCCGCCTGGACCGCCCCGGCGCCGTCCCACCGGCGGGTGGGACTGGGCTCGCCGATGCGACGGGCCGCCTGAGCACCGTCCCACCGTCGCGCCCGCCCGGCGCCCGCTGTCTACCCGTTAACAGAGCGGCGAGAGGTGGAGAGTCCTCGCCGTGTGGTGACGACGTGGCGATGGCGGGTGGCGCGGCCCGTGTCGTACCGTCGCCGGCCGTGGACGACGCCGAGCGCCCGGGCAGCCTGCGCGAGCTGCTCGCGGTCTTCGGCGGCGTGGGGGTGCGCGGCTTCGGCGGCCCCGCCGTGCACGTCAGCCTGCTGCGCCGCGAGGTGGTGCAGCGCCGCGGCTGGCTGGAGGACCGCGACTTCCTCTCCCTCTTCGCCGCCTGCACCCTCATCCCCGGTCCCGGCTCGACGCAGCTGGCCCTGCTGCTGGGCCGGCGTCGCGCCGGGCTCCGCGGCATGCTGGTCGCCGGCGCCTGCTTCATCCTCCCCGCGGTGCTGCTGATGCTCGGCCTCGCCGAGCTGTACAAGCGCAGCCCGGACAGCGCGGCGATGCGCTCGGCGCTGCACGGCGTCGAGGCGGCGGTGGTGGCGGTCGTCGCGATGGCGGCGCTCGAGCTGGGACGCGGCGCGGTGCGCAGCCCGCGGCAGGGTGCGGTGGCGGCGCTGGGACTCACCCTGGGGTTGTTGCACGTCAATCCCATCGCCGCGCTGGGGGCGGGGATCCTGCTGGCCCTCGCCCTCCACGAGACGCGTGCGCAGCGGCGCAATCCTGCGCTGCTCCTCACGCTGGCTGCGGCCACCACCACCAAGGCGACCGCTTCCCTGCTGAGCCTGGCGCTGACCTTCCTCAAGATCGGGGCGGTCGCCTTCGGCAGCGGCTACGTGCTGCTCTCCTTCCTCCACGCCGACCTGGTGGGCACCGGCTTCGGCCTCAGCGATCGCCAGCTCGCCGACGCATTCGCCGCGGCGCAGGCGACGCCGGGACCCGTCTTCGCGATGGCGGCCTTCCTCGGCTCGCTGGTGCGCGGCGTTCCCGGCGGGCTGGTGGCGGCGACGGCGATCTTCCTCCCCTCCTTCGTCTTCGTGCCCTTCCTGGACCGCCTGGTCCGCATGGTGCGGCGCCGCCCGGCGCTGCAGGCGGCGCTCGACGGCGCGGCCGCGGCGGCCATCGGGCTCATCGTGGCGGTGACCGTGGACCTCGGACGCGTCGCGCTCACCGGCGCCGTCCCGGTGCTCATCGCGGCGGCGGCACTGGCGCTGCTCCTCCGCTTCCGCCTGGCCCAGGCCGCGGCGGTCGTGCTCGGCGGGGTCGCCGGGTTGCTGACAGGACTGTCCTGAACCGGAGCTCCCTAGCGCTCCACCACGGTGGCGATGCCCTGCCCGACGCCGATGCACATCGTCGCCAGCCCCTTCCCGCTGCCGCGGCGGCGCAGGTCCCAGGCCAGCGTGGTCAGCAGCCGCGCCCCTGAGCAGCCCAGCGGGTGCCCCAGCGCGATGGCGCCGCCCTGCTGGTTGACGATGGCTGGGTCGAGCTCGGGCCACTGCCGCAGGCAGGCCAGGCTCTGCGCTGCGAAGGCCTCGTTCAGCTCGACGCTGCAGAGCTCGTCCCAGCCGACGCCGGCACGGCCCAGCGCGCGGGTCGCCGCCTCGACGGGACCGATGCCGAAGAGGTGCGGCTCGACGCCGCTGGTGGCCCGCGAGACGATGCGCGCGAGCGGCTCGCGGCCCGTGCGCCGCAACGTCTCCTCGTCGCAGAGCAGCAGCGCCGCGGCGCCGTCGTTGAGGGGCGAGGAGTTGCCCGCGGTGACCGACCCGTCAGGACGGAAGGCGGGCCGGAGCGCGGCGAGCTTCTCCAGCGTCGTCCCGGCGCGGATCGACTCGTCGCGGTCGAGCAGCGTCTCACCGTCACGCGTCACCGGGAGGACCTCGGAGTCGAAGAGGCCGGCGTCCCAGGCCGCCGCGGCGTTGCGATGGCTGCGCAGGGCGAACTCGTCCTGCTCCTCGCGCGACACCTCGAACATGTGGGCGAGGATCTCCGCGCCCTCGCCGAGCGAGACCGTCCACTCCTGCGGCATGCGCGGGTTGACCATGCGCCAGCCGAGCGTGGTCGAGTACAGGGTGTCGTGGCCGCGCGGGAAGGCGCCGTCCGGCTTCAGCATGACCCACGGCGCCCGCGTCATCGACTCCACGCCGCCGGCGACGGCCAGCGAGGCGTCCCCGACGGCGATCGCCCGCGAGGCGTCCATCACCGCCTCCATCCCCGAGCCGCACAGCCGGTTGACGGTGGCGCCGGGGACCGTGGGGGGCAGCCCGGCGAGCAGCACCGCCATGCGCGCGACGTTGCGGTTGTCCTCCCCCGCCCCGTTGGCGTCGCCGAACCACACGTCGTCGATCTCGGCAGGCTCCACCTCGGGGACGCGGTCGACCAGCCCGCGCACCACCTGGGCGGCGAGGTCGTCGGGCCGCACGCCGGAGAGCGCGCCGCCGTAGCGGCCGATGGGCGTCCGCACCGCGTCGAGGATGAACACCTCACGGGACATGACGCGCAGAGTACCGGTCCTGGCGGCGCGGCCGCACCGCGTACAGTCGGCGGATGGACCGGCCGCTCCGCATCGCGCTGCTCACCTACCGGGGAGCCCCGCACACCGGCGGGCAGGGCGTGTACACCCGCCAGCTCTCCCGGGCGCTGGTGGCGCGCGGCCACGACGTGGAGGTGTTCAGCGGGCAGCCGTATCCCGAGGTCGACGAGGGCGTGCGCCTCACCCCGCTGCCCAGTCTCGACCTCTACCGCCAGCCCGACCCGTTCCGCGTGCCCCGCCGCAGCGAGTTCCGCGACGCCGTCGACGCGCTGGAGTTCGCCGTGATGTGCACCGCGGGCTACCCCGAGCCGCTCACCTTCTCGCTGCGCGCGTGGCGCGCGCTGCGCCGCCGTCGCGACGTCGACGTCGTCCACGACAACCAGTGCCTGGGCTACGGCACCCTGGCCATCGCGCGGCACGTCGCGCCGGTGGTGGCGACGATCCACCACCCCATCACCGTGGACCGCGGCATCAACGTGGCCGGCGCGTCATCGCGCTGGCAGCGCTTCTCGATCTGGCGCTGGTATCGCTTCAGCGCGATGCAGGCGCGCGTGGCGCGGCGCATCCCGCACATCATCGTGCCCAGCGAGACGATGCGCGCCGACGTGGCGCGCGCCTTCCGCATCCCCGCGCAGCGCATCACCGCCACACCGCTCGGCGTCGACACCGACGTCTTCCGCCCGCTGCCGCACATCGAGCCCGTCGGCGGTCGCATCGTCACCACCGCCAGCGCCGACATCCCCCTGAAGGGGCTCGGCATCCTCGTCGACGCGCTGGCGCGCCTGCGCCACACGCATCCGCAGGCGCACCTCGTGGTGATCGGCACGCCGCGGGAGGGCAGCGACATCCCACCGCTCATCGCGGCGAGAGCGCTGCAGGACGCGGTCCACTTCCGCAGCGGGCTGGCGGCGGAGGAGATCGCGGAGCTCTACGCGTCGGCACAGGTGGCGGTCGTCCCCAGCCTCTACGAGGGCTTCTCGCTGCCGGCGGTCGAGGCAATGGCCAGCGGCGTCCCGCTGCTCGCGACGCGCGGCGGCGCGCTGCCCGACGTGGTCGGCGAGGCGGGCCTGCTGGTCGAGCCAGGCGACCCCGAGACGCTGCGCGCAGGACTGGCGCGCCTCCTCGACGACGGCGCCCTGCGCGGGCGACTCGCAGACGCAGGACGGGAGCGGGCACTCCGCTGCTTCACCTGGGAGGCGACGGCCCGCGCCACCGAGGAGCGGTACCGCGCCGCCATCGCCGCGCGCTCTGGCAGACTGGCCCGACCGTGACCGCCACCCAGCCCTCCCCCACCCCGCCGGTCGCCGAGAGGCGCCCGGTGGTCCACGAGATCCACGGCGACCGCCGCGTCGACGAGTACGCCTGGCTGCGCGACCGCGAGGACCCCGCCGTCATCGCCCACCTCACCCTGGAGAACGCGTACACCGACACGGTCACGGCGGCCACGGCCGAGCTGCGGGAGCGCATCTACCAGGAGATCGCCGGCCGCGTCCAGCAGACCGACGAGAGCGCACCGGTCCCGCACGGTCCGTGGCTCTACAGCACGCGCACCGTCGAGGGGCAGGAATACCCCATCCTCTGCCGGCGTCCCCGCGGCGGCGGCGAGGTTGCCGTCATCCTCGACCAGAACGTGCTGGCCGAGGGCCACGAGTACCTCCGGGTGGGCGACACCGCGGTCAGCCCGGACCACACCCTCCTCGCCTACACCGTCGACCACGACGGCAGCGAGCAGTTCCGGCTGCGCATCCGCGACCTCGGCACCGGCGAGGACCGCGAGGACGCCGTCGAGCGCGTCTACTACTCGCTGGCCTGGTCCGCGGACGGCGGCACCGTCTTCTACACCCGCCCCGACCATGCCATGCGCCCGTGGCAGGTGTGGCGCCACCGTCTCGGGACGCCAGAGAGCGCGGACACCCTCGTCCTCCAGGAGGACGACGAGCGCTTCTTCGTCGAGGTCTCGCGCACCCGCAGTGGCGCCTTCGTCGTCGTCCAGGTGGCCAGCGAGCTGACCAGCGAGGCCTGGCTCCTCGACGCCGGCGATCCCGGCGGCGTGCCGCGAGTCGTCGCCCCGCGCGAGCAGGGCCACGAGTACACGGTCGACCACCACGGCGACATGCTCTACATCGTGAGCAACGACGGCGCCGTCAACTTCCGCCTCATGGCCGCGCCCGCCGGCGCCCCGCAGCGCGAGAACTGGCGCGAGGTCATCCCCCACCGCGAGGACGTCAAGCTCGACGGCGTCGACCTCTTCGCCCGCCACATGGTCCTCTACGAGCGCGCCGGCGGGCTGCGCCGCATCAGCCACGGCCCGGTCGGCTCGGCGAGCACGGCGGTGATCCCGCAGCCCGAGGAGGTGTACGTCGCCTGGCCCGGCAGCAACCGCGAGTGGGACACCGACACCCTGCGCTTCGAGTACTCGTCGCTGATCACCCCGCGCAGCGCCGTCGACCACGACCTGCGCACCGGCGCGCGCACGGTGGTCAAGGAAGAGCCCGTGCTGGGCGGCTACGACCGCACGCAGTACGTCACCGAGCGCCTCTGGGCGACGGCACCCGACGGCGTGCGGGTGCCGCTCAGCGTGGTGCGCCGCCGCGACGTCGCCCTCGACGGCAGCGCCCCCGCCCTCCTCTACGGCTACGGCTCCTACGAGATCTCCATGGAGCCCAGCTTCGCCATCCCCCGCCTGTCGCTGCTCGACCGCGGCCTCGTCTACGCCATCGCCCACATCCGCGGCGGCGGGGAGATGGGCCGTCGCTGGTACGACGACGGCAAGCTGATGCGCAAGCGCAACACCTTCACCGACTTCATCGCCGCCGCCGACCACCTGGTCCACAGCGGCCACACCTCGCACGACCGCCTGGCCATCCGCGGCGGCAGCGCGGGCGGCCTGCTCATCGGCGCGGTTGTCAACCTGCGCCCCGACCTGGCCCGCGTCGCGCTGGCCCACGTGCCCTTCGTCGACGCCCTCACCACCATGCTCGACGAGACCCTGCCGCTGACGGTCACCGAGTACGAGGAGTGGGGCAACCCCAACGAGGAGGCGGCGTACCGCTACATGCGCAGCTACTCGCCGTACGACAACGTCGAGCCGGCCGAGCACCCCGCGGTTCTGGCCACCGGCGGCCTCAACGATCCCCGGGTGGGCTACTGGGAGCCCGCCAAATGGGTCGCCCGGCTGCGCGACCGCACCCGGAGCACCCGCCCGATCCTGCTGCGGACGGAGATGGGCGCGGGGCACGGCGGGCCGTCCGGGCGCTACCACGCCTGGCGCAAGGAGGCCTACGAGCTCGCCTTCATGCTCGGCGAGCTCGGCGTCACGGCGTAGCCTTCGCCGTCGCGCTGCGCTGCCGGAAGCGGCGCGCCTTGGCCCGGTTGCCGCAGCCCTTCATGCTGCACCAGGCCTTGGAGGCGTTCCGCGAGACGTCGTAGTAGGCCCACTCGCAGGTGTCGTCGGCGCAGACCTTGAGCCGCTTCCAGTTGCCCTCGACCTCGGCGGCGGCGATGCCGGCGAGCAGCCGGCCCAGCACCCGGTCGGCGCCGCGCCCGGCGGGGACCAGCGCCGCGCACCCCGTCTCGCCCAGCTCGACCCGCAGCGGCGTGCGCGCCGACTCCGCGTTGAGCAGCGCCAGGGCCGCGGAGTCGACGGGATCGCCGAGGTTGGTCCGCAGCAGCACGCGCATGGCCTCGCGAAAGGTGGTGACGCGGGCCAGGTCGCGGGCGGTCAGCTCGTCCGCCTCGGCCTCGTCGAGCACCTCGTGGGCCACCAGCCAGCGCCGCAGCGATGCAACGTCGGGCAGCTCGTCCGTGTTGGGAAGGACGTCACGGGTGTTGACCAGCTCCTGGAGGAGCCAGAGATCGCCCGGGGCGCGCGGACGGCCGTCGGACGCGGTGAGCTCGGTAACCATCTCCGTATCCCGAATCATAACCATTGAGGACGCTTGACAGGTTATCCGTAACCCGCATAGAATAAACGAAGGTTACGAGTCCGAACGCGAAAGGAGGAGCGGCAATGAACCCCATGCTCACGGAGGCGCTGGTGGCGCCGAGGATCGACGATCTCCGCCGCTCCGCCCGGTCGGCCGGCGTGGTCTCCCGGCGCAGCCGGGGGACGGCGCCCGCCACGCCCCTCCCCGCCTGGGCCCTCGCAGTCCGGCGCAGCCGCCCGGTCCCGGCGCTCAGCGCCGAGCCGTGCACGGAGTGCTAGGTGATGATCGACGTCGCCGTCCTGGTGGTCTTCGCCGCCCTGCTGCTCATCCCGGTGCTGTTCGGCCTGGATTCCCGCGACGGCCGCGACTGGCAGCCGCGGGACCATCGCTGAGCACGCGGTAGGCCAGCCACCAGAACAGGCACAGCCAGGCGATCACCAGCAGCGCACCACCGTCGTCGTGGACCGCCACCCCGGCCGACCAGCCGAGGTGCGCGGTCACCACGCAGACGGCGGCGATGCGGACGAGGTTGACCAGAACGGTTCCCGCCACGCCGGCGGCGACCAGCCCGATGCGCAGCCTCCGCGAGGGCTCCCCGCGCAGGCCGACGGTGAGGCTGACGCCCAGCACCACCAGGCTCTGCCAGCCGATGCAGTTCCAGGTGACCTCGATCGGCGGTGTGTAGTCGGTCCCCGCGTGCAGCATCACGTCGGGCCCCGCGGCGCCTGCCTGCAGGCCGAGCAGGTGCAGCAGCCCCGCGGATGCGCGGGCCAGCGGCGGGGTGAGATGGGACAGCACCGCATCGAGATGCGCGCCCTGGGCCAGCGAGGTGAGCAGCTGGTCCGCGGTGGCCAGCAGCGGGGCGGCCACCAGCATCAGCGCGCCGCAGGCGAGCACCGGCACGAAGGCGGCGCGACGCCAGGCCGGCGGCGTGCTCACCGGCGCGTCCCCGCGAACCCGGCGCGGCGCACCCGGCGCAGCGCCAGCGGCAGCGCGATCGCGGCCGCGGCGGTGAGCAGCACGCCACGCTCCGGCGCCGCCATCACCGGGGCGGTCAGCCAGCCGCCGAAGACGATCTGCCCCGGTGCCGCAGGGCTGCCCTCGACGTGCAGCCGCACGTCGAGGATGAAGCGGCACGGGCACTCCCGCAGCGTCTGCGCGGCGCTCGCCGCCTGCAGCACGAGGCTTCCGGCGGCGCCGTCGATCCGCTGGGTGGGGAAGTCGGCGATGGGGTGCGGCGGCGACGCGCAGTCGCCGCCGCACCACCCGAACGAGGCATGGAGCTGGCAGGGAAGCGTGGGCGTGCAGGTGGCGTCGTGGTACCTCAGCTCGACGCCGGTCGTCCCCGCCGCGGTGCTGCCGCCGCCGTACGCGGTGGCGTCGACGAAGTCCACCGTCGACTGCCCGCCGGCCGGGATGGGCGCGGTGGCGTCCAAGCCCTGCTGCGTGTCGAGGGTGAGATCGCCCGCCACCGCGGTCGACGGCGCACCGCTCGTGTACCAGGCCGGGGCCGCGCTCTCCGCCACCGTCAGCGCGCTCAGCGAGGTGGCCGTTGCGATACCGAGGCCGAGCAGCGCGGCGCAGGCGGCGAGCCGCCCCTGGCGCCGCGAGCGCGGAGCACGCGGCTGGCGCCGGGCCTGCCGCGAGCGCGCATCGTCCATCCAGGTGCGCAGCCAGCCCCGCTGCGGCAGATGGGTCACCGCGTCGGTGACGCGTCCCGTCTTGGGGGTGCGAATCCAGGTCCCCTCTGCCGACTCCAGCAACCCCTTCAGCGCCGCCCAGCCCTGGAAGGGCACCAGTGCGATGCCCAGGACCGCCGCCCCGAGCACGCCGCGGTAGTCACGGCGTGGCGCGCCTTCGAGCAGCAGTCCCGCCGTGTTGAGCAGTGGCGTGGCGCAGAGGTTGGCGCCCACCAGCGACCACCCGAACGCCGTCGACCAGTCGGGCAGGTGGACGTGCATCAGCAGGTCGCTGACCAGCCAGGTCGCCGTGCCCACCGCGAAGAGGAGCGCCTGCAGGTAGTAGAGCGCGTAGTAGACGAACTCGCGCTTCTCGGTGCGGGTGACCAGGCGCGAGCGCAGGATGGCGCCGAAGTGGCGGCGGACGTTGAACGAATGCCCCTCCGCCCAGCGCATGCGCTGCCTGACCAGGCGGCGGAACGTGCCCACGCACTCGGCGGGCGTCTCGCAGTACGGCGTGTAGACGACCTTCCACCCCTCTGCGTAGAGCCGGCAGGTCAGCTCCCAGTCCTCGGTGATGCTGGTCCCCCACCCCATGGCGCGGAGCACGTCGGCGCGGATCATGTAGGCGGTGCCGGCGATCATCTTCATCGCGCCGGTGATGTCCTGGTAGGGCCGCTCCACCATGTAGCTGCCGGCGTACTCGGCGCGCACCGCCTCGGTCAGCCAGCTCTCCCGCTTGTTGACCACGTGCCACTGGTACGACTGCACCGCGGCCACGTCCTCGCGCCGCCGGACCGCATCGCCCTCGTCGACGAAGAAGTGGGGCAGCAGGGCCTGGATGGAGTCGCTGAAGGGCATGGCGTCCGCGTCGAAGATGCAGACGTACTCGGTGCGGGCGTCCATCACCTTCAGCGCCTCGCGCAGCGCCCCACCCTTGAAGCCGCTGCGCGTGGAGCGGTGGATGACGGTGATGCGCCGATGCCCGCGGTAGCGGTCGAGAACGCGCGCGCTGCCGTCGGTCGAGTCGTCGACCACGATCACCTCGTAGTTGGGATAGTCGAGCTGCGACAGGCAGTCGAGCAGGCGGCCGATCACCTTCTCCTCGTTGTACGAGGCCACCTGCACGCTGACGAAGGGCGCGCCGTAGCGCCAGCGCCGCGGCGCCGCGTTGCCCGCGTGGGCGATGCGCGCCAGGCCGTCGTCGTGGCGCACCGCGCTCTCACGCGTCCCGAAGCGCAGGTGGCGGCTCAGCGCGCCGAAGAGCACCACCGCCGTGGCCACGTAGTAGCGCACGGAGTAGGCGAAGAAGATCGCGCCGCAGAGCAGCGCCGTGGCGGCCAGCGCAGCCCCCAGCCTGCCGTTGCCCGCGGTCGCGCCGGAGGCGAGGTCGGCGACGGTCCGCGCCGCCACCATCAGCGGCAGCAGCGCGACGACGACCACCACCGCGCCGGCCAGCCGGCCGGCTGCCTCCCGCAGCAGGTCCCCCCGTGGCGTGGCGGCGGTGCGCGTGCGCGCAGGCGGCCACGGACGCGGCGCTTCATGCGTGCCCATGAGCACCAATCCCCCTTCCCGCCCCTTGTCCTTTCCCCTATCGACGCGATCGCGTCAACGGCACGATGATGCGAGGGGCGTCGCGGCGCGGCCACCGCGACGGCGTTGCCGTTCCGCAACGGGCGCACCGCGCCGGGATCGCGCCGCGGTGACGGCGCGGCTGCTCAGGCCGGCGACTCCCCCACCAGCACACCGAAGGCGACGAAGCGGTGGTCGTACTGGCTGCCCAGCCAGGTGCCGGTGCAGGTGATGATCGAGATGCGGGCGACGCCGTCGGCGGGGACGTGCGGCGGCTGCCCGCGGTCGACGTCGGGGCCGTAGATGCGGTCGAGCACCGCCAGCGAGGCCACCTCCTTGAGGCTGTACGAGCGCGCGTCGGTGATGCGGTAGTGATAGATGATCCCGCTGCGCTGGTCGGTGACGCTCACGACGTCGTTCGGCTGGATGCGCGAGAGGTGCGCGAAGGCGGCCGCCGCGCCGCCGACGCGGTCGACGTGCCCGGCGATGGCCATCACCCCCGGCTGTCCCGGCTCGGCGCCGCCGCGGTACCAGAAGGCGTCGTCCCAGATCGGCGAGCTGGCCGGTCCCTCCGGCGCGTCGACCGCGTTCTTGCTGGTCAGGCCCACGCCCATCACCGGGGCGTCGACGCCGATGGTCGGCGCGGTGAAGTGCAGCGGGATCGCGGCGTAGGCGGCGTGCAGGTCGACGTCCTGCAGCGTCCGCGGCAGGAGCGCGCCGGCGACCCACGCGGTGGGAGTCGGGCTGGGCGTGTCGGTGGCCGGGGCGTCGCTGGCCCCCGCGACCGGCGGCAGCAGGGCCGGTGTGGCGACGGAGGTGGGATGGCTCGGCGGGTGGCCGCCGCGGAGGGCGAGGGTGATGCCCGTGGCCGCGCCGCCGGCCGCCAGGGTCGCCGCCAGCCCGGCCGCGATCCAGCGGCGGCGGGTCATCGCGAGGCGCAGGTGAAGACGGGGGCGGGGGATTCCGGGCATGTCTCAGCGCATCGTAGAGGCAATCCCGCGCGGCAGGACCTCACCAGCGGCGGAAGTCGCGCAGCCGTGCCCGCGGCGCCCGTCGGGGCATGCGCACCGCCGCGACGAGGAGCTGGACGACCAGCCCGCGCCTCCCCCGCCAGGGCTCGAGCAGGGCCAGCATCTCGGCGTCGTCGCGCGCCGGCGTGCCGGTGAGGGCGTAACCCACGAGCTTGAAGAGGTTGTAGTCGCCGACCGCGACCGCGTCCTCGTCGCCGAGCGCTCGCATCGTCGCCTCGGCGGCGGTCCACGCGCCGACGCCGGGCAGCTCGGCGACCAGCCGGGCGCGCACCTCGGCAGGCGGCACTCCCTGGAGCAGACGCTCGACCGCGCCGGCGCGGCGCGCGATGCCGCGCAGCGTGGTGCCGCGCCCGCGCTCGAGGTTGAGGCGGTGCAGGTCCCAGTCCTGCAGGGCCGCCAGGCGCGCCGGGTCCGGTGGCAGCAGCAGCCCGGCGGGGCCCGGCGCCGGGTCGCCGAGCAGGCGCACCAGCGCCGCCCAGCTCTGCCGCGCCTCCCGCCCGGCGACGCGCTGCTCGACCACCGCGGGGAGCAGGGCCTCGACCAGGCTCCCCGTGCTGGGCAGGCGCAGCCCCGGATGCCGTCGCGCGGCGGCGCGGACGGCGGGATGCCCGAGGTCGTCGAGCGGCGGCCGCTCCGCGCCCACCAGGGTGGGCAGGCGGTCGAGCAGCCAGCCGGCGCCCTCGCCCCACGCCTGCGCCTCGACGCCGAGCCCGTCGCGCCGCACCCGCAGGGTGGCGGGGCCGTGCGGCGTGCGCGTCGCCCACCAGAGCGCGTCGCCGTCGCGGCGCGAGCAGGGGTCGCTGCCGCCGCGGACCAGCAGGGAGAGGGTGGCCACCGCGTCGAGCGGCCGGTCCGGCGCCAGGGTGGCGCGGGCAGCGGCGGCGGGCATGGTGGGCGCGAGGATACGCGTCGATCGGGCGCCTCGGGGTGTATACAGGGCGCAGGCCACCGCCCCAGGCGACGTGGCCGAGCGCACACGGAGGCCGAGACGATGGCGAGTGTCACCCGGGAGCTGGACGCGTCCGCCGCCGCCGCACAGCTCGCCACCAAGCCGCGGCCCACCTGGCGCGGCGTCAACCACCTCGCCCTGGTGACGCCCGACATGGACGCCACCGTCCGCTTCTACCACGGCGTCCTGGGCATGCCCCTGGTGGCGACGCTGATGGCCGGGCCGATGCGCCACTACTTCTTCAAGATCGACGAGGGCAACACCGTCGCCTTCTTCGAGTGGAAGGGGATGGACACCTTCCGCAAGCCGGCGGGCTGGCCCACCAAGCACCCGCTGCAGTTCGACCACCTCTCCTTCAACCTCGCCGACCGCGCGGCATTGCTGGAGCTGCAGCAGCGCCTGCGTGACGCCGGCACCGAGGTGACCGAGGTCGTCGACCACGGCATGATCAAGTCGATCTACTTCACCGATCCCAGCGGCGTCGCCCTGGAGGCCTCCTACTGGGAGACCGACGCCACCTCACTGCGCTTCGGCGCCACCGAGACCTTCCTCGACCCCAACCCGGTGCCCGCCGTGCGCGAGCTGGAGGAGCGCGGCAGCCTGGACACCGTGCCGCAGACCGACCTGGTCGACGCGCCCACCGGGATCAGCTAGCCGAGGGCTCCTGGCCGTTGCCGGCCATCGCGGTCCGCGCCCGGGGGATCGGGGAGTTGCTGCCAACTGTGGCCACATGGTTGCGCAGCGTGCCCACGCCGTGCACGGTGATGCTGACCTCGTCGCCCGCGCGCAGGCTGAAGTCGCTGCCCGGGACGATGCCCGTGCCGGTGAGCAGCACGGCGCCGTCGGGGAAGTCGAGGGCACGGGTCAGCCAGGCCACCAGCTCCTCCCAGCCGCGCACCATGCGCGAGGTGTCGGTGCTGCCCTGGGCGACGATCTCGCCTGCCCGCGCCACCGCCAGGTCGATCTCGAAGACGGGCTCGGGGGGCAGCTCCCAGGCCGGGCGGATGCCGGGCCCCAGCGCGCAGGAGCGCTCGTACACCTTGGCCTGGGGCAGGTAGAGCGCGTTCTCGCCCTCGATGTCGCGCGAGCTGACGTCGTCGCCGACGGTGAACCCGGCGATCTCGCCGGCGGCGTTGACCACCACGGCGACCTCGGGCTCGGGCAGGTTCCAGCCGGAGTCGGCACGAACTCCCACGCTCTCCCCGCTCCCGACGGCCCGCCGGCCTGCGCACTTGAAGAAGAGCTCAGGGCGTTCGGCGTCGTAGACCTTCTGGTAGACGTCGGCGCCGCCCGACTCCTCGAGGCGCGCGTCGCGGCTGCGCAGGTAGGTCACGCCGGCCGCCCACACCTCCTGCTCGTCGACGGGCGCGAGGAGGCGCACGGCGTTGAGCGGCAGGGACGGAGCCGTCACGGCGCGCTCGACCGCCTCTCGCAGCTGCGCCAGGGGGACGCGCAGCGCCTCGCCGAGAGTGGCGAAGGGCAGCGGGGCGACGCCGTCGTCGTGAGCGGCGCCGAGGCGGGCCGGCTCGCCGCCGGCGGTGTAGCGGACGATGAGGCTCATCGCGGCTGCTCGCGCCAGTACACGGTGCGCTCCTCGGAGTAGAAGTCGAGCGAGTCGGGCCCCTGCTCGCGAGGGCCGGCGCCGCTGCCGCGGATGCCGCCGAAGGGGACGTGGGCGTCGAGTCCCGTGGTGGGACGGTTGACCGCGACGACTCCGCTGCGCAGGCCGCGGAGCGCATGGTGCACGGCGGCGGAGGACGTCGTGTACAGGCCGGTGGCCAGCCCGTCCTCGGCGTCGTTGACGGTGGCGAAGGCGGCGTCGAGGCTGTCGAAGCTCGTCACCGCCAGCACCGGCGCGAACAGCTCGTCACGCCACAGCGGCGAGTCCTCGGCGGGATCGCGGACCAGCGCCGGCGCGACCCAGCGGTCGCCCTGCTCCGGCACAGCGGCGCGGGCGACGACGTCGGCGCCGCGCAGCGCGGACTCCACCTGGTGCGTCTTGGCCGCCGCGATGACCGGTCCGCACACCGTGCGCGGGTCCTCGGGATCACCGACCACCGTGTGCACCGTCGCGTCAGCCAGCAGCCGGGTCACTTCGCCGGCCACCTCGCGCGCGACCAGCACGCGGCTGGTGGCGGTGCACTTCTGGCCGGCGTAGCCGTAGGCGGCCGCGGCGACGTCGCGGGCGGCGGCGGGGAGGTCGGCGTCCGCCAGCACGATGCTGGTGTTCTTGCCGCCCAGCTCGAGCTGCACCCGGGCGCCGCGACGTGCGCACGCCTCGGCGACGCGCCGGCCGGCGGCCGTGGAGCCGGTGAAGCTCACCGCGGCGACGCGCTCGTCGTCGACCAGCGCCGCCCCCGTCTCGGCGTCGCCGTCGAGGACGCGGAACACACCCTCGGGCAGTCCCGCCTCCAGCAGGGCCTCGGCGAGCACCTGCGCGCACGCCGCGGCGGGTGGCGAGGGCTTGAGCAGCACGGCATTGCCGGCCACGAGCGCCGGCGCCAGCTTCCACGCCGGAATGGCCGCGGGGAAGTTGAACGGGGTGATCAGGGCCACGACTCCGACCGGCCCGCGCACCGCCAGCACCGTGGTGGCCGCATCCTCGGAACGCCACATCCGTCCCGTCTGCGCCGCGCCCAGCGAGGATGCGAAGCGCAGGATGGTCACCGCGCGCCTCGCCTCGGCGCGCGACTCGACGATGGGCTTGGCCACGCTGCGCGTGATCAGCAGGGCCAGCTCCTCGGCCCGCGCCTCCAGCCCGTCTGCGGCGCGGCGCAGCACCTCGCCGCGCGCACCGGGAGTGGCGGCGGCCCACCCCGGCGCCGCCGCGGCGGCGGCGTCGACGGCGGCGGAGACGCTGGAACGGGGGGCGACGGAGGTGCTGGCGGTCATCGCGGCTGTGCTCTCAGTGAACCAACGGATGAGGTGGCACCCGACCGTCGCTCAGACCGCGGCCGCGGCCGGCGTGGGATCGGGCGCAGGGCCCGTGGCCGTCCAGTCCTGCAGCTCGGCGAGCAGGCGCTGCGCGATCTCACGGCAGCGCGGATCCTCCGCCAGGTTGCGCTGCTCCTGCGGGTCCTCGCGCAGGTTGTAGAGGGTGAGGTCGTGGCCCCAGACGGGGTTGGCGGGGACGTCGGCCTCCAGCCGCCACTCGCCGTCGCTGACCATGCGGCGGGTGCCCTCGGCGAAGCTGCGCACCTCGCTGAACACCAGCCGCTGCGTGCTCTCCGCCTCGCCGCGCACCTGCGGGGTGAGGTCGACGCCGTCGAAGCGCTCGCCGTCCTGCACGCCGCAGAGCGAGAGCAGCGTCGGCGCCAGGTCGACGAGCTGCACCATGCCGTCGACGACGTGGCCCGTGCGCTGCCCCGGTGCCGCGATCATCAGCGGCACCTTGGCCACCGGCTCGTAGAAGGTGCACTTCTGCCAGAGCCCGTGCTCGCCGAGCAGCGTGCCGTGGTCGGCGTGGAAGGCGATCGCCGTGTCGTCCGCGTAGGGCGAGGCGTCGAGGGCGTCGATCAACCTGCCGACGAGCGTGTCGGTGTACGACATCAGGCCGTGGTAGTGCGCCGCGGCGCGCAGCGACTCCTCGTGGGTCATCGGTTTGGGGTCGGAGAAGACGCCGCGGTAGACGTTCTCGTGGCGCGACTTGCCGCGCAGCTCCTCGGCCGAGGGCGGTGGCACCGCGAAGCGCTCCGGGGCGTGCAGCTCGTCGTACGGCGCCGGCGGCAGCACCGGCGTGTGCGGCCAGATGATCGACACGTGGATGACCCACGGCTCCTGCACACGGGTGCGCAGGAACTCGACGGCCTGCTCGGTGGAGACCACGTCGGGGCAGCGCTCCTCGGGCACGGGGCAGGTGCCGCCGATCACCACCGGGGGCAGGATGCTGCCCAGCGGGAGCATCACGAAGCCGCTGCTGTCCTGCGCCCAGCGCGTGCTGACGCCGAACGGCTGCATCTCCGTCGCCTCGCTCAGCGAGCTGTGCTGGAAGCCGGTGCGCGGTGCGTTGTGGTGCACCTTGCCGAACACGGCGGTCTGGTAGCCGTGGTCGGCGAAGATCTCCGGCAGCAGCCGGAAGCGCGGGCCCTGGAAGTCGACGTCCAGCTCGGCGGCGAGCTGCAGGCGCGCCAGCTCGACGGCGTTGGCGCGCACGCTCGCCTCGGGCACGCCGAGGGTGTAGCCCTCCTCGCCGTAGCAGCGCGCCTCCGCCATCTGGGCCTCGACTCGCCGCTCCCACTCACCGGCGGGCAGCGCGGCGATGGCGGCCTCCAGCGCGGCGCGCTGCGGTGCGTACATGTTGAGCTGCATGTCGTTCTGCAGCAGTCCCAGGGAGTGGGCCCACTTCCCGGTGAAGAAGGAGCCGCGCGAGGGGACGCAGAGCGGCGACTGCACGGTGGCGTTGCGGAACAGCGTGGAGCGCTGCGCAAGGCGGTCGAGGTGCGGCGTCTGCACGAACGGCGAGCCGTAGCAGCCGAGGGCGTCGGTGCGCACCTCGTCGCACATGATCCAGAGCAGGTTCTTTGCGGTCATGGCAGTGGGGGGAATGGAGCGTGGGGCTCGGTCTGATACCAGAAGGCGACCGACGCGATGCTGTCGGCGAGGCCTCGGAGGCTGAATCGGTGCTCGCCCTCGACGGTGTCGACCTGCAGGCCGATCGCCTGCACGGTGACCCGCAGGTCGCGCTCGAAGCTGATCGGGTCGGGGACGTGCCAGCGGTAGATCCCGTGGAGCACGGTGCCGTCGTCGCGCGCGCTGCGCAGCGGGTACCCGGCGTAGGCGGTGCTGTAGGTGCGGTCCTCGAAGCCCCAGGCACCGCAGGCGTAGTCCTCGGTGCCGGTGCCGCAGATGGTGGGGTGCTCGCCGTCGCCGTCGAGGTAGACCTTCACCTCGCCCTCGCCCCACCAGCCCTCGTCGTGCTGCGTCCAGGCGAGGTAGGTGCCGGCATAGTGGCCGCGGCCCTGCACGCCGTCCAGGATCGTGTGCTCGGGATGGGTCCGCTCGGTGCGCGAGCAGCGGCGCTGCGCGTGGAAGCAGGCGGCGTCGTCCTCGACGTCCTGCAGCTCGTAGGTCACCTGGTAGAAGAGGGCGGGGATGGGCTCGGCACCGCGGTTCTCCAGGGTGATCCGGCAGCGGTGCCGGAAGGGCATCGGCCAGTAGGAGTTGAGGCCGCCCACGGGGTTGACGCAGACCGCGGCCGAGCTGAGGTCGGCGGGGATGCCGTGCCCGCAGGCGAAGAACTCGCCGACCGGCACCTCCACCGAGGGGTCGGACTCGCCGTCCCAGTGCATGCGCAGGATCCCCGTGCCGTAGTGGGCGGGGAACAGCGTCATCCAGATGTGCCGGACCACGCCGGGGCCGGCGACGTCGGCGAGCACGGCCGTCTCCCCGGGCTCGACCCGGACGCAGGGGCGCGCCTTCCAGCCGCTCCCCAGGGCGTGCCCGGGCGGCGGTTCTGCGCGGGCCCCGCCGCCGGGCTCGCCGGTCGGGTTCTCCGCCGAGATGGAGCGCATCCGGCCGCGCCGCAGCCGGTGCAGGTCGGCCAGCACCGTGGGCTCACTCCCTCCGTGGCGTCCCAGTTCGTTCAGATTCTTGCCTTACGCCACCCCGGGAGTATAGCCGAGACCGCGGGGGACCGGACGGCGGGCGCCAGGGCGGCCGAGACCCGGCTTGCCGGCGGACGGCAATGTCTCGATGCGCGCTGGTCGAAACGGGGCTGTGCAGTTGTCGCCGTATCTGTCAAAAACGGCTGCAGGGGCTCTGCGAGGCCGTCCGGAATGGCCCCTGACCGGCGCTGTTGGTTCGCAATTGTTAACATCCCACAGCCGTTCCGGGCGATGCTAGGCTAGCCGGCGATGCGCACCCAGGTCATCGTCGACGCCCTCCGGGAGATCGAGTTCGAGAGGCGGACCGTCCTCGACCGGCTCGAAGAGCTCGAGGACGAGCGGGCCGCGCTCCGCCGCCGCGCCGAGTCGCTCGAAGGCGCCGCACGCGCCCTGGCACCCCTCCGCGAATGGGACGACTCGGTCACCCCGGCGGCGACGCCGATCCGCCCGCTGAGCGTCCCGTCGCCGGTGCAGGGCGTGGTGGCGCCGCCGTCGAGCAGCCACTTCCTGGGCAGCACCGCGGCCGAGTAGAGCCTCGACCGGGTCGTCACCGCGCCGCCAAGGCCGGCCCGCCCAGCCCGTGCGAGCATTGGGCTCCCCCCAACCATGGCCGTCCCGATGCTGCGTTCCCGTTCGCTCCGTTCGGCGTGCCTCGCCCTGGTTCTCACCGCCACCGTGGGCGGCTCGGGCCGGCCGGCCGAGGCTGCGCTGACCGTCGACACCGGGCGCCTGGAGTTCGGCGTCAGCAGCTCGCCGAGCGACCTGTCGTGGATGACGGGGAGCGGCGTCCCCTGGCGCTACCGCTACCAGTACCTCGCCGGCGGGGTGAACACGGCGGGCAACTGGGAGACGTGGCAGGACCCGTCGCTGCCGCCCGGCCAGTTCGCCGCCGACTACGTGAACGAGAGCGCCGCCGCCGGCTACGTGCCCGTCCTCACCTGGTACGAGCTTCTCCAGTCGAGTCCCTCGACGGGTGGCGACGAGGCCTCGCGCGACCTCGGCAACCTGGCCGACACCTCAACGATGGCCGCCTACTACGCGAGCTTCACCCTGCTGATGCAGCGCATCGCCTCCACCGGGCACGCCGCGGTCGTGCACGTCGAGCCCGACCTCTGGGGCTACCTCCAGCAGCACAGCACCGGCGGCAGCGCCGCGAGCGTCCCCGCCAGCGTGGCGTCGTCCGGGAACGCCGACGTCGCGGCCTACGCCAACACCGCCGCCGGCTTCGCCCAGGCGCTGGTGCACCTCCGCGACCGCTACGCGCCGCAGGTGCAGCTCGCCCTGCACGCCTCGATGTGGGCGAGCGGCATCGACATCGCCACCGACACGAGCGACGTCGACCCCGTCGCCGCCGCGGACAGCACCGCGTCGTTCCTCGCCAGCCTGGGAACCGGCGGGTGGAACCTCCTCTTCCACGACGTCGACGACCACGACGCCGCCTGGTGGGAGGCGCAGGGCGCCGACAACCAGTGGTTCACCCACTGGTGGGACCCCACCAACGCGCGGTTCCCCAACTTCGCCCGCTGGCTGCGCTGGGTCGGGGAGCTGCACGCGCGCACCGGGCTGCCGCAGGTGATGTGGCAGGTGCCCGCCGGCAACCAGCGCTACCTGACCATGGACAACAGCTGCGGCCACTACCAGGACAACGTCGCCGAGTACACCGTCGAGCACGCCCAGGACCTGTACGCCAGTGGCATCGTCGCGGTGCTCTTCGGCGCCGGCAACAGCTGCCAGACGGCGTTCACCGACGCGCGGGGCGACGGCATCACCAACGGCTCGGGCGTGCCGACCAGCGACAGCCTGGGCGGCTGCAGCGCCTGCAACCTGCTGCCCTCGACAGTTTCGGACGACGATGGCGGATACCTGCGCACCGCGGTGGGCGCCTACTACCGCGGCCTGCCGCCGGCCGGGTCGCCTGCGCCCCCTCCCCCACCGCCGCCCGCGGGCGGCGCCGCATACCGCATGGTGGCCGCCGACGGCGGCATCTTCTCCTTCGGCGCGGCGCCCTTCTACGGCTCGACGGGCGGGATGCACCTCAACCAGCCGATCGTCGGCATGGCCACCACGCCGGACGGCGGCGGCTACTGGCTGGTCGCCGCGGACGGCGGCATCTTCCCGTTCGGCGACGCGCGCGGCCTCGGCTCCACCGGCAGCGTCCATCTCAACCAGCCCATCGTCGGCATGGCGGCGACGCCCGACGGCGGCGGCTACTGGCTGGTCGCCGCGGACGGCGGCATCTTCCCCTTCGGCGACGCGCGCGGCCTCGGCTCCACCGGCAGCGTCCGTCTCAACCAGCCCATCGTCGGCATGGCCGCGACGCCGGACGGCGGCGGCTACTGGCTGGTCGCCGCGGACGGCGGCATCTTCCCCTTCGGCGACGCCATCGGCCTCGGGTCGACCGGCAGCGTCCGTCTCAACCGGCCCATCGTGGGCATGGCCGCGACGCCGGACGGCGGCGGCTACTGGCTGGTCGCCTCGGACGGCGGCATCTTCCCCTTCGGCAACGCGCGCGGCCTCGGCTCGACGGGCAGCCTCCGGCTCAACCAGCCCATCGTGGGCATGGCGGCGACGGCTGACGGCGGCGGCTACTGGCTGGTCGCCTCGGACGGCGGCGTCTTCGCCTTCGGCGACGCGCCGTTCCTGGGGAGCATGGGCGGCCATCCGCTCAACCGGCCCATCACCGGCATGGGTCGCTGAGCGCCTCCGCACGAACCAGCGAGCGGGTGCCTACCATGCGGCGGCATGGAGACCACCTCGCAGCTCGACGAGACGCGCGCCTTCAACGCCGAGGTCGAGCGCATGCTCGCCGGCACCACCTCGATCCACCTGCTGCCGCCGGAGGTCACGCGGCAGGCGCGGCGTGAGGGCCGCGGCGTCTTCCCGGCGCCCGTCCTCCTGCCGCAGGCGCGTGACATCACCATCCCCACCCGCAGCGGCTCCATCCCCGCGCGCGTCCTCACCCCGGAGTCCGGCACACCCACGGGGATCTACCTGCACATCCACGGTGGGGGCTGGACTCTCGGCGCCCACGACATGCAGGACCCACTGCTGTGGGAGCTGGTCGAGCGGACCGGGATGGCGGCCGTCAGCGTCGGCTACCGCCTGGCACCCGAGCACCCCTATCCCGCCGGCCCGGACGACTGCGAGGACGCCGCCCTCTGGCTGCTTCGCGGCGGCGCCGGCGACCTGGGCGCGCCGGACCGCCACACCATCGGCGGCGAATCGGCGGGCGCGCATCTCAGCGCGGTGACCCTGCTCCGCCTGCGTGACCGCCACGGCATCACCGGCGCCTTCGCCGCCGCCAACCTCGTCTACGGCGCCTTCGACCTCAGCCTCACCCCGAGCCAGCGCCGCTGGGGCGACCGCTACCTCGTCCTCTCCACCCCGGTGATCGGGTGGTTCGCCGACCAGTTCCTCGGCGACCGCGACCCGGAGGCGCGCCGCGACCCCGACGTCTCCCCGCTCTACGCCGACCTCTCCGCCATGCCGCCCGCCCTCTTCCAGGTGGGCACCATGGACCCGCTGCTCGACGACTCCCTCTTCATGGAGGCGCGCTGGCGGAGCGCCGGCGGGCGCACCGAGCTGCGGGTGTACGACGAGGCACCGCACGGGTTCACCGCCTTCGGCATCGACGTCGCCCTGGCGGCGCGGCACGACCAGTACGAGTTCTTGCGAACAGCTTGAAGTGTTCGCGCCGTTCGGCGCCGACAGAGCTGCAAATTCTTGTGAGGACGCGGCGGAATGCGACCGGGCACATGGCACACTGCGGCCCCATGCAGCACGTTCCCTTCCGCCATCCCTTCGCAACCTCACTTGCCGTCGCCTCGCTGGCCCTGCTCTCCGCGTGTGGCGGTGGGGGCGGCAACACACCGACGCCGACGTCCCACTCCTCGAGCTCCTCGTCGAGCAGCAACACCAGCAGCGACACCAGCACCGACACGTCCAGCAGCGGCGTGGCGAGCGACGGCGGCATCACCGCCGGCAACGCCGTCTTCACCTCCACCCTGGAGCCGCCCACCAACGACATCACCACCAACGACGTGGCCACCCAGGACCAGAACGGCATCACCCTGCACGTCAACAAGGCCGGCGGCACCTACACGTATGCGGGACTGGCCGGTGGCTACAGCCGCATCCCGCAGAGCATGGCGGTTCGGGTCCACGTGGCCATGCCCTCGCCCGCCAGCGGGATCTACTACGGCATCGCCTGCCGCGGGTTCGGGCAGAACCAGCAGTACCTGCTGCTCTCCGACGCCCAGGGCAAGTGGGTGATCATCCAGGTGAACGCGGGCAACCAGACCGTCCTCAAGCAGGGCACCGCCGACGGCGTCGACGCCACCCAGGGCGTCACCGTCGACGCCGCCTGCGTCACCCCGCAATCGAACGACAAGATGAACCACCTGGTGCTGGCCCTCAACGGCAAGGTGGTCGGCGTCGTCGACGACTCCTACGAGAACGTCGCCATCAGCAACAGCTTCGAGCTCTTCGCCATCTCGCCGGACCAGAGCACGGGGACGGGCACCGTGGTGTTCAACCGGCTGACGGTGTACAGCGCCTCAGCGGCGTAACCGGCGCGCTCAGACGCGCGCCACACCGGGGGAGCCGATCTCCCCCGGCCCCCTCTCGGCAGGCTCAAGCCTGCCGGCGCCTCGCCCACTCGACGAAGGCGTCCAGCGCGTCGGGACGCACCAGCGCGTCGCGGCTGGCCGCCTTCTCCGCGGGCGTGCCGAGCAGAACGCGCTTGACGGGCACCTCCAGCTTCTTCCCGCTGAGGGTGCGCGGCACCGCCTCGACCACCTCGATGCGATCGGGGACGTGGCGCGGCGACAGCGAGCTGCGGATCTCCGCTGCGATCCGCCGGCGCAGCGCGTCGTCGTCCGCCACGCCGGGCGCGGGCACGACGAAGAGCAGCAGCTCGCCGGCGGGGTTGGCCTCGTCGCCCTCCAGGTGCACGACGAGCGAATCGACCACCTCGTCCATCCCCTCGACGACGGCGTAGAACTCCGCCGTGCCGATGCGCACGCCACCGCGGTTGAGGGTTGCGTCGCTGCGCCCGCTGATCACGCACGAGCCGTCCTCGTTCACGGTGATCCAGTCGCCGTGCCGCCACACCCCTGGATAGACGTCGAAGTACGCGGCGCGGTAGCGCGAGCCGTCGGCGTCGCCCCAGAAGCCGACGGGCATCGACGGCATCGGCGCGGTGATCACCAGCTCGCCCTGCTCGCCGATCACGGGGTGCCCCGTCGCGTCGAATGCCTCGACGGCGCAGCCGAGGTAGCGGCAGGAGATCTCGCCGGCGCGCACCGGCACCAGCGGGCAGCCGCCCACGAAGGCGGTGCAGACGTCGGTGCCGCCGCTCACCGAGGAGAGCAGCAGGTCGCGGCCGACGGTCTCGTACACCCAGCGGAAGCCCTCGGCGGGAAGCGGGGCGCCCGTGGAGCCGACGACGCGCAGCCGGCCCAGGTCGTGCGAGCTGCCCGGTGTGAGCCCCTGCTTGCGGCAGGACATGAGATACGGCGCGCTGGAGCCGAACCAGGTGACGCCGGCTTCCTCGGCGAGCTGCCAGAGGGCGTCGAGGGAGGGGAAGCCGGGGTCGCCGTCGAAGCAGACGACGGTGGCGCCGACGAGCAGACCGGAGACCAGGTAGTTCCACATCATCCAGCCGGTGGTGGAGAACCACATGAAGCGGTCGCCGGGACCCATGTCGCCCATCAGGGCGAGCTGCTTGAGGTGCTCGACGAGGATGCCGCCGTGGCCGTGCACGATGGGCTTGGGCAGCCCCGTCGTCCCCGAGGAGTACAGGATGTAGAGCGGGTGGTCGAAGGGCACGGGCTCGAAGGCGAGTGGCGCGCTCCGGCTGCGCAGCTCCTCCCACGGCGTGGCACCCGGCAGCGCGGCCGCGGCGTCGAGGTAGGGAAGCAGCACGGTGTGACGCAGCGAGGGGAGCTCGGCGCGGATGGCCTCGACGTCGGCACGCCGGTCGATCCGCTTGCTGCCGTAGCCGTAGCCGTCCACGGCGAGCAGCAGTTTTGGCTCGACCTGGCGGAAACGATCGACCACGCTGCGCACGCCGAACTCCGGCGCGCACGAGGTCCAGACGGCGCCCAGGCTGGCCGCGGCCAGGAAGGCGACGGCGGTCTCGGCGATGTTGGGCAGGTAGGCCGCCACCCGGTCGCCCCTGGCCACGCCGAGCCGCTCCAGGCCGGCACGGACCCGGGCCACCTCCTCGCCCAGCTCGGTGAAGCTCAGGGTGAGCGGCGACCGCGACTGGCTGTGCGAGACCAGCGCGGGCTCGGCTCCACCGCGGCGCAGCGCGTGCTCGGCGTAGTTGAGCAGCGCGCCCTCGAACCAGCGCGCGCCCGGCATCTCCCGCGACGACAGCACCCTCGTGTACGGCGCGTGCGCCCGCACCTCGAAGTGCTCCCAGACCGACGACCAGAAGCCCTCCAGGTCGTCGACCGACCAGCGCCACAGGTCCTCGTAGCCGTCGAAGCGCAAGCCCCGCCGCTCCTCCAGCCAGGACATGTAGCGGCCCAGGCGGGTACGGCTGCGGGCGCCGGCGGGCGGCTGCCAGAGAACCTCGGCGGGCATGGCACCTGAGTGTGCCACCGGCGCCGGCCGGGACGAGCGGGGCTCAGCCCGCCGTGGCGCGCTCCTGCGCGGCCGGACGTCCCACCACCTCGATCACCGGGGGTGGCTCGGGGAGGTGCAGCGCGGCCAGGTCGGCGTCGACCGGCTCGGGCCTGGCCGGGGGCGTCCACCAGTCGGCCACCCACTCCGGCGAGGCAAAGGGCACACGGACGCCGGACGTCTCATCGAGGACGCGCATCACCTCTGCTCCTGGGAAGGGTTGGGAGACAGACAGTACACGGCCGCCCCCGCGAAGTCACGCGTCCCATCCAGGCCGACAGCGGGTCCCTCGCCACCGGCCGCGAGCCCACCCGCGCGTACACTCGAATCTCGGAGCAGCGCGCACCAGGTCACCGATGTCCACCACCCTTCCCCAGGCCCCCGGCCAGGCCCCGGCCAGGGGGCACGTCCGCCTCAGCGTGGTGTGGGGCCGGCTCCACGTCGGCCGGGCGCGCGATCTCCACCTGCTCCGCAGGGTGCTGCCCCCGGCGATCGGGGTCGCCGCCGTCCTGGCCCTGGTCCTGGGCATCGACCCCCAGCAGTTCGGGCGCGCCGTGGAGCACCTCCGGCTGCCGCTGCTTCCCGCCGTCGTCGCCGTGTCGTTGGCCTACTACCTGCTCCAGGGCGTTCGCTGGCACCAGCTGCTGCGGGCGGTCGGCGTGCCGCTGCGACTCGGACAGTCGGTGCTGATCAACCTCGCCGGCCAGGCCACCGCGGTGCTCCCCCTCGGCGAGCTGACCCGGGCGGTGCTGGTCACCGAGGCCACCGGGACCGCCTTCGGCGCGGTGGTGGCCACCGTCACCGTCCAGGAGCTGATCTACACCATGGTGCTGATCGTCTTCGCGGTGCCGGGGCTGCTCGCCGTGCCCCACGCCCTGCCGGGGGTGGTGGCCGCGCTCCTGCTGACGGCGCTCGTCTTCGTGGCCATGTCCTGGTGCCCCGCCTACCGCTGGCTGCGCGCCGCCGTCAGCCACACGCCGGGCGTGCGCCGCTTCCTCGACGAGGTCGACGAGCTGCACAACGACATGGTCCTGCTGCTGCGCCACCGCGACACCCTGCTGGGCGCCTGGATCAGCGCGCTGCAGGCGGCCTTCATCATCACCTCGCTCTGGCTGGTGGCCGCGGCGGTCGACCCCGGCGCCCTGAGCTGGCGCGGCGCGGCGCTGGTCTTCGCCGTGTCCAACGTGGCCGGCGCGCTCAGCCTCATCCCCGGCGGCATCGGCGCCTACGAGGCCAGCGTCGTCGGACTTCTGGTCGGGCTTGGCATGAACCCGGGGACGGCGGCCGCGGTCGCCCTCCTGCAGCGGCTCACCGACAAGGGGCTGGCCACGGCGATCGGCTTCGGCTCCTACGCGGTGGCGCGGCGCCGGCTGGGCCTGAGCGGGCTCGGCACCCTGCCGGTGCGCCGCCCGCTCGAGAGGGCCGCCTAGCCGGCGCGCTCCCCGGGACGGCGGCCGTAGACTGGCGGCCGTGCGGGGGAGGTCCGCCCCGCGCTCCAAGGGAGGCATTGCCGATGCGAGGTCGCCGGCTCGCGCTCACCGTCGCCGGATTGCTCTGCGCCGGGTGCGGCAGCGGTGTGGCGGCGTCGCACGCGCCGGCGGGCCAGTGGCTGGTGCAGACCTCCGGCCGCCCGGCCGCGGCCACGGCTCCAGCAGGACCGGGCGCCGCCGCGACGGGCGCCGCGCAGTCCTCGGCGGGTCCGCGAGGCGCCACGCCGGCCACGGGAGCGGGCCCCGTCCACCCGGCGACCGCCTCGGCGCCGCCGGCCGCGACACCGGGGAGCTACCCCGCGTCCGGCAGCTACACGCAGACCTCGTCGACGCAGCCGACGCCCTCGCAGACCTCCGGGTCCGGCACGCTGGCGGTCGCCGCGCCCCAGCTCACCGCGGCGGGCAGCGAGGAGGACGAGACCTACCGCTTCGGCGGCAACAGCCTGACCGTCCACGACGTGTTCGCCACTGACGGCTCGGTGCTGGTCAGCCGCAGCGGCGACGCCGCCTTCAGCCCCGCCCTCCCCGTGGTCCCCGCCGGGCTGCACGACGGCATGACCTGGGGGCCGGTGTCGTTCACCAGCGGGGGCGCCTCGGGGACGCTCAGCGGCAGCGCCGGGAGCACCACCCAGACCACCGTCGGGGGAGTTGTGGTCAGGATCGTCCCGATCACGCTGCACCTGACGCTGAGAGGGAGCTTCCACGGGACCCCCTACACGGCGACCTCCGACGAGTCGCTGTCCTGGGCGCCCTCCCTGCACCTCGCCGTGCACGTCCACATGGTCACCGACGCGCAGTACGCGACCGCGGGGAAGTACCACAGCGTGCTCGACGTGTCGCTGCTCTCCACCCGCCCGGAGTAGCGGTAGGCTGCGCGCCATGCAGGGCGCGCCCGTCCCGGTGGTGTTCGACACCGACGTCGGCACCGACGTCGACGACGCCCTGGCCCTGGCACTGGCGCTGGGGTCGCCGGAGATCGACCTGCGCGCCGTGTGCGTCGGCAACGGCGACGCGCCGCTGCTCGCCCTGCGTGCCCGCATCGCCGCGCGGCTGCTGGCGCTCGCGGGGCGCCGCGACGTGCCGGTGCTGCGCGGCCACCCGCAGCGGCTCAGTGCGTCCGACCGCCACACGCACCTCGGCCACGAGGGCGACGGGCTGCTCGACGTCCCCCACGACGGCGAGGACGCGCCCATCCTCGACATCGGCGCACCCGACTGGCTGATCGCCGAGTCGCGCCGCAAGCGATTGCACGTCGTCGCAACCGGGCCGTTCACCAACCTGGCCGTCGCCCTGGGGCGCGACCCCGGGCTGGCCTCACGGCTGGCGCACCTCTCGGTGATGGGCGGGATGGTCCACCCCGAGCACTTCTCCCCCCACTGGCAGGGCTGGCTGCGCCAGCCGGGCAACCGCGGCGAGCAGCTCGACTACAACAGCGCCTGCGACCCGGGCGCGGCGCTGGCCTGCGCGCGGTCGGGGGTGCCGACGACGTGGGTGACCATCGAGATCACCCTGCGCACCGGCATGACCCGGGAGGCGCTGCGCCGGCTCGGCGCGGCGGGGACGCCGTTGTGCGCGGCGCTGGCCCGGCTCACCGCGATCTGGGCGCAGCGCCACTACCGCCACGAGGCGCACGACCTGCCCGGCACGGTCGCCAACTACCACGACCCGCTGGCCATGGCCGCGGTCTTCGGCGGTCCCTGGCTGTCGCTGCGGCGCGAGCCGCTGCGCTGCGAGGTCGAGGACGGCCTGCTGGCGACCCGCCCGGCCGCTCCCGGCGCGCCGGATGCGGTGGAGGCCGAGGTGTCCGTCGACGTCGACCCGGCGGCCTTCGAGGCCCTCTGGCTGGACCGCGTCCTGGGTTTGTGAGGAATCCTGGACAAAGCCTCCCGAAGCCGTCTACAGTGCTGGGGCGGCACACGGGAGGGAAGCCCGCCGCGCACCTCACGGAGTGGAGTGGTCCCCCAGAGCCCCCCAGAGCAGGCGCCCGCGCCTGCCACCACCGGCGCGCACCGGATCATGCGCGAGGTCAACCGCGGCATCGTGCTCGACATCCTCCGCTCCGGCGGCCGCCTGTCCCGCGTCGAGCTGGCGCGCCAGGCGGGGCTGAGCAAGCCGACCGTGTCGAACATCGTCGAGCACCTCCTCCGCGAGGGGCTGGTGCGCGAGGTCGGCACCCGGCCGACGCTCCCCCAGGGCGGCCGGCCGCCCTCGCTGCTGGAGTACAACGGCGCGGCGCTGTCGCTGGTCGGCGTCCACTTCGGCGTGCACCACACCCACGTCGCCCTGGCCGACGCCGTGGGCACCGTGCTCGCCCGCGTCGCCGAGCCCGCCGTCCTCGGCGACCCGCAGCGCTCGGTGCGCCAGGTCCGGCGCATGGTGCGCAGCCTGGTGGCCGCGGGTGGCGACGAGGCCGGGACGCTGCGACACGCCGGGGTGTCGGTTCCCGGTCCCATCGACCCCACCACCGGGCGCTGCATCGTGGCGCCCAACCTCGGCTGGCGCGACGAGCCCGTCCGCGACATGCTCGCCGCCGCGCTGGGCATCCCCACCACCAGCGCCAACCTGACCTCGGTGGCGGCGCTGGCCGAAGGCAAGCTGGGCGCGGCGCGCGGCGTGCGCAGCTACGCGTGGGTATACACGGGCACGGGCATCGGCGCCGGGCTGGTGATGAACGGCGAGATCTTCACCGGCGGCAGCGGCCACACCGGCGAGGTGGGTCACTGCCCCGTGGTCGAGGGCGGTGAGCTCTGCAACTGCGGCAACCGCGGCTGCCTGGAGACGGTGGCGGGCTCCCTGGCGATCACCCGCTGGGCGAACGAGGCGCTGCGTCGCGGCGACAGCACCCTGCTGCGCGACCACGACGGCCCGCTCGACGCCGAGGTGGTGGCTCGCATGGCGGGGCGCGGAGACCGGGTGGCCCAGGACATCCTCCGCGACGCCGGAGCCCACCTGGGGCGCGGGATCGCCTACCTCCTCAACATCGTCGGCCCGGAGATGGTGGTCATCGGCGGCCCGTTGGTGCAGGCCGGCGACCTCTACCTCGACGCCATCAGCCAGGCGGCCGCGCACACCCTGCTGCAGCGGCCGGTGCCGGTGGTCGCCTCGACCCTGGGACCGCACGCAGGACTGCTCGGCGCCGTGCAGCTCGCCGTCGACGCAAGCTCGCGGTCGTACCGCATCGTCGGCGCCGCCTCCTAGGCGCGACCGGCGACGGCACGCCGGCCCCGCGATCTTGCTTTCGCCCGGGCCCGGTGCCAGCATGGCGCGGCAGCGGTCACGCCACCTTGTTCGCGTCCACGCGAGGCAGGTGCGTTGGAGGACAGCCCGTGAAGCAGCCCGTGTCGTTGACCGTGAACGGGAGGCAGCGCGAGGATCTCGTCGAACCCCGCCTGCTGCTGGCCCACTACCTGCGTGAGGTGGCCGGGCTGACCGGCACGCACATCGGCTGCGACACCAGCCAGTGCGGCGCCTGCACCGTGCTGCTCGACGGGCGCGCGGTGAAGTCGTGCAGCGTGTTCGCCGTGCAGGCCGAGGGCCGTGCGGTGACCACCGTCGAGGGCCTCGCCGAGGGCTCCGCGCTCCACCCCGTCCAGCAGGCTTTCTGGGACGAGCACGGCCTGCAGTGCGGCTACTGCACACCCGGATTCCTCATGGCCGCGGCGCAGCTCCTCGACGACAACCCCTCGCCCACCGACGACGAGATCCGCAAGGGACTGGAGGGGAATCTCTGCCGCTGCACGGGCTACGCCAACATCATGCGCGCCGTGCGCAGGGCCGCCGCCACGATGAACGGCGGCGCCACCATGCCCGTGAGCGGGACGCCGGCCGCGGCGCCCGCCGCTGCGGCGGGGAGCTGAGCCATGGCCGTCACCCAGATGGTCGGCGCGCGCATCCAGCGCCGCGAGGACCCCCGCCTGATCACCGGCCACGGCCGCTACGTGGACGACATGCATCTCACGGGCATGGCCCACATGGTCGTGGTGCGCAGTCCGCACGCCCACGCGCGGGTGGTGCGCATCGACCTCACCGACGCCGCCGCAGCTCCCGGCGTGGTCGCCGTGTACACCGCGCGCGACTTCAGGACGGTTCTGGCCGGAGCCCTGCCGGTGGCGCCGGCCTTCGTTCCCGACAAGAAGCAGGTTCCCGACCAGTTCCCCATCGCCGAGGACGAGGTCGTGTACCAGGGCCAGCCCGTCGCCGTGGTGGTCGCCGAGGACCGGTACCTCGCGTCCGACGCCGCCCAGCTCGTCCGCGTCGACTACGACCCGCTGCCCGCTGTGATGGACCTGGAGAAGGCGATGCAGCCGGGCAGCCCGGTGGTGGAGACGGGCCGTCCCGACAACGTCGCCTGGGACGCCGAGTTCCCCGGCGGGGACATCGAGGCGGCATTCGCCGAGGCCGACGTCGTGGTCAGCGAGCGCATCACCCAGCAGCGCCTCGCCCCCATCGCCATGGAGATGCGCGCCTGCATCGCCGAGTTCGTGCCCTTCGAGAACCGGCTGACCCTGTGGTCCTCGACGCAGGTGCCCCACTTCCTGCGCCTCTTCATCTCGGGGGCGATGGGCCTCTCCGAGGCGCAGATGCGGGTGATCGCCCCCGACGTCGGCGGCGCCTTCGGCAGCAAGATCCGCCCCTATCCGGAGGAGTACCTCTGCTGCGCCGCCGCCAAGCTGACCGAGCGCCCGGTCAAGTGGAACGAGGAGCGCACCGAGAACATGGTGGCGACCACCCACGGGCGCGGGCAGATCTTCGACATCGAGGTGGCGGCGAAGAACGACGGCACGCTGGTGGGCCTGCGTCTCACCCAGCTGCTCGACGTGGGCGCCTACCACGGCGTGTTCAGCGCCTTCCAGGCGGTCGCCTCGCTGGTGGCCGGCGGCTGCTACGGGTGGAAGGCGGTGCACGGCCGCAGCATCGGCATCTTCACCAACCGCACCTCGACCGACCCGTATCGCGGGGCCGGGCGTCCCGAGGCGACCCACCTGGTGGAGCGCGCCGTCGACATGGTGGCCCGCAAGCTGGGCATGGACCCCGCCGACGTGCGGCGCCGCAACTTCGTCCACGACTTCCCGCACACCAACAACTTCGGGCTGGTCTACGACTCCGGCGACTACGACAAGACGCTCGACCGCGCCTTGGAGATCGTCGACTACGCGGCGCTGCGCCGGCGGCAGCAGGAGCTGCGCGCGGCCGGACGCCACATCGGCATCGGGCTGTCGACCTACGTCGAGATCTGCGGGCTCGGACCGGCGGCGGCGACCGCGCCGGCGGCGGGGGTGGCGCTGGTCGAGTCGTCGGTGGTGCGGGTGCATCCGACGGGGTCGGTGACCGTGGTGGTGGGCACCCACGCCCACGGCCAGGGACACGACACCACCTTCGCGCAGATCGTCGCCGACGCGCTGGGCGTTCCCTACGACTCGATCGACGTCCGCCACGGCGACACCGCCGAGTCGCCCTTCGGCTACGGCACCTACGGCTCGCGCAGCCTCGCGGTGGGCGGCATGTCGGTGCTGAAGTCGTGCCACAAGGTGGTCGAGAAGGCCACCGCGCTGGCGGCGCACATCTTCGAGGCGGCGGAGGCCGACATCGTGGTCGACGGCGGCCGCTACCACGTGCGCGGCAATCCCGCCGACGCCAGGACGATCGGGGAGCTGGCCTTCGCCAGCTACGGGGCCGGCCTGCCCGAGGGCATGGAGCAGGGGTTGGAGGCGGTGAGCTACTTCGACCCGCCGAACTTCGTCTGGCCGTTCGGCTGCCACGTGTGCGTGGTCGAGGTCGACGTCGAGAGCGGGGCGGTGCACATCGACCGCTACGTGGCGGTCGACGACTGCGGGGTCGTCGTCAACCCGATGGTGGTCGACGGGCAGGTGCACGGCGGCATCGCCCAGGGCATCGCCCAGGCGCTGTTCGAGGAGCTGCGCTACGACGACGACTCGGGACAGCTCCTCACCGGCACCTTCCTCGACTACCTCGTCCCCAGCATCGCCGAGATGCCCGACTTCGAGCTGGACCGCACGGTCACGCCGAGCCCCACCAACGAGCTGGGGGTCAAGGGCATCGGCGAGGCGGGGACGATCGCCTCGTCGCCGGCCGTGATCAACGCCGTGGTCGACGCCCTGTCGCCCTTCGGCATCACCCACGTCGAGATGCCGGCCAGTCCCGACCGCATCTGGGCGCTGCTGCAGGAGGCACGGCGATGATCCCCGCCGCTTTCGAGTACGCCCGGGCCGGCTCCCTCGACGAGGCCGCGTCGCTGCTCACCCGCTACGGCGAGGACGCCAAGCTCATCGCGGGCGGGCAGAGCCTGGTTCCGCTGATGCGCATGCGCCTGGCCCAGCCCTCCGCGCTGGTCGACATCTCGCGCGTTGCCGGCGCCGCACACATCCGGCGCGACAACGGGACCCTGGTGATCGGCGCGCTGGCGCGTCACGCCGACATCCATGGCAGCCCGGTGGTGCGCGAGGCGCTGCCACTGCTCGCCGACGTGGCCTACGAGGTTGGGGACACCCAGGTCCGCAACCTCGGCACCATGGGCGGGGTGATGGCCCACGGCGACGCCGCCGGGGATTACAACGCGCTGGCGCTGATGCTCGACGCCGAGATCGTCACCACCCGGCGCACGCACCGCGCGGCCGACTTCTACCGCGACGTCTTCACCACCGCCCTGGCGCCCGACGAGGTGATCACCGAGGTGCGCTTCCCGGTCGCCACCGGCGCGCACGCCTACCAGAAGTTCCGCCGGCGGCTCTACGACTGGGCGCTGGCGGGCGTGGCGGTGCAGCGCGTCGGCGACGAGTGGCGGGTCGGCCTGGTCAACCTGGCGGCGACGCCGCGTCGGGGTGCGGCGGTGGAGCGCGCCCTGGCGGGCGGCGCCTCCCTGGCCGACGCGGCGGCGCAGGTGGCACAGGACATCGAGCCCACCTCCGACGTGCGCGGCAGCGCGGCGTACAAGACCCACCTCACCGAGGTGCTCACCGTGCGGGCGCTGCAGGCGGCGGCTTGACCGACGGCCCGAGCACGGGTCAGGCTGGGGACGTGAGCAGCACGTCCCCGGCCGCGGGGCTGGATTCGGTCGACGCCGTCGTCGCCGGTCTGGCCGAGCACGGCTACCTCTGCGACCGCCGCCTGGCCACCGCGATCCTCGTCGCCCTGCGCATCGGCAAGCCGCTCTTCCTCGAAGGCGAGGCGGGCGTGGGCAAGACCGAGGCGGCGCGCGCCATGGCGGCGGTGCTCGGCGCACGCCTGATCCGCCTGCAGTGCTACGAGGGCATCGACCTCGGCCACGCCGCCTACGAATGGAACTACGCGCGACAGCTCCTCCACATCCGCATGCTCGGCGAGTCCGACGACCGCTCGCGGGCGGAGCGCGACCTCTTCTCCGCCGAGTTCCTGCTGCGCCGCCCGCTGCTCGACGCCATCGACAACGACGACCAGGTCGCCCCGGTGCTGCTCATCGACGAGATCGACCGCAGCGACGAGGAGTTCGAGGCCTTCCTCCTCGAGGTGCTCGGCGACTTCGCCATCAGCATCCCCGAGCTGGGCACGGTGCGAGCCAAGCGGCCACCCTTCGTGGTGCTGACGGGCAACCGCACCCGCGAGGTGCACGACGCGCTGAAGCGGCGCTGCCTCTACCACTGGATCGACTATCCCGACCTGGAGCGCGAGGTCGCCATCGTGCGGGTGCGCGCTCCCGAGGTGAGCGAGCGGCTGGCCCGCCAGGTCACCGAGGTGGTGCAGCGGATGCGGGGCATGGACCTCTACAAATTGCCGGGTGTGGCAGAAACGGTCGACTGGGCGCGCGCGCTGGCGGCGCTGGGCCGCGACGAGGCGGACGCGCCCTCGCTGCGGGAGACCGTCGGCGCCGCGGTGAAGTACCAGGAGGACCTCGACCGCGCCGCCGAGGCGATCGCCGAGGCGCTGCCGGGCTGAGCCGGTGGAGGCCGCCACCGACCCGCTGCCACGGCTCGCGCTGTTCGCGCGCCTGCTCCGCGACGCCGGGCTGCGCACGGGACCCGACCGGCTGATCGACGCGGCGGCGGCGCTGGCCTGCGTCGACGCCGCCAGCCTGGAGCAGGTGCGCGACGCCCTGCGTGCAGTGTTCGTGGGCCGGCACGAGGAGGTCGAGGTCTTCGACGCGGCCTTCGCCCTGTTCTGGTCGGACGTGGCAACAACCCTCAGTGCCGGCGCGCTGCCGCAGCGGGGGCGCTCGCTGCCCGTCGACCCCCGGCGGGCCCAGGAGTGGCTGGCCCTGCTGGGGCTGCCCTCGTCGCAGCTGGTGCGCGAGCAGGAGGGTCCGCCCTCGGTGCTGAGCAGCTCCGGGTACAGCGCCGAGGAGATGCTCCGCCATCGCGACTTCCGCGACATGACCTGGGAGGAGGCGCTCCAGGTTCGCCGCCTGCTGCGCCAGGCGCCCTGGCGCGTCGCCGAGCGGCGCACCCGCCGCCGCAGCAGCGACCGGCGCGGCGGGATCGACCTGCGCCGCACCATGAGGATCGCGGCGCGCCACGGTGGCGAGGCGGTGCAGCTCGCCCGCATGCGCCGCCGCACCACGCAGCGCCCGCTGGTCATCCTCTGTGACGTCAGCGGCTCGATGGACCGCTACTCGCGGCAGCTGCTCGTCTTCGCCCATGCGGTGGGCCACCGGCGGCGGGTCGAGACCTTCGCCTTCTCGACGCGGCTCACCCGCATCACCCACCTGCTCCGCCGCGGTGACGTCGACGAGGCGCTCGACCACGTCGCCGCCCAGGTGCACGACATCGGCGGCGGCACCCGCATCGGCGACGCGCTGCACGACTTCAACCGGCGCTTCGCGCGCCGCGTGCTCGGCCACGGCGCCGTCGTGCTGATGATCAGCGACGGGTGGGACCGCGGCGACGCCGAGGCGCTGGCACAGGAGATGGCGCGGCTGCGCCGCAGCTGCCACCGCCTGATCTGGCTCAACCCGCTGCTCGGCGCCGGCGGGTACAGCCCGGAGACCCGCGGGATGCGCGCCGCGCTGCCGTACTGCGACGACTTCCTCGCCGCCAACGACGTGCACGCGCTCGACGAGCTGGGCAGGCTGCTGGCCGCGCTGCCCGCGCGCAGGTCCTGAGGCCGGTCAGCCCCGGCGTCGCCGCAGCCGGCGCGCGAGCAGGTACACCGCGGACAGCCCGACCGCGACGCCGGCCAGCCGTCCCGGTCCGGCCGCGCGCAGCCGGTCCGCCGCCACCGACCGGGCCAGGGCGAGGGCGTCCACCGGCGCCGGGTCGCTGCGCTCCTGTGGCTCCGGCGACACCTGGACGCGCGGCGGCGCGGGTGACGGCTCCGATGGCCCGGCGGGCGCCCCGGCCTCCTCCTCCAGCTTCCCGCGGATGCAGTCGGCCATCTGCCCCACCAGCCGGCGGGACACCTCCTCCATGATCCCCCGGCCGAACTGGGCGACCCTCCCAACCACCGTGAAGTCGGTCGCCAGGCGCACAGCCGAGCCCTCGCCCTCGGGAGTGACGCTCATCGTGGTGGTGGCGCGCGCCGAGCCCGAGCCCGTCGTCTCACGGCCCTCGGCGGACAGCGTCGCCGTCCGCGTCGCCTCGTCGCGCGAGGTGATGTGCGCCGTGCCGTTGTAGCTCACCGTCACCGGGCCCACCTTGATGCGCACCTTGCCGCGGAAGGTGTCGGCGTCCACCACCTCGGAGAGCTCGGCCCCGGGCACGCAGGCGACCACCCGGTTGACATCGAGGAGGAAGGCGTAGACCGCATCGGGCGAGGCGCCCACGGTGAAGGAGTTCTCGATCTGCATCCCGGCATTGTGCGCCTGCGCTGCGACGGCGTCTCTCGGGCTGCGCCTTGCCGCCGGGGCAGCGCGAGGGGATACTCGGATGACGATGCGTGACCTCCTCCCCACCCTCGACGACTGGGCGGCGCGCGACCCCGAGCTGGCCGTGGCCACCGTGGTCGCCACCGCAGGCTCGACCCCGCGTCCCACCGGGGCGCGACTCCTGGTGGATCGCGACGGGCGCATGGCCGGGTCGGTGAGCGGCGGCTGCCTGGAGGCGGCCGTGATCGGCGAGGCCCAGTCGACGCTGAGCGGCGAGGCCCCGCCACGGCTGCTCCACTACGGCATCAGCGACGAGATGGGCTGGGAGGTTGGGCTGGCCTGCGGCGGCACGGTCGACATCTTCGTCGAGACGGTGCGCTGGGACGGCAGCGACCCGGTGCTGGAGGCGGTGCGCAACGCCGTGCGCGACGAGCGTGCCGTCGCCCTCCTCACCGTGGTCAGCGGAGGCTCCGCCGGGGCGCGGGCCGCGCTGGTCGAGGACGCCGGGCTCACCGGGTCACTGGGCTCGGCGGCGGCGGACGCGGCCGTCGCCGGCCTGGTGGAGCGCCGCTTCGCCTCGGGGATCGCGGGACTCGAGGACGTGGAGGGGGTTTCGGTCTTCGTCGACCCGATCGTCCCGGCTCCGCTGCTGGCGGTGATCGGCGCAGTGCACATCGCGATCGCGCTGTCGCGCATGGCGCGGGCGGCGGGCTACCGCGTCGTGGTCATCGACCCCCGGACCGCGTTCCTCACCGCGGAGCGCCTCCCCGACGCCGGCGCGCTGATCGCCAGGTGGCCGGACGAGGCGCTGCCCGCGCTGCACCTCGGCCCGCGCGACGCCGCGGTGTGCCTGGCGCACGACCCCAAGTTCGAGGACCCGGCGCTCGGCGTGCTGCTCCGCTCGCGCGCCGGCTACGTCGGAGCCATCGGCAGCCGCACGACCCACGGCAAGCGCGTCGCGCGCCTGCGCGAGGCGGGCTTCGGCGACGCGGACATCGCCCGCATCCACAGCCCGGTCGGCCTCGACATCGGCGCGGCCACGCCCGAGGAGATCGCCGTGGCCATCCTCGCCGAGGTGGTGGCGGCGCGGCGCGGGCGGCTGGGCCGCGAGGCGGTGAGCAAGGCGGCGGCGTCGGTCGCGTGAGGCTGGAGGCGCTCGACGGCGCTGCGCTCGGCGGGCCGCCCGCGCGCTGGGTGGGCGCGGTGCTCTGCCGCGACGTGCTCGGCGCCGACGGCCGTCCCTCGCTGCTGAAGGGACACCGTCTCGAGCGCGCCGACGTCCTGACCCTCGAGGCCGCCGCGCCCGACGAGCTGCACCTCCTCTGGCTCGAGCCCGGCGACGTCGACGAGGACACGGCGGCGATGCGCATCGCCCGCGCGGTCGCAGGCGACGGCGTCGAGGTGCACCGGCCGGTGGAGTCGCAGGTGCGCCTGTCGGCCGTGGCACGAGGCCTGCTGCAGGTCGACGCGGCGCGGCTGCAGGCGCTCAACGCCGTCGAGGGGATCACCGTGTTCGCCCTGCCCGACGGCGTTCCCGTCGACGCGGGCAAGACGCTGGCGGGGGTGAAGATCACGCCGCTCGCCATCGCGGGCTCGGAGCTCGACGCGGCGCTGTCGTCGTCGGGCGGCGCACTGATGCATGTGCGCGCGTTCCTGCCGCTGCGCGTCGGCGTGGTGGTGCGCGAGCGACTCTCGGAGGGCGAGCGCGAGCGCTTCGAGCGCTCGCTGCGGGCCAAGGTGACCTGGTTCGGCGGCGACGTCGAGGCCGTCCGCTACGTCTCCTCCGACCCGGCCGCGACGCGCGCCGCGCTGGAGGAGTCGGCGCAGCGCGCCGACGTCGCCCTGGCCGTCGGCGTCGCCTCCGTCGACCCGCTCGACGTCACCTGGCGCGGCGTCGTCGACGCCGGTGCGCGCGTCATCCGCCGCGGCCTCCCGGTGCATCCGGGCAGCTCGTACTGGGTCGTGGAGCTGCACGGGTCCCCGGTGATCGGCGTCGCCTCGTGCGGCATGTTCTCCCGCCGCACCGCCCTCGACCTCCTCCTCACCCGCTGCTTCGCAGGGGAGCCCCTCGACGCGGAGCACCTCGCCTCCCTCGGGCACGGCGGCCTCCTCGCCGCCGAGATGGCCTGGCGCTTCCCGCGCTACGACGCCACCGGCGAGGGCGTCGAGGACTAGAGCCGCGCGTAGTCCTCGGGTGTGTCGACGTCGACCGGAGCGGTGGGCGGCACGACGGCGGCGACCTGGTCGGGACGCGAGCGCAGCACCTCGCGAAGGCCGACGTCGCCTTGCAGGGCAAGGAGATCGGGCCACAGCTCGCGACCCAGCACCACCGGCGGCTGGAGCAGCCCGTCCACCTGCAGCGCCGCGACCGGCAGGCGGGACTCGGTCTGCGCCTCCAGGAGCCGGTCGATCAGCGCGGCGGTGAGGCTCGGCTGGTCGCCCAGGATGACGGCGCAGCGATCGACCGTCGCGTCGAGCGCCTCGACGCCTGCGCGAAGCGAGGTGCTCATGCCCTCTGCGTGACGCGGGTTGCCGACGATGCGGGCGCGACCCCACGACACCGCCTGGCGAATGGCGTCGGCGTTGGCGCCAAGCACGACCACAACCTCGTCGAGCTGCGAGTCGCAGGCGGCGGCGACGACGTGCTCCAGCAGCGGGCGCCCGTCGAGAGGCAGGAGCTGCTTGGGCTTCCCCATGCGCCGCGACTCGCCGGCGGCGAGGACGACTCCCGCCGACCGCCCACCGCTCAAGCGGTTGCCGCCGCGGTGAACCGAGCCGGCTCGCTCTGGAACTCCATGGCGCAGGCGACGCAGCAGAAGTGGTAGGTCACCCCACCGTGCAGCAGATGGTGCGTCGACGACGTGATGTCGACCGTCATCCCGCACACGGGATCGACGGCGAACATCTCCAGCGCCGTGAGGACGGGCGCGGTGGCGACGGCGGGCTCCGGTTGCACCACGGGCTCCTCCCCGCCCTCGGGCTGCGGCTCGGCCTCCATCACGAAGGGCTCGGCGACCTCGGCCTCCGCCACGATCCGCAGCTCGGCGAGCCGCGCGCGCCGCCGCACCACGACGTCGTCGAGCGCGTGCAGCGCGATCTCCTCTTGCGTCGCCCCTCGATGGGTACCGGCCGGTGTGCGCACGCGCGCGATCTGCGCCTCATCCACGGCGCGAAGGCGCAGCGCCGCCAGAGCGGCCGCCGCGCGCCGCTCGCTGGCCACCAGCGACACGTCCGCCTGCGGCAGCCCCAGCGCCGCCGCCAGCGCCTCGTCGTCGTAATGGCCCATGGTGGCCACAACCACCCAGACGTCCAGCGCCGCCGCCAGTGAGGCGACCTCCTCCAGGGAGGCGAGCACCCGTCCGGCCCCGGGGAAGTCCTGGGCCCGCGCCCCCGGATGCACCGCGCAGGTGCGGAAGCCGCTCAGCGAGCCCATCTGCAACAGGGTCCTCGCGGCCGGCGACTGGCCCATCACCACCAGCAGCGGCGGCGGCAGCTGCGGGTCGACGAAGATCTCCAGCGCCCCGCCGCTGGGGCAGGTCGTCGCCACCGTCACCTCGGAGTCGGTGCGCTGCTCCGACGCCGCCTGCGAGGAGATGACGCGCACCAGCCGCGGCTGTCCGTCGGCGATGGCGCGCAGCGCCTCGCGCCGCACCAGCGGCTCGGAGCAGCTGCCACCCACCCAGCCGTGCACCGCACCGTCGGCGGTGATGACCGCGGCGTCGCCGGGATGCGCCGATGTCGGCGACTCCGTGCGCACGACCGTGGCCAGCGCGCACGGCGTTCCCGCCGCCGCGTTGGCGGCGAGCCTGGCCAGAACGTCCTCGTTCACTCCGTCACCCCCGCGCCGCGCAGCGCCGCCCACACCTTGTCCGAGGTCACCGGCATGTCGATATTGCGCACGCCGTGTGGCGCCAGCGCGTCGATGACCGCGTTGACGTACGCCGCCGGCGACCCCACCGTCGCCGACTCCCCGACGCCCTTCGCCCCCAGGGGATGGTGCGGCGAGGGGGTGACGGTGGCCAGCGTCTCGAACCTGGGCGTCTCCCAGGCGGTGGGCAGCAGGTAGTCCATGAAGGTGGACCCGATGCAGTTCCCCTCGGGGTCGAAGGTGATCAGCTCCATGAAGGCGATGCCGAAGCCCTCGGTCAGGCCACCGTGGATCTGCCCCTCGACGATCATCGGATTGATGCGCACGCCGCAGTCGTCGACGGCCACCATGCGCCGCACCTTGACCACGCCGGTCCCGCGGTCGACCTCGACCACCACCAGGTAGGTGCCGAAGGGGAAGGTCATGTTGGGCGGGTCGTAGTAGTGCACGCCCTCCAGCCCCGCCTCCATGCCCTCCGGGATGTTCGAGTAGGCGGCGAAGGCGATCTCCTGGATGGTCTTCACCTGGTCGGGCGACCCCTTCACCCAGAAGCGGCCCCGCTCGAACTCGATGTCGGCCGCGTCGGCCTCGAAGAGATGCGCCGCGATCTGCTTGGCCTTGTCGCGCAGCTTGCGGGAGATCACCGCGGTCGCGGCGCCGCCCACCGGCGTCGAGCGCGACGCGTAGGTGCCCAGGCCGTAGGGCGTGTTGTCGGTGTCGCCCTCCTTCACCTCGACGTCGGCGGCGGGGATGCCCAGCTCCTCGGCGACGATCTGGGCGAAGGTGGTCTCGTGGCCCTGGCCCTGCGAGCGCACGCCCAGCTTGAGGATCGCCTTGCCGGTGGGGTGCACGCGCAGCTCCGCGGAGTCGAACATGCGCAGGCCGACGATGTCGTAGTCCCGGCCCTTGCCGGCGCCGACCACCTCGGTGAAGCTGGCCACGCCGATCCCCATCAGCTCGCCGCGCGCCCGCTTCTCCGCCTGCTCGCGGCGGAGGTCGTCGTAGCCGAGCGCCTCCAGGGCCACCCGCATGGCGCGCGGGTAGTCGCCGCTGTCGTACTCGAAGCCCGTCGCCGACCGGTAGGGGAAGGCCTCGGGCTGGATGAAGTTGCGCATGCGCAGCGCGGCCGAGTCGACGCCCAGCTCGTGCGCCGCGGTGTCGACCAGGCGCTCGATCAGGTACGACGCCTCGGTGACGCGGAAGGAGCAGCGGTAGGCGACGCCGCCGGGCGCCTTGTTGGTGTACGCCCCGTCGGCCACGATGTGCGCCGCCGGGATGTCGTAGGACCCGGTGACGATGTGGAACAGCCCGGCGCGGAACTTCGACGGCTGGGCGTCGGAGAAGAAGGCGCCGTTGTCGCTGAGCAGCGACACGCGCAGGCCGATGAAGCGATTGTCCGCGTCGAGGGCCAGCTCGCCGGTCATGTGGTAGTCGCGGGCGAAGCCGGTCGAGATGAGGTTCTCGGTGCGGTCCTCGATCCACTTCACGGGACGTCCCAGCAGCAGCGACGCCGCGGTGGCCACCACGTACCCGGGATAGATCGGCACCTTGTTGCCGAAGCCGCCGCCGATGTCCGGCGAGATGACGCGGATCTTCTCCTCCGGCAGGCCCGCCACCAGGGCGAACAGGGTTCGGTGCGCGTGCGGTGCCTGCGAGGTCATGTAGATGGTCGCCTGGCCGGTGATCGGGTCGAGGTCGGCGACGCAGCCGCAGGTCTCCAGCGGGGCGGGATGGCAACGCGGGTAGAAGGTGCTCAGCGACACGACGCGGGCGGCGCGTGCGAAGGCCGCCTCGGTGGCCGCCTTGTCCCCCGCCTCCCAGTGGTAGATGTGGTTGTCGGTGGCGTCCTTGTCGGTGCGGATGATCGGAGCGTCGGGCGAGAGCGCCTGCTGGGGCGTGACCACCGCCTGCAGCGGCTCGTAGTCGACGTCGATCAGCCCCACGGCGTCCTCGGCGACGTACTTCGACTCGGCGACCACGCAGGCCACCTCCTGGCCCTGGAAACGCACCTTGTCGGTGGCCAGCACGGCCTGGGTGTCGCCGGAGAGGGTCGGCATCCAGGCCAGCTTGTGCTGCTCCAGCAGCGCACCGGTGACCACCGCCACCACGCCGGGCAGCGCCTCAGCCGCCGCGGTGTCGATGGAGCGGATGCGTGCGTGGGCGTACGGGCTGCGCAGGATGGCCATGTGCAGCATGCGGGGAAGGACGATGTCGTCGACGTAGTTGCCGTGTCCGCGGATGAAGCGCGCGTCCTCCTTGCGCAGGACCGACTCGCCGATTCCGCCCAGTGCCGGCTGTTCCGCGATGGCCATCACGCAACTCCCGCGGCCGGCGCCGAGACCGGCTCGGAGTGCACCTCGACCCCCAGCTCGGCGGCGCGCCGGATCGCCTTGACGATGTTCATGTAGCCGGTGCAGCGGCAGATGTTGCCGCTGATCGCCCAGCGCACCTCCTCCTCGGAGGGGTTGGGGTTCTCCTCCAGCAGCGCCGCGGCGACCATCATCATCCCCGGGGTGCAGAAGCCGCACTGCAGGCCGTGCTCGGTGTGGAAGGCCTCCTGCACCGGGTGCAGGGTGGCGCCGTCGGCCAGGCCTTCGACGGTGCTGAGGTTGCGTCCGTCCGCCTGCGCCGCCAGCAGCGTGCACGACTTCACCGGGCGCCCGTCGAGCAGCACGGTGCAGGCGCCGCACGACGAGGTGTCGCAGCCGATGTGGGTCCCGGTCAGGCCGAGGGTGGTCCTGATGAAGTCGACGAGCAGCGTGCGCGGCTCGGCCTCCGCACTGCGCCTGGCGCCGTTGACGGTGACGTTGACGTTCATGCCGCACCTCCGCGCGCCCGATCGATGGCCGTGTGCAGCCCTCGCTGCACGAAGACGCGCACCACGTCGCGCTTGTACTCGACGCTGCCGCGCTGGTCGGCGACCGGCTGGCAGTGCGCCGCGGCCAACCGGGCAGCCTCGGCGATGATCCCGTCGCTCGGCTCCTGCCCGACCAGCGCCTTCTCCGCGTCGGTCGCCTTCAGGCTGGTCGGACCCACAGCGCACAGCCCGATGCCGGCACGCCCGATGCGCCCGTCGCCGCTCAGCTCGACGTGCACCGCGACGCCGACGGTGGCGAAGTCGCCCACCTTGCGCTCCAGCTTGAGGTACGTCCCTCCCGCCAGGCCGGTGGGCATCGGGATGATGACATCGGTGACCAATTCCTCGGGCCGCAGGGTGGTGGCGAAGGGCCCGTCGAAGAGCCCTGTCACCGGCACCCGTCGCGACGCCGTCGCCGTGCGCGCCTCCAGCTCGGCGCCGAGGGCGAGCATCACCGCACCCCAATCCCCCGCCGGGTCGGCATGGCAGAGGGACCCGCCCACGGTGCCCTGGTTGCGGATCAGCGGGTCGGAGATCTGCGGAGCGGCGTCGAGGAGGACGTCGAGGCTGCCGCGCAGCTCGGTCGCCTTCTCCACGTCGGCGTGGCGGGTGCGCGCCCTGATGTGCAGCGTCCCGTCGTCGCGACCGATGCCGTCGAGGCCCTCGATCCGGCCGATGTCGACCACCAGGGCCGGGGTGGCGAAGCGCAGCTTGAGCAGCGGGATCAGGCTCTGCCCGCCGGCCAGGACCTTGGCGTCCTCGCCGCGCTCGTGGAGCAGGCGCAGCGCTTCGTCGAGCGTCGCCGGCGCGCTGTAGTCGAAGGCAGCCGGGAACATGGAGACACCTCCTCTCGGGGATCCAACGGGCTGCAGGCCAGGGAAGGGGCGAGACGGGTAGTAGCACCGTGCAGGAGGCATGTCAACGCTGAGCGCGCGAACGCCCGTGCCGTCGGGCCCGCCTACTCCTCGACGCGCTCGGCGTCCCCCTCGCCGTCGCGGTGGCGCAGTGCCGCATCGTGCAGGGCCCGGGACACGTCGAGCTCGGTGGTGAACACCGTGTCGACCGGGGAGAGCGTGGTCTGGGGTATGCCGAGGCCGGCGTCGCGGTTGGTGGTGAGGATGTAGCCGGGGTGCTGCCCGAGGTCGCCCACCACGTCGTGGTTGTCGTCGAGCCGCGTGGCGTAGAGGACCGAGAAGAGGACGACCAGTCCCAGCGCGAGGATGATGAGCAGCCCGACCATGGCGGTGGCCGCGATTGTAGAGGCCCGTCTGTGCTCTTACGCAGCGCGCGGCTTGCGTCGCTTCGGTGGCGGATCCGTGGGAGGAGGCTGGCCGCGGAGCAGCTCGAGCCGATCCTGCACCCGGCCCAGCAGCTTCAGGAGTCGTTCGCGCTCGGCCTCCGAGAACGGCGCGAACATCTCCTGGGTGATGCGATGGGTCGCCGGCAGCACCACGTCGACGACGGCGCGACCGGCGTCGGTGAGGTCGACGAGCAGCATGCGGCGGTCGCCGGGATGCGGCAGGCGGCGCACCAGGCCGCGGCGCGTCAGCGTGTCCAGCAGCGCCGTCATCGTGCCGCTGGTGACCAGCGTGCGCTCGCTGATCACCGACGGTGGCAGCGGTGCGCCCTCGCCCTCGATGATGGCCAGGACCTGGAAGGCGGCCGGCGACAGGTCCGCATAGGGACGGCGGCGGCGCTGCAGCTCCGCGAGGAGCAGCGTGCCCGTACGTGCCAGGTTGGCCGCACACTCGCTCGCCGAGCGGCTGGCGCCGGGGAACTCCTCCTCGAAGGAGTCCCCCTGGCGCAGCGGGAATCGGGGTCGGTCAGGCAACCGTGACCGGGTGGTCGACGACCTCGACCTGCTCGCAGAAGGCGATGTCGGGCGGTCCGTCGACGCCGCCGCGCTGCATCGCCTCGGGCAGCGAGGGATCGGCGGCGAAGGCCCGCGCGCCGGCGGCGTCCTTGAAGTAGTTGACGATCACGACGTCCCTGGGGTCGTCGCTGACCCGGTAGAGCTGGTGGCCCAGCGCGCCGTGCTGCAGGCGCACCGCACCGTGCTCGTCGAACACCGGCTTCCAGGCGTCGAAGTCCTTGACCCGATGACGCACGATGACTGCGACCATGGCGGAGTCCCCCTGTGCCTTGATGGCGAGTAGCTTGATATCAAGCTACATCGAAAGTGGAGGGCGAGTCAAGGTTCACGTGGACATCGTCCGCGCTTCGAGCCCACACGAGTGTTCGGTGCGCCCGGCTCGCCTGCTACGGACCGGCGCACGTTGGTGTCCTAGTCCTCGATGCACCTCCGCCGCCGTCTCCTGCTGCTCGCCCCTGCCGCCTTGCTCCTCTCGCTCGCCGTCCCCCCGGTGCAGCGCGCAGTCGCCGCCCCCTCCCCCACCTCGCTGACCGTCGGCGTGGGGGGAGCCGCACCCAGCTCGGAGGCGTTCAGCGGCGGGCCGATCACGGGCAGCGCCGACGAGAGCGGCAACGTGGCCCCGGTGACCTGCTTCTCGCCGTCGTGCGAGAGCATCCCGCTCACCCTGGCAGCCCCCGGGGGATTCCCCCCCGCGTCGATCACCCTCACCGTCACTCTGACGTTCAGCCCGGCCACCGGCAACCCCGGAGGCACGGGACTCGACGGCATCGACGCCTGGATCCTCGACTCCGCCGGCAACACCAAGGGTTCGGCCACCCTGGGCAGTTCGCCGGCCGTCGCCAGCGCGTCGAAGCTCGACGCGGGCTCCTACACCCTGGAGATCACCGGCGAGAACGGCGCAGTGAACGAGACGTACACCGGAACCGCGGCCGCATCGACCGGCACCAGCACCACCAGCATCCCCTCGGTGACCTTCTCGACCGCGCCGCTGACCTTCGGCCCTGCCTCGGTGGTCTCCCCTGTCGTCCTCGGCGGGGAGCCGCAGATCAGCGCCGAGCGACCAGTCGCCAACCCCAAGCCGGGAGCCGGCCTCGACACCAACCGCGGGTTCGTGGACTGGCCGGTCAGCTCACGGACGATGATCGGCACCCTGTGGCGCACCACCAACGGCGGTGACAGCTACCGGCAGATCGTCGACCTCACCTGCGCGGAGCGTCAGGTGCCCAACTGCCTCACCGGTGGTGGCGGCGATACTGTCAACCGTGTCAACAACTACGACGGCACGGTCAACTTCGGCGACCAGGAGTCGCTGGCCCAGGAGGCCTACGCCAGCTCCGTCGACCACGGTGACAGCTTCCCCGCGGCCCGCCAGACGCCGGTCACCTCCACCTTCACCGGCGTCGACCGGCAGTGGATCTCCACCGTCGACGCACCGGGGATCATGTCCAACGGGTTCGAGCTGGAGGCGGTGTACTCGTACCACATCCCCGTCGCCGGCGAGCTGGTGGCCGCGGTCGACACCAGCGGCATCGTGCATCCCGCCGTGCCGGTCATCCCCAGCGTCACCCAGAGCGGGCCCAGCCGCATCGACACCCAGCCGGGCAGTCACGGCTCCGGCTGGTTCTACCAGAGCTACCGCGACGGCAACGGCTTCGAGGTGGCCTCCGCACCGCTGACCCAGGTGCAGTCGCCGACCGCGTACAACGTCGGCCACGTCTCCTCGGACACAGCCCAGGTGTTCACCTGGATCGCCCTCGACCGCCAGGGCAACCTCTACGCGACCTGGGTTGCCCAGGACGGCCAGCTCTACTACAGCTTCTCGCGCATCACCGATCCGGCCAACGACCCCACCGCCACTCCGCCGGGCATCCCCGCGTCCCACTGGTCGCCGAAGCTCAAGGTGAACCTCCCCTCGCTGGGAAGCACGGTGTTCCCCGAGGTCGTGGCAGGCGATCCAGGACACATCGCCATCGCCTACATGGGGACTCCCGACTGGACCGGTGTGAGCGACGGCGCTCCGCAGGACACCAATCCCGCCAGGTGGAACCACTACGTCGCCATGAGCACCGACGCGCTCGACTCCAATCCCGTGTTCCAGACGGGACTGGCATCACACCGCATCGCCCACCTCGGCTCGATCTGCACCAGCGGCACCACCTGCGTCGCCAGCCAGGGTGACCGCTCGCTGCTCGACATGAACGACATCACCATGGACGCCGACGGGCGGGTGATCAACGTCATCCAGGACAACAACAACAGCTTCGCCACCCAGGAGGTGTCGCTCGGCTCGAAGGGAAGCGCCTGGGTCAAGGTCACCAAGCTGGCGCAGGGCCCGTCGCTGCTCCGCGGCCACGGCCCCTACGCGACGGCGTATCCCACCGCATTCCGGCCCTCGCAGGCCGGCGACGCCACCTGGCCGAACACCGCCGCCGGCACCAACCTTCCCTCGCTCGACATCCTCGGTTCGGGCGTGTTCGTCGACGGGCCGTTGGTGGTCGGACGCATCGACCTCGCCGACTCGGGCGCGGCCGCCTTCACGCGCGACCTGGCGGCGTACTCCGCGGTGACGTCGACCGACCTGCCGGCTTCGCGCCTGCAGTACGTGGTGCGCTGGGACTACGCGGGCGACACGTGGTACCTCACGGCCGAGGCCGACTCCACCGGCAAGCTGACCTTCTACGGCGGCAAGGTCGATTCCAGCAACGCGGTGAGCAACGTCAACGCGGCGGTGGCCATCGCCTACCGCCCGCAGACCGCGTTCCCGGTCACCGGCGAGATCCAGGGCAACACGCTGCTGCTGCGCGGCCGCATGGCCGACTTCGGCGTCGCCCTCGGCAGCACATTGATCAGCTACCAAGCCTTCAGCCTGGCCGGGCCCGCCGACGCGCTGCTGGCGGGTGCACCGGAGACCTCGCAGGTCTTCGCCACCATGCGTGACGTCGACGCCTCCCCGCCGATGGACGCAGTCCTCGCCGGGCCGGAGCAGCAACCGCTGGTGCCCATCCCCGGCGGGAAGGCGCAGCCGGTGGCGCTTGCCGGCAGCCCGAACACCGCCGCCGCACCGCCCACCACCGCTGTCCCCTCGCTGGCCGCGCTCGCGGTGGTGGGACTTCTCGGGGCAGGCCTGCGGCGGCGCCGCGCCCGCCCATGCCGGGCCGGCTCGCCGTCAGCTGACCGCCTTCCTCACTAGCCGGGCGATCGTGGCCTCGTTGGCGGGGGTCAAGGCCTTGATCCCGTAGTACGTCGGCCACATCTCGCCGTCGTCGATGTTGGCCTTGTCGGTGAACCCGAGGGTCGCGTAGCGCGCCTTGAACTTCGCGGCGCTCTGGAAGAAGCAGACGACGTTGCCGTCCCTGGCGTACGCGGGCATCCCGTACCAGGTCTTGGGTGCGAGCTGGGGCGCGTTCGAGGTGATCAGCTCGTGGACCCGTTGGGCGATGCTGCGATCGGACGGGGGCATCTCGGCGATCTTGGCCAGGCAGTCGGCCTCGGCGTCCGCCTTGTTGCCACTCGCTCGCCGTTCCTTGACCAGCTCTCGCATCGCCGCCTTCTCGTCGGCGGTGAACACCTTGGAGGCGGTGCTGGTGGTGGGCTTCCTCCGTGCGGGCATGGGCACTCCTCCTTCACGAGCCCTCATGGTCGCGACCATCCCGAGCCGGACATCGAGGGATCGTCAACACTGCTGAGTGTACTTGTTGCGACGAGAGGGTGGGGCGGGGCGTGCTCCGGCCGCTCTTGGCCCAGGCACCGGTGTTTCAAAGAGGTGAAACCGCCGCCGCGGGTTGGGCGTTCCACTCAGGCTTTCACGAAATCGCCGCACGACGCGGGCGGGTTGGAGAACGACAATGCGGGGGGCACGGTGGGAACGCGCGGCGACGGCGGCGGTCGTGTGCGCTGCGGTGATGGCCGGATGCGGGCAAACAGCACCAGCGGCGATGCCACAAGCGAAGGCATCGCCGGTACCCACGAGCAGTCCGACAGCGACGGGCGCAGCCGCGCCGCTGCCCACCGCTGATTCGACACCGACCCCGATCCCACCGCTCCTCGTGGCCGAGACGAGCAACGGCACGGCCACCACGATCAGCCTGGTCGACCTCGACGGCCACACCGTTGCCAGCACCAAGCTCGACCGGCACAGCTTCGCCGGCTCGGCAACCGGCGGACCTGGAGGCGCCTACTGGACGGACGGGCATGAGCTGCACGTTCTGGACAGAAACGGCACCGTGAGCGATGCAGGACCGCTTCCAAGTGAGTGGTTCCGTGTTGGCCCTGATGGCAGCGCCGCGTACTCGGTGGTGACCCCGATCGCAGGATCGTCCACAGGCGCAGTCCGCGATCAGCTCTTCCGGCTGCAGGACGGCGCGACCCACCTGCTCGCCGAGCGCATCTCCGATCCCGGACATCCCACCTCCGACGCGCCCCAGGCTGCCTGGTCGTACGAGGCGATGGCCTGGAACCGAGCCGGCCTGGTCATTGCACGCGTGCCACTGGGCGGCTGCGGCTGCGGCCCGTTCGGCATGCAGACGGTGCACGGGTACACCGGGGTGGTCGACGTCGACACGGGAGTTGCAACGCCGATGACCGATGACCGCTCGTGTCCGCTCAGCGGTGTCGCCGACGACGGGACCGGCGTGTGCTTCCACACTCCGACGATCCCCACGTCCAAGGACGAAGGCAGGGGCGTCGACGAGGTGCGCATCATCCGCGGCGGCAGCGTGGTGCAGCACTTCGACATGTCGAAGCAGAACGCCGCCGGCGACGCGGTCTTCTCGCCCGACGCAACGCAGCTCGCCTACGCCACGGTTGCCGCAGGAAGCGAGTGCGGATCGTGGCAAGAGCAGACCGCGCTGCACGTGCTCGATCTGCAGCAGGGCACCGCCAAGGTGGTCGGCGCTGCCGGCCTGGAGCCACTCGCCTGGCTTCCCGACGGGCGCCTGCTCGCCAAGCAATCCATCGAATCCGGCGGGTCGGTAGCTCTGCGCGCAGTGGTGCTCGATGTCGCAGCCGGCACCGCCACCACCATCACCACGCTGACCGACATGCAGGCGGACATTGCGGTGTCCTTCTCGGGCTGACTCGCGCGGTTCGATCGCCCGCCGCCGTTGGCGTCGGCCAGGGGGCGATTGGAGCTACATACGTGGTCGTGCTCGAACCTACCTGAGGTCCGTGGCCGGGTCGCCACCCTGAGCCGGGCCGCGTCTGACGTTACGCGTTCTGACGAGACGCCGCCCCGGATCGAGGCGCCCCTCGCACGAAAGCCACCGCGCATACACTGAATTGTGGTACAATGTCAAGGTCGTAGAAACGAAAGAGGCCCCGCGGAGCGGTAACTCCTTGGGGCCGAGCCGAACCCTGTTAGGAGGATCCGGCGATGACCGACTCTATCGGTCCCACCCTGCCGACGGTCAGTGACCCGGCACCGCCCGCCGAGGCCCCGGTGGACTACACGAACCGGTGCGCCCGCGACGTCCGTCGCCTCACCGGCCACCTGGTCGCCGAGGAACTGGACGGCCTGGTGACCAGCCTGACGGGCGGCGGGAACGGCGGCCACATTCACCCGGTGGTGGCCGAACTGGTGCGCGAGACGGCGCGCTCCCTCGACCGCTTCATCCGCCAGGGCCGCCTCCCGCGCCGGGCGGACCTGTACAGCTTCCGCGCCATCGCGGCCCTCGCCGGCGCGGCGGGCTACCAGGAGGGCGAGCTGGTGGCGGTGGTCGAGGAGTGCGCGGACGCCGTGCGGGACCTATGGCGGGCCAATGCGGGCAACCTGACGATCCTCTACGGCGACCCTGCCGAGGAAGGCGCCCCCGCCATCGAGAAGGCCGCCGAGCTGGTCTCCGAGGTCACGAGGTTGTTCCGCCGCAAGCTGCCCGGCCAGTTGCGCATCGGCCTCGCCATCGCCACTACCGCTCGGCAGCGCGTGCTCGCCACCGCATAGCTGGGCCTCCGGGCGCCGTGGTGTGGAAAGCTGCGGCGCCTACTCTGGAACCCCGTCCGCCGAGCGCTCGCTGCCGGACGCCGACTCGGTGCGTCGCCAGCCCTCCGCGACCCTCCCGGCATGGGCCGCGGCCGAGGCGACGCTGTCGAGGTCGGAGCGGTAGGACCGTTCTCCCCTCCTGTCCCGAGAGGAGGGGGTAGGGGGGTTGCAGGGGGGAGGGGGCCGCGTCCCCCCTGCTCCGGCGATGACCGCGGCGCAGCCGCTCCATCCTCACGTCGCAGCAGCGAACCACCCAGCGCCCCGCGCCAGAGCTCAAGGCGTCAGCCCGTGTGCTGTTGGACGAGCTTCGCAGCGAAGGTGAGTGCCACATCGAGCCCTACTTTCGCAAGCTGCGCGAGACGCGCGGCGATCTTGCTCTTCTTCACGTCCGGCGGGTCGTCTGCGGCCAAATGGGCTTGCACCTCGGGATCGTCGACGTAGGGCGCCATGGCGGCTTCTGCCTGTTCTTGACGCCCGACGTTCACAATCCCTCCCGGGCTGTCAATGTTTCCCGCGAACTGTCCGCTGTTGGATATCGATATCTTCTTGGTCACTTTGTCCTCACTTGGTCAAGTGGACGTAGCAACGCCACCGGGACTGTGAATGTTCAATGCCGCCTTGGCACGTTCCATGACCGTGATGTTGTACGTGGTCGGCTTGTCGTCGGGGCGCTCTCCTACGATTACCGCCCGATGCCAGACCGCAACGAATCCGCGATCTTCATCGAGCTCAGCCCCTTCCATACGTCGAATGAGATCGCGACGGAACCCGTCGTCTGGAACGATGAATGCCGCGCTGAGTGGGTCACTGAGCGCCACGTCATGATCACTCGCGCATGCGCCCTCGAAGGGGCGATTGCACCGAGGGCACCACGGGCTGGTGCTGTGGAAATCAACGGCGGTGCCGGCACAGCGCCGGCAGCGAAGTGGCTCTTCATGCAGGCATATCGGACACTCGGTGAGCAAACTGACTTGTACCCTCTCGCCTAGCTGTGCAACGAGATCCTCAACGGAGATTTCGAGCACGCCCGTAGAGGCTCCACTCAAGCGTGCTGACAAGGCGCCCTTGAGAATCGCCTGGATGCCTCGTCGCTGACCCGACGGGACCTTCCGGACGCTGTAAAGTCCTCGGGCGATGTTGAGCTGTGCGGGTTGAGCCTGCCGAAGGGCTCTGACGATTCCGACGAGACGGGAGGCACCCCAATTCCGAAGTTGCGATCTCGACAGAACTCTCGTCAGGCTCAAACTACTGTTGGCAACCGAGATTCCAAGCCCAGCGTTCACACCCGGGCTAACCGCTTCCGTGTAGAGACCGCCTCGCGGGACCTCCCCGGAGTTGAGTCGAGAAACGAGTTCCGCCTGGACTCTTACACGGCCCTGGCCAGTGGTGTGATCAAGCCCCGTGAAGATACGACCAATTCCGTCAGCATCCACGAGCCTCATTCGACGGGCCTCTGTTGACGACACGACCGAATCGATCATCTTGCGGCTCAATTCAGGCGGGATGGGCGAGTGGCCAAGGACACGGCCTAGGGCCGGGATCACGATCCGACAGAGGGAACGATCCCGTGTGATCACAGCGACGAAGCCTGAGGGTTCGTCGACCCACAGAAACGCGTAACGCAACTCCCATACGTGGTCCGGGTTTCCTTCGACGTCAATGTAGTGGTGGGCCTTTTCGTAGCTGAGGCGTACCTCGGCGATTGAAGCGAAGGCATCGTCGTCCAATACGCGCAGGTTACGAAGGGCGCCGCCCGCCTCGTCGCCGTCGTCGCTGTCGATCTCCGTTTCGGCCGCCGCCCCAAGAGCGGTGGCGACTTCGGCAGTCAAGGCATCCGATTGCAGAGGCGCCTCGCTCGGTGGGATGAAGTAGAGGTAGAAGGTGGCGCGGGTGCCATACCGGTATTCGTCATAGAGATCGTCGACCTCTTGCTGCGAGACATCCCCAACTGCCTCCACAAGTCGAATCAGCTCGTCGGTAGACGCAGTGCGGTACTTGGTCTGAGCGACTCCGTGGCGGCCGAGTAACTGACGAATCGGCCACTGGAGCACATGCCGTAGCTTCGCGGTGTCCAGGGGCGTAGCCGCCCCTCCACTGGCAGGAACGTTCGGGGGAACCATGTCGCTGCTCCTACGACACCGCTCGAGTCTCTTTGTCCTTCAGTGACCCGAGTCGTCGCCCTAGTGCACGGTTGACGGCGAAATCGATGTGATAGCGGGCCATCACCGCGGCTGTCAGGCCCTCGGCGCTGAGCAGCTTGTCGACGTCGTCTTGCGACCAATACTGGCTGTGTTTGAGCGACTGACAGGCCACCACCGTCTCGACCAGCGACTGCTCGAACCACTCACGCACGGTGTCTCGGATGATCGTTTCGCTCGCGGGCACATGTGCATAGCGGTCCTTCCAACGATCGATCATGTCCATGAAACCGCGAAAGTCGGCATTCGCCTGGATTTGGTTGGTTTCAGGCAGATAGCATGCAGCACGGTCTTCCAGGTAACCGCCGACCCGAGTAGGGGGATTGTCAAGGGCGCTGATCCAATACACCCTCGGGTCATTCAGCGCCGCAATCTCCTCGGCGGTCATGCCGGTATCCGCCAAGCGATGGATGTCAAGAACGCGACGCGGCGGAGCCGCGGGCCTGATTGGCCTCAGGCGCTGTTCGCGCAGCGCGGCGTCTCCTCCGCCGCCCGGTGACCCGAGGACGTCGGCACCAGCCACAACGGCCCGGTTGGCATCGGAGGCGCGGCGATATCTGCTTAGCCGCATTAGGTCGCGGATGGAGTTCAAGCGTTCCCTGATTGCCTTCTTATAGTCATCGGACGACCGCGGGATCGACTGGTCGATCAATTCTTCGATCGCGGCCGGGAACTTGTCCCTGAACTCGCGCGCCCAAGCCGCCCATGGTAGCGACTCCCCGTTCAGGACAAGCTGGGTGCGCGATGTGTTGGGAGAAAGCGCGTCGTGCTCGTGGGGCTGCACATAGATCACAACTCGATCGCAGCCAAAGGTGACGCCGAACTGCTGGAGTCGCGCTACTCCAGCATTGCCCGTCTGGAGTTCGTACAGCTCGCTTTGATAGAGCGAAGCAATATGGCCTTGCTCAAGCGTGACGGAGTTCATTGCTTGGCGGTCGGCGAATGGCTTGAGGATCCACCACCACGCGACCGCCCCGTCCAGATCGACAGCGCCGCTCTCCTCGCTGTGCCGCTCGAGGAACCACTTCATGCCGTGTACCAGCCGGTCTTCGCCCTGTGAGGGTCCAGACCAGTTTTCGACGGCGGTGACACGAATACCGTCTGGAAACTCGAAGTACCGCGTATTGAGGTATCGCGTTAGCCAACGCGAAGGCCGAGGTGCACCGGCGGGTGCAACGAGGGTGTCGTCCGTCAGGTCGTACGAGTTGCCCAGCAATGTGACACGTGTACCGTGGGCGCGGATCAGTGCGGGCTTTTCATCATCATCGACGCCCGCGTAGTGTTCGAAGGTGCCGTCCTCAAACTCGAACTGTTTGAGTCCGTACTGCTGCGTCACCGGATTACGCCAAAGGTGCACCTGTGAGCCTTCACCATCGACCCACGACTGATACACGAGTCCCGCGTGGTTTCGGGTTGCGGCGGCTATCTTCGCCCCGATGCCGAAGTTCCCTGTATGCGACTGCTCATGTACGGATGACGAAAGCTTGTTGACGTACTTCGTCATTTCCTCCGCCGTCATACCGAGCCCGGTGTCAGTGATGCAAAGTTTCGGACTTCCGGTGAACTCGGTCCAGACGGGATCGACCTCCCACCGGATTTCGCCACCCTTCTCGTCGGCGGCCTGGATGGCCTCGATGGCGTTCGCGGTGAGCTCGCGGATGAATTGAAGCGGGGCGCAATCGCGACCGAGCCGGTCGACGATAAAGCCCACGTTCGAGACGCCCATGAGCAGATCGGGGTGCATCTGCGAGGCAGACATGCCCAGTCCTCCTTCGCCGACGAGCAGGGGGTGCGGCCGTCGGCGCGTGGTGGTCGCCGTCGCGCAGACCGGGGAGGGAAGGAGGCCCGAGGGCGTCGGCCCATCCAGTCGGAGGAGGCGTGGTGCCGAGTCTACGACAGACGAGGCGGCCATGGAAGACAAGAAGGCTGACCGCGCGGTCAACCCCCGCTCGCGGCGGAGAGGGTACGCCACAGCAAACCGTAAGTTCCCCGTGCCACGGGCATCTAATCCCTATCCGCTCCTTCGAGGGAGAGGCATCCGAGGAGTTGCCTATGCACAGGAGGGAAAGTCGATGAAGTGGTTCATGGCTCACGTCGGACTCGGCCGATGGTCGGTCCTACAGCTCGTCGCCCCCGGCCATGCCAGATGGTGGGGGTGGTGCGGCAAGGCGGCGGCCTCACCCAGCGGTCGGCGCGTCGGCGACGCCGGGCTGCCCGTGGGCTGCCGCAAGGGTCGAGCGTATCCGTCGGCGTTGACGGGCGACGCGCAATGCCGCCCGTAGTTGCGGCGCGGGGCGAAGCCGCACGCGAGCACCACCAAGGGGCGAGCGCGCGGCGGTTCGCGATCGCACGACCTCGACTCGGGGCGGGAATGCGGGCGCTCGGCCAGAAACTGCGACCTGACGCTGGCGGCGGGCAGCCCAGGGCGGACCGGGCCGAGACGGCCGCGCCGCCGCAATGGGTGGGGGCCGAACGCCAGTCCAATACCACCAAAGGCGCGCATCAAGGGTGGGGCACGGTTCCTGTAACACCGTGCCCCCAAAGTGCAAGGGCGTGGGCGTCTCTTAACTACGTAGACGTCTCCACGCTCGCGACGCGCGCGAAAGGCCCTTCCGGATGGCTGTGAGACGCGCCGGCCGGGTCCCCGACGGAGACGCCGACGAAGCGCTGCGCCACTTCGCCAGGGCCCTCTTGGGGACGGTTATGCAGGTCCGAGAGGAGAAGGCCGCCGCTGGTCTGCCGGTGCCTTCTCTCAGGATGCATCGATCCCGTGGGCCCGGACCAACGAAGCGAGTACGCCGCTGATGGGACGACGGTGCCAACAAGGGGAGTCGAAAGGGGTCCCCGTCGCGGCGGCGCAGCCGCCGCGACGGGGTGGCGATGACCCGTTTGACGCCATCCCTGTTGAGCCGGTCCCAGACACGCACCTACACAGCGGTGTGGTATACTGTCGCAGAGTAAAGGGCCGCGTCGCGTCAACGACCGGCCCCGTGGTCCCAACCCTGAGTAAGAGGGTCGAGACAATGGGCGAGTCTAGCCTGCTGGCTGACGACGGCACGCCATCAGCGGCCGCCAGCGAGCGCGTCGGGTCGGTGCCGCCTGGCCTGGACCTGGCTGAGGTGCCAGTGGTCAGCGCGCGGCGGTGCGTCGCCTACCTGCGTGTCTCCACCGCAGGCCAGGCGATGCGCGACGACACCGAGGAGGGCTACTCGTTGCCCGCCCAGCGCGATGGCATCCTCCAGCTGTGCCGGGAGCAAGGTCTGACGCTGGTGGACGAGTACGTCGACCACGACTCCGCGTCCAAGAACGCCGACGACCGCCCGCAGTTCAAGGCCATGCTGGCGCGCATCTTCGAGCAAGCCGACGTCGAGGCCGTCGTCGTCCACCGTATCGACCGGTTCGCCCGCGACGCCGCACATCACTTCGCTGTCCGGGCGGCGCTGCGCAAGAAGGACGTCCGCCTGATCTCCGTCCGCGAGAAGATCGAGGACGACGCCGCAGGGCAGTTCGTGGAGGGCATCCACGCCCTGATCGCGCAGTACCACTCGGCCAACCTCTCCATCGAGGTCAAGAAGGGGCTGCGCAAGAAGACCGAGATGGGTGGCTGGACGCACCGCGCACCCATCGGCTACGTCAACCGTCGCGAGTTCATCGAGGGTCGCCGCGTCTGCACCGTCGAGCTTGACCCGGAGCGCGCCCCGCTGGTCCGCCTGGCGTTCGAGTTGTACGTCACAGGCGAGTACACGCTGGAGAACCTGCTGATCGAGTTGACGCACCGCGGCTTGAAGAGCAAGGGGCGTCGCGACTACCCGCCGAAGCCGCTGACACTCCACGGCATCGAGTGGCTGCTGACCAACAAGTTCTATGTCGGCGTCGTGGAGTGGAACGGCGTCGAGTACCACGGCCGACATGAGCCATTGGTGGATCAAGAGACCTTCTACCGCGTGCAGGATGTGTTCGCCGCGCGAGCGGCCAAGGGAACCCGCGAAATGCAGCACCGCCACTACCTCAAGGGCTTGCTGGTCTGCGCCGTCTGTGGGCGCCGGCTCTCCATCCAGAAGTCCAAGGGCCGGTATGTGTACTTCTACTGCCTCGGCCAGAAGGACCGCCGCCGCCCGACCGGCTGTCGCGAGGCCTACGTCCCGGCCGAGCGATTGGAGCAGCAGGTGGAGGCGCTGTACGACCGCGTGCAGCTGCGCCCGGAGTACGCCGACAAGCTGCGGGCCATGCTCCAGGCGGAGATCGTCCAGCACCAGGACCACAACTCCGCGCAGCGCGAGTTCCAGAGCCGCAGGCTCGCCAAGCTGGAGACGCAGCGCCGCAAGCTGATGGACGCCTACTACGCGGGCGCCATCGACGTGGCGATGCTGCGCGAAGAGCAAGATCGCATCGGGCGCGAGATTCGCGAGGTCGAGGACCTACTGCGCTCGGCCGACGACACCCTGGCGGGCTGGACGGAGGTCATCCAGGAGGCGATGAGCTTCGCCACGAACTGCGGCAGGGCCTACCGCGCCGCCAAGGAGCCCGTGCGCAAGCAGTTCAACACCGGGGTCTTCCACCGCCTGCTCGTCCGCGACGGCCGGATCGCGGAGGTCGAGTATCAGGAGCCCTTCGGGCTGTTCTTCGGCACGCCGGAGTTCGAACAACCACGTCTGGAGCGGGAGACGAGGCTCGAACTCGCGACATCCAGCTTGGAAGGCTAGCGCTCTACCAACTGAGCTACTCCCGCTCGCGGAGCCCATAGGATACCCCCGCCCGGGCCGCCCTCAGTGCTGGCGGAGCCGCTCGTCGACCCACTCGGCGCCGTCGGGCCCGTGCTCCTTCTTCCAGATGGGGGCCTCCGCCTTGAGGGTGTCCATGGTGTGCCGGCAGGCGTCGAAGGCGGCGGCGCGGTGGGGGGCGCTGACCGAGACCACCACCGACGCCTCTCCCACCGACAGGCGGCCGAGCCGGTGCACCGCGGCCACGGCGGTGACCCCGTAGCGCGAGATGGCGTCCCGGGCGATCCGCTCCATCTCCGCCTCGGCCATGCCCGGGTACGCCTCGTAGTCCATGTGGGTCACGGCGTGGCCCTCGGCGTGGTTGCGGACCACCCCGATGAAGGTGCAGACGGCGCCGTCCGCGTCGGTGCGCACCAGCGCCTCGACCGCCCGCGCGTCGAGCACCTCGTCGGTGAGCCAGACGTGCACGTCGCCCCGACCCGAGCCACCCGCCACGGGCGGGATGAAGGCGACGACGTCCCCGCTGCTCACCGCGGTGTCCCAGTCCGCGTACGCCTGGTTCACCGCGACGCGCAGCCCGCCGTCGGCGCCCGAGAGCCGTTGATACTGCGCCGCGAGCGCCGCCCACACCTCCCGAGCGGAGGCGGCGCCGCCCGGAACCGCGAGCCGCACCGACGGCTGCCCCACCACCTCGCGCAGCCGGGCGAAGAGCAGCACCTCCACCTGCACCGCCGCGTCCGAGTCGCTCATGGCGAAGCCCGCCGGAACACGTCGCGCGCCGCGTCACGCTGCAGCTCCGACGCGCCACGGCCCTCGCCGTCCCAGCCCAGCCCGCGCACGACCGCGACCGGCACCTCGTCCACCTTGCCCATCACCAGCTCCGCCGCCGAGGCGATCTCGTCCGCCGTCGCCAGCGCCGACGCGCGCATCAGGTATCCCGAGGTGTCCGCCATCCCCCGATAGTCGGTCAGGGACGGCATCCCCGCAACACCGATGGCGACATTCACCCCCGCCTCGCGGAAGGGTCGCCCGAACGTGTCGCAGATCACCACACCCAGCGGCCCCCCGCTGCACGACGGCAGCCACGCCGAGCGCAGCGCCGCGGCCGACGAGTCCGGATCCCGCGGCAGCAGCGTCACCACGTCACCGCCCTCGACGTTGCTGCGATCGACACCCGCATTGGCGCACACCAGCCCGTGCACCGTCTCGCAGACGAGCACACCCGGAAGCGCGCTGAGCACCCGCACCGTCTGTCCCAGGATCACCTCGACGAGCCGCGCGTCGTTGTCGGTCCGCGCCGCCAGCTCCACCGCAGACGGCGACGGCACCACCGAGTCCAGCGACACCGTCGCGCCCTCAGCCTTGCTCACCACCTTGTGCGTCACCACGACGACGTCCCACGGCTGCAGCGCCAGGCCCGACACGCGCAACCCGCCGGCGACCAGCGCGGCGAGGTCGTCGCCGGCACGCACGACCGGTATGCCGCGCACCCCCACGACCGACACGGCGCCCGCCGCCCAGACCCCGCCCGCGGGACGGCGCACCCCGACCTCCGTCACGCCGCGCTCCTCTACCCCACCCGCCGTTCCAGCAGCCCGAGCTGCCGCAGGACGTGGAAGGTCGCCGCCGGTGCGCGCATGGTGCGAATGGCGTCCAGGTCCTCGGGACGGTCGCAGTCGGGCCGCAGGGTGGGCAGGTCGAGCACGGAGAAGCGCAGGCCCAGCCGCTCCGCGGCCGCGGCGTGCCGCACCAGCGACGCCGGTCCGAACGACCACACCTCGCAGTCGAGCGGCCGCAGCACCGCCGCGTTCGTGCCAGTTCCGGCAGAATCGGGCACGCAGCGGAAGAAGCGGCCGGGACGCCCCGCCGCCGTCACCAGTCCGCGCAGGTCCGCGAGATCGGCGAGCGGGCAGTCCGCCGCCACCGTGGCCACCGCCTTGTGCCCGCGCTCCTGCGCCCAGGCGACGCCGAGCCGCACGGCCGCGCTCTGCCCCGCCGCCCGGTCGCGCACCACCGCAACACCGTGCCGCGCCGCCAGCTGCGCCACGTCGTCGTCGCCCGTCACGATCACGATGCGCGATGGAGGCACCGCGCGCGTCGCGGTGCGGAGCATGTCCCCCGCCATGGCCAGGGCCAGCATGCGCCGCTGCTCGGGGCCGAGCCGCGACGACAGCCGCTGCTTCGCCCCCACCGTCGCCTTGACCGGGATGACCAGGGCGACGCTCATGCCGCCACCGCCGGCCCCGGCTCACCGACCGCCGCACGCAGCGCCACCGACGCCAGGGCCACGGCGTCGTCGACCGTGGCCATCACGGTTTCGGCCACGACTGCCTGCAACCCGAGCGCCTCGACCCCGGCCGCGACCGCGGCGTCGCGGCGGTCGACGACCATCGACGAGCAGAAGTCGGCGTACAGCCCGGCCACACCAGCCGCACTCACCTCCACCCCCTGCGCGCGCAGCATCTCCGCCGCAGGTCCCTTCAACGCCGCACCCGCGACGATCGGCGTCACGGCGACGCATCGCGGCACCGCCTGCAGCGCGGCGCGGACGCCGGGCACCGCGAGGATGGGCCCGATGGAGATCACCGGGTTCGAGGGACACACGATCACCGCATCGCACGAGCCGAGGGCCTCCAGCACTCCCGGCGCCGGCCGCGCACGCGAGATGCCGTCGAAGCGGATCGACGAGATCTGCGGGCGGCACTGCTCGCGGACGAAGTACTCCTGGAAGTGGAGGTCGCCGAGATCCTCGCAGACGATGCGCGTGGTCACCACGTCGTCGCTCATCGGCAGCACGCGCACCGGCACGCCGAGCCGCGCGCACTGCTGCGCCGTGATCGCCGACAGCGCGATCCCCGCGCGCCGCCGCGCCGTGCGCCAGACGTGGGTGGCCAGGTCGCGGTCGCCGAGCTGGAACCAGGTCTCCTCGCCGAGGGTGCGCAGCGACGCAAGGGCGTTCCAGGTCTCGTCGCGCAGGCCCCAGCCTCGCTCCTCGTCGTGCAGACCGCTCAGCGTGTAGACCACCGAGTCGACGTCGGGGGAGATCCACAGCCCGTGCCGCTCGACGTCGTCGGCGGTGTTGACGACGACCGTGATCGCGGAGGGATCGACCACCCGCACCAGCCCCCGCAGGAACCGTGCCGCGCCGACGCCACCGGCGAGGGCCACGATGCGCGGCTCGGCGAGGGGCATGGCCCGCAGTCTATCGCGGGCTCCCGGAGCGCCGCGGTCGGTCCGCTCAGCCGCCGGTGTTGATCGCCCGCCAGGCGAAGAGGAACACCGCCAGCGATCCGGCGAGCAGCGCCCAGGCTTCGCGCCGCTCGCCGCCGCCCCTGGCGTAGGTCCAGGCCACCGGCAGCGAGAGGAGCACGGCAGGTCCGTAGAACCAGTGGATGCCCTGGGCGGGACGCCGTCCGCTGACGAAGAGCGCCAGCCCGACCAGCGCCTGGACCGCGATGGCCAGCTCGGTCAGCCGCAGGTACGCGCGCAGCGCCGGACTGACGCGCCGCTGCCAGATGCAGAGAGCCGCCCACAGCGCCCCGACCAGGCCGAGCAGCAGCACGGCATTGGCAAGACGCTGGTGGACGATCACGCCGCGGCCGCCGCCCGGCCGCGCAAGGAAGAGCGCGCCCCCGACGCGCCGCGGATCAGTGCCCGCAGGCCCGAGCTTCGCCGGACCCGTCGGCGGTCTGGAAGCTGTGGCCGCAGCCGCAGGTCTTCACCGCGTTGGGGTTGTTGATGGTGAAGCCGCCGCCCATCAGCTGGTCGACGTAGTCGATCTCCGCACCCTCGAGGTACTGCGCGGAGAAGGCGTCGACGTAGACCTTGAGCTCACCCACCTCGACGATCTCGTCGTCCTGGCGTGGGGGGTTCTCGTCGAGGCCCATCCCGTAGGAGAAGCCGGAGCACCCGCCGGGCTGGACGAAGACGCGAAGCCCGACCGGCTGGCTCTCGGCGCGGACGAGCTCCTGGAGCTGCGAGAGAGCGGAGTCGGAGACGTTGATCATGGGTGGGCCGTCCTTCTGGGTGGGGCGGGGCTGGGCGCCGGTGGGAGGGATCCTGGGCCTCCCGGTACGGAAATCATAGCGCAGGATCGGCCGAGCTCAGCCATGGTCACCAATACCGCTCCTCCAGCCAGGGGTCGGCCGAGTTGTTGTAGCCGTTGCGCTCCCAGAATCCGAGCTGGTCGCGATCGGCTGCCTCGATGGCCTCGAGCCACTTGGCGCTCTTCCAGAAGTACTTGCGGGGCACCAGCGCGCGCAGCGGCCAGCCGTGCTCCGGGGCCAGGTCGGCGCCGTCGTGGGCCCAGACCACGGCGCTCTCGTCCTCCCGGGCCACCGCCATCGGGATCGAGGTGGTGAAGCCCTGGGCGCAGCGGAAGACGACGAACTCCGCGGACGCCCGCACCCCGGCGCGGTCGAGCAGGTCGCGCAGGCGGACGCCGGTGAAGGTGTTGTCGAACCGGCTCCAGGTGGTGACGCAGTGGATGTCGCAGCGGATGTCGACGCGGCCGGGCAGGGCGCGCAGCTCGTCGTGGCTGAGTGTCAGCGGCGTGGCCACGTCGCCGACCACCCGCAGCCGCCAGGCGGAGATGTCGCGGTAGGTCGGGACCGAGCCGTAGTGGAGCACCGGCCACTTCTCGGTGAGCACCTGTCCTGGCGGCAGCCGGTGGGGGTCCGCCACCACGCGCGGGTCGGGCGGCTTGCGGCTGAACAGGCTCATCGCCGGCCGAGCATACCCGGCGCAGAGTCGGACCGCGGCTCAGCGCAGCGCCGCGCGCAATGCCTCGACGAGGCGGTCGGCCCCGGGCTTGGGCTGGACGACGCGCCGCCAGCGCTCGGGCGACGGCCCGCACCCACCCTGGCGCGCCTCCACGCCGCCGGCGTCGACCACCAGCATCTGCAGCGCCGTCGCCGTGCCGCCCTTGCCGCGCCGCGCCCGCCGCACCACGGCGACCCGCCCGCGGGGTGCGGCGCGGCGCAGCTCCGCGGCCAGCCGCCGCCGCCAGATCGCGCCGTCGGAGACGCGCCCGCCCGGGATGCGCACGACGTGCGGCGCGCCCCCGGTGTCGCCGAGCACGTACGTGGGCGCCTCCCCCGGCTCACCGCTCCCCGCCGGGCCGAGAAGGCGCAGCGCCTCACGCGACACCGCCACGGCGAAGGCCGCCCGCGCCTGCACCGCCCGCCAGCGCTCGACCCCGCCCGTGTCGCCGAGGCGCACCGCCGCCTGGTGCAGCGCCGAGGCCACCAGCACCACCCGGCCGAGCGACCCGGCGGCGTCGCTGACGGTGAGCGCCTCCTCGAGGTAGCCCAGCGCCCCTGCCGGGTCCGCCGCGTCGGTGAGCGCCATGTCGCCGAGGTCGTGGAGCAGGCCGCCGCGGGTGTCGAGGAGGCCGTCGTCGACGGTCTCCGCGTCGGTGCAGGCGGCGACCGCCTCCTCCCAGTACGCGCGCGCCGCGGCCAGCTCCCCGGCGCGGCGGCAGGCGCCGCCGAGGAGCCGGAGCAGCACCACCAGGGCGTCGCCGGTCCCCTCGCGGCGGACGACGGGCAGGGCGAACTCGTAGCGGCGGCGGGCCACCTCGGGGTCGCCCCGCCGCCCGGCCACCTCGCCCGCCTGCTGCAGCAGCCTGGCCGACTGCAGCGCCAGGGCCCCGGCGGCCCCGCCCTGGAGGACGCGCAGGGCGCGGCGCGCGGCGGAGGTGTCGTCGCCGTCCTCCAGCTCGATCTGGGCCAGCTCCAGCTCGGCGCGGCGGCGGCCGTCGTCGCTGCCGCCGGCGGTGCCGCGCAGGGCGGAGGCGAGCAGGTCGCGGGCGCGGTCGCGGTCGCCGGCGCGAGCGGCCAGCCCGCCGAGCGACCCGAGCAGGGTGGCCACCGCCGCCTGCTCGCCGTGGCGGCTCTGCAGGTCGATCGCCTCCAGGTAGGCGCCGGTGGCGGCCTCGCCGTCGCCGGCGGCGCGCGCAGCGTTGCCCAGCGCCTCCAGCGCACGGGCCAGGACCCCGTCGGCGAGGTGGTGCTCCCGGCAGAGGGCGACCGCGCGCTCGGCGTGGCGGCGCGCCCCGTCGCCGTCGCCCTCCGCGAGCAGGGCGGCGCTGAGGCCGGTGTCGACGACTGCGACCGCCTGCTCGTCACCGACGGCGAGCGCGTGGGCCAGCCGCTGCTGCAGCTCCTGCCGGGTCAGCTTCTCCAGCGGTGTCTCGCCCATGCCTTCCTCCGTCAGTCCGCAGGCGCCGGGGTGCGCCGCCCGGCCTCGGCCGCGTAGCGCGGCAGGTGGACGTCCTCCGCGCCGACGAAGCGCATCGCCTCCGCGACCATCCGGTGGCCGGCCTGGTCGCGGATCAGCCGGTGCATCTCCCGGCAGACCCGGACGTAGTGCGCGTGCCCCTGGGGCGAGGTGCGCAGCTCGATCATGTGCATCGCCTCGCGCGCGTTGAGCCGGATCAGGTAGCGCAGCCGGTGCCCGAGGGTGACCAGGTACTGCGCCTGCTGCGGGTAGCGGGGCAGCAGCCGTCCGTAGGCCGCCTCGGCGCGACCGACCGCGTCACGCCAGCGGTCGCCGAGGCCCGCCTCCTCCACCTCGCGCGGCACGCTGCAGCCGAGCATCGGCGTCAGCTCCTGCCACTGGATGGTGAGCATGCGGTGGCGCTGCAGGTCGCGGAAGGCGCCGTAGTCGCCGGCCACCTCGAAGGTGTAGGTGGCGTGCTCGAAGGCGCGCCCTGGACGGTGGCGGCGGTTGCCCCGCTCCCCAACCGCCGCGGCGAAGAGCTCCTCCCGGCGCGCCTCGGGGAGACCGTGGACCAGGTCGAGCAGGGCGTCGGCGGGAAGGTGGGTGTGCGGGTACAGGGCGGCGGCGATGATGCGGTCCTCGGCGGCGTCGTCCCACTCCAGCAGGCGCACACCGTCGCCGCCGACCAGGGCGGCGTCGAGGTGCATCCCGCCGACGGCGTCCTGGGCCGCCCGGCGCAGCCCGGCCTCCGTATCGCGCAGGTAGTCGACCCAGGCGCCGCCGCGGTCGGGGCGGTCGAGGCGGGTGAGGAAGTCGGGGATGACCTTGCGCAGCTCGGCGAGGATGAGCTCGGCGTATCGCTGCGCCTCGGGGAGCGGGTGGGCGCGCAGGCGCATCACCAGCGCCTCGTACCCCTGCGGGCTGGCGAAGACGCCGACGTTGCTCACCGTCCCGGCGGGCAGCAGGCCGCGCAGCAGGTCGAGGCTCAGCGCCCGCAGGGCGCGGCGGCGGGCGGGGGCGTCCTCCTGCTGGGGGAGCGTCCGGTCGAGATGCTCCCGCAGCGGGTCGAGCAGCGCGCAGTAGGTGTCGAAGAGGCCGTCCATCGCCTGCTCGAAGACGGGGCCGAGCTGGGCGTCGCCGAGCACGTCGGGGTCGCGGAACCAGCGGTAGTGCCCGTCGCGCCGGTCGGTGTAGGGGATGTAGCGGGTGGACTGCTCGAGGTAGCCGGCGAGCCGGCCCCACTCGATCGCCTTGGCCAGCAGCTGGGACACCTGCTCGCACGCGAGGTGGACGCCGGCGAGCTGGGCGACCGAGTCGTCGCCGTACTCGCTGAGGACCCGGGAGAAGAGGTCGGCGGCCCGCTCCTCCCCGACGCGCACCGCCTCGCGCTCGGCGCCGTCGCCGGCGCGCGCGGGGTCGGCGATGAACTCGTCGAGGAGGAGGCGGCGCAGGCTCTTGGGACTGCGGCTGTAGCGGGCGAAGAGGGCCGCCCTGGTCGCCTCGGGCAGCTCGGTGAGGACGAAGGCGGGACCGCTCAGGGTGGTGACGTGGCGGCCCAGCACGCTCCGCTCGTCGGCGGCGAAGGGCTCGACGTGATAGGGACCGGCCATGCCCGGACAACTCTACCGCCAAACCACAGCATGTAGGGGCAGACGGTTGGCCCGACCGCCCTATGTGGTGCTTTGGGCGGGAGTCCCGGGACCCGTGCCTCAGCAAATACAATTCCCCCTCGATGACCGAGCTGGCCGACCCGCCGCGCCCGTCCGCGCCCGTCTCCCCCGCCTCCGCGCCGCCGGCCGCCGAGTCGCGCGCCGTGCTGCCGCGGTTCCTGCAGGACGTCTACCAGCAGGCCAGCGAGTGCAACAAGTGCTCGCTCTGCCAGGCGGTCTGCCCCACCTACGTGGTCAACCCCGTGGAGTGGGAGACGGCCCGCGGCCGGGTCTCCCTGGTCCGCGACGCCATCGAGGGCCGCATCGAGCTGCGCGAGATCGCCGACGGCCCGCTGAGCACCTGCCTCACCTGCAACAACTGCATGACCGCCTGCGCCCCCGCCGTGCCCACCGGCGAGATCGTGGCCCGGGCCCGGCAGGAGCTGCACGAGCAGGAGGGGCAGTCGTGGCGCGAGACCTTCGCGATGCGCAGCATCCTCCCCCACCCGGGCGCCTTCCGCCTGCTGCACCGCCTTGCCCGCTTCTCGCAGGCCACGGGAATCGACGCGCTGATGCGGCGGGCCGGCTTCACCCGCTGGCTGGGCACCCCCGGTGCCCTGATGGAGCACGTCGGCCCGCTCGACAAGCGCACCGCCCACCAGCGCGCGCGCGACGTCCCGCAGCCTGACCGCGACGCCGTGCGCGGGCGCGTCGGCTTCCTGGTCTGCTGCTACCAGAACCTCGCCGACCCCGCCGCCACCGAGTCGACGATGCGCGTGCTCACCGCCAACGGCTTCGCGCTCACCGTCCCCGAGCTGGGCTGCAGCGGGCTTCCCGCCAAGAACCTCGGCGACCGCGACGCGATGCTCGACATGGGCGTGCGCAACGTCACCGCGCTCCGCGAGCTGGACGTCGACGCCTTCGTCGGCGACGTGGCCTCGTGCACCTCGCAGTACCAGCAGTACGGCGCCATGCTCGGCAACGACCGGCTGGTCGGCGGCGACGCGCGCCGCCTGGCGCCGAAGGTCTGGCACGCTTCCGCGTTCCTCGCCGAGAAGGGCCTCACCGCGCCGCTCGGCCCGCTGCGCTGGACGGTGACCTACGACGAGCCCTGCCAGCTCCCCCTCGACCGCCGGCATCGCGACGCCGCGCGCACCCTGCTCCGCCAGGTGCCCGGGCTGCGCCTCGTCGAGCTGGAGGAGGCGGCGATGTGCTGCGCCGGCGCCGGCGTGTACTTCCACCAGAACCCCGACCGCAGCGAGGCCATCCTGCGCCGCAAGTTCGAGCA
>Ga0070739_10000491_pt1 | contig 75455 bp, 70 predicted proteins | sample Coa_R1_7_FD_66445 | JGI IMG/M metagenome (GOLD analysis project Ga0070739, IMG submission 66445) | Surface soil microbial communities from Centralia Pennsylvania, which are recovering from an underground coalmine fire - Coalmine... | ecosystem: Environmental > Terrestrial > Soil > Unclassified ...
TCAGGGAAGAACACCGATGCAGACCTTCCTAGACAGCCTGCATCTGGCCCTGGGAAAGAAGATCGCCTAAAATTCCAAAGCGGGAGGAACCTGTCCACTCAAGTATCGTTCAGGACAAATAAATTTAGAATCATTTCTATAATATTTCTTTATTTCTGTCTCATTGAAAAAACTGGACACAATGCAATGATCAAACATCAGACACCCTGGCAGGCTAATTTCAACCAGAAGACTTGACATCCAAGACAGTTGCTCGTGTTGTCATATCAGGGCTGTTTGGTATAGTCGTCAGGCAATGGGTAAAGCGAGTCAACGAAAGATCAGACCGAAAAAGGCAACCCCCGTTCTTCAAGAAATCGATTTCCCACCTCCCCATTTTTAAACACATATGGGGTCTTGCAATCACACATTACACCGTGATACGGAAAAGGCAAATACATGATTGCAAGGCTTTTAACTTTTAACTTCATAAAAAAACGAGAGGAAGTGCGATGACTCTCAAGCGCATGGACAATGTCGGCATCGTGGTGGAATCTCTCGATGCCGCCGTCTCTTTTTTTGCCGAGCTTGGCATGAAGCTCGAAGGGCGAGCCACGATCGAAGGAGAATGGGCCGGGCGCGTCACCGGACTGGGGCACCAGCGCGTTGAGATCGCCATGATGGTCACCCCCGACGGCCACAGCCGGCTCGAGATTTCGCGATTTCTCACCCCGCCTGTGGCCGCCGATCACCGGAACGCCCCGGTGAACGCGCTCGGCTACTTACGCGTGATGTTTACTGTGGAAGACATCGACGAGACGCTCGCCAGGCTCCGAAAGCGCGGCGCGCAGCTCGTCGGCGAAGTGGTCCAGTACGAAGACGCGTATCGGCTCTGCTACATCCGCGGCCCCGAAGGACTTCTCATCGGGCTCGCCGAGGAGCTCGGGTAAAGCGTTCCCGGGTCGGCGCAAAAAAATACTTGCCTTGCGGCAACCGATCTGCCGTTTGGGATACATTCATTGGCACTGATTGACTGAATATCAGTTGTGTTCAATTGGGACGGAGTTGGGCGCCGGCTGTCCCTTCCCTTTTTCCAACAGATCCTTGAGGCTCAACATGAAGACCGCCCATTTTGTCGAGCAGTGGGGAAACATTCCACCCTCGCTCTTCCAACCGGAATGGCTGAAATGGACATAGCACTGTTCTTTCTCCGGATTTAACGAGAAAGCGACTTCCGTTCCAGCCCATTGATCAATCGTCTCTTCGGTATCCGCTTTCCAACGAACGAGTTTGCCCGGCTGAAGCGCCACGACTTTAAACTTCTGACAAAAATCTCCAAACCAGAACTCCAGGATGCCTCCGACCTTAGTGCCGCTGCCGCGGGTATCCGAGGTCCACCATCGCGCGAGTTGCTTCGTCTCCGTGAGCGCTTCGTAAATGGCATTCGGAGAGGCCTTGATGCCGACTTCGTGATGGATTGCGACTGTATTCATCTCCCATTCTCCTTGTAAGTGATTTGTTCAGATCTTCCCGTACTCATCGTGCCGGCGAAACCAAAGGCCTGTTTCGTTTCGACCTTTGGGAGCGCGATCGAGCCACTGATACATCCCCCAGAGCGCATCTAATCCGCGCGCGTAAGTCGAGTAAGTGTGATAGACGATGCCGTCTTCGAGCACAAAGGCGCTCAAGCCAGGTAATTCGCGCGAGAAGGTCGCCCAGTCGAGGCCGACACTCGCCGCGAACTTTTTTCCGCCTTCCGGCGCCGCGTCGTTTGGATCGATTTCATTGGCGCGTGAGTCGACGTTGCCCTTACGAAAGTTGTACTCCGTTGTTCCCAAGCGCTGTTGCTGCTCTGTAAACGAGGTATTGAAATCGTAGTTGAAGTCACTGGCATGTGAGGAGGCCCACGGGAAGCGCCACCCCATCCGCCGCTTGTAGGCCTGCAGCTTCGCCAACGGAGCGCGCGATACGGCCCAGAGCATCACATCATGATGCGCCAGATGCACGGCAAAACCGTTAAATCCGTCCGCGATCGCCGAACAGCTCGGACATCCCGCCTGATAATCGGGGCCGAACATGAAGTGGTAGACGAGCAGCTGCGAGCGCCCTTGAAAGAGATCCGAAAGCGAGGCGCTCCCTTCGTCCGTTTCGAAGCGATACTCCTTGTCGATTTGCACCCACGGCAGTTCTTGCCTTCGCCGCGCTAACTCGTCACTGCGATGCGTCAGCTCTTTTTCCGCCTGGAGCAAATCGAGCCGCGCGTTAAGCCATTCTTCACGTGTGCCAATTTGATGTTTCATGGATGGGTCTCCTCTCCGATCGGCCTCTTTTGTCTAGATCTCTTGGTGGCTTGTTTCGTTTCTTTCGCTTACTTGCATGTCCCCTGGAAAAAGATCCCCTCCTTGGTTTCCAACAAGGACTTTAAGCCGCTCAAGACCATCGGCCATCCGTTGTTGATCCCTGGAAATACTTTCGAATTCTCCGGGAACTCATCATGCGTCACAGTGAGTTTAACAAGCTGAGGATTCGGCTCGTATCGCTCGATCTGAAAGACGACGCGGGAGGGCTTCTCCGATTTTAATTCTTCGCTTGTATGAATACTCCAGGTGTACGAGAGGAGCTTCGGTCTTTCCGCGGCGAGAACTTTTCCAGAGATAGTCAGCTTCCCGTCCGGACTCGTGAATTTTACCGTGGAGCCAATTTTCCAATCCGACTCGACGCGGTTGCCCATCCAGTACTGCTGCGTGAATTCGGGGCTGGTCAGGGCCCGCCAAAGTTCGTCCGGCGTTGTTTTGATGTAGCTTACATAAAAGAATTTCTGGTCACTCATTTTGTCCTCCTCACTCTCTTCGCCTCAAGCTTCTGCTTCAAAGAATCAAGCGCCTGCGCCCGGTGACGCCCGAATTTATCGATCCATCTTCCGTAGGTTTCCTGGATGGGAGCCGGATTCAGATAGTGAAGCTTCTCGCGTCCGTCCCAAATCACGGTGATGAGATTGGCCTCCTCCAGGACCGCAAGATGCTTCATCACCGCCTGCCGGCTCGTTTTGTGGCGCTCGCATAACTCCCCCAAAGTTTGACCGTTCTGCTCGAAGAGAGCATCCAGCAACTTTCTGCGGTCTCGATGGGCCAGCGCCTTGAAAACAGAATCATCATCCACGGCCTGATTATATGTAACCTAATAGTTACATGTCAAGAACAAAAAATACTGCCACCTGAAGTATCATCTGCCGCTTGGAGAATATTCGATCAATGGGCGTTTCGTCCTGAGCGTGAAGTTTACGAACAGAAGACCGGCACGGCCGAGTCGAATCATAATGCTATTATGCACCACCGCGTTTCTATTTACCGCCTCCCTTGTGAGCGTTGTGAGAAACCGTTGCGGACATTTTCATGCAAGCTTCCGTACAGTGTGGGCGGGTGGTTACGGCAAAAATAAGGGGATACCATATTTGACAAACGGCTTTTGAGGCATGATTTGATACGAGGGTTTGATACGAGGCATTGACACCGGGACGGCAAAGAGCATACATTCTTTATTTCTCCGCACCCAAACAATCCAAAACACGCGAGTCCAGGGTTGAAAAATGGTTGCGGCCGATTCTCAATGGAAAGGGATTGAATGATGAGTGCATTCAGAAAAGGAGATCTAAGGAGATATAAGAAGGAGGTGTCCAATTGAAAATCACGATTGAAACCCGCGTGAAGGCCGATTTGAAGACGGTGTGGGATGCATGGAACAACCCGGAAGACATCAAGCAGTGGAACGCCGCTTCCGACGACTGGCACACGACGCGAAGCGCCGTCGATCTCCGCGAGGGGGGAAAGTTCTCGTCGCGGATGGAGGCGAAAGACGGCAGCGTCGGGTTCGACTTCGCAGGGACCTACACGCGCGTCGTGCCCAGGAAGCTCCTCGAATACAAGTTGGGAGACGATCGGGAGGTGAAGGTGGAGTTCACCGAAGGGGCCGACGGTGTCGTGGTGAGAGAGACGTTCGACGCGGAGTCTCAGCACGATCCGGAGTTCCAGCGCCGGGGTTGGCAGGCGATCCTGGACAATTTCGCCCGGCATGTCGAAGCAAAGGGGACTTCCAAAGCCGCCCGCTGAACTCGGTCCCAGGCCGGAGAAATGAACGGGACGCCCCCTCGCCTCGCTTCCGCTTCAGGCCGCTCCGGGAGGGCGATCTGCCGATGCTTCGCGAGTGGCTGCTTCGGCCGCATGTCGCGAAGTGGTGGGGACCGGCGGAGTCCATTTCGGAGTTGCGGGAGGAGTACATCGTCCGCGCCTACATCGCCTACCTGAGAGGGTCACCGATCGGCCTCATCCAGTCGTATGTCGTGATCGGCTCCGGAGCAGGCTGGTGGAAGGAAGAGACCGACCCGGGGGCGAGGGGAACCGATCAGTTCCTCCCGGAGGCAAGCCGGTAAAACTGAAACCGGGAATCCCCATTGACAGTGCGGCGTTGGAAGCCCTGGTCCTCGCGCGTACGCGGACATCAAAAAGCGGCTGGGCCCGATGAAGTGGAGATATAAGAGAAACGCGGAATGACAAAGAAGCTTTCCATCTTTTTTCTTTTGGTTGTTTTCTCAGGCTGTGCCGTCAAAAGGGATCCCGTGCGGGTGGAATCTCCTCCTCACGAGAAGCAAGAATCGGTTGTTTTCGGACACTTGATTCTCGACTGGCGGTCCGACAATCTGATCGAATCGATCGATCGCCTCGACCCGATGGTTCTGAAGGTCGTGAATGAATCTTCTGAAGAAAGCTATGAGATCGTTTGCGAGCCGAACGGGAGCGACGGCCGGTTTTTCGCAAAGCTGCCGCCCGGAACCTATCGGATAAAAAAATGGTCCAAAGGGGAAGCCGAGTTCAGCCTGCCGGCAACGTTCGAGGTCCAAAAAGGAGAGGCGGCCTATCTCGGCACGATCCAATGGGTCCGGATCATCTCTCCTTTGAGACCTCCCGCCAAAAGCGGTCTGATCCGGGGGAGGCTAGTGATCTGGGACCTTTTCGAGGAAGAGGAGGCTTTTTTGAAAGAGCATCGGCCTGAAATCAAAGCGCCGGCCGTGAAAGCGATCATAAAAATGGTTTAGTAACCGTTATTTAATCCGCCGGGAGGGAGTCATGAGCAAACTGCGCGTGGAAAGTTTCTCCATCTCGATCGACGGCTTCGGGGCGGGGCCCCATCAGAGCCTTGAGAATCCGCTGGGCGTCGGCGGAGAGGCGCTGCATGAATGGTTCTTACCGACGGCCACCTTTCAGAAGATGGTCGGAAATAAAGCCGGCACCACCGGAACGGACAATGACTATGCGGCGCGCGGCTTCAAAAATATCGGCGCATGGATACTCGGCCGAAACATGTTCGGCCCGGTGCGCGGACTCTGGCCGGATGAAAAATGGAAAGGATGGTGGGGAGAGAACCCGCCCTATCACGTGCCGGTATTCGTTCTGACCCACCACCCCAGACCCTCCATTTCAATGGAAGGGGGCACCACCTTTCACTTCGTGACCGGCGGGATTGATGCCGTATTGGCCGCGGCCAAGAAGGCGGCCAACGGCCTGGATGTCCGGGTCGGAGGGGGCGTTTCGACGATCCGGCAATATTTGAAGGAAAGATGGATCGATGAAATGCACCTCGCCGTCTCCCCCATCCTTCTCGGATCGGGCGAGCCGCTCTTTTCTGGATTGAACCTGGTGGAGCTGGGGTACCAATGCGTCGAACATGTCGCGACAGAGAACGCGACCCATGTTGTGCTTAAGAGAACATGAACTGAAAAGAACGGAAAATAGGTCCAAGGTTTACAAACTTGATTATAGAAACTCTAGTACACATTGTAGACCTGGTCCCGACCATGTTGTGTGGTCGGACAGGGCGACCTCTTAGAGGTGAAGAGTTTGTTGCCAAGCTTGAAAAATCATTGGGACGCATCCTTCATCGTTGGAAACCAGGACCAAAGCAAAGGGCATCGAATTAAGTATGATGGCCCCCGTAAGTGATCTATATCGAAACTCCGTGTTCAAAGATTCGCGATTGCTTCGTCATCCTGAACAGAAAAATGAATGGGCCGGATTTTTCACTTGTCTAAAACCAGAACCCAAGCGAAGGATACAGAGTTAAGTTAAGTGTCTATGGAACCTCAGAAGCTCATTGAGCAATTGGAAGCGGCCGCTTCGCTGCCTCCGGGATCGGAAGAGCGGTTTAACGGATATGGCGTGATGGGCCTCCCGTTCAGCTCGGGCCACGTCTTGGCCATGCGGCGATTCCCGGCGTCATCGGTCGGGCCCGGCTACACCTCGGTGTGGCACCGGAGGCCGGAAGGTGCCTGGCGGTTTTATGCCAACGTCTCGCCGAGACAGGCCTGCACCCGATTCTTCGGCGCAATCGCGTCTGACGCAATCGAGACGGAAATCAAGCTGATCTGGTCGGACCCCTTCCGCTTGCACATTGCCATGCCGGCCCTTTCATTCGACTGGGAAATCACTGCCGGGGCGACGGCGGCGACGCGGCTCATGAACACCGTGGGACGGCTCCTTCCAAATGCAGCATGGCGCCGCTCGACCGTGCTGGCGGCGATGGGCAAGGTGGCGGGGCCCCTGCTCGGCGTGGGGCGGGTCGGCCTGCATGGAAGGGTACCCAACGGGCAGCACTTCATCGCAAACCCGCGCGTCTTGTGGGCCGTCGTAGAAAGCCATGCGGCGTTGGCGGGAAAAGATTTCGGCCCCCCGGGTCCGGTGCAGCCCCAGGCGCGCTTGGGAGATTTCTGGATTCCCCAACGCGGAATCCTGGCAATCGGCCAAGCATACTTCGATCCATTCGATCCGGCACGTCATTCATCGGCGACGTCTCGTTCGCAAATCGACGCCGAATGAGTCAATAACGCAAGCGGTAGGTGAATCTACTCTTGACCCAGGCTCCCGATGCAGATCGATCATCCGACGCCGAGCCCGGCTTTGCGGGGGCGGCCTTCAAGCCGACCATGAATCGGCAGATCGACGACATTCTGAAATGGAGCGGCGCGCCGGTCACATCGAGGCGCTCCGGTTCACGGTCGGAGGCGTTCCGTCCGGAGAAGAAATAAACGAATCCTGCATCAAAGCGAAGGTCGGGTTTCCAGTCACATTTGCGCAGAAGGAAAATGCTACTTCACGGTTGACTCTCTATTAGGGATAAGTGTACCCTTCCGAAATGGCGAGAAGAGCATCGGTGTCGCACCCGCTTCCCCTATCCCCTTTTTGAACCCAGCAACCGCCGGCAGCAACCCTTTTCATCACGACGGGGCCGTCTTCTTCATCGTCAAACCGGTACCGAATCAGACCGGGAGTGAAGGATCATCCCAGAATCCTGAGTTTCCCTAAAGAATCGGGGAACGGAAATAAAACAAATTTTTTCCAGGCGCGTTGTCGATTTTAAGTTTGCCGGACGACTATTGAGTGTAGGGCGATGATTGTCGGGAAAAATGCGATGAAAATATTTGTTTCCCGGATAAGTAGGCATTTTGAACAAAGATAAGGAGAATCCATTATGAGTCGAGTACGCGTTTTGGTCGGCACACGGAAGGGGGCATTTATCCTGACGGCGGATGGGAAGCGCACCAAGTGGGAGGTCAGCGGACCCCACTTCGCGGGATGGGAGATCTATCATATGAAAGGCTCCCCCGTCGATCCGAATCGGATCTATGTCTCCCAGACCAGCGGCTGGTTCGGACAGATCATTCAGCGATCGGACGACGGCGGAAAGAGCTGGTTTCAGCCCGGCCTCAAGCCTGGCGAGCCGACCAAGACCCCGGAGGGGATGCCGATGGGCGAGAGCAACCGGTTCGTCTATGACACCTCGCCGGAAACCGGCAAGCCGCTCACGACCCACCAATGGTACGACGGCACGCAGCACCCGTGGGAGTTTAAGCGGGTCTGGCATCTGGAGCCGTCGCTGACCGACCCGAATACCGTCTATGCCGGCGTCGAAGACGCAGCCCTCTTCCGCACCACCGACGGCGGAAAAAGTTGGCACGAGCTATCGGGATTGCGGGGCCATGGGACCGGACCGAAATGGATGCCCGGCGCGGGAGGGATGGGATTACACACGATCCTCCTCGATCATAAAAATCCGAATCGCATTTATGTCGCGATCTCCGCGGCGGGAGCGTTTCGCACCGACGATGCGGGGAAGACGTGGAAGCCGATCAACAAGGGGCTGACCTCTCAATATATCCCCGATCCGAATGCCGAAATCGGTCATTGCGTTCACCGGATCGCCATGCATCCGTCGCGCCCGGACGTGCTCTATATGCAGAAGCATTGGGACGTCCTGCGGAGCGACAACGCCGGCGAGTTATGGCAGGAGGTGAGCGGGAATTTGCCGACCGACTTCGGGTTTGTGGTCGATGTGCATGCGCATGAGCCGAACACCATTTATGTCGTCCCGATCAAGAGCGATTCGGAGCATTTTCCGATGGACGGGAAGCTGCGCGTCTATCGCAGCCGCAACGGCGGAAATGAATGGGAAGCGATGACCAAAGGGCTCCCCCAAAGCAACTGCTACGTCAATGTCTTGCGCGATGCGATGGCGGTCGACTCGCTCGACTCCTGCGGGATCTATTTCGGCACCACCGGCGGACAGGTTTACGTGTCGCCCGACGGCGGGGAGAACTGGAGCGCCATCGTGCACGATCTTCCGGCCGTCTATTCGGTCGAAGTGCAGACACTAAAATGATCCGCGTCGGGCTCCCCTATCATCTGCGAAACCTGGCGCGGGTCGACGCGGAGGTCCAGCTCCAGGTCGACGGTCCGGTGACCCAACGGACGGTGCTGAACGCGCTCGAAGCGCGCTACCCGATGCTGGCCGGGACGATTCGAGATCATGTCACGCAAAAGCGACGGCCGTTTCTCCGGTTCTTCGCCTGCGGAGAAGATCTCTCGCTGGAATCTCCCGACGCCCCCCTCCCCGACAAGGTGGCGACCGGAGAAGAGCCGTTTTTGATCATCGGTGCCATCGCGGGAGGATGAATCTAAGACTAAAATCGCCAATCAGTCCTTGAGAACATGAACTGCTACGCGCCACATTTTAAATAGGAGAATAAATCATGTCTAAAAACACCGTTCGACTTCACCGGGTCCTCCGCTCCACCCCAGAAAGAATCTATCGGGCGTTCCTCGATCCCGATGCCATGGTCAAATGGCTTCCGCCGAACGGCTTCACCGGCAAGGTTCATCATCTGGAGGCCAAAGTGGGCGGCACCTACAAGATGTCGTTCAAAAACTTCACCTCCGGTCACGGCCACTCCTTCGGCGGGGAGTATCTTGAACTCGTGCCGAACGAGCGGATTGTCCACACCGACAAATTCGACGACCCGAATTTGCCGGGAGAAATGAAGGTGACGATCTCATTGAAGCCGGTTTCGTGCGGAACGGAATTGAACATCACGCAAGAAGGGATCCCCGACGTCATTCCGCTGGAGGCCTGCTATCTCGGCTGGCAAGAATCGCTTACGTTACTTGCAAAACTGGTCGAGGCGGAGATTCCAGGGTAAAGAGGCAAAGGAGGATGCAAATGGGTATTCCGAAAATTACCCCCTGTTTGTGGTTCGACAGTCAAGCCGAAGAGGCGGCAAAGTTTTACACCGCTGTCTTCAAGAAGGGAAAGATCGGCAAAATCACCCGTTTTGGAAAAGCGGGCTTCGAGATCCACGGAAGGCCGGAGGGATCGGTCATGACCGTGGAATTTGAGATCAACGGCCAGACATTCACCGCGCTCAACGGCGGCCCGCTCTTCAAATTCAGTGAGGCGATCTCGCTTCAAGTCCCTTGCGAAACACAGGAAGAGATCGACTATTACTGGAATAAACTTTCCGAAGGGGGGGAAAAGGGACAGTGCGGCTGGCTGAAAGACAAATACGGCCTCTCCTGGCAGGTCTTTCCGAAAGGGATCGACGAATGGGTCGGCGATCCCGACTCCGAAAAATCCCAGCGCGCGATGAAAGCGATGCTTCAGATGGAGAAGATCGACCTCGCGAAGCTCAAGCGGGCCTATGAAGGCTAGCAGATCTCGTCGTGAAGCGAGTTCGATTCGCTTAGATCGTCATTCCCGGGAAAGCGGGAATCGAGCGTTTCCAGACAGCCGGATCGCGTTCCGACGGACGGAATCAGTTCCAACACTTTATTAGCCAAAAAGGAGAGACCCGATTGCGAAAACTGGTTCTATTCATGCACACCTCCCTCGACGGTTTTGTGGCGGGACCGAACGGCGAGATGGATTGGATCATCGTCGACGAAAAAATTTTCGATTACGCAGGGCAGCGGACGAATGAAGCCGACACCGCATTGTATGGACGGGTCACCTATCAGATGATGGAGGGTTACTGGCCGACGGCGGCCGACCAGCCGAACGCGACGAAACATGACATCGAGCATTCACGGTGGTACAACAACGTCACCAAAGTGGTCGTGTCGAAAACGATGAAGGGGCAAAACCGGCCCCGCACAAAAATCATCGGCGATCATCTGAAAGAAGAAATCACGAAACTTAAACAGAATGGGACCAAAGACATTTTGATTTTCGGAAGTCCGACGGTGGCCCATTCTCTTATAGCAGAAAATCTGATCGACGACTACTGGTTATTTATCAATCCGGTGTTGCTGGGGCGGGGAATTCCATTATTTGAAGGCGTTCAAAACAAGACCCCCCTTCGACTCGTCGAGAGTCATCCTTTTTCATCGGGGGTTGTCTGCCTTCATTATAATAAGTTAAACGCGACCGCGAAATAGAAGGTCGGAGGCGCAAAGGTCGGCTATCGATAGGCCGCAAATGATCGTTGGCCTGTCACTAAACGGTGGTGACTCAGTTTAAGTTTTCGGGCCGTCATTCCCGAATGTTTAATCGGGAAAGCGCTTCTTGAATACGCGTAGCGCTCCGATCGCTTCGCAAAGCCATCCAGCGACCTTAATCTCTGGATGCCCGCTTTTGCGGGCATGACGTTCTAAGAATTTCAAAATGCGTCACCACCCACTAAACCAGACGTCATTCGCCTTTTTCGAGACAAGGTCCCGTCCAGAATCCTTAAGCCCGACGGTGCGCCCGACGTTCCGGATGAAGCATTCGCTCGGCTCGATCCCGGTGGAAGAGCAGCTCGCTCCCCTTTCTCCAGAAGGCGCCGAGCGCCGTCTGCTTCAGCGGCTGCTTCCGAGAACGGCGCGGCGTCAGCCAATACCGCCAGGCGAACCGAAGCCACTCCCTTCGGACGATCGGCCAGATGTGATCATATCGCTCCCGCCCCCGAAGAATCTCGAAGTAAAGCTCCGCCACCCACTTGTGGCTTTCAAGGAAACGGTAGCTCGTCTCCGGCCACCGGTGGAAGAGGCTTGCGAAGCGACGGGCGACATGAAACTCGTCGGTTGTCTCAGCCCGTACCCGGGCGGTATACGCCGATAAGGCGCTCCCCTCGCCCGAGAGATTATTCGAGATGACTTCCGCGGCGATTAACCCGGTCAGGATGGCATAATAAAGACCATCTCCCGAGAGCGGATCGATGAGGCCGGCGGAATCGCCGACCCAGAGGACATTCCCGTCATGAAGCGGCGTCCCCTCCGCCGACGGAATCCGGTGGAAGACGCTGACCTGCTGACCCGATGCCTCTTTGAGGATCCCCTGGTTCTCGATAAATTGGCCGTAGAGCTCTCCGGCGCTTTTGACCTTCCGCTCCGCGCCTGAGACGCCGGTCGCATGATGATTCCGTTTCGGAAGAAGCCAGCCGAATCCATCGGGGACCGATCCGAAATCGACCTGAATCAGACTATGATCCCCCCGTTCCACCTCTTGATATGGTATTTCGCTCTCGACGCCAATGGCCCCTCCGTCCGATGGGCGCTCGCCGCCCCGACGGATCAGCCCATTCACGCCGTCCGCTCCGATCAGGTAGCGGCAGCGCCAGGTCTCTTGTCGGCTGTGAACGATGATCTCGTCCCCTTCCTCTTTCCATTCGACAATTTCCGTTTCATCACGGAGGGCTGCTCCTGCCGCTTCCGCCTTTGAGGCAAGAAGATAATCGAAACGGTCGCGCGACACCGTGTACGCGACCGGCTCGGTGGTCTCAATGATAAAAGGATCTCGTCCACAGAAGTTAAAGCGAATGCCATGTATGATCTGTTCAATCTCATCGCTGAAATCAAATGGAATGAGGGAAGCAGCGCGAATCGTGAGCGCACCGCCGCAGACCTTACCTCTGGGGAGAGGCGATCGATCGACCGCTAAAACCCGGTGACCCCGACAACTTAGCTCATACGCAGCAATGGCCCCGGCCGGGCCGAGGCCAACGACAATCACATCATAATCGGTCATGGGATTACCCCTGCACCTTGAGATTATTCTCCACTCGTTTCACGCCGTCGATATTGCTCGCCAGCGTTTCCGCTTCACGTCTCTGCTCTCCTGTTTGAACCTTTCCTTCTAAAACCACCACCCCCTTGTGGCTTTGGACATTGATATTGGCCTGACGCGTCAGGGGATCGGAGACCAGGTCATTTTTCAATTTGCTCACAATGGAGTTATCGAGAATGACCTCGCTGGTCAGCACCAAATTATTGTCAACCCGTCGAAGTTCCCCCACCACCGATCGGGTTAACTCTTCGGCCCGCTGGCGCTCTTCTTCTGTATCAACCAGGCCGCTGAGGACCACGGTGTTCCCCTCCACTTTTGATTTAATCTCCCAGGGAGCCGTGAGGGGATCGTTCTTTAACTTGCTTTGGATTTTCGATTCAAGCGCATCATTGGGAAGAGGCGTTGCTACACGCTGAGTCTTAAAGATGCATCCATTCAGGGCGAGTGAAATAAATAGAAAAACGAAAGCCACCTTCTTCATATTCGAAAACCTCCGGACCCTCCCCTTGCGATGATCAGACATGATCATTGGATTGTCGGATTGTCCAAACATTCTTTCTTCGCCAAGTTATCGCCAATATGATAAAGCAAAAACCAGGCCGCTTTTTTATTTGTAATGCTTTTTCCTTCTGTAAGCCAAGTTGCTCTTGAATGGTCCAATTGGAACCACTTTTCGTTCGAGATGATCGAATTTGTGAAAATCATGCACAAGATTGAATTTTTCCTCTCTCGAAAGTAATATATTCTCATTCGACAGACGCCAATCTCAGACGATCACGATGCTGATTGACACACACACCCATATTGCCGATCCAGAATTCGACGCCGATCGAGAGGCCGTCATTGAACGGGCCCTTGCCGCGGACGTTCGGAAGATGATCTTGATTGGGACCGATCTTCCTTCCAGCCAGAGAGCGGTCACCCTTGCCGAGCAGTACCCGTTTCTCTGGGCGACGGTCGGCCTGCATCCCCATGAAGCAAAACAGATGGATGAGCATCTTCTTCAGGATCTCGAAGCTTTGGCGGAGCATCCCAAGGTCGTCGGGTTAGGGGAAACCGGTTTAGACTACCACTACAACCACTCGACTCCCGAAGAGCAGCGCACCGCCTTCATTGAACAGATCCGGCTCGCGAAGCGAAAGCGACTCCCTTTGGTCATTCATACAAGAGAGGCCTGGGAGGAAACCTTTGAGATCTTGGAGAAGGAAGGGGGACGAATTCATGCAGATGAAGTCGGCGGCGTCTTCCATTGCTTCACGGGAGACAGCGCCGTTGCCGAACGGGCCGTCCAGTTCGGCTTTTATCTTTCGTTCTCAGGCATCATGACCTTTCCAAAAGCGCTCTCCCTTCAACAGGCAGCGGCGGCCGTCGATCTCTCCCGTCTTCTCATCGAGACCGATGCCCCTTATTTGGCGCCGCAAGGCTATCGAGGAAAAAGAAACGAGCCGGCCTACGTTCGGGTCGTCGCCGAAAAGATCGCCCAACTTCGAAGTTGTCCGTTGGAGATCATCGCAGAAGCCACCTCCGGTAACGCAGAACGGCTCTTCAAACTCTCCCCGAATTAATCCATTCTTCTATCACACCTTCTGAACCCTCTGTTAATTGACAGCAATTTGATCGGGTGGTAGATTTTGTTAGCCTCGCATCGCCACTATACCGCGCGGCCATGTCGTGCCTGCTGGATGACCTCGGATAAAAAGGTCGCTCCATAGGACCCACTCAATGAGAAGCCCAAAATGAGTCAGCCGGCCCGTTTCGGAAAATATCTCCTCCTGGACAAAATCGGCACAGGCGGCATGGCCGAACTGTTCCTTGCGAAGCAGACCGGACTCTCCGGCTTTGAGAAGGTCGTCGCGATCAAGCGGATCTTGCCACACCTTACGCAAGGCTCCGAGTTCGTCACCATGTTTATCAACGAGGCCAAGCTCGCCGCGCTTCTGACCCACCAGAATATTGTTCAGATCTACGATCTCGGCAATGTCGATGAGTGCCATTACATCGCGATGGAATACATCATGGGGAAAGATCTCCGAACCGTGATCAATCATGGAAAGTCGAAGGGGATGCCCCTCTCGATCGGAGATGCCCTTCTCATCGTCAGCAAGATCTGCTCGGCGCTCGATTACGCCCATCGCAGGAAAGATCTCAATGGTAACGAGCTGCACCTAGTCCATCGAGATATTTCTCCTCAGAATATATTGGTCTCGTATGAGGGAGAGGTCAAGCTGGTCGATTTTGGAATCGCCAAAGCGGCGCTGGGGGGCCAAGAGACGAAGACCGGCGTCTTGAAAGGAAAGCTCGCTTACATGTCTCCCGAGCAGGCATGGGGAAAGCCGGTGGACGGCCGGACCGATCTCTTCGCATTGGGAATCGTCCTCTATGAAGCGGTCACGGGGGAGAGGCTCTTTACCGGAAATGATGAGATCTCTATTTTAGAGCGGGTCCGAAAAGCGGAGATCACCCCGCCGACCCAATTGAACCGGTCGATCCCGGTCGAATTGGAGGCGATCCTCCTCAAGGCGCTCGCCAAAGAGCCGGAAAATCGCTATCAGACCGCCTCGGAGATGGAGATGGCGCTGGAGGATCTGATCACCAAGAAGGGATATGCTTTCAGCAGCCTCTCCCTTTCTCACTATATGCAGGCCCTCTTTTCGGAAGAGATTCTAAAAGATACCCGCCGCTTCCAGTTGGTCACGAGCCAGGCAAATCAGTTGGCTCCGATCGAGGATCGCAGCACGGTTGTCCGCCCCGCCGCAACCACTCCGGCCAACCCGGCCGCGGCGGTGAAGCGGAGCATGAGCCAGAGCAAAATCATCATCCCTCCGCCGAGGGGCCGCCGATTTTCTCGGTGGATCTCGGAGACGCTCTTTCTGATTTCTTGCGCTGTTTTTTCTCTGCTCCTTTTCCTCTCCGACATCGGATTCGTCGTCCAACTTCGGACGCAGTTCCCGGTGCTCGAAGAGTCGAAGGTTAAAATTTTGGCATCGCTTGAAGGAACGGGGATCCTCTCTCATTTAAATGATTTTAAAGCGGGTCTTTATCGATGGGTTGAAAATGGAAATCCCACCCCTCCCTCGCCTACGCCTTCTCAAAAAGAAGAATCGGTCGGCGTGATGCTTGCCCGTCCCGAACCGCCCACTCCTCCTATGACGGCCTCTCCCGCCATCGACACGGAAGCCGATCCAAAGGGGACATCCTCTTCTTCTCCGGACCGGGATATTCCAAGCCTCTATCGGGAGGCCAAAGAAGACTACAATGCAGGCCGGCTGGAGGAGGTCGAGAAGAAATTACGGCAGATCATCGAAGTCGACCCGAACGAGGTGCAAGCCTATCATCTTTTGGGAACGGTCTATCAGGAAAAGAAAGATCCCGACGCAGCGCTTCGGATTTTTGCCGACGCGGCGCCTCTCTTTCCGAACGACGCAACGATTCACTATGATTTGGGATTTCTCTATTACAACAAAGGGGTCGATTCTCTCGCCGCTCAAGAACTCAATCTCGCGACCAAACTTTCTCCCCAAGCTTCAGAAGCAGAGCGTGCCCGAGAGATCCTACGCAAACTGGGGCAGCGTCCTCAACCAGCCGCGGCCTTTCCAAGAGGAAAAGTGGACCCCCCCCGTCCAACGGCCGTTCCGCCGGTTCTTACACCGAAGCCGGAAGCAACCGAGGAAAAATCAAGGCCAACCCGTCCGGCCGCGCTTCCCCCCTCCTCCTCTTCCACGGCGGTCGATGATCAGGAACAGATTCGTCTGCTCATTGCGAATCAGAAGAAAGCGCTGGAGGGGAAGAATATCGAGGGGGTTCTCCAAGGACACCTCCATCCCTTGCCGGTTTTCCGCCAGAAACTCAATCACTGGTTCGAGCGCTTTGATCGGCTCTCGGTCAACTATGAAGTGTACGAGTTAAAAGTCGAGGGGAAAGAAGCTTCGGTTTCCCTCCTGCAGACATTGGTGTTTCAGTCGGAGAATGACGCCCCGCGTCAGGTTGAAAAAGCGCTGGTTTATTGGAAGCTGGCGAAAGTGGACGATGTCTGGAAAATTGCAAGGGTCAATGTTGTTGAAAAATATTGAGAGGGACCACGATGCAGATCACCTGCGAGAACTGCTTTACTGTGTATGATCTTCCACCCGAAAAAAGCGGCTTGGCCGGCTGCCCTTATTGCGAGCATATCAATAAACCGAAGAAGGGAGCCGCTTCTGTCCAACTCGGAAGCGCGCTCAGCAAAGGGCTCGGCGTCGACCCGAGCAAGACGATGCCGAACTATATTGAAGGAGAAAGAAAGAGTGAAGTTTCTGCGGTTCATAAAACGATCGATGGAAAAACCCCTTCCCTTCCCGCCGAAAAGTCGTGGATTCTCACCATCGTGGAAGGGGATGACAAGGGGAAACGCTATCTCCTTTCCAAACCGGTCGTCCGCATCGGACGAAAAGAGGTGGAGTTGGTGTTGAGAGATCCCGAGGTCTCCCGGCAGCAGTGCGTGATTCAACTGTATGGCGAGACGGCGATTATCCGCGACTTGAAGAGCGCAAATGGAACCCTGGTTAACGGCTTTATGATCCAAGAAGATTTCCTGAAAGATCGCGACCAGATCCGCGTGGGGAATACCGTCTTTCAGATCTCACTCCAACAGAAGAAGCCATAGTCGACCAAGACGAGTCCTCTCCAATTTTTGAAAATCCTGCTCCTATCAAGGACAAATTTCGCTCCTCTTTCGTGATCACCGTCACCCCTTTCTTTGGCCCCGCTCCAAAAGGCTTTGATATCGCTTTCCTTTCTATACCAACAAATAAGGATAGAGGACGGTACGGAGATTGCAGAGTTATAGCCATGAGTGATCCCTCAAGGGGATAAGCCGCTGAGGGAAAGATCCTCTCCTGAAAGGAGGCTTTATGGAAAAGCACCGTATCCTCATTGTTGACGATGAACCGAATGTCCGGAGCAGCCTGGCGCGGCTCCTTCAGCAGGAGGGATATGACACCCTTCTCGCGGAAAGCGCCGAAGATGGAATGGCCCTTCTTCAGCGAAGGCCCGTCTCCGCGGTTTTTTCCGATTACAGAATGCCCGGTCGGTCCGGAATTGACTTTCTGACCCAGATCAAAACCGAATATCCCGCACTGATCCGAATTCTTCTCACCGATCGAGGAGAGATAAATGAGGTGATGCCTGCCGTTGATCAGGGTCTGATCTCGCATCTTCTCATGAAACCGTGGGATGATGAAACGCTGAAAAAGACGCTCGGCCGATTGGTTGAAGAATTCGAAAAAGCGCGCCTCGGTCAATTTCTTTCTCACGGCAAAAAATCGCCGGATGCAAAGAGATCGACCGACTCCGCGACAATCCCGTCGGACGATGCGGAAGAAGGGGTCATCGTCCTTGATGAACAGGAAACCGCCGCCATTCCGGACGAGTTTCTCCATTTTATTCCTCCCCACTGAACCCCCTCTTCTGCGTCAGATCAATCGCCCAGCAATAACCCGTCGCAATCGTGCTTGACTTTTTTCCCCGCTTCGATAAAAATCGACCCATGTCAATTCCGCCGAATCCTTCCCGCAGCAATACCATCGATTGGAATAAGATGTCGAAAAAATTCGATCGGTGGCTTCCCTATATTCAGCCGGTCACCGAGGCGCTGATCGCTTCGGCCGATCTTTCGGAAGGTCAGGAGATTTTAGATGTCGCCGCCGGCACCGGCGAGCCCTCATTAACGATCGCTCGACGCTTCGGATCAAAGGTCCAGATTACCGCCGTCGATGGGGCCGAAGCGATGGTTGCCGCCGCCGAAGAGAAACGGCGCAGAGAGAGATTGTCCGGCGTCAGCTTCCTCCAGATGAAAGCCGAGGCGCTCGCCTTTCCTTCAGATCGGTTTGATCGGATCATCAGCCGCTTCGGGGTGATGCTCTTCGACGATCCTCTTCTCGGGCTAAAAGAGATGCGGCGGGTTCTGAAGCCGGGGGGAAAGATGGCGATCGCCGTCTGGAGTGAATTCCACCGGACTCAGTCGATCCATCTGATCTGGGAGCTCATCATGAAGCGCATCCCCTCTGAAAAACGCCCACCCCTCCCTAAAATGGCCGATCTCGGTCCTCCGGGAAAGCTCAAGGCGATTCTCCAGGCCGCCGGCTTTCAACAGTTCGAGATAAGCGCTTTTCCGCTCTCCTACACCTTTGATGATTTTGAAATGTATTGGGCGATCAACACCGAATCGGGAACCCTCCGGGAGCCGCTCGACCAGTTCCCCCTCGCCGAGCAGGAAGAGATCAAGCGGGAGGCGCGCCACCAAGTAGCCCCTTTTGAAAAGAACGGAAAGATCGTCATCAAGAACGAGGCCCTCCTCGCCACCGCAGTGAAATAGCTCTCTTTCGCTATCTTGCATCTTCCTCTTTCAGTCCACTAAAATTAATTCTAAATGATCTCAACGACGAAGGAGGATTTCTTTGCTGCCGACAACCCTTTTACGCCACTCACCCTTTGGCGCAACATCGCTCGAGAACGGGGCCGTCGCATTCCGCGTCTGGGCCCCTTATGCAAAAGAGATCAAGGTTAAACTAATCGGCCAAGGCTTGCCGATTCAGGTGGGAATGGAGACGACGGAACGTCACTGTTTTGAGGCTGTTATTCCGGGCGTTCCGGTCGGCACCCGCTATTTTTATCAGATCGACGGGGAGAGGGACCGTCCCGATCCCTACTCCCGCTTTCAACCGGAGGGGGTGCATGGCCCCTCCGAAGTGGTCGATCCGAACGCCTTCTCCTGGTCCGATCAGGGATGGGAGAACATCCCGCTTGAAGATTATATTCTTTATGAGCTCCATCCGGGCACCTTTACCCACGAAGGAACGTTTGAGGCCGTCATTCCGCAGCTGAACTACCTGAAACAGGAGCTCGGCGTGACCGCCATCGAGATCATGCCGATCGCGCAATTCCCCGGGCAACGGAATTGGGGCTACGACGGCGTCCATCTCTTCGCCCCGCAAAACAGCTATGGGGGACCGGACGGGCTGCGGCGGTTGGTCGATGCCTGTCACGCCGCCGGACTGGCGGTGGTGTTGGATGTGGTCTACAATCACCTGGGACATGAAGGGAATTACCTCCGCGAGTTCGGCCCTTACTTCACCCCGAAGTACAAGACGCCCTGGGGGGACGCGGTCAATTTTGATGATGCGGGTTCCGATTTTGTCCGCCGTTACGTGATCGACAACGCCCTCTCCTGGATTCAGGAGTACCATATTGATGCGCTTCGGCTTGATGCCATCCATGCCATCTATGATTTTTCAGCGAAGCATATTCTGCAAGAGATGAAAGAGGCGGTGGAGGCGGCCGCCCGAGAGTTGGGAAGGCCGGTCTACCTGATCGCCGAGAGCGATTTAAACGATCCGAAAATCATCCGCCCGCCGGAGCAGGGAGGGTACGGGATCGACGCCCAATGGAGCGATGATTTTCATCACTCCCTTCATACCCTGCTCACCGGAGAACAGGCGGGCTACTATCAGGACTTCGGACGGCTCGATCAGATGAAACAGGCGTTCCGAGAGGGGTTTGTGATCGCCGGAACCTACTCCCCCTTCCGGGATCGGATTCATGGGAGCCGCTCCGACGGGCACTCCCCCTCCCAATTTGTGGTCTTCTCGCAGAATCACGACCAGGTCGGCAATCGGATCTTGGGAGACCGGCTCTCGACGCTGATTTCATTCGAAGCGCAAAAGCTCGCCGCCGCCGCCGTGATTCTCTCTCCGAATCTTCCGCTCCTCTTCATGGGGGAAGAGTACGGCGAGACCGCCCCGTTTCAATATTTCACCCACTATCAAGATCCGGCTCTCGGGGAGGCGGTTCGAAAAGGACGGCGGGAGGAAGCAATCCGATTCGGATGGAAGGGCGAAGTGCCCGACCCGCAATCGGAAGAGACCTTCCAACGATCCAAGCTTGATCTCACCCGGCGGTTTCAGGAACCGCACAGCCGGCTCTTTGCCTTCTACCAACGGGTCATCGCTCTTCGGAAAGCGGAGCCCTTACTCCATCCCAGGGAAGGATGGCCGTCGGTGAAGCAATATGAGGAAGCGGCCTGTCTGACCGTTCAGCTGGGGGATCCATTCTGGATGATCCTCAGCTTCAATCCAGAGCCGGTCTCTCTCCCTTTTTCGCTGCCTCGGGGAAGATGGGAGCGGATCCTCGACAGTCAAGAAAAGCCGTTCGGCGGATCGGAAGAAACAGCCCTCCCTCTTCGTCTGGAAGGAAACCGAACCGTCCAAGTCCGACTTTCTCCGTATCATGTCGCTCTCTTTCGGCGGATTGAGTAAAGAGCAGAGCACTTCAGCGGCGTCGTCGCAGAAAGACCGGGGAACAACCCAGACCAACCGGACCGAGAACCAGGTCTGAAAGAGCTCCCTCGTCTTCCGCCTCCGGAAATCTTCGTCGCATCTTGTCACATTGAATCTAATTTGGTACGATCCGGCGGATGAAGCGCCACACCCTTCCATCCCTTCAAAAAGAGGTCATCGGCTGCACTCGTTGTCCCAGGTTGGTGGAATATTGCGGTGAGATCGCACGGATAAAACGAAGGGCATACCGGGATGAAGTCTATTGGGGAAAGCCGGTGCCTGGATGGGGAGATCCGGACGCGCGTCTATTGATGATCGGGCTCGCCCCCGCCGCACATGGAGGCAACCGGACCGGCCGGGTCTTTACGGGAGATGCCTCCGGCGATTTTCTCTTTCGGGCCCTTCATAAAGCCGGCTTCGCCAACCAGCCGATCTCGCGCCACCGAGAAGACGGCCTTCAGCTGAAGGATGCCTACCTCACCGCGATCGTTCACTGCGCTCCGCCCGACAACAAACCGCTGCCGGTTGAAATCGAAACCTGCCGGCGCTATCTGGTCGAGGAGTTGAAACTCCTGACGAATGTGAGGGCTGTTTTGGTCTTTGGAAAGATCGCTCTCGACGGCTTCCGTACCGCCTTGCGCGAGGCGCGCGGAATCGATCTTCCGGCCGCCGCCGTTCCGTTTTATCATGACGCCGCCTATGCGATCCCAGGCACGCCGCTCCGCCTCTTCGTCTCTTACCATCCCAGCCGACAGAACACGCAGACCGGCCGCCTGACGGAGCCGATGTTCGACGCCGTCTTCCGAAAAATACGGGCCGATCTGATCCGATGAATCGATCTTGAGATGACTCTATTTTTTCTGCTGAAGGCTTGAGATAAACCGGTCAATCGGAATCGCCGGCAGCGTTAAGAGTCGAACCGATCCGCGCGATCCCAACTCGACGGAGAGGCGCGCGACCGTTTCATTATCGGGCGCCTCGATGATGTTGACGAAATCGTACGGCCCGAGGGTTGCGTACTGGCCGACAATTTTCACCCCCATCCCTTCGATTTCTTTATTGACCTCTTTCAACCGGCTTGGACTCTCTTTGAGCGTCTTGCTTCCTTCGTCCGTTACCGTGCTGAGCATAATATAAGTCGCCATGGCGCCCTCCTCATTTGAATCGTTGGGTCGGTTCATTGGCACAATGTCTGATCAAAGTGTAAACCGATCAAAATTCAAAATGCAAGAGATCTGGAAGCCAGTAAAGCGCCCCATCAAAAGGGATGACTTTCAACCACCCGGCCAATCAAATTGCTTTCTAAAATCGATTTACCATTCAGCGATCCATATTCGTTTTCTCGATGAAGACGCGATCGGAGGCGGGATGACCACTTCGCCCGCTTATCTAAAAGAGAGATGGAGCTGCAGTTAAGAGTCTTGACCACGGAGCGCTCCAAGATTTTATCCCTTCTCGAAAATGGCGTCATTACCGATGAGACGCTCCGCTTAATCGAGCTCGATTTGGATCTGCAGGAATTGCGGCTGAGACAAAACGTTCATTCAGAATAGGAGAATCTGCTTTGAGCCGCAGTGGGGGGCTTGTTTTGCTTCAACGAATAAGAGACAATCGAATTGTAAAACGGCCCTCGAACCGGCCAGGGCAGCACAGAGTCGGACCGTTGGAGACACGGCCCCATACTGATCCGGTGTCGACCTAGCCGGCACAATTCCCTTTCGATCATCGGTGGGACCCGATTCTAATCCTTATAAACTTGATCGTGCTCTCGGACGTGATCACGGACTTTCAAGCCGAAAAGCTGACCCGCGGAGGCCTCTTGAACCGATTGATGCTCCACCTCCATCGATTCGATCGGCTGTCTTAAGTCGGTGGTGTGCCCTTTGATATGAATGGTATCTCCCACCCGCAATGTTCCCTCATTCAACTGAACCACTGCAACCGAAAGATGCGAGTAGTAGTGGGTGACCGTCCCGATCGGTTGCTCGGCGGAGATCTGGGGCGCGGTCGGGGAGACCACCGGGGTGGGGGTCGGCGCCTCTGCCATGGAGGGCGCTTCTTGTCTCATCGGAACAACGGGAGCTTGTTCTACTTTCTTTGGAACGGAGGGGGATTTTCGGGAGGGGGTGGGCCGCTTGGCCGTCGTTTTCTTTGCGGTTGTTTTCGCTGTTTTCTTCTTCGCAGTGGTTTTCTTGGCGGTTGTCTTCGCGGTCGTCCTTTTTGCTGCGGTTTTTCCTTTTGCCGTGGTTCGACTCTTCCCCATGGTCTTCTTTTTTGCTTTGGCCGCCGTTTTTGTCCTCTTTGCCGTCTTACTGGTTGTCTTTTTGGTCGTTTTCTTCGCGGTCCTCGTCGCAGCTTTTTTCTTTTTGACTGCTTTCTTCTCCATCGATTTGCCCCCTCCCCGTGTTTAGACAGCTAACCGATTGATCGAGCCCAGGATAACACAATGCCGCATCAAGAATTACAATATTCCCGAAAAGGAGTCAAGCAATTTGTACGGAAGGCTCCGCGGCTTGAGAAACGAACCCTTTGGAACGGAAGGCTCCTATAGCGGGACAACGGCTCTTCTCGATTTGCCTATTCTCCTATCCCTTGCGCTCGGAGAGGGGAACATAGGGTCGGTTATGTTCCCCTTCATAGATCTCGGTCGGGCGAAAGATATGATTATCTTTCACCTGCTCAATCCAGTGGGCGAGCCAGCCGACCACCCGCGCCATCGCAAAGATGGGAGTAAAGAAATCGGTCTCGATCCCCATCTTTTGATAGAGAATCCCCGAGTAGAAATCGACGTTCGCGTAAATTTTCTTGGACGCCAAGAGTTCCTCACCGACCTTTTCGACCTCGACCGCCACTTCGTAGAGAGGCGATGTGCCGTACTGCTCGAACAATCGTTTTGCCAAACGTTGTAAGATAATGGCGCGGGGATCTTTGACCTTATATTCACGATGGCCCAACCCCATGATCCGCTCCTTGGCTTTGACCTTGGCCTCAATATGGGGTCGCACCCGGTCGACAGAGCCGATCTCCTTGAGCATGGTGAGGACCTTCTCATTGGCTCCCCCGTGAAGCGGCCCCTTCAACGTGCCGACGGCGGAGGAGACCACGGTGTAAGGGTCGGCCAATGTTGAGGCGGTCACCAGTCCGCTGAAGGTCGAAGCATTCATCGTATGCTCCGCGTGGAGAATGAGACAGGTGTCCAGAATCTCCGACATCACCTTATCGGGAACTTTTTCGGTCAGCATGTAGAGGAAATTTTCGGCGTAGTTGAGATCATCGCGCGGTTGAATCTGATCATCCCCTCGGCGAAGCCGGGCGTAGGCGGCGACGATGGTTGGAATCTTTGCAATCAGGCGAACGGCCGAGAGATACTGCGTCTGCTCATCCTGAACATTCTTATCCGGATAGAACATCCCCAAGGCCGCCACCGCCGCTTGGAGGGCATCCATCGGATGCCCATTGTCCGGCAGACATTTGATTAGGTCGGTAATCCGATATTTGATTCGCCGGTGAACACGGAGGTCTTGATCGAATTTTACAAGCTGAGTAGGGGTCGGCAGGTTTCCAAATAAGAGAAGGTAGGCCGTTTCAATAAAATTGCTTCTCTCGGCCAAGGTCTCCAGCCGAATTCCTCGATATTCGAGGATTCCCTTTGTTCCGTCTAGATAACTGATCTTCGATCGCGTTGCAGGAACGCCCGCCAGTCCCGGTGAGTAATCGCTCATGCGTCTTCTCTCCTTCAGGATAGAATTTTTATCGCTTGTTTCATTCTAACGGATTTAAGCCAATCGGTAAAGTGGGCGACGCTACGAAAGAACCTGTAAAATGGCGCACTTGAGATACTCGGTTTCAGGAAGGGCCAAGAGAACGGGATGATCTTTCGCTTGAGAGCGAATAAAAATGAGTCGAAGGACCCGTTTCACATCTCGCGATGCATCGAGAAGGAGTTCTCGAAAGCGGCCTTCTGAAAGGTGATAGGAACAGGAGCAGGTCACGAGGAATCCGCCCGGACGAAGAAGTTTCATGGCGCGGAGGTTGATCTCCTTATAGCCGCGGATCGCATTCTCAATCTCTTTTCGACGCTTCACGAACGACGGAGGATCTAGGATGATGCAATCATACTGCTTCCCCTCCCCTTCCTGGGCTTTTAAGGAATCAAAGACATTCCCGATCTCGAATCGGCACTTCGAATCGAAGCCGTTGCGGACGGCGTTTCGCTGGGCAAGGGCGATCGCTCCTTCTGAAGCATCGACCCCGACGATCGATTGAGCGCCGAACCGGGCGGCATGCATCGACCATCCGCCGGTGTAGCAGAAGGTGTCCAGCACCGCTCCCCCCTCGACGAGTCCTTTCAAAGAAAGGTAATTTTCCGATTGATCCAAGAAGAATCCAGTCTTTTGCCCCTCCAGCAGGTTGATCTCAAATGCGAGGCCGTTTTTTGAAATCACAACAGGCGGCTCCAACTTTCCAAAAAGGACCTTTGCCTCGACAGTTAGTCCTTCCAAAGCGCGGGAGGGAATATCGTTTCGGGCGACAATCGCGCGCGGGGAAAAGAAAGAGTCAATCGCAGCAATGATCGATGAGGTATGTCGCTCCATTCCAGCCGTTAAGAGCTGAATGACGATATAAGAGCCGTATCGATCGACGATCAGCCCGGGCAGAAGGTCCGCCTCGCTATAAACGACGCGGTAGCTCTCTTCCTCAGCATAGAATCGCTTCCTGAAAGAAAGCGCCTGCGCGATTCTCTTCGCAAAAAAATCACCATCGATCTTCTCCCGTTCCCGAGAGAGAATCCGGACCGAAATGACCGATTTTGGATTGCAGTAACCGATGGCGACGAATTTCCCCCTCGAATCTTTCAGTTCCACCAACTCCCCCGGCGAAAAATCGGCAGGGAGATCGGGAAGCTCGTTACGATAGATCCAGGGATGTCCCTGCGCAATCCGGTTTGCAACGGTCTTATTGATCCGAAGAGAATCCATTGAACGTTAGACTACAGGAAAGGAGGTGAACATGCAAGAAGAGGTAAGGTGATCGAGGAGAAGAGCGCCGGCTGTCTTTCAATAATTCTAAAAATAAAAGGGCCGGATAATGTATTTGTTATCCGGCCCTCAATTGCTTTTACAAAGATTGAGCTCGAATCTTATCGGTTCGTGCCTACCTTCTTACGACCGATGATCACAAAACCGATTAAGCCCATCCCGAGGAGCAGCAGACTGGTCGGCTCTGGAACCGTCGCGCTACTCGATATCCCTACGGTACCGGATGGTAAAGTTGTGAAGTTTGAACCGTCGAGATTGACATTCCCCAATGTGGCGGAGAATTCTCCCGGAGGATTAAAGTCAGAGGAAATCAGACCGGTGTTTACGAAACCGATAATGACACTCGACTCAAACGTCGCACCGGTCGGTCCTGAAATCAACTCCGAACCAGAGCCAAAGGATCCAGAAAGGATGACAGTGGTGTTATCTGAGTCGTAGATCGTAAATCCCCCCCCTGTCCCGTTGGAGAAACCACTGCTGAAGTCAATCGGCTTCACAACGAGGTACGCGTTTGAAAAGGATGCCAAATCATTTCCGTCTGCATCATAAAATTGCACAGAGACCGTATTATTGGCAACAGTGCTGAATTGCTGTGTCGATGCATCATAAACAAATTGTGAAGAATTGATGCTGGCGAACGGTCCGTCCAAAGGAAGCGCTTGAACCGTTTTGGCCGAAAAGAAGGATAAACTTAGACCGACGACTAAGAATAAAATATACTTCTTCATTTTGACTCCGAATGTTTCTGATTTTTTATCTTACCGCTCTTCCACATCCAAACGGCTAACAGTCCCGACCCGAGAAGAAGAAGGGTGCCGGGCTCAGGAACACGGGCCGGGCTTTGGCTGCTCAAAATCTGCGCCGTCGCAATGCCTCGCGACGTAAAGGGTTGATTGAGGGCGAGGGTACCGACATCCCCCATCGTCGCCGAAAAAAGCCCAGGCGCGTAGAAATCAACGCCTGTTAGGGACGAGTTTGTGAAATCGACGATCATGCTCGATTCAAATTCAGCCCCGTTGGTCGATGAAACCAGAGAGGAACCTCCCCCAAAAACCCCGCTGAGGAGAACGTCTCCAGTGGAATTGGTGATGGTGAATCCCCCCCCGACCCCGTTGGAGAGCCCTCCGCTGAAATCGACCGCGCTCACGTCTAATTTCGCATTCGTGAATGAGCTGATTGTATTTCCAGCCGAATCAAGGAAGGCGACAAAAACGGTGTTCGGTCCCGCCGTGGCGGCCTTTGCCCCGGTTGAAGATCCATCAACCGCGGTTGTGAAAAGATTCGATGAACTCATCGTATACTGGACGCTGCTAACACTGACAGACGCGCCGGTATATGGAACGGCCCAGGCCGATGAAGCCACTGTAACGAGAAGGGCGCTGAGTAACAACATCACTCCGGTAAATTTCTTCATTTCAGGTATAACTCCTCAGCTAATCTACTTGGTTAGAACGTATCTCTGGAACCCGTAAGATACTCTGGCAGCATTTCAGTCCGGTATAGAGCAAGGGGTGTGCCGCTCACAAGAATCAAGCTTTTTATGTATTCAAACTTTCACATAAGTCTATGAATTTAAAATAATAATTTAAAAAATATTTTTACGCCTATCTTGTTTTTATGGATGGAAAAAATCTTTCAAAATAAGAATTGTCAAGTTTTACGTCGCTCCACTCTTTTAAAATTCATCCTAATAAATATTTATTCTTCGCAAAATCAAGCACTTAATATTATTCTTCCCATCCATATTAATGTCTACTTTTCCGACAGTCTTAACTTAGGTCAATTAACCTATTTACCTTAGGTATTCTAGGCCTAGACTTCTAAAAATGAAAAGGAAATAGAGATGGGTCCTCTTTCTGAGACCAACGCTTTCGCCCCATTTCGTTTTTCCGTTCGGAGCACAAGACGTATTAGATTTATCGAGGATGAATAACTTTAGGAGGGACGCTCAATTTGATGTTTCGTGAGAATATCATGGAACGCTTGGCGCGAAATACCGAGGGCGGATGCCGCTTGGGTCACATTTCCGCCGAACCGCGCCAGGGCCTGTATCGCCAATTCCCTTTCCAGATTCTCTCTGGCAGTTTTTAATCTGGGCAAGGGAGCAGTTTCATTCGGCACCGATAATTCGAGATCTTCCGGGGTTAAGAGAACGCCATCGGTCATGACAACCCCTCTTCGGACCTTATTTTCCAGCTCACGGACATTGCCTGGCCAGGAATAAGCCGTAATTGCGTCGATGGCCGCAGGGGTCACCCCCTTTACTTTTTTCCCGATCTCCTCCGAAAAACGGGCGATGAATGCGCGAACAAGCAGAAGAGGGTCGCCGTTTCGCTCCCGCAAGGGGGGAACTGAAATAGAAACGACGCTCAACCGATAGAAGAGATCCTCTCGAAAAGCGCCGCTGGCCATCCTCTCTTTTAAATCTCGATTCGTTGCGGCAATGACCCTGGCATCGATGTGGAGACTCTCCCTTCCTCCAACCCGTTCAATCGTCTTCTCTTGAAGAAAGCGGAGCAACTTTACTTGAAGCCCCAATCCAAGCTCACCGATTTCATCCAAAAAGAGGGTTCCCCCGGCCGCATATTCAATTCGCCCTTTTCTTTGCGCATGCGCTCCCGTGAACGCCCCCTTTTCATGACCGAAGAGCTCGCTCTCCAAAAGGTTCTCCGGAATTGCGGCGCAGTTGATTGCGATAAAGGGCCCGGCGCTTCGCGCGCTTTGCTGATGAATCGATTGCGCCACCAATTCTTTTCCGGTGCCGCTCTCTCCGGTAATGAGGACGGGAATATCGGCTGTTGAGACTTTTCGAATAGTCGCAAAAAGCCCCTCCATGGCGCGGCTGGTGCCGATCATTTTCCCTTCTTGAGCAGGACGTCTTTTCAGTTGGCGATTTTCTTCCTCCAACTGAAAGAGATGGAACGCCCGTCGAAGCGTGACCCGAATTTCGTCAAGATCAATCGGCTTTAAGAAGAAGTCATAGGCCCCCTGCTCAATCGCCTTCAACGCATTTGCCCGATCTGAGTTGCCGCTGACAATAATCACCTTGACTCTGGAATCAATCTCAAGGATCTCGGAGAGGGTCAACAATCCTTCGCTCGCCTCACGAGGCTGGGGAGGAAGACCAAGATCGAGGGTCACAACCGGAGGGAGTTCACGCCGAAACAGATCAATCGCGCTTCTTCGGTTTTCGGCAAGAAAGATTTCATACTCATCGACAAGGGCCCACTTCATCTGCTGACGAATGGTCTCGTCATCATCGATGATCAGGATTTTATGTTTTGCGCTTTGTTCCATTGCTCGGTTGATGGATCAATCCTGCCTTTCAGTTTAAATAATAGGAGAGCCCCTTCAGCCAAGAATTCTTCACAGAGAAACAAAATTCCTTTAAGAGAATAATCATTTTTCTCTCAATATAATAATAGACGAAAAATGAGACCGCCAACATCATTAACGTAATGCCGCCGAACAGAAAATACCGGTTCGCTTGGGCATGACCCCATTCAAACAGCAGATTTCCGATTCGAGAATGGATCAGATACAAGGGATAGGTTAATGCTCCAAGATTAAATAATAGCTTAGAATCATTCAGTTTGATTTTCCTTAATGAGATGAGCAAGAAGAGACCATAAATGGATAAAATTAAAACCGTCGTTACGATTTGATCTATTCCCGTTGCATTCTTTATAAAACCTTGAACTTGAGAAAAATTATAGCTGATTGAAATAGAAAGCGCGGAAAGGATTACCATCAGCGAATAGAGACGAAGTCCCTCCGTCCGAATGAGAAAAAACGCAATTCCCGCGATAAAATAGGACGAGTAAAACGGCGTGATCACCCATCCAAGAAAAAAGGGCTGTTTAAAGAAACGATAGAGAATCACCCAAAGAAGCCATACCGTCAACCAGATGTGAATTTTCTTAATATACTTCACCGCAATTAATACAAAGATCCAGAAGTAAAATTTGAGTTCCGTCTGCAATGTCCAATAGACACCGTCCACATCCTCAATTTTAAAATAATTATTAATCATCGAGAGATTGGCCAGATATTGGTGCACTGTAACCCCGTGGGTATCCCCACCCATGAATAGCACAACGATGATCGTCAGCGTGACGGCCACCCAATAAGTAGGATATAATCGCGCGATTCGCGAGATTGCAAAATCGGACGGCTTGCTGTCATAGGCAGACAGCATAATCACAAAGCCACTGATCATGAAGAACAGGTTCACTCCTAAAAATCCATATCTCCAGATTTGGCTCATCCACGGAAATAGTCCCGTCCCCATCACATAATGATACATCAAGACGCTCATGGCCGCGCAAAAGCGGAGGGCGTCTATTTCGTAAACACGCTCTTTTTTTGCGGTCGTGGCGGCCTGTGGTTCCACAATCTTTTGATCAAAATTCTTCATCGGCATACAGGATTAAAATAAGAAAGACCTCTTTTTAGAGAAGCATTGACACGCGAAATAGGAATTGGAATTTGATTCACGGCCTGATCCCGTTGGTGTGATGAATCGGGAGGATCACCCGGAACGTGGTCCCCACCCCCTCTTCGCTCTCGACTTCAATCTTTCCATGGTGGGCTTCCACAATCTTCTTTGTATGAAACAGACCGATCCCAAGGCCCTGGCTTTTTGTCGTTTGAAACGGCTGGAAAAGAGATCGCTCGATGAATTGCCGGGAGATTCCACAACCATTGTCGCTGACGGAGAGAACGACGCATTCGTGCGCGCGGCCGGTCTCAATCCGGATCGACCCCTTTTGATCGACCGCCTCGTTCGCATTTAAAACAAGATTCACAATCACTTTTTGGATTTGATCCGGATCGATCGTGCATTTGGGCAGTTCCTGAAAGTTCTTTACTAAGGACGACCGGACGGAGCCGTTCATCCCGTTCAGCGTGGAGGAAACCAATTCGTTTAGGTCGACTTCAACGCAGTGTAATTCCAACTTTTTCGTCAAAAGTGAAAGGCGGCCGCACATATCATTCATTTTAGAGACGCTTTGAGAGATCACCCGGAGCGCGTCATTTCTGAATTCCGGTTTATCAAAATGGGCCGGCAGATTCCGCATCGTTAACGAAAGCATTGATGCCAGATTTTTTAAGTCATGAATAAAAAAAGCCGAGAGGCTCTGAAAGGCCTCCATCTCTTTCGCTTTTAAAAGACGCTCTGTTAGTTTCAGATTTAGCAGACTTCCCGCCGCCTGATCGGCAATGGTTTTCAACAACTCGGTATCTTCCACAGAGAACGGCTCCTTGGTCAAGCGATGACTTAATGTCATCACTCCCAATAATTGCCTGCCGGAAACCAACGGGACACAATAATTGATTCTGGCGTTTTCAAAATAATTCGGGTCGGCCTCTTTTAATCGCCTTAAATTTTCTTCTCTCGGGGAATCAAAATCATACGGCGCCGGATGCGTCTCAAGGAAAGCGAGGAGTTCGTCCCAGATCCTCCCTTTATTCTTGAGGTCAAGAACCCGGGAATCCGAAAAGACGGTCGATCCTCCAAAGGAGAGCCGATCAGGCCCTTCATCGGCCAGCCAAATCGTCACCGAAGGAGCCCCAAACGTCTTTGAAACCATCTTCGATACCGTCGAGCAGAGAGACGGAATATGCATCAACGAGGTGGTCTGCTCGGTAAAGGCGGTCCATTCTTGTCGATAATCATAACGCGGCTGGTAAAAATTCCGGCTGATAAAACGCTTTAACTCTTGCTGCAGATGATCGGAAAGAAGAAGGACGGTTAATCCAAGGAGGGAAACAAAAACAAAAAATGTCCCCAGCGGAATGGCCTGGTTGCCCCCAAAATAGCTGATCGCCTTGGCCAGAATCCCGACCGCGAGGAGATAGACTCCGACCACCACGACCGTAATGGAGTTGTAGAGCAATGTGCGGGAAAAATAAATATCGACATTCAGAAAACGATTCCGCAGAAGCGAAACAATGATCAGAAAGTTTGACACCAAAACAGCCAGGGAATTGATCGACTCCATCCTCCAATTGATTGAGGAAAAAAGAAGGGTGTGGCTCACCGTGTATATTTGAGCGGCAAATAATCCTCCAATCCCCAAGAGCATGAATTTCACTTGCCATCGCTTATTCCCGGTTGACGCACGGAGCGTCTCCTCCAGATTCATCAGAATCACAACAGAAACCAAGAAATAGAAAAGGTAAAATGTATAGCCAGACCACCCCAGCGCGATGATTGAAACGGGGCCTTCTTCGGGCGAAACCGGTATCAGGAGGGCTCCTCCGGCGAAGAGAACCAACGAAAGTGGAAGGATCAACGATAAAACGCCAAACCATTTCCACTTCGATACCAATTCTTTATAATTCGATCGGCCAAAACTGAGGCTAAATAAAAACCAGCTCCCCGGAAGCACGCTTGCCGCGGCCAGCCCCCAGAAACTCCAGCGGATCATATCCGATGGGAGGGTGGCACTCATTGCCATTCCGATCAATAGCTCCTTAAGGGCAAGCGCGATCATTCCAAAGGAAAACACGCGATGGACAAAGGATCGCTTGTCCTCAAGAAAGATAAACAGCGCCAATCCGACGCAGAGAACGGTATTCAGCAGTGAAATAAAAAATGAAAACGTCATTGGACGACCGATTCTACATAAATTCAAATATTTTAGTCGAAAGCCGGGTGAATCACAATCCCCTCAATCGAGGGGGACCTTTGTGTAATCAACTCCCTATTTGAGGGACAAAAACCGCTCCTCACGCATAAAAAGCCCGTTATAACGGTTGCACAAAATTGTAGAACAGAGGAGAGTTTCATCCAGAATTGTTGGATAGAATCCATCCCCCTCTCCATAATCATTGAACAGAATCCATTCCGCCACGGCTGCATCGTACACAGGCATATCGCTTGCGTATCTCTGAGGCCAGCATACCGAAAAGACAACTGCTACTCGTGAAAAGGGCAAACTACCCGAGAGGGTAGGACGCAAAGCCAAGAGACCGATGAGTGAGGGAAGCAATTCCCCAAGGTTAGTCTGGTTGCCATGTAGATGCCAGCGCATCTTTAAGGCGTAAGCCCATTCCGAGGAATGGGCTTTTTTGTTTACAACATTGATTCCGATCCTTTGCTCAGAGCAAACCTATCGAAAGGTGGGGACGCAGAGCAACGGGGCTACCGGAGAGGGGACGTTCATCGTTATTCGTTCACCGTGGAGAGATGCTGTTTATTCTCTTTACGTTTAACGATTCACGTTTAACGAAGAACGATCCCTCCTCCCATGCCCGCCGAGCCGCCAAAGGAAATCTCTCTTTGGCGGCTTTTTATTTCTGCATGGAGGAACATCATGCACACCTCATTTATAAAGACAAGCACCCTGATGATCGGTGGTCTTATTCTTATACTTAGCTGGCAAACCGCTGCGCTTGCAGGGAACGCAATTCTAACTTGGGATGCAAATACAGAAAGCAATTTGGCAGGCTATAAAGTTTACTACGGCACCTCCTCCAGAAATTACGGCGCCCCGATCGATGTCGGCAACCAGACGACCTATACTGTGTCCGGTCTGAATGGTCAGACCTACTACTTTGCCGTCACCGCCTACAATACCTCGGGCACTGAAAGCGGTTACTCCGCGGAGGTCAGTAAAAGTTTTCCAAATACCATTCCACCGGTTCTCTCCGCCATCTCGGCCAACAATATCACCAGTTCGAGCGCGACGATTAGCTGGACCACCGATACGGCATCCACCTCCCAGGTACAATATGGCATCACGACGGCTTACGGCTCTTCCACCACCCTTAATTCAAGCTTGGTGACGAGTCACAGTCAAACCCTCAGCAATCTGAATCCATCGACAACCTATCACTACCGCGTGCTCAGCAGCGATGCCGCTGGAAATCTGGCCACCTCCGGAGATCAAACATTCACCACTTCCGCCGCTCCCGACACCACTCCCCCTGCGATTTCCAGCATTGCCACATCGAACATTTCTACCAGTTCCGTCACCATCACATGGACGACCAATGAACTATCCGATACCCAAGTCCAATACGGCACGACGACAAGTTATGGAAGTACAACGACCCTGAATACGACTTTGACAACCAGCCACAGCCAGTCGCTCACCGGTCTTCTCGCTTCCACCACGTATCATTTCCGTGTGCTCAGCAAAGATGCCGCTGGAAACCTGGCCACCTCCGGAGATCGGACTTTTACAACCGCCACCCCTCCGGATACCACCCCGCCTGTCCTCTCCGGCATTGTTGCGAGCAACATCACCACCACTTCTGCGGTGATTACCTGGAGCACCAATGAAGTTTCCGACTCGCAGGTACAATATGGCATCACGACCTCTTATGGTTCTTCGTCTACGCTCGATACGACGTTGGTCACCTCACACACAAGAACCCTCTCGAATCTCAGCCCTTCCACAACCTATAATTATCGTGTGATCAGCAAAGATGCCGCGGGGAACACGGCGACTTCGGCGAACAGCACCTTTACCACCTCATCCACGCCTGATACGACGCCACCGGTCATCTCCGGCATTACGGCCGGGACGCTAACCTCGACATCAGCCACAATTACCTGGACGACCGACGAGGCGTCGACGTCCCAAGTGGAATATGGCCCCACCACCGCCTACGGCTCGCTCACCTCTCTCGATACGACCCTTCTGACGAGCCACGGCACTACATTGACCAATCTCTCTCCCGCAACTACCTACAATTATCGTGTAATCAGCAAAGATGCTGCGGGGAACACGGCGACTTCGGGGAATAATTTATTCACAACCGCCGCCGCGCAGCCCCCTTCGAACCCGACCGGGCCGGTCCTCTCGCTCGTCAGCACGAAGGACATCACTTCAAGCGGTGTGACCGTCACATGGGGCACCGATGTCCCGGCCACGAGTGAAGTCGAATATGGCCTTACCGGCAGCTATGGGAGCAGCAGCGGGATCAACGCTACGCTGCTGAACAGCCACAGTCAGACCCTCTCGGGTCTCCAACCGAACACCCTCTATCATTACCGGGTTAAGAGCGCGGACGCTTTAGGCAATCTCTCCGCCTCCGCGGACCACACCTTCACGACCAATCCGCCGATCGATACCACCCCTCCGGGGGATGTCCAAAACTTCACAGCGGTCGCAGGCGCTCAGTCGGTGACATTAAGCTGGGTGAATCCGCCCGATTCCGATTTCGTCGGGGTCCACATCGTCTATCGGACCGATCGGTTCCCGACGGCGTTAGATGACGGTCAAGTCCTCGGCGATTTTTCAGGACAGCCGAATGAGAGCATCACCGTCGTTCAAGCAGGACTGCAAAGTGATACGACCTACTACTACGCCGCGTCATCCTACGATAATTCCGGCAACTATCAACATACGGCCCATGCCGCCGCAACGGTCCTCGGCACGTCAAAGTCGAGCACGAGTACAAGTTCAGCAGATAGTAGTGGAGGGGGCGGGGGTGGTTGTGCGATGATTTCTCCGACAGATGGAAATCGGTCGGGGCCGGGCAGCTCGGCCGACATGACCGGGATCATTCTCATGACTTTGCTTGCCCTTCTTCGCAAACGAGTCAAAAAACAAAATGTGAGGGACTGAAGGATGCTGTTCACAGCACCGATCACAGACAGAAGTATGATCTTCAGATATGGAAAACTTTAGGCCCATATTGGAACTGAGAATCAGAGACCGTCACTCAACCGGTCTACCTGAGTGAACCCTTTTAGTTTAATGGAAAGTCTTGAATAAATGATAACGGTATGGATTTCATATAAAGCAATTATAGTTGACGGATAAACTTGAATGTAGTATTTATAACAGAAACGATTTACATATTATTTTGTTAATCTTATTTGGAAGGTAGTGAGAAAATTGTTTTGAGGAAGTTAGTCGGATGAGATAATTTCAATTCACACCTTGACCTTTGCTCAGAGCAAACCCATCGAAAGGTGGGGACGCAGAGTAACGGGACTAAAGGCGAGGGGATGTTTATCGTTAATCGTTATTCGTTCATCGTGGAGAGATGCTGTTTATTCTCTTACGTTTAACGATTCACGTTTATCGAATAACGATCCCTCCTCCCATGTCCGCCGAGCCGCCAAAGGAAGTCTCTCTTTGGCGGCTTTTTATGTTTCAGAAGGGAAAGCGACGTGCAAGGGAAGATTGAGCATCGGAATCTTTTATAGCAGGCAATGATATTGGCTATAGTAGAAGCTACATAGTAGGTTTTTAGATTCCTGGAGGAGTTTGCATGAAATATAGAAAGTATCTTTTATTACCTCTGCTCTCTTTTTCTTTATTATTGCCGTCTATTAGTATTGCAGGTATTCTTTTTCAAGAGGATTTTGAAGATACGAACTTTACTTCACGCGGGTGGTATGACGGAACTTATAATAGTAATGCGATCACGTCCGCACAACACTACACCGGGACTCATGCTTATGAGTGCCATTTCACGAGCGGCGCAACTCGTTGTGCCGGGGGAGATCCTCGAAGGATATTGTTTACTGCAACAGATTCGGTTTATGTAAGTTACTGGATGAAGCTAAGTCCAAACTGGGTTGGGTCTGGAAAATCATATCATCCTCATATCATTATGTTGATGACAGATCAAAACGGTCCCTGGGATGGATTAGCGATCACCAAGACAACCGCCTATCTTGAATTGAATGCCTTAAAACCGAGAATTGGACTTCAAGACGGTGCAAATATTGATAAAAACAATCTCAATGTTAATCTCATTAACATTTCTGAGAATAGAGCTGTCAATGGCTGTAATGGTACGAGTGACAATGACCTTTGGGACGCGCCGGCAGGCTGTTACGACCTGACAGGAAACGGAGATTATACAAATGGAAAACTTTATACACCGAACTCAGGGCTTACTACAAACACCTGGCATCACATTGAAGCGATGATGAAGATGAATAGCATTTCCGGTGGAAAGGGACAAAAAGATGGAATAATGCAAATGTGGGTAGACGAAACACAGGTGATGAACTTCACAGACATTGTTTACCACACCAACCAGTACTCCACAATGAAATGGAATCAATTTATCCTGGCGACTTACATCGGAGATGGTTCCCCTATCGATCAGTATTTTTGGATCGACGGTCTAATAGTGGCCACCTCCCGCCCCCAGGGTTCTGCTGCTCCGGCTCCACCTACAAATTTTAAGGTTAATTAGAAGATCTTGCAGAGGATCGACCGTGATGAGTGGGTTTGTGTTGAAGTGGAGCACCTTTTTAAAAGAGTATGTTAAGGAGGTTATATGAAAAAAATACTACAATCGGTTACAGAACGATCTCGGCATGGTTCAACTGGACGGAATCATGATCTTGTTATGCCATTTTTGAGACCGGCTCTATCCAGATTTGGTATTCTGGTGTTACTTTATCTCATTCAATTATTTTCTAGCCCAGAGGTTTATGCCGTCACACCGACTATTTCTAATGTATCTGGCTCATTACAGACGGGTCAAATACTGACCATTACCGGATCAAACATGATAAATGAGGATATGACAAATTGGGATCCATATTTTACGGCCCACCCTACCGCTTATGGGTTTGAAGGTGCGAGTCCAAGTGCCGATTCTTATTGTGCAGTAGGACCATGCGGAGGGGTGTACGACACCACTGTTAAATTAATGGGGAATCAAAGTATAAAATTTAATACCCATGGCGCAAGTGGAGCAAATCCTCCTGCCGATAATCTAACCAGTTATAATGCCATGTCTGTAAGCGCCGGCAACAATAAATGGTACAGGTTTTATGCGCGATGGAATCTTGTTTCAGGGAGCTGGCCCACCAATTATATAAAGATGCTCTATAATTTGTTAAATTTTTACTTTGAACCTGCTCCAAGCTCAACCGGAATGACTACCCAAATGTTGGCAAAGGGAATATTACCGGATGTAAGTACAGCTTATCGCCAGAGTATCCCCAGCGGCCCGCTTCAAAACAATAGATGGTACCTGTTCGAAGTTCATTGGCACTCTGCTTCTCCCTTTGAATGGGAAGCCTGGATGGATGGGACAAAGATCTTTAACGCAACGACGAATCTTACCGACAGCCTCGGTGTCATTCTATTCGGGTTGGTTAATCTTAACGGCACAACCTCAGACTTTTCACTAGATCACTGGATGGACGGTTTTGCCGTTAGTTCATCTCGAATTTACCCGGCCTGCACGATTGAGATCAGCAATAATTCAACCTATGGGCAAGGCACCGTTATTTATCAAGAACCCATTTATTTATCCGATGGCTCGGTACAGATCAAGGCCAATCTCACTGGCCTCGGAAGTGGCCCATATTACCTTTGGGTCACGAACAACAGACAGGAAAAGAGTGCTTCTTATCAACTTAATACAATATCGCCTCCGAAGAACCTTTCAGTTCAATAATGATAATTTAATTGGTGAAATCAAAAGGAAATCCCAAATTAAAAAACCAATATGAGATAGCCTCTCAAATTGATTCAGGCGGATTTCTCCACCGTGAAGATATGACTAAGCCAATGAAGCCTATAACAAGAGAAAACAGAACTGGAGCTTCTGGAACAGCATGCAAAGAAATATTACCTCCCCTGGAGAGACCCGGTGGAGATCCGGGGAGCGGATCACCGAAATTCGGTCCGTCGAATGTAATGTTAGAGGACAAATTGCTATACTGATCAAACGTACGATCAATGGGTACAAGATCATTGTTTAAAAAACGGATACCCTCACCAATCCATTGATAATTCGGATCACTAAATGCTCCACTGCTCAGCGAACCATCAAGAGCCCAAATCCCGCCGTCGACTAAGCGCTGTCCGCCAATGACAACACTTGCATCAAATCCTATCCCTCCGGCATTACCAGAAAATGTGAATGTGTCTGTAACAATTGAGAATTGTAGCACTCGAAACCCGAAAGTGTTCACTGCTGACCCTAGAATAAATTGATCATCAAGCGTAATGCTCCCCTGGAGCGTTACGCTCTGATTTGTATCAAAAACAGTACCCGAAAGTGAATAGGAAATAGGAGTCGCGGAACTTGTCACAGGACTTAAAGAAACAAAAGTGAATAACAGAACACCGCACAAGCAGATAACAATCTTCATTTTATCCTCCTTATCGTCGCAAGAAATACCGGATTCAGAACCCAATAGGAACAGTCCGCGCGCTCTCTATCTAAGGAATTTTTTGTGATTATTTCAGATAAAGCAGGAACCAATTTCCCCATTCGGGTAGAAATGAGGGAATAACATAAAGTTAGGGCAAGATATGGACCATTCAGATATGGCGATTGGAGTTGTTATGATTTGGTGTTTTCATAGTCAATAATTGCGGAAACCGCCTGATCGAAAGAAACTCTAGAATTCCAATTTAACTCTTTGATGATCTTAGAATTTACATATCGAATATTTCGTTGAGAAGAAGTCAACCTGTAGCGTGTCAGAACCGGCCTCCTTTTTAGGAATCCAAATACAATTTCTTGCCACCAGGTCATCGCATACATCAAGCTATAAGGAAAATAAAAAGTGAATGCTTTTGGATACAGCTTTTTGATGAGCTTATCCATGTATTGCCTTTTGTTTATTCTCTCACTATCGACAACTGTAAAAATTTGATCATTCGCTTCGGGCCGTTGGATTGATTTTACAATTGCATCAGTCAAATTATCGATGTACACAAACGGCAATTCAAACTTGCCATTTCCGATAACAATAAATGCCTTGTTAAAAAGTGAAAAACCCATCATCGGCGTGAAAATATCCCCGCCGGGCCCATAAATTGTTCCAGGCCTGAGGATCACGATCGGTAAATCCCGGGTTTTCATCGCCTCGATAACAAAACTTTCCGCCATCTGTTTTGAGGCAGAGTAAGCTCCCCGTCTTTCAGGAAATCTTTCCAGCAATGAATCTTCATTGACAAGCTGATTCGTCTTGTAATCTGCAACGCCATAGACGCTGCACGAACTGATATATATCAGTTTCTTAAGCTTAAATTTCTTGCTCAGATCGATGACATTTCGCGTCCCTTGAAGCGTGCCTGTCTCGCTGTCTTTTTGGCTTCCGCTCGTCCCCGCAGCCGCATGGACGACGATATCCACCCCCTTAAAAGCTTCTTCTAGAGAGGAATGATCTGCAACATCGCCGAAAAAGATTTCCACTCCCATTTTTTTCAGAGGCTCGATGTCCGAAAGTTTTCTAGCCAGCACTCTGACTGGATAGCCTTCGGCAACCAACTGTCTGATTAATCCTTTTCCCAAAAATCCGGTCCCTCCGGTGACAAGAATCTTTTCGGTGTGTTGAAGCGGGTATGGATACTTATCACGAGTAATTGGTTCGAAATTAAGCGGGTTGACGATCATTTGCTTCCAGATTTCGTCCATTGTTTTAATGACTGAAAGCGCCTGCTCTTTCGTCACCGGCGGGACCGTATTTTTTTCGATTGCTTCATAATATTTATGGATCAGTACCTTCATCCCTTGATACGGCTTGAGCTTTCCACGAACAAAATTGATGACGTTAGAGGTTGTGCTTTTAAAAAGTTGCCAGCTTTCGGCCAGGTTATAGGTTGCCTTTTGAGCCGCTTTAGGAAGCGAGCTCAGAGAATGGGTAACGGTTGTCATGGTATTGATGTCCACTTCCACCATCATTCTTGTCCCATACACTCTAATAAAATGAAGGTGCGGCCGAGCAACAAAGGAGAAGGTCAAGGTACCAAATGCTTTCTCGCCCTTGATAAGGATTCTTATCTCGTCTGGCATGCCCTGTGGAAGAACACCATGCGTTTGCTGCATCACCTTGATTTCGACCGGATTGCCCGTATATTCAAGCAGAACATACAACGGATGGGGCATAAAATCTTGATAGACCCCTGCCGGGAGGTTGTAGAGCCACGGAAGGACATTCGGCGCAGGATAATCTCGGAAAGCGGGGATCCGGGTATTCAGGCCATAGTAGCTTTCAACATTAATCACCTTTCCAAGCTGCCCATCTTGGATTAGGGAATGCGCATAGCTCATGCACGGATCGAAGAAATGGTTATGCACGGTGCAGAGCTTAACCCCCTTTGCCTCGGCAATATCATACAACCCTTTTGCCTCTTCGAAATTCAGTCCCAAAGGCTTCTCGACCAGCACGTGACATCCTAGGTCCATCGCCTCCTTGGCAACGGCAAAATGGGTTCTCGGAGGGGTTAAAATATGGATCACATCCGGATGAGCCTTTTCGACCAATTCTCGAATGCTTGTGAATACTCCCGTGACGGAGAACCGAGACGCGCACTCCTGGGCCCTTTTCGTATCCTTATCAACAATCCCAACGATATCGGCACCGGGATAGGTTCTGGCAAAATTAATATGATAATCCGAATTTAATCCACACCCCACAATTCCTATTTTCACATTCCTCTCCTATGTCACGCCGCTTAATTAAATCTTTTCAATTTTTAGATTCTAATCGTCTTTTAAAAATACTCATTTCTAATTTTACACCAAATTCATCGAATCGGAATTTTCTTAAAACTTTCTTGTAAAGGAATATCAGAAATTCCTTTCTTTTTCACCCACATTTTTTATCATCATTTTTGTGGCCTTATCGGAGACAAACAAACTTAATTTCTCGGCAATCAGACGATTTGCAACCGACGTATAATGTTTATGGTCGATTTCGAAAAGCTCATCCCCTCCTTTTCCACTCTCGAGAAGAATCTCACGCGCATCGATCAATGTAAATCCCTTTGAGCGAAGGTACTTTATTTTCTGACCGTATAAATCAGGGAGGTATCGTCTAACTCCACTTCGATAAACAGTCGCTTGGTCCGGCAGTAAAAGGAAGACAATACTCGCTCCATTTTTTCTCGCCTCCATTGCCATTTCAGTCATTAAGGCTTCCATGAGTAAATCCGTTTCGGGATCATCACTAAAATACTTTTTCGAATTCAATATTTTCGAGTACAGGAACCGAATAGAATTCGAAAACGGAAGCAATCCGAAATGATGATATATCTCAAATTGGTAATAATAAAAATCATTTTCTTTTAAATAATCGAGTAATTCATTCGTATTAAACATCCCAGCCAGCAGGGACGGTGCAGCCGGAATTAACCGCAGCTTGCCATTTCTATAAACGAAGCGAGGTTTGAGATATGGCATATATATCTCGTCACGATTAAAAAAAGGGATATAAATATTCTTCAACCCCGAGAGAGGAAATCCGTCGAGACCCACGACAATGGTATCAGGATAATAAGCATAGAACCGATGGCGGTACGCCAGTAAAGATTGATCAAGGGAATACATCATCGTCCCGAAATTGATCGCTTCAATGTCAGAACTTTCTATAAAAGCGGAAATCGTCTCATTATTGGCAACACCTGTCCCCCCGTTGATCATGGAACTTCCGAGGAAAAGCATCCGGATCGGCTTTTTTTTTGTTTACTTCAATCGGATGGGTTGAGCGGGATCCATTTTCATCAATTTCCCAACTCCCTTGCTTGACATTGGGTCTATTTCTCCACCCAGCAAATTCATCCGGAACCAAGTAAGCTTTTCCCTCAAGGAATAATTTCGTTTCCTCTCTCGCTTTGCTATTCAAATAAGAATACAAATACCATGTGCGTGGAATGACCAGAGGGGCGATGAAAATCCCTCCACATTCAATCAGCAGCAAGATAAATAAAGTCCGATAAAGGATAGGCGCATTTTTCTTGAATTCGGAGAACCGAACGAATAGTGGCGTTTTTATCAAATTGAAAATCTCATGAATGATTTAAAATTGGAAGTAAATGAAAGGATTGCTCTTTTCCGGAAGCGCGTGAAATAGGAAGAGGATCATGGAAACGTAAACAACGGCTCCCACGCGTGTATAAAGTCTTAGAGCCAATTCCGGTTTATTCTCACTTAACCAGCCCATCAGATGATCGGCAACAAAGGCCACAAAACAGTATCCGACAATGGGTGGGACGGCAATCACGCTCTGCCCGGCGGATCCGAAAAGTCCTTTTAAATAATGAGCAGCCGTCTCAATATCTTTCGCTCTAAACAAAACCCAAGCGAAATTAACGAGAAGTTGAGTCAGCAGCCACGAAGCGGCCAAACTCAAGAAAGTGGGATCGTCTCCTTTCAGCGCAGCTGGGTTCGATTCCGATTTCGGTTTAATAATGAAGTGGTTCAATACCAGATAGAGTCCATGCGCGCCTCCCCACAACACGAATGTCCAAGCAGGCCCATGCCAGAGTCCACAGAGAATCATCGTTGCCATAAGGTTTAAGAACACACGAGCTCTTCCACAGCGGCTCCCTCCCATCGGGAAATACAGATAATCTCTAAAAAAGGTCGATACACTGATATGCCATCTCTTCCAAAAGTCGGAGAAGTCAATCGCCAAATAAGGAAATAAAAAGTTTTCCTGGATTTCAAAGCCGAAGATTTTCGCGGCCCCGATCGCCATACTCGAATAACCAGAAAAGTCTGCATAGATCTGAACAGCATAACCGACCATTGCAAGCCACAATGAACCAGTACGATAGGCCCCAGGATCATTAAATACAGGCTCAACCAAATAGAACGAGAGGGTATCTGCGATAAAGACTTTTTTGAAGTATCCGGTTAAAATTCTGATACAACCGTTTTGAAAACCTTCCCATTGAAAGTTGCGCTTTTTCTCGAGCTGCAGAAGAAAATCCTTTGCACGTACTATAGGCCCTGCGATCAGTTTCGGGAAAAAGGCGACATAAACAGCAAAATCCAAGAAAGAATTGATCGGCTGTAACTTCCTGCGATAAATGTCAAGTGGATATGTGAGCGATTGAAAGATATAAAAAGAAATCCCCAAAGGAAGGATGATCTGTACGTTTACATCTGATACATTCCATTTCAAGAAATGAAGCATTTCAATAATATTTGAAATCACGAAATGGGTGTATTTGAAATAACCGAGAATCAAAACATTGATAACCAACGTTAATAAGAGCCATCTTTTACGGAGAGGTTGAGAGTCCGCGGAGTGAATTTTCCTTCCGAAAATAAAGTTGATGAGAGTAACCAAGAAAAGCAGCCCTGACAGACGCCAATCCCAACAGATGTAGAAAAAATAACTGGCAGCAAGTAGCAGAAAATTCTGCTTACGAAAAGTCAGATTCCAGTAGAGTATGAAAACGGAAAAAAGAAAAATAAAATATGGCAATCCGATGATGTTCATGGTCCTTCCAAACGGCTCAAGCCCGCCCTTCTTGAGTATTCAAATCACGGGGCATCCAAACCCCTCTTGCTGAAGCGGTTTTTGGTTCTGCATACATCGGCAGTACGAAATTTTCATAAACAGTGAGCTTCAAATACTCATATAAAAGGCCGCGTAATCCGATGGGGTCTTCCGCCGAATAGATATAGACCGAGATGCCTCGAAGCGAGAGGATTTTTGAAAAAGTTTCCCATGTTCTTAACGTGTGATATTGAGAAGTAACCAGGATGACGGGATCATAACCGTTCTTTGATGCTAATTCTAAAATATTTTTCGCCTCGCCAAACGTTCCAAAAAAACTTTTTTTAAATATTACCAAATCTACATCGCCATTCGGAACACCAAAGCCAGTAAGCTCTTTGACTGCCCATTCATCATTCGTCAAATTTCTTTTCAGAAATGGATCATACTCCGTTATTCCCGGCTCGCTCAGAACGAGAATTTTTCGGGCGATGCCCTTTTGATAAAGGTCAGCCGCAGCTTTAAAACGATGTTCCAAACTCCCCGCCGAACCTCCCAAGACATAGATTACTCTTCCTGATTCAGGATATAATTCATTAAAGCGATCTGGAAGAGGTTTACTGCGAACAACCCTTTCAAGTAACCACGAATGAAGTGCTCTATCGCCTGGGAAGCGATTAAAAGTTAAAAAGAGCCAAATGGCTGCGAAGAAAATGAGAGCAATGCCTAGAAAACCCGCTTTATTCACCTTATATTTTTTACAGCTCTTCAACCCAATATTCACCTCTAAAAAATAGAGTATCCCCTTTAGGCATGAGCACAAAGCGGTTTCTATGCCAAACCACTTCTTTGGGAAAGGAAACATAACCGGTCACTTCTTCCCCTTCTGTAAGTCCATCACAACGACAGCAGAATATTTGCCCAATGCCGGAAATGCTTTTAAAAGCATTTTGTCTAAACCTTCCATAAATCCGTTCATCAGAAGCAATAACTTGTTTGAGGGTGATAAAACAAGCAGACCTTCACTCACAATGGAAAAAAAAGTAAAGAAATAAAATTTTGATTCAGGAAATATGCCCCGAATCAGCTTCAAATCTCCTTCGTCGAGTGCTCTCTCAGTTGGACTCCTTCTCCATGGTGTCAATTTTCTCCAGATTTTCAGAACAATATTCTGATTCATTGGTTCAATAAATAATGCTCTGCCTCCCGGTTTCAATACCCTGGAAATCCCCTTGAGCGCGATCGAAATATCAAGATGATGCAAAATTGCGCTGCCCACAATTAAATCGAAAAAAGTGTCTGGAAAAGTCAGATTCTCAGCAGGCATCTCCTGAAAAGAGACTTTGTTTGAAAGATTCTCACGTTCTGCATATTGCAGGGCTTTCTTTATAAGTTCTTTTGAGATATCGATCCCATAGACCTCTGCGCCCGATCTGGCAAGCCCCAAACCAACCCATCCAGTACCACAGCCATAATCCAAAACTCTTAAACCCTTTACTTCTCCGACCAATCCATGAAAGAATATGTAAGAACTGCTTTCACCACTATGGCTCGTCGATACAAGATCATCTTTATATTTCTTATCATGATATTCTTTTTCGATCTCTTGTCTTTCCGTCAATTTATCAGCCATACTGATATTTCACCTCTTATTATTATTTTTCATTATCGACAGAAATAGATCTTGATATTGTGTGATACAATGATCTAATGAGTAATGTTTTATCGATAGCGATCTGGATTCCTCTCCCATTTTCCGGCACAGCGATTCATTTTTGAGCAATGCGAGCAACGCTTCTTTTAATCCACGCACATCATCAACGTTAATTAAGAAACCATTTTTTTGAGGAAGAATAACATCCCGAATTCCTTCTACATTGGTTCCAACGACGGGAAGTCCGGCGGCCATTGCTTCGATTAAACTGATCGGTAGTCCCTCTTTAAAAGATGTTAAGCAAAAAATGTCCATTAGTTTTAAAAGCGCCGGTATATCCGGTCGATAACCAGGCATCAGAACACTTTTGTTCAACCCTTTTTCATTAATAAAGTTCCTAATTTCCTGCTCTGAATTTTCAGGGTCAAAATCAAAACCCTGCCCGAGTAATAAGAGTTTTACATGATCGTACTCTTTAATGAGTTCGGAAAATGCTTTCAGCAGGAAGAGATGATTTTTAACTCTTCTGAAGTTCGCGACAATTCCAATTACCTTATCACAGACGGAAAGCCCCAGTTCTGCTTTCAAAGTCACCTTATCATAGCTGCGATTAAACGCATCAAGATTAACGCCATTACGGATGGTAACCGTCTTGGAATCAGCGGTCTTAAAGTTCGTTTGAATTCTCTTTGAAACCGGAGCACTGACGCCGACAGACGCGTCGGCTCTATTTAGTAAATGGTGTCCTATTATTTTCCATTTCCATGATATGTGCTCTATTTCCCACTCCGAGTGTTCCGTATAAACAAGATTTACATGATTTTTAATCTTACTTCCATAAAATGAATAAAACATTGGCATGAAATGATGGGCATTTACAATATCGATATTGTTTTTTCCGATGACACTCCCGAGCATTCGCATTGTGTTAAAGTCAATTCTTCTGACTTTTGGAATTTGATAAAGTGGAATCTCTAAATCTTTAAATTCTTTTAGAATTCGATCACCTGCAAACCAAGCGACCGAAGGATTAAAGAGGTTACGATCAAGTTTAAGAGCCAAATTATAAACCAGACGTTCGGTGCCCCCCATCTCCATTTGTAATATAACGAAGAGGATGTTCGCTCGTTTCATACTTATCTTTTTCGAATTGCGATGGCAGGATTGCCGGCCACAATGGTATAGGGGGGAACATCTTTTGTTACCACTGATCCAGCACCGACGATAGAGCCCTTTCCAATTCTAATCCCAGGCAAAATAATAACCCTGGTTCCAATCCAAACATCATCTTCAATGATGATCGGCTGATCTTTTTGAAAACCCTGCAGCCTCATTGGAATATCTTTGTTACTGTATTCATGATTCCGACTGATCGCAACCAGCTCTTCACCGATCATCACATCGCGTCCGATTTTTACAGTGCCCACATATGAATACATTCCAATACCGGAATAATCACCGATTTCCGATTCCGATATGTTATAAAAAATTACTTTGGGCTCTATATTGACTTGCCTGCCGAATGTTTTGAAAAGCCTCTTTAAGATAAATGCTCTGATCGCACGAGAGCCAAAAGAATACTTTACGTATGTCCTCGGTAAGTGTCTTGCGAATAAATAATACAATGACCAGAACAGCCCTCGACTTATTTTTGTCGAAATGTTTACAGCTTTCGTTCTGTTCTGATCCATTTTTTTCTTCCCAAGCCTAATGCAGAGAAAGCATCAACACCCATTTTCCAAATTAAGAATGCGGGTGCGGCAAAAAGCGAGATAAAATTTTTTACCTTGTCGCGAGTATATAATATCCCAATCATGAATATGGCAATCTGCAACAATACAAGAGATAAAAAAAATACCTCAAAATAATATTTATTCATCTCCGATGGAATCAAAAAAGACAATAAAAGACCGAGCATCGTCAGATTCATTCCGAGAGAAGGATTTGGGAAAAGCAGTGGCAAAGAGGCATCTGTTTTCTTAATGCTTCCTTCCGACAATCCTCTAAAAAAAAGATTAAACCCATATTTCCAGGCAACGGCAAATCTTCCACTGGACCATCGCATTCTTTGAGAAGTTGCTTGCTTCAATGAGGTTGATTCCTGATGATAGACGCGGGCTTTGTTGGCAAACGCAACCTCTTCTCCTGACTGAACGAGTTTCGCATAATATTCCCAGTCTTCACCGACAGTAAAGGCATCCCAGCCGTATTTTGTGAGAATATCGACCGAGAAACACATCCCATTTCCCATCAGATACGAAGACAGACCCAACTTCTGTTTTCCGGGATGATAGATTTCATTTCCGATCGTTCGAGAGACATCCAGCAGCCGGGTAAACCAGCTTTTATCCGGATTTGCGACGCCGTTATAACATTGGATAATTTTTTTTCCATTTCTGAGGACTTTATCAAGCTGTATGAATAGATCTTCTCTTATGATGCTATCTGCATCAATAATGAAAATAGCATCGTACTCATTTATCGCAATTCTTTCCAGAGAGAACTTAATCGCGTAACCCTTACCACGAAGATTGTCATCTTTTCTCTCTAAAACAAGCGCACCATTTTCAATACCGATCTTAGCCGTATTATCACTGCAATTATCCGCTACAACGATTGTCTTGACGATTTCGGAAGGATAGTTCTGTTTGTTGATACTTTTTAACAATCTGTCTAATAAGAGCTCTTCATTATGAGCAGGAATAATAATGCCGAACCTTGTTATGGGTGAAGGAAATGAAATATTTTTGTCTCTTATAAGAAAGTTTGCGCTCAAAAGTATGAAATTATATAAAACATAACTGCTTATGTAGACTCCTAATATAATTAATAAATAGTCTAAAATAGACATTTAAAACCCTAGATACAATGCGGGGAAAATACAATCAATTACTTTTGGATTCAGAAGATATTCCAAATTATTCGTGAGAAGGAAAAAGAACTGTTTTACTATTTTTTACATTCAGATATTCCGCCTCGATTGTACGGGTCCAGTCTTCAATATTATATTTTAGTTTTATTTTCTTTTTCGCTGCCTCGGAAAATCTCTCCCTCAATGCTATGTCTTTATAGAGAAGCAGAATAGCATCGCTTAGATCCTGAGGCTTGCCCGCTGATACGAGGATTCCTTCCTCTCCCGAATCAATGACCTGCGGGACGCCGCCGACCGCGGAAGCAATGACAGGGATTCCGTAAGCCATTGCTTCAAGGAGTGACATCGGTGTCCCTTCAGTTAAGGAAGGTAAGGCAAAAACATCCATCGCTGGCAGCCAATCTCCGATGTCATTTTGGAACCCTGCAAAGATTACATTACGCTTGATATTTTCTTTCTCAACGAACTCTTCTAATTCTTTTCTCTGGGGGCCTTCTCCAATGATTAATAGCTTTACTGGAAATGCGGACCGAACTTGTAATGCGATCGCTTCGATAAGATACCGAATCCCTTTTTCCTCGCTCAACCTTCCGATGTAACCCACCACAAAATCTTTTTCCGCGATACTGTATTTTTGGCGCTTTGCGAATCTATTTTGGGCGAATAATTCATCCGAATATGATACGCCTACGGCGTTCTGTATTAATCTGGTGCGCGATTCCTTGATACCGCTTTTGATTAAGTCACTTTTTATTCCTTGAGACACTGCAATAATTCGTTGGGAGAATCGCAAGACAAAGTGATCCAATCGATTATAGAGCTTCAATTGCAGATCATTTGAAATGAAACCATGACACGTCGAAATAACGGGAACACCGAGTAACTTAGAAAGGAAGATGCCTAAAACATCTGCCCTGTATCCGTGTGTATGTATCAAATCGAATTTGCATTTTTTAAGAAGCTGATATGTCTCAAAAATATTGATAAGAGGATTTAAGTATTTAAGTCGATAGCTGTTCACATATATTTTGTAATAGTCTTTTCCAGCTTTATTTAGATGTTTAAAAAATATGTTGTCACTTAAACTAGGAGCCGTAAATATGATCGGAACAAGATCGAACAAATCACGATTGATATGCTCTATCAAAGAAAGTACAACCCTCTCCGCTCCGCCAAAGTCGGTGACTGTTGCTAGGAGCGCTACTTTCAATGGTTTTCTTACAGTCAAGACGGATTTCTCCTGAATACTTTAATCACTTTATTGTAGAGTTTTCGCCCATTGACTAGGATCGGCCATGCTCTGGGGAGAAGGGAGAATTCTCCGAAATAAAAGACCTTGTACAAAAAAGGAAGAAATGGAAGATCATAATATCCGACCAGACCAACCACTTCCGGCAAAAATTTCTTCTTGAAATACTCCTGGCTCGGAGTTGTCCCAACACCTCTGAAGCTATACCAGGAACACCCCTCCTCTTTAGCCCAATTGATGCTCTCCCACACATAAGCATAATAGGTTTGCAGCTTTTGATACTTATAAGGAGTTCCCATATGCATCGCCAAGCATTTTCCGCCGAACATAATACAGATCAATCCTCCTATTATTTCTCCATGGTATTTTGCGAGGAATAACCGGCCCATCCCATTGGCAATGTATGTATCCCACAAACTTTTCTGATATTCATAATCTCTGGACATAAATCTTTTATCAACGGAGAACTCTTTAAATATGTTGTAGAATACTTTCAGTTCCTCTTCGCTTGTCGCTGCTTCAATGGTAACACCTTCCCGGCCCGCTTTTCGGATACATCTTCTTGTGTCTCGATCAAGCAGGTTGAAAAAATCCTCTCCAGTATTCACTCTTGTCAGATCGATCCTGGATACATCTCTCGGAGAATTCCAGAAAGTCCACCGCTGGTCCAAATGAATAAATCCCATCGAAGAGAGCTTATCCTTATTCTCATTCATGAACGATTCAGGAATATTGGGATCCACTCTTAAAAAAATCGCTCTTTTTTTCTTTGCAATCTCCTTCACTCTTCCGATCAGGCTAAAAAGCGTTTCATCATCTTCATAATCCCAAATCGGTCCCTTGGGACTGTAAAAGAGAGAAAAGGGGGTGAACGGAATCTTTTTCTCTAGAATCATTATGGCGCCCGAAAACTTCCCCTCGCGCTCAGCCACCAGGTAGGTCGGCAACCAGTTGTCGACCGCCCGAACCTGCCCCCAACCGAAAGCATTCAGGGGATGGACGAATTTAAAGCGCTGAATTTCTCTATCCCAGTAATCTTTTTCCGAGGGTGATAGTTCTCTTATTCGAACGATATTCGTTTTCTTCTCAATAACGGGTAGCATATCTTTTATTCACCTGAACTCCAAGAATTTTGATCAAATTGATCTTCGTGACAAATGAAAATCCTGCTTTTTCAATACCCCGAATGGAAGGAAGGTTTTCGACCTTTACGCAGATAAAAACTCTTTTATATCCATTTTCCTGAAGATACCGTTGAATTTTTATTAGAGTCGCGGGATAGATTCCCTTTCCTCTAAATTGTGGAAACGTCAGCGAATATTTAATCTCTCCTTCATCAATGTGTAAATTAATAATTCTATTGGGATCTCCCCGATAATAAACCCAACTGATATGTCCAATCTGCCCATTATCTTTATAAATAAAGAAATCTTTGACCCCATCATAAAGGTCGCAGGAGAACTCCCAGCAGGGAGTCACCATCCTTTTTCTGGCATTTTCAAGCTCGGCTTGCTCCCCTTTTGTAATGTGCCCATCGACATTGTCAAAGGAGAAGGCGGAACTTTTGTTTTCATGATTGAGATCCTTAACATAAATCGAGATCGGTTCCACCATATAGAGCGATCTTAAGATAAGGGCAATAAATTCACGAAAACCATGGTTCCAAAATTGGGAGTGCGCTATTTTCAGCACTCTAAAAAAACCGCGCAATATACAACCTCAATTCGCTACATTTTGCTCGGTCAGCCGACTCGCAATATTTCCCAGCACCGCTGAGAAAGCAAAAAAGACCGTGAAAAATAATGAATAAGCTTGGGTGATGAATGCCGCAGCAACGAGCTGACCGATAAACGCAACCTGCATTAATCCCGAGATTGTATTCAGTTCGGCTATTTCCCTTGATGTTGATTTAAGCTTTTTAAACTTCGAAAAGGTTTTAAGGCTTTGTATCGTCAATGACATGAAAAGAATAAAGCCCGGCACCCCTGTTTCAACCGATACCTGCACAAAGGAATTATGGGGCTCTTGCCATTTTGGAACAATTCCTAATGCTTCTCTTGCATAACCAAGCGCCATTCCAAAACAGGTGACGCCAACTCCCGTGATAGGGTTAGAAAGCAGGAGATCAAACCCTCTTTTCCATATCTGAAGGCGGCCGAATTCGTCGCTGCTATTGTAATCGTTTCCAACATCAGCTAGTGTGAGATATCGATCGAAGTCGATTTTATCTCTGACAATAAATAAAAGGAAGGTCATACCAATGATAAAGACAATTTTATGAGAGCTTTTAATTTTATTGGTCTTTGTTAAGAGAAAGCACAATATAACTGCGATAAGCCCCAACATTCCTCCGCGGGAGCCCGAATAAAGGATGACAATAAGAGCGGTTATGATGCTCGTTATAGCGAGGATTCTTTTCAAGGTCCCTTCGCGATGAAAAATAAAATAAAATGACAATGGAAAAAGCGATATCAAAACATAAGCAATGTCATTCGGATCAAACATGCCGCCATAAATCTCGAATCGGCCGGCATAAAATGCGCCATTCAAAAGGCCAAAGACACCGTAAAAGAAGGTGCAAAGGCTGATCATAAAAAGGATCGTCTTCAGTTTCTCTATCGAATCAACTTCCATAATAAAAATAATAAAAAACAACACATTTACACTGTACAGAAGGAATATGAAACTAAACGCTTCCCCCCGATGATAGGCAAATGGGATTCCCAATATCATCGTTAGATAAAAAAATATATATTTCCGTGTCTCAGACAGATGAAAAACAGAAGAGAGTTGTTTTCCCTTCCCCCCAAAGAAGGCGCTTCCCGCACTCATTGCGGTGAGAAGCAATGCAGGTCTGAACGGTTGCAATGCGAGGATAAGGTCCTGAGGCCGTCCGAGAAGGACAAAAGACCATAGTAACAAAATTTTAAATAACATAAACCCTACACGGAGGTCTTTTCGTTATATGAGTAGAGGCCCAATTGAGAATCGTCGGCCAGGGCTGTGAGTTCTTTTGCGAATTGTTGCGTAAGTCGTTTTGTATCAAACTGAATATAACAGGCCGGGTCATTGATCAATAAATGCCGATTTTCGTTCTGCATGAGCATATAAATATAGTTGCTGATTCCGGCGATATCTTGAGGGGGAAAACACTCCCCGCTTCTCGTTGCTTTCACTAATTCCGAGGTCGCTCCCTGCTCCGTCACGGCCAGGATTTTCGTTCCCGCTCCAAAGTAGTCATAGACCTTTGCAGGGATGCAGAGATAATGCACGGACGGCACCAGCAGTAAAAGCAGATGAGAGCGCCGCATCATTTCGATTGCCTCTGAATAGGGAACCGGTTTGGAGATTTCGACGATCCCCTCGAGCCCATAAGACCGGGCGACATCAATCGTTGGCTTCGCACCAATAGACTGACAGTCGCCAAACAATTTAACAGCGATTTGAGAGGCGCTGATCTTTTTCGCGTCAATTAGCTTCTTGATCGCCGCAAATAACGGTTCGGGCGTCCTTCCTTCATAAAGCGCCCCCGCATAGGTAATTGTGAATTTGTGGTATTTCTCTATCGGATACTGAGAAGCGAATTTTTCCGTATCAATCCCGTTGAGAATATCAATGAACTTATCGGCCGGCTCATTTTGATAACGCCTTTTAAGGGCATTCTTAAGCTCCGGGGTCGTGGTTAGAACCCGATCGGCATGGCGAACAACAACCCTTTCCATCCAATGTTCGATTCTATCGGATAAAGCAGAACGGCCCAACGGGGTACGGAACGGGAGGAAATCAATCCAGGGATCGCGGAGATCGACGACCCATTTTACTTTCGTGGCCTTTTTTACCAATAGTCCGATCAAGTGAGAAGAATGCGGCGGCCCCGAGGTTAAAATGCACTCGATCTTATGGCGCTTAATTTCAGAAATGGCCTTCAGCGCCGCCGGAAAAATCCAATTCTTGTCCTCATCCGGAAGGAAAACAAAGAGTGAAATAAAATAGCGCTTTAGCTTCTGCGTGATCGTTTCATTGCCGAGTGTATCGGAAGACCCTTCGGAAGAGGCACTCTTGATGAACCCCCGCTCGACTTTCCCCCCCCCAAGAAGAGTGCTTTTGACCAGCAAATAAATATCTCTCAGGGATAGAAGGCGGCTTGTCTGGAAAATCGTCACCTCCTGCACATCCTTCATTCTCCCCTGGTCCAATCGTTGCCGATAGCGGTCCTTGATCGTCAACACAAACGGCGTCCACCCGAATGATGGGAGGTGTTTTGCAAATCGGGCGATCCTTAGACCGCCGACCGCGCTGTCCGGCGGAAAGAAATAAGATATTAAAAGGATCTTTTTCATTGGAGCGGGTGCTTTCATCGGAGATATTCTTTCAAGAGCCCCAATTCATGGCGCCAAATGCGCCAATATTTCTACGATTCTCTCCGCCGCCTTCCCATCCCAAAGCGGAGGGACCGATCTTTGACCCTTTTGATGCGAATCCTCTTTGAGGATGGCGGTGGCCTTCTGGATGATCTCACCCTTCTGCATGCCGACCAACAGATTTGTTCCATGCGTCACGGTCACCGGACGTTCCGTGTTCTCTCTCAACGTCAGGCAGGGAACGCCGAGCACGGTGGTTTCTTCCTGAATCCCTCCGGAATCGGTCAGAATAAGTTTGGAGTGGGACATCAGCGAAAGGAAATCGAGATAGCCCAACGGCTCAACGCAATAAATACCGGAGGTGCGGCCCTTCACGCTCTGATTTTGGACGAAGTGCGCTTCCATATTAAATTCTTTAATTCTTTTCAATGTACGAGGATGAACCGGGAAGATGATCGGGATCTGCTTTGCAATCTCGACCAGTGCCTCGATGATATTTTTGAATGTTTGTTCGTGATCGACATTCGAGGGACGATGAAGCGTCAGCAAACAATACGGCGATGTGGACGATTTGTCCCGCAGGCCCAACTGCTCAAGAACCGTTGACTGCTCCGCTTTTTGGCGATGCTTGAGAAGAGTATCGATCATAACATTCCCGGTGAAGAAAATCTTTTCCTTTGCAACCCCTTCTTTGAGAAGATTCTCCTCAGCGCTTTTTTCGGTGATGAAGAGGTAGTCCGAAATGGCGTCTGTTAAGATTCGGTTGATCTCCTCCGGCATCGACCGATCGAAGCTCCTCAGACCGGCCTCGACATGGATGATTTTAATATTCAATTTCGAAGCGACCAGGGCGCACGCAATCGTCGAGTTGACATCCCCGACGACCAAGATGTGGGTCGGCGCCTCTTGAAGGCAGACTTTTTCGAATCGCTTGATAATTTCTGCGGTCTGCTCGGCGTGAGATCCGGAGCCGACCTCCAGATCGATGTCCGGTTTTGGAATGGCCAGATCTTCGAAGAAGAGCTTCGACATCTTTTCATCATAGTGCTGCCCGGTATGAACCAGAACGTATTGTAACTTCTGGTTGGATGACCGATTATGCGCCTTGATGGCATCAATGATCGGAGCGATTTTCATGAAATTCGGTCGGGCGCCGACAACAAGAATAATTTTCATAAAGGTCTCTCTTTCCTCATGATAATTATATCGCGAATAAAATTTCGGGCCGGCCTACCGCTGCGTCGGCGCCCAGGTGGTGAATGTCTCTCCCCGCAGGTAAGTCACCCAGGCCCAGAAAATCGCCGCATTGACCAGAACAAAGGTTCGGAACAGGGAGAGCGGTCCGGGAAGTTGAATCTTGCGGCTTGCAATGTTCAACAAGGCCGAGAGATAAAAGGCCGCCTGCAGGGCAAAACCGATGAAGTAGACCGCCCCTTCCCGGATCAGGAGAATATTCATGACCGCAGCGAGGAGTAAGAAGAAGGGGACCAGAAACTTACAGATCTTATGCGAAAAAAGCTCAAACGAAAAAAAACCGTACTTCAAGGGGCTGAGTAAGCCGGCGTTATTAAAGATGGCGCGAAGGGTTCTGTTCGTGATCCGCACCTGCCGAAAGAACTCTCCCTTCCCCTCTCCCGCGCTTTTTTCGAAACAGAAGGCATTTTTCTCAAGCAGCCCCCGATATCCCTGTTGGTTGATCCGAAGGGGGATCACAAAGTCGTTGATATCGTAGGATTGAAGCGGCCGATAGAGCTCCTTGCGGATCGCGAAGATGGCGCCGTCGCAACCGATGCACGAGTCGATGACGCTCTCAAGGGCTTTGGTTTCCAATTCAATGCGGGCATACATCCCGAGCGAGTCGACCCTTTCCTCTCCCCCGCCGGAGAGATATTGGGTCCAACCGGTCACGAAGCCGACATCCTTATCGACAAAATGCCTCGTCAGCGCCTTGAGTGCGCCCCGGTCATACTGCGAGTTGGCGTCGGAAAAAACAATAATGTTCCCTCGCGTCTCGGGAACGGTTTTGTTTAAGCAGGCGGTTTTTCCGATTCTCCCTTCATAGTGTTTGAGAATCACCCCTTGGGAAGCGTAGCGTTCGACGATTTCTCTCGTTTTATCGGTGGAGCCGTCTGAGATGACAATTATCTCAAGCAGCTCCTTCGGATAATCCAATGAAAGGGAGTTCAGGATCTTCTGCTCAATCACCGCCTCTTCGTTATAGGCCGAGATAAAGAGAGAGACCCTCGGCCAACCGCTTTCCTTCTCGCTGATCCGTTCGTTGGGACGGTTTCGGAACTTCGCAATGAACCATAAAAGCGCCGGGTACCCAAAGTAGGCGTAAAAGACCATGAAGAGCGACGTCCAAAATAATGTTTTCACAAAAATAACTGCGGTCACTGACGTATCCATTCTTTCAAGAAGTCATGTTCGGTAAAGATCAAACCATGTCTGAAAAATCAGCAGAGACCAGATCAGCGTGTCATTAATCTCTTTCCGGCTGTAGTGATCTTGCAGAATGGTCCCGACCGTTTTCGGGTCGAACAGGCCATGCTTCCCGAGGTTGTCTTCCGACAGCTTTTTAAGGGTCAGATCCTTCAAGTCGGTCTGGAGCCACTTCGCCATCGGTCCGACGAAACCCTGTTTCTTGTGGTCAAGAACTTCCTTCGGCAGAAGCGGCGCCGTCCCCTTTTTAAGGAGATATTTCTTCCGAAACCATTTCATCTTCATTTCCGGCGGAATGGTCGCGCAGAACTCCACCAATTCATGATCGATGAAGGGGGCACGAACTTCGAGCGAGTTTCGCATGCTCATTCGGTCGGTGCAGGCGAGAATATCTTCGGGAAGATAGGTTTTAATATCGCAGTAAAAGACGCGATTGAGATCATCTTCCGCATTGTCCGAATGAAAATGGCTCAGGAATCTTTTTTCCGCGGCGTCGAAAGCCTCTGCAAACCGTCTTCCGTTCTCGGAGAAAAACCCGTTCCGGTATTTAGGGCTGAGCTTCGAGACAAAACCAAGATATTGTCGTCCGGCGTCGCCCGATGAAGCCCGGATGAACCGCTTCAAATGATTCACGCGATGATGGCCGGAGGAACTCTCTGGAATCCCATCGATGATCGGTTTGAGGATTCCCTCCCGGACCACGGCAGGGACCCGATTGAAAAACCGATTGATCTGAAAACCGAGATAGCGCTCATAGCCGGCGAAGGTTTCATCCCCTCCCAATCCCGAGAGGGCGACCGTGACATTCTCCCGCGCGATTTTACAGACGTAGTAGGAGGGAACGGTTGAATCGTCGGCAAAAGGCTCATCGAAAGAGCTCACGATCGTGTTCAGCACCTCTTCGACTTTGGGAAGGACCTCGTACTCCCGATGATCGGTCTTGTATCGCTCGGCCACCAGCCGCGCATAGCGGCGCTCGTCATCGAAACCGCCTGTATTTCCTCCGAAGCCGATCGTAAAGGTCTTCACCGGATCACGGGAGATGCGACTCATGAGGGCGACGACGGCGCTGGAGTCGATCCCGCCGCTCAGGAACGCCCCGAGCGGAACATCGCTCATCAGCCTGATCCGAACCGACTCGCCGAGCAGCTCCATAAACTCATGAATAAAGTCCTGCTCACTCTTCCGTCGATCGGGAACAAAATAGACATCCCAATATTTTTTTGTGGTCGCCCGGCCGTTTCGGATCGTGAGGGTGTGGCCCGGCATCAGCTTGCTGATATTTTTGAAGACGGTGAGCGGCGCCGGAATATAGGAAAAGAGAAAATAAGAGCTCAACCCCTCGTCGTCGATTGCGCGGTCGAGGTCCGGATCGACCAGAAGCGCTTTCATCTCGGAGGCAAAAACGAATTTATTGTGATACTGCGCATAGAAAAGCGGCTTTTTACCCAACCGATCGCGCGCAATAAAGAGCACCTTGTTGCGACTGTCCCAGATGGCGAAGGCAAACATCCCCCGCAGATGCGCAACGCACGCTTCTCCCCACTCTTCATACGCATGGATGATTGTTTCCGTGTCGCTGTTCGAGGAAAAGCGATGGCCCTTCTTGATCAATTCTTCCCGGATCGGGGCGTAGTTGTAGATCTCGCCGTTAAAGACGATGCTGACGCTTCCATCCTCGTTGAACATCGGTTGATGGCCGGTCTTCAGATCGATAATGCTCAGGCGCCGGTGGCCTAACGCGACCTGGTCGTCGATATAATAGCCGTTGTCGTCCGGGCCGCGGTGCGCCAAAGAGGTGGTCATCTTTGTAATCTCGGCGTTTAGCCGTCCGCGATCGGCCCGATCATGATAATAAACGCCTGCAATTCCACACATGGTCTATCTTCCAAAAAAACGTTACTGACCCGAATTAAACAAAGCCTTTAAAATATTCAATCGTCGTCTTAAGACCTTCTTCCAAAGGAATCGTCGGGTTCCATGAAAGGTTTTTCTTCGCCAAGGTGATGTCCGGTTTTCTCTGCGTTGGATCATCCGCAGGGAGCGGCTTCCGGATGATCTTCGATTTTGAGCCGGTCATCTTGATGACTTTTTCAGCCAGTTCCAGAACCGTAAATTCGACCGGATTTCCTAAATTCACCGGTCCGGTAAAATCATCGGGGCTGTTCATCAACTTCACCAGACCGTCGATGAGATCATCGACATAACAAAAGCTCCTCGACTGACTGCCGTCGCCATAAACGGTGACATCCTCGTTCCGAAGCGCTTGCATAATGAAATTGCTGACGACACGGCCGTCATTCGGATGCATCCTCGGTCCATATGTATTGAAAATACGGGCCACTTTAATCCGAAGTTTCTGCTGCCGGTGATAATCAAAGAAGAGGGTCTCCGCACAACGCTTCCCCTCGTCATAGCAGGACCTCAGCCCGATCGGGTTCACATTTCCCCAGTAGCTTTCCGTCTGCGGATGAACATGCGGATCGCCGTAGACTTCGGACGTCGATGCCTGTAGGATCTTCGACTTTGTTCTCTTTGCCAACCCCAGCATATTGATCGCGCCGTGCACCGACGTTTTCGTCGTCTGAACCGGATCGAATTGATAGTGGATCGGCGACGCCGGACAGGCGAGATTGTAGATTTCATCGACCTCGATGTACAAAGGGAAGCAAATATCGTGTCTTAAGACTTCGAAATAGGGATTGGATAAAAGATGCACGATATTTCCGCGGCGGCCGGTATAGAAATTATCAATGCAGATCACCTCATTTCCTTCTTTCAACAGTCGTTCACACAAATGGGAGCCGAGAAATCCCGCTCCGCCGGTCACTGCAATCCTTTTGCTCGATATATTTTTCATGGCCCCCCCAAAAAAGAATACGATTGTGTTTTCGACTTATCTCAATCAAATTGGATTCAGCGCGGACGCCGGCTTCGCCTTCTCAAACCGCTCCAAATAATCCGGCCCAAGTCGTTCAGAGAGCGCCCTTGCAATGTTCTCTACTAAACTCTCCCAGTCATGCTTGCGAGCGACGCTCAGGCGCGCTTCGACCTTTTCACGCAAGACAGCCATCGGGTTCAGCGCTTCCTGAATCGCATTCGACCATTCTTCCGGCGTATCGACCAATGCGATGAGATCGCGAAAATCGTGAAGCGAGAGAATCTCCGTTCCCACAACCGGCCGGCCGCTCGCGAGGTACTCATGGAGCTTCAACGGATAGATGTAATTTGTGTAGTCATTTTTTTCGTACGGCATAAGGCAGACATCAAAATGCTGCGGATAGGCCGCCAGATCTTGCACCGACTTCGCGCCGAGGAAATGAACGTTGGCCTGATTGGATAGCTTTTCGATTATCCCGACGATCTCAGGATGAGATGCGACCGGGCCGACGAAGATGAAGGACCACTCCGGGTGCGTTCTCGTGAGGTACTGAAGTAACTCCCAATTGAGCTGCTTTTTTAACACGCCGGTGTAACCGATACGGGGATGAGGAATCTGCTTTAGATCGGCCGGCTCTGCGCAAGGGGTCGCATAAGCCAGGTAATCGACTCCGTTCGGGACAAAGAGAGTATAGGGATTCAGATGTCCTTTTTTCTTTTTCAGTCCCGGCGAGTGAATAAAGACCTGATCGACCCGAGAGATCAATTTCGCCTCGCTCTCATCAATCGGCTTTTCCACATCCGAGAACGTATACTCATCATCAATGTGATAACAACTGAGATTGTGATCGATTAAATCGAGCGCCGGCCCAAAATGAGGTCGCCAAAGATATAAGACGATCTTCTCACAGCCTTTTCTTTTTAAAATATTTCTTGCTTGAAGAAATCGCATCCTCTCGGTCAAAGTGGCCAAGAATTTCGGCTTGTAAAGCCGGGGAAGGAAGCGTCCATGCTGATAGACGGAAAACCCGGGCCGAACCGGGCCGTCGTTGGTTCGGTCCCCTTTTCCATCGCCAAGCCACAGGTCGCGCCATCCTAATGCCGGATTGACCCAGACCACGTGAAAATAGCCCGAAAGACGTGAAAGCACCTGGTGTCGCGGCTGCCATGTCCCAGTCCATTGATCCGGAACCAGCCCGATCACGCCGACTTCCGGAAAAATCGGAGTCTGTTTTGAGAGCTCTTCCGGCTTAGAAACTTTATTTCTATTATTCATCTCCGTTGCCGACACTTGCACATCGAGCGCGCAGCCCCAATAACAAACAATCCGTTCCGATGTCCCTTGGCAATTTATCCACAAGGCGGGGAAATTGTAGTTTAATGGCTCCGACAGAGTCAATTGGGAAGTGGATTAGGACTGGGAATGGAATATCAATCCGCTCGCAAGGTGAACTTTCAGCTCAATTTCCCTAATCAGTTTGGGAACATGCTAGTATGTTCTCGATGATCTGCATAAACGAAAATTACACCCTTTGCCATTTACATTTTTGCGTGCCAATCACACCAGAAAGAATAGGGCTGAGCGGCAGAATTTTTAAAGTGCATTTCTCGATAATATCGGTAAGCCCGCTCTGCCTCCTCGTAACTGATCCATTTGCCGGGTGTGTCTTCCCCAAATACACCTGAACAGCCGATCGGAAATTCTCGCCCAAATTTACGCTCGAGACGATTTCGAGTGACCAGGTAACAGGCCAGCCGATACGCGCCGCGGAATCCCTTCATCGGAGAATCCTGCAACACCCGCCGAGCGATCCGATCGACCCGATCGTTCAACGAAGGGGGATCGGACAGCGAGCAGAAGGTGAGTTGGTCAATCAATTTAAATTGCCGGTAACCGAGATCTCTCAGCCTGGCCAAAGCGCGCAAACCTTCATCCGCACCGGTCATCACCTCTTCTTCAGGACACTCGCTCTCGAGAGAAATAAAGCGCGGTCGAGAAGTTGGAGAGAGGTCATCCAAACAGAGTTGATCATTCCCTTCAATATCAATCTTGAGGTAATAGGGCATGCCATACTCTTTTAAAAGGGTTGCGAACCTCTTTGTCGGAATTCGGATGCTGTGGTGCTTGTATGAATTGCGCGCGGCAATCCTTCGATCGAAAGAGTTGAATTGACTCTTATCATCGCAGATCCAAAAGTCTGCAAAACCGTCTTCTTTTGCGATCCCCACGTTGAGAATTTGCAACCGGTTCTGTTCGATTTCTCGATGAAACCGCTTTCGCGCCGCCTCCGCCAAGGTTGGGTCCGCTTCGACTGAAACAACGCGGTAACCTTGAGAAAGATAGAACGCCGTATCATCCCCTGTATTAAGCCCTAAATCGAAGACCAATTCCGAAGCCATATTCATTCACCTTTTTGGATAAAAGATTGCCTTTCCGATACCAACAAACGACAAGGTCATGCACTTCTTTGAATCCGGACTCCCGAAGCTCAAAAACCGGCTTTGGGCCCCCCCGCCTGTAGCGCGATATCGACGCCGCGATTCTGCGCTTCTTTATAGAGAATCCGGGCCTCAATCACCTGTCCATATAAAAAATTGAATTCCCACCGCGCGTGAAAAAGTTGTTCTTCGTTATGACGGATGAGTGCCTTGATCATTCGCACCCCTTGAATCCCCATCTGCCGGAAGATATATCTTGGCACCCCCCACCATGCTCCGGAACCAAGCGGTTCCGACTTCCTTCCCAATCGATATTGGCCGCGTCCAAAGCGAACCGCCCTTTTCAAAACCCAAGATTTCTCCATTTGAAATTTTCTGATGAAATGTTCAACGATCGCCTTTTGAACATGCCAGATCTTGAATCCATTCGACGCGAGCCTTCGCACGAATTCACTTTCACTCCCCATCGGATAACTCGAATCACGCGGACCGATTGAACCGTCAAAGCGATACCCTGCCTCAAAAATCTGCGCTCGCACCGCCATATTGGGACCAAATACATTGTGAGGAATGGTCGGCCCCTCCACCCACGATGGACTCGTTATGGTGAAGGTCGGTCCAAGTGGAACCCATTTAAGAATCCACTCTTCCGGATCGATCTCCCACCTTGGCACAATCGCCCCGCCGAATATCGCGAAGGACGGTTGTGAATCGGCCGCCTGCCGCATCTGCACCAGCCAATCCGGTCGCGCAAAAGCATCATCGTCCGTCAAAACAACCAAATCCCCCAAGATGTGGGGAAGACCGGTATTCAGCGCTGTATTCTTACCGCTCCTTGACTCATACAAATAAGTCAAAGGCAAGCGATCTCGGAAAGAGAGATTGATCTCTTTCGTCCGATCGGTGCTCCCATTATCGACAATGATCAGCTTCCAGCCCCCGGACGGCGGCTCCAACTTGCAATATGTTTCTAATACCCCAGGCAATGTTGGAGCACCGTTTCTGGTCGCAAACAAAACTGAAAGCATCTTAAAAACCTCGTCCGCTGAGGAGATCCCCAGGCCGTTAGAAGCGTTTTATATTCCTGAAATTCTTCTCAGGAGACGGTTTGCGATCTCAATGATTGAACCTTCCCTCGATCGCCCGTTTGGGATTTAACAGATGATCGATGAGTAAGGAAACGACGCCTTTTATCAGTCGTGGCCTGTCGAGCGGATGTCCCAGCTCTTTTAGTTTTGTTTTATGATAATCCCAAAAGTCTTTTTCCCGTCTGTGAACAACGCTTCTGGCGAGGAACTCATAATACCTTTGCAAATGGGCCTGAACATGCTCCTCGACCTCTTCGGGCTTTAGAAAGAGAGGACCATATTTGATCAGGTCATTGAGAAACCCGGGGAGGTATGTATTGTATCTTCTTGAAAAACTCGTCGCCGACTCTTCTCGAACCCGCGTGTAGGTAAGCACCTGATGGACAAAACCGAAATCGCCCGATTGTAAAACTTCATAACAGACAGCGGTGTCCGCATGGATGTTCGATTCCTCGTAAAACGGATCGCGTTTCCGAATGACATCGGAACGCATCAGAATCGACGTGGGACTTCCAAAGATATAGGGTCCCCCGAGCAACCTGGAACGACAGATCTCTCGACCGGAAACAACAACGCTCGGATAGGGTAATCCATCCCAAACCACCTTTGTACCCATCAGCCCATATGCGCCGACGATCGCCACCGACCGATTCTCTTCAGCGATCTTTACCATCTCCATGAGACATTCCGGAAACAACAGATCATCCGCAAACACCACCTTACAATACTTGCTCGCCGGGGAGATTTGGCGAAGGGCGATATTATGATTTTTCAACATGCTCGCAAATTCGGAATTATTATGAATGCGAATGCGAGCGTCTTTCTCTTTATAACGCGATGCAATTTCTAAAGATCGATCCGTGCTGCAATTATTTACAATGATGTATTCCCAGTTCTGATAACTTTGCGCCATGACACTCTCGATACACTCCGCCAAATATTCTTGGCCGTTGTAGACCGGTGTCACGACACTGACCAAAGGCTCGGTTTTCATAATCATTGTGCTCAGCGCTGCGGATTGGAATCATCCAATGATGAGCGAGAACCTTGATTAGACCATCGATTACGTTTGTGGTCGGTTCTTGTCAAAAGATCCGAATTCCCACGTACACGCAAGACAAATCACCGGATTGCTGGTCAGCCCTCGATTCAAGCCGTAACGGGTGGACGGTTCAATATCGAGCACCGCGCAATGCTGTAAGGTGTCATGAAAGAGATAGCCGAGGTTTGCGATGAAAAGGGAAATATAATACCGCCCAGGCATTAAATTCAACTCTTGAATGGCGAGATCGATATAGCCGGTCCCGGCCGGGAGATAGGGAATATCGAATCCGCTGTTGTAGGTATGGATCTGCGCAACGACCGTTCCCAATTGCGTATGGATCTCGACTCCAAAAATAGGGGTCTCCAGCGGTTTCTTTGCTTCGTAATGAAGCCGCATCACGACGGAATCTCCGCTGCGGATAAATTCAGAGGGTTTCCGGTTGGCATCCAAAAATTCAATCTTCGTGTATCGGATATTGCCGCTTCCGCGTCGGGAGGTGACCCCGCTGAGATCAATGGTTCCCGAATGGGCTTCGGCGAAGGTCGCCATGTAGGCCTCAATCACTTCCTTGGGAGGGCCGTCCTGCCGGATCTGTCCGCCGTCGATCCAGATCGCGCGCGAGCAGAGATGCTCTATCGCGGCAAGATTGTGCGACACGAAGAGCACCGTCCTTTTACTGCCGTGCAGATCATCCATTGCCCGCATGCACTTTTTCTGAAATTCTCCATCGCCGACGGCCAGCACTTCGTCGATAATCATGATGTCCGACTCTAAATTCGCGGCGACGGCGAAGCCGAGCCGCAACCGCATCCCGCTGGAGTAACGTTTGATCGGTGTATCGATGAACTTTTCAACGCCGGAAAATTCAATAATGGCATCCAACTTTGCATCGATTCTTTTTTTCTGCATTCCTAAAATAGAGCCGCAGAGGTAAATGTTCTCCCGTCCCGTCAACTCCTCATGAAAACCGGTCCCCACTTCCAGCAGCGCCGCCACCCGCCCATTGACGCGCACGGAGCCGGAGGTGGGCCGGGTGACGCGGGAAAGCGTTTTCAATAAGGTGCTTTTCCCCGCGCCATTCCGACCGAGAATCCCGAGCACTTCCCCTTCTTCAACGGTAAAGGAGACATTTTTCAGCGCCCAGAGCGTTTCCTGAGATGAGCGAGACTTTCGGAAAGGAGATCTCACAAGGTCGGCAAGTACTTCGCGCAGCATGTTTGCCCGATGGGCCTGACCGATCTGAAATTGTTTTGATAAATTTTCAACTACGATTGCTTGAGACATAGACCATCCGTTCGAATTACACAATATCGCTAAAGTATTCTTCCGTTTTGTTGAAGTATATCACACTGATCAAGACAAGACCCGATGTTAAACCTAATGAAATCCCAAGAGTGGACCAATCAAGCGGCCGTCCAGGTAAACAGATCGTTCGAAAAGCGTCAATTAATCCGGTCAGAGGATTTAGAGAAATGAGCCAGCGGAAACGGTCGGGAACAGCGCTAATCGGGTAGATAATCGGCGTTCCAAAAAGCAAAAGCTGCAGCAGAAAGGGGATGACAATTTTAACGTCGCGGTATTTCACATTAAGCGCGGAAAGGAGCGTCCCGAATCCAAACGCAAGCAGCATCAAAGGGATCGCCAGCACCGGCCAAAGCATCAGCTTCCAGGTCGGAGTGACCTGATAATAGATCATCATCCCGACGAGAACCAGGAGACCGATTGCAAAGTCAACCAATCCAACCAGAGCGGGCGTGACCGGCAAAATAATTCGAGGGAAATAAACTTTGGTGAGAAGATTCGAATTGCCGATCAAGCTGTTTCCGGATAACGAAAGTGTCGTCGAAAAATAGGTCCAGGGTAATAAAGCGGCAAAATAGAAAATCGGATAGGGAATTCCCTCGGTCGGCACCTTCACAATCCCGCCGAACAGGAGAGAGAAGACGACCATCGTAAAAAAGGGTTGAATCACAACCCATAAGGCGCCGAGGACCGTTTGTCGATATCGGAGTTTCACGTCCCGCAATGCGAAAAAATAAAATAATTCCTTATAATGCCAGAGCTCTCTGAGCCACTCAAAATTCATTTCACCGTCCTCTTTATCCTGCTGCAAAACGTTCCAGGCTTAGTTCTTCATCTCTCCGGACGAATCGACCCGCTTCAGCCAAATCTCCCGCCAAAAAGGATAGAGACTTCGCGGGCAGAAGAGCCGATTCGTACTGAGTTCTCCCCGACAGATGACATTCTCAAGAATGATGCAGTCGCTCGGAAGCTTAATCATTTTTCCCGTCTTCTCATCGACGATCTGCTCGACCCGCTTCGCAACTTTAAATTGACCGCCACAATAATTAACCATTTCGATGTCGAACCACAATCCGCGATTTCTCTGCTTTTGATCCAGGGTCGCAATCACCTCATCTCTCGTCTTGATCTGAATCAACTCTCCCGGCTGGAGATTTAACGTGACCGTCGGTGTTTTCGTAAGCGTTCCCGGATGCACCGAGGGATATGTTCGTCCGCCGCGGTAACGCTGAATCGTATTGAATATCCCGATCGCGACCACACGGATAAATCGCAATAGTCCGACGTTCCCCGATTTAATCTCTCGAATATATTGCCGCGGGTCCCACCAGGCGAGCGGCGACGTCGCTTTAATTAATTCTGTCGCTTGGCAAGAAAATGTTTCATGTTCAGGCGACCCCGGATCGGCCTCTTTCCGAGTCGCACTGAAAAGGTCCGCCTCTGTGCAAACGGAAGTCGTTCGTATCGGAGCATCGGACGCGTCCCCTGCTTTCTCTTCGGGTCGAACTCGCTTCAGCCATGCTTCTTTCCAAAAAAGCAGGCATAATGCTTGGCATCCGCCATGGGCCTCTCCGTCACACCTGAGCCCCTCGAGATGGACAGTGTCCATCATTCGCCTCGACTGATGGGATCCTGTGATGGTGTCGCAGGTTTTATCCGCGCGTTTGTAGACTTTAAAGCGCTGTCCACAATATTTGAGCATCTCCGGCATGAACGGAAGCGCGTCGAGATGACCTTTCTTATCGAGTGTCGCCAGAATCTCCTCCTTGCTTCGCACCTCAACCATCTCTCCGGCGCGAAGGTTCAAAGAATAGGACATTTTCAGTTCGCGAGGCGGTGCCTGCATATGTTGCTCCTTAACCTAAAACCATTTTTCGGCAATAAAAGGCTTCCGCATACCCCTCCGGCGCATTCGACTCGACTCCCCGAAGCCTTAAGATCGCTGAAAAGGTTGATTCTGTAAACCAATGCTTTTGCGCCTGTGTTTTAAAACTGCTCAGGATGTATTCTATTTTCTTCTTGCGAATCGTATCGCTCAATGGCACAAAAAAATTGGGCACCCCCAGATCACCGTCGTACTTCGGGATTTCGTATTCCAGAATGAGATGATTGCGAAACGAATTCCAAGTCAGATTCGAAATAATCTGATGATCCTGATGCAGGTCGTGCCGATAATGTGTAAGAATAAGATCGGGCGCGCATTTTTGTTTGAGCTGCTCAAAGAACTCCTTGATTTGATCTCCCACAAACGGGAAGAAGCTCATCTTAAAATTCTTCACCACGACCGCTTTTTCCTTGGCTTGCTGTAGAAAAAGATGCGCGCCCTCTTTCGCCTCGCGCTGCCGGATTCGATCGGCGCTGAAGACGACCCAAGTGATTTCGGTCTCGATCCGACTCGTCAGGGCGAGGATCGTCCCCCCGCACCCGATCTCAATATCATCGGAATGAGCGCCGAGACAGAGGATTTTTAATTTCTCTTTGTTAAAGCCAAGATCGAGCATACGTTTATCGCCCAACAATCAGAACCAGCGCGATGTCCCCGGGGCATGGCCATTCGGTAGAATGGTTCTCTTTCATAAATGAGGAAAAAAGATCAAGAGAAGATGCGAGCGCTTGATGAGAGGAGGGCCGCAGCCGTTGTCCGGAAATCTTCACTTAAGCCCGCTGCGGACGAGAAGTCTTTTTCCAAACTTCCCAGGGAGTCTTGCCTTGTGAATACATATCTTCAAGCAACTGCCGGTCTTTAAAAGTATCCATACAGGCCCAAAATCCGTCATACGGATAGGCGACAAGCTGTTTTTCGGCCACCAACCGATGAAACGGCTCTTGGACCAGCTCCTCTCCATTTTTTATGTAGTTGAAGATATCTTTTTTAAAAACGAAATACCCGCCGTTAATCCGCATCCCTGATTCGGTGATGTGCCGAATATTTTTAACGATCCCTCCATCCTCAAGGGAAACGAGATGAAACGTCTGTGTCGGCTTGACCGCCACAAATGATCCTATTTTATCATGCTTCTTGAAATATTCAATGACGACATCGAGCGGAAGATCCGAAAGCCCATCAGTATAGTTGGCGAGGAACATCTCCTCTCCATCTAAATATTTCTCGACAGCTTTCAACCGCTGACCGACATTGGAATTAAGACCGGTGTCGACGAAGGTGATCTTCCAGTCGCTGATATCGCTCGCCAACAGCTCGATCTTCTCTCCTCCTTGGGTCAAAACGAAATCGTTCGAGACGGTTTCATCATAGTGAAGGAAGTAGTTTTTAATGACATCCGCTTTGTATCCGAGACAGAGGATAAAATCTTTGTGGCCATAATAAGCATAGTACCGCATGACATGCCAGATGATCGGGCGGTATCCGATATTGACCAGCGGCTTTGGAATATTCTCGGAATATTCCCTCAACCTCATCCCAAATCCACCGCAAAATAAGACTACTTTCATAGAAATGGTTCCCCTCTTCGACTGAAATTGAATCTAACTTGCTTTCCGCTCCCTCACGTCGGAATCAGTTAAAATGCCGAGCGAGTTTCTCTGCTCTTGAGGCACCGCCAAAATATTCAAGGTAAACGGATCATTCGGACTCGGGTAATATTCCGACAAAGGTCTGGTTTCAAGATTAAACAGATCATACCTTTTTTTCAGAAGAACATCCGCCAACTGCGCGCAGGAATTTCCGAATGCCTTTTGTCGCGGCTCTTCAAACTCCATCACAATGATCGGCCGCCTCTTCAGAGTAAAAAGTCGCTTTGCGCCTTGGAGCATCAGAAGCTCCGCCCCTTCGATGTCAACTTTCATAAAGTCGACTCGATCAATGCGTCTTGTCTCCAAATAGTGGTCGAGGGTGATGCACTTGACCTCGCAGCGCGCGCCTGAATAAGTATCCGGAGGAGACAATGAGTTGTCTCCGAGATTCGAGGTGGCCGCCAGATAAAAAGTAGTCGTTTTATTCTCGTTCGACAAGGCCACATTATTCAGTCGGACATTCTTCAATTTATTTAACCGGACATTTCCCCTCAAGGCCCGGAAGCTTTCCGGATCGGGCTCGAAACTATGAACTTCGCCCGCATCCCCGACCAGTCGGCTCGCCACGAGGGTGTACTGTCCCACATGTCCCCCGACATCAAAGAATACCATACCGGGTTTTAAAAGTCCCTGGATCATTTTGACCAGTTCCGGCTCGTAATAGCCTTGTTATAGATGCTTCGACCGATAAAATCGCTCATCGGCACCCAGATCTGCATCCCATTCCCTAATTTCGCTTTCACCGGCAGACGATAGCGCAAGCGCCTTGAAAGCTCCAGTAAAACCCAATGGGGATCCCGGTTTGCATCACGGTTAAAGAAGCTGAAGGTTCTAAACCAGAGTGACGTAACAAAGCGCATCAGGGTCGGCTGCTTTTCAGCAAGCCTCATGATCGGTTTCGAACGGATGATGCCCATGATTTGTCCTCCTCTAACTCTCGCGAGAGTTGATTCCCACCGACCATGACGGCGCAGGAAAAGCGGAATCGAATAATTTGCCCAAGGTAGCCGATTTAAATCGCCTTTGGAAATTCGAGAGGCCTTCTTCTCTCCTCCTTGAGTCGTACACCTCATCCGATGAGGCTTAAAAGGCCCAGTTTTGGTGAACTGTTAGAGTGTCTGGTGCAAATGAGTTTTAAATTTTTAGCAATTATTTTTAGAAGACCCATCGGTAATGAATCTTCCTTTGTCGCAATCACCCCCTTGAACACGCACGCGCGTTGCATTCCCCGCCCCTTGGGGCGTGGGTTAGACGCGCGAATACAAATAGATTCATCTCCATTCGGGTCGAAGATTCCCCGCCGCAAGCGGCGAGGAATCTTCAATATATATCCTGAATCGATACGAATTTCATTAATAAAATGTTAAAGATGATTTCGATACCAATCTAATGTCTTCTTCAATCCCTCCGTCAGCGATGTCTTCGGCTTCCAGCCGAGCACGACGTTGGCTGATTCGATATCGGCCACATGGACTTCTTCAAGCGGTCGGTCGGTGAGAGAACCGAACCGGGGCTGGATGGAAGAACCAAGCAACGCCATAATCTGCTTCACCAGCTCTTGGACGGAGACCAGAACGCCCGATCCAAGCTCAATCGTGCATCCCTCGATTCCGGATCTCTCCCCCGCCATCACGAATCCATCGATCACATCACTGACATAGACCCAGTCCGCCTTCCATTGCCCGCTTGATAAACTCGGCGACTCTCCTCGCATCAACGAGGTCGCGACATACGGAATGAGTTTGCGCCGATCTTGCCGCGGGCCGTATGCCATGAAGGGGCGGACGATGACGACCGGGGTCTGATACAATTCTTTAAACATGCGCGCATATGCGCTGCCGGCCCATTTGGCGGCGGCATACGGAGAACCGGGCGCCTGATCGACGCGGCCGGGCTGCGGCTCCGTCAGAGATCCGGTCAACACCACGCGGCGGCACCCGATCCGGGTCGCCAGCAGTAAAAGATTCACCGTGCTCGCAAGAAGACTGTGAAATGTGGGGAGCACATGGTCCAAATCCGGCGCGGCGGTGACATGACCGGCCAAGTGGAAAATCACGTCGGGCTTGATCTCCTCCAGCAAGGTCTTGGCTGTTTGATAATCCTCGAAGGTTCCCTGTCTCCAACGGATATCGGCCTCCCCCTTCTCGTCCGTCCGCGAGACGCCATAGACCTCCGCCCCCAATTCAGCAAGGCGACGAGAGAGATGCGATCCGAGAAATCCTTTCGCCCCCGTCACGATCATCCTCTGTCCCGAAAATGTATCCATCCCTCAGCGCCTCTTATTTCACCCGGGGCTGAGTATGGTCCAGGTCTTTCGAAGACGGGAGATCGTCATACATCTGAACAATTTCTTGTGGAATGTGGGACAAGTCGGTTCCGCGGAGATAATCGTTCATCGTCGTCCCCGTGCAGGCTGCATCGATGTTCGGCGCGCCGCGCTTCGCAATCACATCTTCCAGATGAACTGTTCTAAAATCGATGCTGAACCGGGTCTTTCCGGAGGTATTCGGCACGCTCGAATGCATCTGCGCGCCAGAGAAGATGATGATGCCGCCGGCCGGGCAGATCAGACGGATCTGCGGATCGAGCTCAACGCTTCCTGTCGCGCGCGGAAGCGGACGCGGATCGGTTTTGACGTGTTGGGCGGCGTTCGGCCGATATAATCGATTCCACTCCGCATAGTTGTATTCGACCGAAGTGTTCGGGACCGGCTCCGTCCAGTAACGCGGATGGAACGCCATCGCATTTTCAGGCTCGATTTCGTAAATGGGAATCCACCAGTTGATCTGACATGAAGGAGCCGAATACCAAGTGTCGCGATGGGGATGCCAGGCATAGGCGATGCCGGTCGTAAGATAGCCTCCGCTCGTGGAGCTTCGCATTCTCGGCACATCAAAATAGGTCTTGCTCAGATCACACCCAAGCTCCGACAAGATGCGCTGCAAGAATTCCTTTGACTTAGGATGATGGATAAAATTCGGTTTCAGCTCTCCCAGAATGGCAGCATACTCCTCGACCGGCATCTCGTTTTGGGCGATCCGAGGATCGTGCCCGCCGAAGGCCTGCTCGATCATCTCTCGGGCAAATTGGCAGAACGCGACCGAGCTCGGACGGGGCGAAAACACAAACAATTGTCCTTTATAGAGTTGATCTCGCCGGACCTCGTCATTCACCGGTGAATCAAAATAGACTGTATTCATCCTGTTCCTCCCGATTCAGGAAATCTTCTCACCCCGAGATTCTTTCAGCAGGCCATGTTTCAACAAGGTTTCTGCCGCGGTGAGGATCGTATCAAAAGCCATTCCGGAGCGCTCGGCAATATCCAACAAAGAAAAATGGCCGTCTGAAAGATTCAAGACCCAAAACATGGCAAACTCATTGATCGGCTGGTGAACCTCTCCCCCCATTTGCCGATAGATTCCTCTTTTGCCGAGCTGCGGCTCACATTTGGGATTCTGATTCAAATATCTTCGATTCTGTTCCAACACCTGCATGACCGCCCCATAAACCTCCAGCGACTCCGTGAGCTGCGCGGGAGTGACAAAATCGAGATTGTCGGCCGACGTATGGTACTGGGGAAATTCGCCGTGGGGTGTTCGGGTCAAAGAGCCGACCGGCAAATTAAACCCGGGGGAACAATACTGCCGCTCGTCATAGCCATACGGCGAGAAGTCTCTCACTGCATACGGTTGACCTCGATGCTTCAGAAGATGCTCAACGGTCCGATCGATCTCGGCATTTCCGATTCGGCTTCTCTTGTAATGAAACTTCCCCGAATCTCCGACGTTGTTTATTACCAATCCGTGTTTGATTCTGGAAGCTTTCTCTTCATTACGAGAAAGCCAGGTAATCGATCCGATCGCTCCCGGGATAAAAAGAAAGCGATAGGAGTAGCGTCTTGAAGATCGACCGAGCAGTTCGGCCAAGAAGGTTGCAACGGCGATTCCCGACAAATTGTCATTGCAAAGAGAGGGATGACAACTATGGCAGGAGATCAGAACCTCTTCGTCGCTTTCTCCTTGCAGGCGATATTCGCCATACGTCAGATGCCCCGCTTCCAAAGAAGCATCGATGACCACCTCGTATTCGCCCGGCTCCAGACTTTCGAGCTGCCGATGACTGACGCAGAATCCCCAATTCTCTTTGTAGTAAGAGGTCCGGTAGGGAATCCAATCGGGCTGTTGGGGGTTGGAGAAAAGATGCGGCTTTAACTCCTCCAGCGACATCTTCGCCCGGATCGGGATGCTGTAGTTGAGAACGTGGAGATTCGACTTTTTAAAATCGATGATCTTCTCCCCTCTGCTGTTCTTCACATAAGCATCGCGAATGTTCCACTCTCTCGGCACGGTCCAGTCGAAAACCTGTGTGCCGGTGGGGACTTCATGGATCTCCAACGGAATCCGCTGTTGGATGATTCTCAGCGTTTCACGAAATCCATTTCCCGTAATGCTCCGGCAGATCGGATAGAGCTCGGAGACGAGCCGATACATCTCATCTCCAAGCTGATTAATTCCGATGTCGCTTACCTTCATCATCTTCTAGATCGTTCTCTTTTCAGGGATACGGTCCTCCCGTCGGCCATCTATTGAACTTTCAAAATCGATGCGACCGATGGAACCCCATTGCCGTTCACGAGGAAGAGCATGTAGTAACCGGGAGGCGCCAAGTTCGCATTCGCCGGCGCCTGGACATTCAAGCCGCCGCTTGCCTGACTGAACGTCAGGTTCAGGAACCGTTGGTTCATATTGAACGCATGCGTCACCGCCCCTAAGCGAATCAGCGACACGGAGGAGATACTCGCTCCGTCCGGTGTGGCCACGAATGCATTCGTCCCGTATGGGAGGGTCGTGGGCGCCGTCGTAATCGTCGGACGAGCTCCCTTGAACAGGTACGGCGGGGAAAAGATCTCCGCATTCAAGTGGTCATTGGCGTTGGTCGCTGTATAGGCGCCGTTGTTGCGGCCCCCGCCGGCCACCAACACACGGCCGTCCGGCAACAGAAGCGCAATCGAGTGATACCGTCGGGGTGTCTGCATGCTGGAGAGGGTTGTCCAGGTTTCGGTTGCCGGCGACCATAGCTCTGCCGCAAAAACCGCCGTTGTCGGATCGGTCGCTCCCGTTGTTTGGCCGCCTCCCGTGACTAAAACATTGCCGTCAGGCAAAATGGTCATATTGTGGTAGTCTCGCGGGTAGGCCATTGGCGACGTCTGTCGCCAGGCCGGTGTCGGCTGCGTCATATCAAGCACGTAGGTCGTCGTCGTGGAAGGGGTCGTTGTCACGTCCGCTCCACCCAACGTCCCCAACCCCGATGTAATGATCTTGCCGGGAAGATACATCGCGGCGCTTCCGCCATTCACCGGAGTGGGATCCACCGTCGTCCATGTCTGCGTATTGAGATCAAGGACTTGAATCACCACGGGCTCGATGTAGGACTCATAAGAACCGGTGACGAGCACCCGGCCATCCGGAAGCGTGAACATATGCGGATATAACGGGAGATGTATTGTGGCATTCGTCAGCTGAGTCCAGGTATTCTTCGCCGGATCGTATACTTCAGGGGTATCAGCGTTGCAATCCTGGCAATTCATCGCTCCAGAGGTTGCGAGCATCCTCCCATCGGGAAGAGCCGTCACCGTCGGATACCAACGGGGGAACGCCATCGATGCGCCTGTTCCCCAGGAATTTGTGGAAGGATCAAAAATAGCCACACCGGTCAGACCATTATAATTGTTGATGTTATGTCCGCCGACTACAAAAACCCTTCCATCCGGAAGCTCCGCAAGACCCGCGCAGAAAAGGTCCCCGGCATCGAATGGAACGGTGCTGAACGTATTCGCGATTGGATCCCACACCTGTACTCCATTTCCTCCGGAGTTGCTGGTCTTGCTGCTGCTCGTGTCGGAATCCCATACCAAAACCTTCCCGGTCGGCATAACCGCTCCATGGATTGATACGAGCGGCCAATTCATAACAGCCGACCATTGCCCGACTTGGGACGGCGGGGGAGGACTATTCGCCGCCCCCTTGAAGGCAACCATCTGCATGACCCATCCTCCCGAACTGTTGAGAGGCGCAGTGGCACTGTAGCTGCCGGTTGAGGTGACGATTTGGTCCTCGGCGATGTTTCCATCCGGGTAGGTAATGATTCGGTTTGTGAATCCCGCACCCGCTCCACTGGTGCTGGTCACCACGTAATTGGCAGCGAAGATCAGATCATACGCATGGGTCGTCGTCACCGCCGCGGTGCTGCTGGTTGCACTGGTGTTGGTGGCCTCCGCAACCACATCCACCGGATTGGTCGTATCCAGTCCGCTGTACTCCAGAATCCGGACATCCGGATAGCTCACCGCATTACTGAACTGCACGGTCACGGTGTTTGTATTGATGTCCGCCGCGACGATGTTCTTGGCATAGTAGATCGATTGGGATTGGACCCCCGATTGTCTCGTCGGGCCAACCGCCAGGCTGTAGATATTCCCCTTGGTGTCGGTGACAGAGCTAATCGTCGACGTGCTATCAGACCATCCTACCACCACCACATTGAGATTTCCGGCGGTTTGCTTGCCTTGATAGTTGACCGACACGCTCGTCTGCGGCGTCTGCGGCACCGCAGAGTTTATCTGCACAAAATTGATCGCAGTCGTTGTACCCGTTCCGGCAGCGGTGGTGGCGCTGGCGGTGCCGGAGTAGGGGCTGAGGTTACCCGCGGCATC